>Ga0307931_1001286_pt1 | contig 16535 bp, 17 predicted proteins | sample OrgLakmetageno47_FD_201816 | JGI IMG/M metagenome (GOLD analysis project Ga0307931, IMG submission 201816) | Saline water microbial communities from Organic Lake, Antarctica - #47 | ecosystem: Environmental > Aquatic > Non-marine Saline and Alkaline > Saline | place: Antarctica: Organic Lake... | reverse complement strand
CGATATCACTTAGTTATATACGCCGACCTGAAGCTTGGAATCTGGCACTGCTTGCCCAAGAAGGCGCCGGTTTTTGGAAACGATAAAGGCCGAAACACCCCCCATGAGGAGGCCGATGCCAATCGAGCCCACCTTTTTGTGTCAACGTTCAAAAGATTAGTTGGTACGGTGAGGTGAAGAACGGAAAAGGGGGAAAGCAGTGCAACAAGACAGCAAAAAAGAAGAAGAGGAAATGAGACTGTAAATGGTGAATCGAAATGTTGTGATCTACAAGGTTGATACGCCGAAGCTTTTGACGTTGGTATTATCTCGTCTTCATCACACTCATACCGCATCGTAAGTGCCACTTCCAGTGAGTGCTGTTAAGCCAATGCCTGCCGCAGCTACCCCCACTCCCCCGACGGCGATCGCGTCCTCGAGGAAGACCGCCACGTTCACTGGATCGGGGCCATCGACGATGTACCTGTTGCAACAACAAGCACAGCAACGAACGAAGGAGGGGAACAGGAAAAGTGCAGTGAACTAGAAGAGCTTGAATAAGAAGAAATAGAAGGATTGGGGGGGGGGCACCAAAAAGAAGCGATTAACGTTTCCTTAAAACCACACACAAACACACAGAAGCCATCGATTCTCCTCTAAACATACTCGCGCACGGAGAGGCCTGTTTTCTTAGCTTCTTTCTTCAGCTCTCGCCACGCCACAAGCCCACTGTACGACTCCAGCATGCCTGCCACGGCAAGCACCAATAAGGCGACGGGCGCTGCTTCCGTGATGGCGGCCGCATGTGCCGCCACTGCCTGTTGGTTTATTATGGTTGTTCGCGCAGAAATAGATATATCGAAGGCGTGAGCTGATGAACGAAAGCGAGGCTTGTTAGAGCAACGCACACGCATGAATAAAGAAAAAGCAAAATTCGAGATAGATAGAACACTAAAGTGACGTTCAGGAGATCTGACGTATAAGTATGAATCAAACCTCTGCTTGCGCCAATGCCACGGCGCTATCCAGCGCAGACGCTTGTGACGTCAGCGCGTTTGCCAATTCCGTGCCACTGCCACCGCCACCACCGCCTGCTCTCTCCACGAGTGCTCCAGAAGTTTCGAGCAAGGGGGGAGGCAGGGTGGGTAAAGAGGACGGCGCTGACGTTGTTGATAAGGAGGATGACGTCATCGATTTCACCCAGGTGAGGCCATCGCTGATTGGTGCAGGCAGCGAATGCGGCGCAGTAGCCACGTACAGGGACTGTAGATTGGGAGCAGCAGACACGCCGATAAGATAACAGCAGGCGAGGAAGAGAGAATTACAAAGAAGAGGTTGAAGTAGTAGATCAAGTTGAAATGCAAAAATATGAGCAACACAGCAAACAAGAACTTTGTGCACAGCTCAGCCACCCTTCTCACGCTCAATCTCACCGTGGTGCCGTGGTACACCGAGGCCCCTGCTCCTAAGAAAAAACTCCCCACCGCGCTGATCATGCACCACACGTAAGTTTCGAAGCCGTAACCATACGGGTGGTCCTTGTCTGCACGCTCCGATGAGCGCTGAAGGCCGTAGTACAGCAAGCCCTGCGATTGAAAAAGAAGAAGAAGGTTTTAAAAAAGGACAGGGGAGAAGGAGAGGAACAAAACAGACAGGGTAACGGTGAATAACACGAGAAGATATCATTTTTTTTTAAAAACTGGCTACGGTAAGACATCCAAGAGTTTGCTTGGTAGAGACTAGCTCAAGTGCTGCTATTTCAACTACATGTATACCTGATTCGCCACGTCAGCGCCGCTGTGAATAGCTTCGGAGAGCATGGCTCCACTACCAGAATACAAATATGCCCCAACTTTAGCAATGAGGACCGCCGTGTTGCCTACCATTGCCACCTAGTGAGTAAAATTAAGTTGTTCAAGGATGGTAATAAGGATTTTATAAAAAAAGACATGTAATAACAGATCGTAAATGAGGGCAACGCAGACGACTGAACATGCCCTGGTAGCACCATCAAAACGAAGCAAAAAAGAAGAAGACAATTCAAACGAACAACTGCAAATTTCTTTCGTGCTGTTCATTTCTTTTCGTTTACCTTGACCGCTTTGAACCCTAATCCGCCGTGGTTGCCACTCGCGGCCTGCCCGCTTTCCACGTTCGGCCTCCTCCGCCGCACCCACTCCGACAGCATCCCACCTTTGGAAGCTTGCACGCGCGCTCGGGCGGCTAAGCGCTTCCGTTCGCGGGCCTGTAAACTGGCTTTCAAACCCGCTAAGCCTGTGGAGTCGACGCTAGGGTCGTAGCTGGGCTTGTTGCGATATTTCGCCAGAGCAGCGTCTTGCACCTACGGGGATAGGATGATGATAGATGATGAAATTGAGAGGCATCTTGGTCAATAGAAAAGGCGCAGATTGGAAGAAACTATAATAAAAGCTCAGCCTACGAACGCTAAAAATAAAGTTCGAAGAAATATTCAGACCAGATCCCGGCCAAGCAATAGCACAACATCATACGACAACAATACCCTTTAAACACACCTCGAATTTGTTGAAGAACACGGTGACATCCGACGAGTCAAAGACCACCCCAAGGCGGTGCATGGACGGCAAAGCCGTGCGGTCGCTGGCCGTTAAGCCGTAGTCGCGCCACGCCTGCTCCCCTGTAATGGTCTTCAGGGCTTGCGCGTGGGACTGGTTTCCGAATGCTTCTCGCCTCAGAGCGCGCTTTACAGGGTCGTCGTAGCGCTTCACCACATTCACCTTCATATTTAATCAGGGGGAGAGGCACGTAAGGAAGTGGCAGGGTTGATGACAGGATAGAAAACGATGGAGGGATTCAGGAAAGAATGCAAAGCAGTGAAAGTAGAGATGGCCTTGTGGGTGTGTGGATATGTCAACCAAGGAATTAGTGATGGCTGCTGGATTTGACTTTGTGAAAGATGAGGTAGGGTACCGCGTAATGAAATCCAAACCATTCTTATTCACCATATGGGCCACATCTCTGCTATTGGGAAGAGTATGCAACTAATTTGTTATTTACTTGCACTTACTGGGTCCATGGAGGCTTCGCGTTTCGTGTCATAGTCTAAAGGCTCTCGCTCCGAAGAATGCGGGTTGGTGGCGCGGCCGCTGTCGTCAATCATGGCGTCAACTTCCTCCGGGGGCACCCACCTCGGCAACTGGTACGGCCTCTGGCGCGGCATGTACCGCCGGAACCGTGTCTTGAACCCACCTTCACTTGGAGGTGGGCTGGTGCTGTCCTTGCTGCCGCTACTTCCGTCGCCGGAGCCGGTATCAGACCCTAATAGTCGAATTGCGTTGGGCCACGCTCCTGGTAGCGGCCATAGCTGCTGCCCTCGCCTAGTCGACCTCAGGGTCACGCCACGATAGGGGCTGAAAAGCTGACCGATCATTGATTTATATGGGTGCTAAAGTGCACACGATGTGAAGAGCTTCGAGCGTGTCTACGTCTACTAGAAGGGTCGCTATTATCTCGATAGTGACATGACTAGAAACAACTGTACGTGAAGCTTAGAGCAAATACGACAGCAGCGACTCGTGCTGGCACCTCGGTAGACGAGGTAGAAAGCGCGAAGTAACCTTCCGGCTTCAAGGATGTTCTATGAGATCTAGTATGAGCAAAGAAGGAACGAGATCCACCTCAATTCAACATTTTTACAGCAACGGAGCTGTGGTTGAATCAAGCAAGGAAGGGAAAGAAAAGAAGAATTCGTCCCTTGATTCATATCAACAAGGAAGAAAGAACGATTTTTTTACGAAGCTTTCAGCTTTCACAGCTCATCACAGCAAACCTAACCATCTAAACTATCTAAACCATCGATTTCTGGTAGAGTTCTCGCTATCTGAGGAGCAGAAGCTAGCTAGACTCCTTACTCACACCACGCACTACGAATTTACTAGCCGTGGAGAGGCACCTTATCTATGTGGCGCCAAAAGCCTCGGCGTAAAAAGGATGATTTCAATCAAAAGAATAAGGCTAAAAAAGCTACACCTGCCGAGGAAACTCGTCCTGACATCCTTGCCATTTTAGAGCGCCAACGAGCAGCTAGAGCAGCCGAAGAAGCACATAAACCTATCAATCAGCCACCTGTTGATACTACTAGCTCCTCAACTACTGTTCCAGCAAACACTCCAACTGTGCCTAGCTCAGGAACCACTGCTTCCAGTGTAGCTGAACCTTCGCATAGCTCGAAAGCGCAACGCACCCGGAAGCGAAGACTAGGGGGAGACGTGTGCCCAGTCACCGAGCAGAAGTCTAAACTGCATCCCGTATTGCGGCTTCTGCGACAGAGAGAGACTCGTGGCCGAGTTGCGCAGAGATGGCTAGCATCCGCGTTAGCGCCTAGTCATTTCTCGGCACGAGCTGTGGAGTGCTCACCAACAAGTGGCTACCCCAGCAGTCAAGCGTCGCGGCCTTTCTGCGTCTCAGGAAGCGGTGAAACAAGCTTGCAAGTTGCAGGAATATGTTCACACGAGACTTTACCACTTGTTTTAGTTACTTTCAAGGGTGTAGCTAGAGCGTACATTTTTCGAGCTGTTCGGGAAGAAGGCAATGTGCATACCATGCAGCCCAACGCGGTAGGTGATAACGCGTTCACTCCTTGAGTTTGAGCTCTATTGCGTACAAGCTCATGCGTCTTTATAATATCTTTTGAGTTCTCATAATAATGTGCTGTTTTCTTGCGTTCCCAGTGGACCCTCGAGGTGAAAACTTCGCACACATCGGATCGGGATCCGGGAGAACCATGCTTGTGGCTCGGAGGCAACCACTCTACGGTAGCTGCAGTCGTGGGCTTTGCTGGTGGCGCGGGGGTCCACGGTGAAGCCTCAGTCTTTTTCTTTGACTTGTCGACCACTGCCTCGCACCATCGCTTCGTGTTCCGCTCTGACATGAGTGGAACTTTACATGCGATCGCGGCGCGGCCACTCATACAACCAACAAATGAGCAAACTTTAGTTGGCATTGAACTCGTCACAGCAGGGGATTCAGGTGAACCAATCAGAGCGATTCACGTTCCTCGTTCCACGTCGCATTTGCGGGGCCTTCACAACAAGTTTCAAGTTGCGGTGAACTGCGGACTCGCGCCGTGCGACATCTTTTCATTAGCCTTTGCACCAGAATCCTGGGGTCCGTCGTGGAGCGAAGATTCGGAGAAAGCATATAACTGCAGAAGACCAGTCATTTTGGCAGGCGGCCGCGGTGGTCGCGTCTTTGCTGTGTGCCACCAAGGCATTGCACCGGTTGGAGCTTTGGTTGACATGCGTGCTACAGAAAGTGCCCGCGGGAAAGGCAGCAGGCACTATTGGCAGGGACGAGGCCCCATCGTGCGATTCGACCTTTTGGAACAGCACCCAGGGCTGGCACTCGGTACCGTGTGGGCGCAAGGAGCGTACTTGCTTGACTTCGGGCTGGTGCCAAACTTGAAGTTCTCAAGTGCGCGAGCGCAAGCGTTGTCGTTTGCGCATGCATGTAAAAGTGGTAGCAGTAGCACTGGCCGCGGTGGGAAGCGTGGCCGTTCAGGGAAAGGCAATGAGAGCCACAGGAAAGGCGTTGGTATTACAGTCAATCCCAGCCATCTCAAAGATTTGAAAGTAATTCGAACGTTTCCAGACTTCACCCCGAGCCGGCTGTCAGTAGATCGACATGCCTCCACCATCATGGTGACTTCCTTGGACGGTGCCACGTGTCGCCTTTTTGCGGCCCTTTCCGGTGCCTGCCTCTACGAAGGACCTGCGTCCACTGCTGGAGGTCAATTGGCCCGAATTGCACCTGCTCCTCAGCTTCAACCTGCAAAGCAGCCTCGGTCTGCTTGTACCCCGAATGTTGAAATTGCTGATCAAAGGGATGGATTCGGAGACTCGTGGTGGTCTTCCGCGTGGTGGTCCGCACATGAGCATGAGGATAAAGTGTCCTTCTCCAGAGCTGGATTTTCGCTGTGACTCATATATTTAACTCCCGAGCTTCGAGCTTCCCTGGGATATGCGGTTTCGATTTGTTTTGGCTATTAAACAAGGGCTTTTTATTAAACGTGGCTAATTACTTCCTGGTTCCAATTCCAAGTCGCAGAGCTCAAGCAAATGAAATAGAGAAAATTGGCATTGGCGCATTTGCAACTACGCAACTACGTAGCGCCGACGCAGCAGCGAGGTATTAATGCCGAAACTTAAACGCGGGGCGCTGATTTAAGTCACGTGTTCGTATTTCTGCTTGATTAAAGAGAATATCCGAAAATTGGAATGTATTCTGAATTATTTGAAATCTATGTGATGTGGATGTCGGGATATCTTGAGGGACTCTCTCTTCACTGCCCATCGAACGAATTCAGCGCACTTCAGTTGCGCATGATTCAGAGGTGCCAGAGCTTGCCGTCATCCGCCATCCATCCAGGCCCCTGATGCTCGATTTGGCTTCCCTAGCTCTCTAGTTCTTTGGTGTGTTGTCAGGTCTGTATTCTAAATCTTGGGGGCGTAAATTGCACGTGCGTCCCAGACGCCCAAATGCAAAGCGAAGCAGGTAAAGATCAATCCGCATGCCCAACGAGCGAGCTGAAAGGAAGCGGCCTTGTAGAAGAATGTAGGTATGCATCTAGTCGATCGCTGGCTCGACGGCAGCGACGCAAGCAGCTGTGCTTACATGTTCGCCGGGCTGTATTCAAAGAAAACAAAACAAGAAAGAATATGATAGGCAGTAGGTGAGAGCAAATGAAATGAAAGGATGTGGTGTGAATAGACAGTAAGAAGCGAGGGATCCAGAAACGATCTTGTAATTTCAGCATGAAAGCAATGCATTCCAACTCAGGTGAACTACGTTGGTCTTGTCACATTCTAGAAGGAGTAAAATACCAACCTTGAGGCGCCCGCGAAGAGCAAGTCCATGAAGTTCACAGCTGAAGCTGCGCGCTCCCTCGCCTCTGAGGGAGTCACGTCCGACTTGACTGCTCCCGGGGTGTCGGACGGGGTCGCGGCATCGAGGGCATCGGACGCGGCGCCGCCGCAATGCGCGCTGTTGTTGTTATTGCCAACCGGCGGCACCAGGTGCTTCGCGACGGACGCGTGCCGAGCAGCGGCGACTCCGCGGGTTAAACCTCCGCGCTCGACAGGCAGCTTCTTGAAGTCCTTGGACGGCAGTGGGGAGGAGTCTGCGAGTAAAGTGAGGAAGTCGTGCTGGGTGAAGGCCAGAGGGGGCGACTGCATCGCGTCACGCCCGCTGCTGTTCCCGTGGCTGATGCTGCTGCCGCTGCTGCTCAAAGCTCCCGGAACAGCGCCACCGCGGGATGCTGACGACGAGGGCGTGTCGTTGTGGCTGGGGTTAACCACGGAAGCAGACGCGTCGAGCTCGCGCGCAGACCACGCAATCCGGCCAGAAGTGGGCGCAGTGGCGTTGCTGTTGGCAGACCACACGGATGACGAGCCTGAGCTGAGGGCCGAAGAAAACGGCACCGGTTGCTGCTGCTGGGTTTTCGAATCGCAACTGCTCACGGTGTTGATGTCGTCGTGTTTGCTGCAGTCGCTGTGGCCGAGGCCCGCGCTGCTGCGGCCATTGGTCGAAGAAGCGGAATTCGCCGCTTGGGTCGCCGACGCCGGCACCAGCTGTGCAACTCCTCCTCCCTGTGGGCCTTCTAGCGTGGGCCCAACCGCACTGAACTTCAAGTCCCTCGCTCGGCTTTCGCGGTCTTGCGTGCCGCCGACACCACCGACTCCTCCTCCCCCGTTGCTTGGGCTCTTGAAGGGGGTTAACCCAATGGGCGACATAAACTCGCCCGGGCTCAGGCCAGCGGTGTAAAACACGTCACTCAAGGCGGGGGACGCGAGAGGTGAAAAGCGGCGGTCAGCGGAAGGGGTGCCGCCGGTGCTCGCGACATGACTGCCGTCCACCCAAGCGTGTTGGCCGGCTGCGAAGCCACCGCCGCTGCCGCCACTGCCCGGGCTGGTGGCCGAGGACGCGCCTGACCTCAGCTGCTGCTCGTGGTGGCCTTGTTGCTGGCGGTAAGCGGCGCCAGTTTCCAGCACCGCCAGTAGCGCAGGCGAGGGAGTCAACAGCTCTGCTTCCTGTCCTCGTGGCTCTCCTTCGTCGTTTTTTGATGACGCAGAAAGGAGCGCGGAAATGCCGTCCTTGTTAGAAACACCACCACCGCTGCTGCTGCGCGCACTCCGGCGGGACCGTGACGAGGACGCTGAGATTGGCAGAGCCCGAGCGGCCGAGGATTTCGCTACCGCTTCAAAGGCAGAGGTGCCCAGTGGGGACAAGAGGTTCGCGGCGGCTCCGGCCACACTGCCGTCGTCGTCTTCAGCATTGCCACCTCCCTCGAGCGAGGTTGCAGACGATCGAGAGGGCGGCGGCATGGCTGCGAGGTCGGGAGTACCCATCACCGACACTTGCGCGGCCGCCCGCCGCCGCAGCCGCCGCCCCTGGTGGGGGGTGATGTACTGGCCCGTGCTAGGCTCTGGCAGCGGGCCGCCTTCTCCTTGTGGCGCGCCGCCAGTGAGGCTGATCCGGCGGCTAGTCGTGGAGGTGACACCACTCGCAGAAGCCAGCGAGGCATGGTCTGCTGATTGAAGGCTCGAGGCCGAGGAAGGCTCGGGGGACTCCGAACAAGTGCTGCTGCTGCCGTCACCGTGGCCATCATGGTTGCCCATGTTTGGGGGTGACTCCTCCACTTGGGCACTAGCACCGCTGGTGTTCTTGTGCGCCCGGCGGCTCGCGCTGCTAACAAGGTTGCCCTTCGGAGGGGGCGACCATTTGAAGAGCTGCGGCAAGTCTGCCCGGGGAAATTCTTGCTCGCTGAACGCTTGGCCTGGGGAAAACTTCATCGGAGGCACCCCGCCGCGTCCGTTGCCGCCGCTGGCCATGTTCTCGTCGTCGTCGTCGTGACCGAAATTAACTTCGTCGTCGTCGTCGTCAGCTGCGAGGTGGTCGTGTGCATGGACTTCCTCGCCATCTTCGCCCACCGCAACGCGCTTCTGGCGCCCCTGTACGCGACTGCCGCTGCTGCTGCCATTGTATTGCTTGCCCCCCATCCTTGACGTCAAGCGGTGCAGGGCTTGGTCGCTGTCGGTGCTCTGCCTGCCGCCACCGCTGTGGCCACTGGTGGTGCCTCCACCCATGCCTCCGAGGAAGTCTTCGTCGAGAAGCTCGTCCAACGCGGCGTGCGCCGCCTGCATGTTCACCGCCGCAATGAACCCGTCTCGGGACTCCTCGTCCCCGTCGCTCAACAGCCCGCTACCACCGCCACCGTTGGCGCTGCTCCCACCGGGCGTGGTGGCTGATGCAGCAATCGCGTCGGCGTTCCGTGCCGCAATGGCGCCCTTGATCGCGTTCTCGGCAGACTTCGCAACCTCTTCCAGCCCCCGCTTGTGCGCAGCGCCGCGTCCTCCTCCTCCCAGGGCTCCTTGCTGCTGGTGGTGGTGCGCGCTCGCTTGCTGTTGTTGCCGTGCTTTGGTGCGTGCCGCTTCCAGTGCGGCCCGAGCGGCCAGAGCAGCGGCTGCACGCGCGACCTGCCGAGACGACTGCCGTGCCCCCGTAGGGCCTGCCCCGGGCAGAGAGTAAATCTTGCCGGCGAGGACATCGTCTTCTTCGTCGTCGTCGTCACCAAGCTCGCGGTCTTCGTCATCGTCGTCGTCGTTTCGTCGTCGCCCGCTTTCGTCGTCGTCGTCGAGCAAGGACGCGGAGGTCGAGGAAGGCTTGTGGTTGTGCATGCCCCCGCTCGGGGGTGGCACGTAATAGGAGCGGTTGTGGGCACCAGCGTTACCACTGCTCAGGCCAGGTTTCCAAGGGTCGCGGCCTCGCACTGCTGCCAGAGCCGCCTGAGTATGTGAGAGCAGTTCAAAATGTAACAGATGAGATGAGATAAGATGGGGATGAATGGAAATATTAGGGATTTGGAGATAATGAGAATATGCGCACAAGGAAATGAGCAAGAGAGAGCAAGGCAAGAAGGCAAAACGAAAAAGCGAAACACTCGGCTTACATCGATGTCGTGGTCGATGTTGAGGCGGTTGTCGGGGGTCTTGGGGGGGATCCCGCTCTTGGAGTGCCGCTCCTGCAAGAACTTGTCGACCTTGCGCTTCATCGACGAGTTCCAGTGGTTCTTGATGGCGTTGTCGGTGCGCCCCGGCAGCTCTTTCGCTATTTCCGCCCACCGGTTCCCGAGCCGCTGGTGGGCTTCGAGAATGGTGCGGTCTTCGAGGTCGGTCCAGGCTGCCTTGGAAATGTGCGGGTTCAAGTGGTTGTGCCTGTATTGATAATGGTGTATGGGTGGGTAAAGAGGGTGCAGCACATGCAATAAGATACGCCCACACACACACGCGTGATACACGTTGAGTCCCCTCGTGAGAGAAATGAACCGGAGCAGATAACATGAAAAATACAAAGGTGCGAGCATACAATGGGCACATCTTTCTGCCTCTGCATTGTGTGTCTTCTGGTCGGTTCGTACCAGCGCTCTCGGCATTGCTTTCCGATGCGTCCCGGCAAATGCGACGCAATCAGAGACCAACGCTTGGCGCCATAGGAGCTCACGAGCTCAAGGACCTTGGCGTCCTCCTGAAGAACGAAGAGGGCCACACACACAGGACGAGAAAGGGAGGAGAAAGATGAAAGTGTGATAGCAAGAAGCAGGGGGTTGCATGAAAGCCTAGGCAGTGGTGGTGGAGACTGAGAGTCCATGGGCAACGAAAAGACAAGGCATCAAAAAGAGGAAAATTGCCGATATACATTGTAGAGGTGATCATGGACAAGAGCGCAAGAGGTAGGTAGGCGTGCAACAGGCATACAGAATAATAGATGCTAGAAGATTGTTTACCTCGTCAGTCCACGGCCCCTTCACCAAGGCGATGCCCTGCACAGCACAAGAAAATGAGCCCAAGTTCAAAATGAACCCAGAATGAGACGAGTGATATGGAGAATGAACGAGAGAGATAGACAAGGCGACATCATCAAAGGCCTCCGGAAATAATCATCGAACGTACTTCTTTAGTCTTTTCGAGGCCTTCAGGCGGAGCGGGGTCATTCTGCAGAGGTGGTGGGCAGAGGACGGGGGTAAGAGAGAAGATCTTCAAATTCAAATTGAGGGAACAGCGTCAGCCCATTCAAACAGGAAAGGACGTCAACGCCCAAATACGGGGAAGTCAATCGCAAAATCGTACGCCGAGCTTCACCAAAGCTAGATATATTGTGTTCAATTTATTACAGGCCTCGGCACCTTATCCATGGGATGCCGACGCCAGTGCGGGAGCAGCGTAGAAGGTCAACGCGTAAGTTGAGACCTGTGCCAAAAATCATATAGAACAATGATCAGATATGAGGAAAAGCGTTCGGCGTGGATAGTGCAGAGGCATCCAGACGAAACTTTCTATGAAACTAAAGTGATCTACATTCGCGATGCGTGGATCGAAAGCCGGAGTGTGGGCATGCGCCTGCACTCTGTGTTTCGTTCGCTCCGCGTTCTGTCACCAGACTCTCGACATCACATGCCCCCACGCCCCCAGAAACGCTGGCCGCACCCGCGCAGTGCAACGATACCCATGGATCAATATGATTCAAACAATCGAGCCTTGATCATCAATAGTACCTGTGCAAAGCACCCAGCGGCAGGTGTCCGAGAGAAGCCCAAAGGACTGCAGATGGTTGAATGCGCGCGCTTGGGAAAATTTGAACCGACCGGGACGTAAAATGCGTGGATTTATGATTCCATGTCAGGTGGGACTTCTCGAACCCCTCAGAGGGGGGGGCATTGCAGTATTGTACCACGGGACACCCCTGATTGTACAGTTTTGTACAGATACAGGCGGTTACAGTCGTACTGGAAAATAGGCATATGTGCAGGCCCCACAATACGAGCCGAATTCGCAGCAGCACGCCGACTAGCACTGTGCCATTCTTTGGACTGCCCACTTATACTTCCTTAGGATCCAAGTCGATTTCGAGTGGTTCTAGAGGTGACAACAAGGGCATGGCGGCATGGCGGACGGGCACAAGCAAGAAGAGGTTCCGTGGTGCCGACGTGAATAGTGCGGAGTGCGGAGCTGATAAATGATCAGATCTGAACAGAGTTTAATATCCAGCCACGTGCTTCCATGAGTAAGCAGGCGCACAACAAGGAATTAACTCAATTCATTAAATCGCTCCTCCTCAGGCCAAGTCGCGGAAACGCAACTCGGAACTCGAGCGAGGAGAGAAGAGAGAAGAGGGAACAGGGACAGAGAACACCGCTTCTATTTAAGATTGGCAAAACTGAGTTAGAGGACCAGGACACACAGAAAAATAACAAGAGAGGCATTTCCCGGCTTCGATTGAACTGGCTAGCCCTGAATGGCTCTACTTAGGTGGTAGGTGATTCGTCCAAAAAAAATTGTCTGCCCGACGAAGCATTCAGTATTAGCCTCCGTGCCAATTTGGTCTTTTTACATATTATTAGTCCAACTTCGACTTCATCGTGTACTAGACCTCGGAAGTTTTGAACTAAATTTTATCGATACGAAAGGAATCCACGAAGCTGGGAGCAGTAAATAGTAAGCCGAGTGCATGTATCCATGCTATAACATGACTCAACATTGCGCTGGGTCAAGGCCAGGTGCACCGCCACAACGCAAGTTTGTGGCTGGATCAAACGGAACAGAGCCAGGAGAAGCTGCTTCTGTTTTTGCTGCTGCTACCTTCGCTGCGGCTACAGCATAGCGCACGCGAGCGGCATTAGTGCTGAACGACGAGGCAGGGTTCCCAATAAAGAGCCCCGCACGGACCATGAGAAGCAAATCCACGAACGGCGCCGTGGGCCCTCGGTAAACGCGCGCTCCGTAGCGTGACACAATCGCCGCCGCCCTTGCTTCGTCTTCGCCGTCGTGCGCTAAGACAACAGGCCACTTGAACACATCTGAGCTGTCCTTCGAAAGGTCGTTGCTAGTACCGCTCCTGCCTTCAGTCCCTGCGCTGTTCTCGAGGCTACGAGCGTGAGCTGCGATGGCAGCATCGATGTACGCTGTGGACATGCCACAGAGGTCTCTTGTCTCCACGTTCCGCCCTCCGAGCTGTGCAGCCGTGATTGTTTGGCGCTGGCGCTCTAATGCACGCTTCACTCGGACGTGGCAAGAGGGCCCAAAAGCTCGGAGGTGAATCACCACATAGGACTGTGGCGCAGTGGAAGGCTGCGATGATGGCGATGACGAGGGTGGTCGACCACTCGAGGCGGTACCAGGTCCTTGAGGAGTTGCTGTATCGTTGACAGGAGTGAATAGGCTACTTTCGAACTCTTCCACCAGTTGCCGCAAGGATGAGCTCGGGCGTAAAACCAGCTGTGCTAAAACAGAGCCTTCATACTGTACGCTTCGACCACTGCCCTTACCGTCGTGACTACTACTGTGGGGTAAACGGTCAAAGTACGCTTCGGTTGCGTTGTGTCGCTCCAGGCGCATACTAGGCAGCGAAGAAGGTTGCGCCTCTAGCTTAGGTGGTCTAGTGACACGAACTTCTGCTGTGGCGCGCCCCCGCTGTGGGTTCGCAGAGTCGACCTCGTCTAATCTTCTCGCAGCCAGCTCACCACTTGCCGTTCCGCTTTGGCTAGCACCTTTCTTCTCCGCTCTGGCAGCACGAGCAGCGCGAGCTGCTGCACGAGCACGCGCCACATTAGCACGCGAGTCTATAGTAGGGCTGCTCTCTCGGCTAGTTGGAGCATCTTTATTTCCGACTCTACTAGCAGTAGCGACAGCTTCTGGAGTAATTCTACTGCCACCGGCTCTAACAGTTCTAGCATCAGATGACACTTTGAGTTGCGGCAGCGGCGGCGAGGGGACCTCCAAATCCACGCAAGCCCAAGAGGCAGTTGCAGCGCGCACGTCAAAAGTTTGAAGGCCCACAAACCGCCGGTAGGCCCGAGGCAAGAGCATCGTGGCTGGAGCCAACGGATCAAAGGCTGACAGGCAATAATGGAGCAAATGGGCATACTCGAGGAGCACGTTGTTCATGTGCCCAAACACCTGTTCATAAAAGTAAGACCCACCACGAAGGAAAGGAATTCATAACTCTTCAAAAATGTGACATAAAGCCGCACTAAAGATGTAAAAATGCTGGTAGTTTCAAGGCTTCTAGGTTATGGTAATTCAACACTTCCTGACATGCCCTACTTAAAACGATTAATAAAGAGGATCGAGCGTACATCCGGCATGTAGACTTTCACACGCGATGCAGCACAAAGCTCGTGCATTGGTCGCTGTGGAGCCTTATGCTGCGTGGGAGTTGATGTGTAAAGATTGTGCCACCACCCAGGCTCTAATGGTGGCGGATCCCAATCTGCGAAGGGCTCGTAAAGTGGTGCCAACTCGAATCCACTCATACGGCTACTACCTCGCTTGTGCACTACCGAACGAAGCCGATGCTCAGTGATGCTAGTGCGGCGCTCCTGTTGAGCATTGTTGTGTCCAGAGTTGCTATGACGTGGACGGCGCACTCCTGAAGCTAGGTTGCTGCTAGCTGCACTTTCAACAGACTCTGCGCCGCTATCGTCAAAGGCGCTGCTCCCATAGCCCGAGACCGACACAACAGCTAGAACTAACAAGTACTGGGAGACTGAATAATGACTGCGCCGCCATTTCTTAAAGAAGGTCATCTTGTTTAGATTAGGAAGCTAACAAAAAGTAGAGATCTCCGATGCTAATTTGTAAAACGCATCAGTACTCCTTACAGATAAGTTTATATCATCACAGCTGAATTTCAAAATGCAATGGAGGTGCTTGCCATCATCCTTGTAAATCATAGTTCCATCGCGTCACGACGTCACAATATAAAGCTTCCCCATCTCCTCGTGACGGAGGAATCAGATTGTTGAATTGAGCTACGCACGCTGCTACGCTATTGAGCTGGTGTGCCAGGGGACCGTTCCGCGGCCAGTACATCTATTCTTCCACACTTTTGATTGGTCGTAAAGCTCTGTCAACTCTCTTTGCAGAAGATACTCGTCACCATTTGAGCTCGGTTCTCCTGCAATGCAGGTTTTGAAAGCAACTATCCGTAGAAGCTGTGCCACGCTCAACTAGCTCGACAGAAAGGCACTAGAAGGCTAGAATCTAGTAAGCTTCCTACCTTTTGACAACATCTTTTCATCTTTTCGATAGAGTCCAACGAGCTAAAAGGTGCCGACGCACCATGACATGAGGTGCAGAATGGCTAAAGGCCGAAGGTACGACTGGTCGTCGGAGTTGGCGAAGCAAGGATGTGGGTAATTAGGCTAGTATTCTCACCAGCTCTCAACTAAAAGTTGATCTGCTGTAGCTTTATCAAATCTTTAGCCTTCGAGGTGTCTGCAGTGATTTTATTTTCGTCAAGTGCATTATGTCCTATGCATTCATAGGAAATTGGAAATATTCTGAGGTCTGACAAAAGCATTTCAGGTGATCTCTTCGTCAATCAGAAATGATTTACCCTTAGGTCTTGCGTCAAATATCAAGTTCATTTCATCCTCGCAGGAGTCGTTTGAACGTAAGTGTGTTGAGTTTTTCTTTGAAACACTGTTCCAAGCAACGCGGAGGTGTACAGTAGCTTCATTGCACAAAAGTGAACTTTTAAATCATGGTCGAAAGTTTTCATAATAAGGGACAACATATGAATTATATGCTCTAATGTTGATTATCATTCCAACTAATGTATACCACGAACACGAACGAGACCGCTTTATACAGACTGATAGCATTCTCCAGCACGCTCAACGCTTAAATGTACTTGAATACAGAATATTACACTTCCGCTGGGCCGTTGGGAGTTGTGAAATTTTATGTCCAGGCCATAGCTGTACTTGCCGTGCGAATCAAGACGTAATTTCGTTGCATTAGCAGGCCTTGAACTCTGGATTGTGATAGTGACTACAACAGCGGTTGGATTGTAACTACTACAGTACTGTACGTCGTATGTGATGAACTTCACTTTTAGAAAATTCGGGCACTCGAAGAAATGTCTTCAATATTCATGTTGATAAGCACTTTCTTCCTAGAAATGTCCTTTGTTTGCAAGCATATGCTCTGTCACCTGCTCCTTTTTGAGGTTTTTACGTTAAGGATGTGGGTGGCATCAAAATTCTTTTAGGAACTTGCAATTGATGAGCTCTTGAGCTCCCCTTCGTTCAATTGGTATAGGGCATTTTAGTGAATTGCTTCAATAATTAATATGTCAATAATCTACCGTACGTGAGAGCTTGTTCTTCCTCTATTTTCACTCTGTACGGGTGCTATTTGTGTCCAACGGTTGAAAACAACTGTCAGAGATAATGATTTTACAATCGTTTTCGAGCGGCTGTGCTCTGGTGCTCTGGTGTTAAGTAGATTTACTTTTAAAAAAGAGCAGCTTGCGACTACAAAGATCCAAAAGTGTACTTTAGCACATCTTTGAGTAAGAGAATATTATTCAGTGTTGTTTGCGTGGGGTAAATGATGCACTATAAGGTAGTTGGTGCTGCTATCTTGTATCTTGCTCAGCAGTCGTTGGAACAAATACATTATTATACCCCTACGGGGTGTGTTCTTCCTCCAGAAAGGAGGCCTTAATCACGCTTTGCG
>Ga0307931_1001284_pt1 | contig 16540 bp, 17 predicted proteins | sample OrgLakmetageno47_FD_201816 | JGI IMG/M metagenome (GOLD analysis project Ga0307931, IMG submission 201816) | Saline water microbial communities from Organic Lake, Antarctica - #47 | ecosystem: Environmental > Aquatic > Non-marine Saline and Alkaline > Saline | place: Antarctica: Organic Lake... | reverse complement strand
CGCAAGGCCCTCCACCTTGAGAGCAAGTCGACTGCGTATACCCCGAAGAGTGCAGGTTCCGCGCTAGTGATCGGCAAGATCGTGCTGACAATGCTTGTAGCTGCTGCCAAAATAAATCAATCCTTAAGAGCCATTTGCTCCCGCAAAGATTCTCGCTGTCAGCGTAGATATTGCAAGGGGCCACCCCTTGTTGTAGTCCTAGGTTAATTGCACTGCGAGATTTATGAACGGTTCCTCTGTCATCGACTTCTCTTCCTCGCGTGCATCCATGACGTGAATGGCAATGCTCCAGCGCTCGTGTTCTACTGGGAGTTAGCCGTGGAATTACTAGGATGCATGGCATGCTCTCCTGTGCTCTGCGCCTTTGCACTTTTGTTAGGTTGCGTGGCATTAGCTAAGCTTCTTAGCATACTGGCATGGGTTATGTTATTACACTGTAGGTTGCGTGGCATGTGATGTTGAGGTGATCTTAGCTTAGGTATTACTAGGATGCATGGCATGCTCTCCTGTGCTCTGCGCCTTTGCACTTTTGTTAGGTTGCGTGGCATGTGATGATAAGGAGATGTTAGCTAAGCCTGTTACGTTTCCCAGAATACTGGCATGGGCTATGTTAATACACTGCAGGTTGCGTGGCATGTGATGTTGAGGTGATCTTAGCTTAGGTATTACTAGGATGCATGGCATGCTATCCTGTGCTCTGCGCCTTTGCACTTTTGTTAGGTTGCGTGGCATGTGATGATAAGGAGATGTTAGCTAAGCCTGTTACGTTTCCCAGCATACTGGCATGGGCTATGTTATTACACTGCAGGTTGCGTGGCATGTGATGTTGAGGTGATCTTAGCTTAGGTATTACTAGGATGCATGGCATGCACTCCTGTGCTCTGCGCCTTTGCACTTCTGTTATGTTGCGTGGCATGTGGCGTTACCCTTTACTGCGCTTCTTTGAATTTTACTTAGACTAATTTAGATCGCAATAGATATGATTGGACCTCATTGCAATTAGCCGGATTAAAAATTATACCGCATTGTATTGTATTTAGTATTTTGATGGTAGAAGGAGAGAGATAGATATATGGACAAATAGTATACTGAAACACATGGGTGAAATATCTGTTATTTGGAGCTTTGAGCAATCGCCATTACCATCACCACGACCATATATCATATCATTAAATGCACGGTTTAGTCACGTGACCACCAAAATTAAACAAGGGAGCGCTAATAAAACCCACAAGGGGATAGCCTTCATACTACTGTAGTGTTTGGTGTGTAGCCGGCTCCTAGTAGAACACGAGCACCGGTGCGTGGTCAGTAGCCATTCAAGTCAATGATCTAAGAATAAGAATTAGTTACACAAAGTGGCATAAACTTGATAGTCACAGAACGAAGCATTCAGCCCCCGTGGTACTTGCAGTGATCTCGCGCCAGCTTCGAGTAGAGATTAAGCATTAGCGCATAGCCTCATGCCAAGCAACCTAACACCTCAGCCAGGATCTCCTCATCATCACATGCCACGCAACCTAGCAAAAGCGCTAAGATGCAGCACACAAAGGAATGCCATGCAACATAACATCTAAGCTAAGACCACCTTATCATCACATACCACGCATCCTAGCAAGAGAACTAAGAAACAGCACGGGATAGCATGCCTTGCAAACTAACACCTCAGCTAGGATCACCTCAACATCACATGCCACGTAACCTAGAACGAGTGCAAAGATACAGCACGGGATAGCATGCCATTCAATCTTACACTTAAGCGGAGATCACCTCATCATCACATACCACGCGACGTAACAAGAGTGCAAAGCCACAGCACTAGCGCGAGCATGCCATGCAACCTAGCAAGACAACAAAGTCATAGCATAGAAGAGAATGCCATGCAACCTAACACCTAAGCTGAGATCACCTTATCATCACATACCATGCAATATAACAAGAGTGCAAAGCCACAGCACTATAATATAATTCTGAGAATTCACGGGGGTTTCTGCTCAAAGTATTATTGCACGGGGGTTTCCAGGGATGCTCCAAAAGGTCCGGATTCCGGACCTTGTACCTTTTAAAAGTGCCGTCGGACCTTTTAAAAACCCAAAAGGTTGCTCTAATTTGGAACTCAAAAATATGGAAACCATAGCACGAACAGCGAGACAGCGAGACAGCGTGTGCAAACTTCTACAGTGCCATGTATGATTTGGGAGCTTCGATGTTGACGTACACGACACGCGCAGAAGCACGCTAGAGAGCTCAAGCCTCTGTTTTGCTTCTTGAATGACTTCACACGTTTTATTCATCGTTGGAGAGGCGCTTACGTCTTAATCGCGACGCTAGCGCGATGGACACGTTGGAGCATCAAGGTCCGACACGCTGATCATGAGATTACGCGGTCATCTTTGTCAACTTCCTTCGCCCTATCGAACAAAGACAGTGCTAAGAGATGGACATGTCAAATAATTTCTTTTCGCGAGAGGCTGCTACGATGCTGTGCTCTCCGTTGTAAGTGTACTCTTAAATGCGAAGACCGAGAGAGCTTGCAAGTATGAACAAGCAAGGGTGCTGTTGGACTACTCGACACTCAAAAATTCGACACCTTTTACAGGGTGTTCAAAAAAGCTTTTGAAAATAAAAGGTCGAGCAAACCTTTTGGCCTTTTACCTTTTGGAGCATCCCTGGGGGTTTCTGCTTTAACCCCGCCAGAATGAAAGCAGGAAAGCAGGAAGAAGGAACGAAAGGAAGGAAGCGATTAGCGGACTTGACTACAGGTGCCAGTATTTATTAGAAGGCAGGCTACAGTAATATAGTATTACTTTGTATCAGTTCGAGTTCGAGTCCAGTACTACTAAAGTATTAAGAAGAACGAAATATATAAGAACACATGCCCGAGCGGCCACCATGCAAGTGGCAATTACGGCCCACAGTGGACCATTCATCCAAACCTTCATAGTTATGCTCCAGAGAGGAGCTCCCACCCTGACCACCACGAAGTTTTTGCTTCCCATCGGCTAGGGACATCGGCCTTAAAGCGCATGGACCCGAGTGGAATTGCCCATTAAATCATTGGATTTGCCATTGGCAGCAACCCCACCTTGATCCAATTTATTCAGTACTCCCCAAATACAAATAAAGGCCCCTGTGACATGTAGCAACAGAGAAGTGTAACCTTCAGTGGGCCAAAAAGTTAAACTCGAAAGCCAATTAGACCCAGTTGGAAATTTTATTCATTTTGTTCAAAATCATTTCTTAAAAGCAATCAATTCAGACGTCAATCGCGTTACCAAAATGCACTTGGACATAATTCAGGACCATCATACCATCATCCGATTGAAATATCCCTATCCCTAGAATCAGAAGCGAATTGACTTCTGATTAATGTACAGAAGTAGTCAAATCCGAACCAAAAAACTTTTTTTCACAGTAATAGGAGCGACATTTCGTGCTGCCCGGATGATGCAGAAGTTTCAATTGTTCTCGGCCGAATAAAAATGATCGAGAAATTTGATCAAAAGGGCATAATGAGTGCATGAAGTACTTTCCATGAATCTAACTTAACCATTGTAAAGAACAAAATGAAGTAGCTGCATGGAAGCCTCATTCGAAGACGACGACGTATTCACCATGCTATAATTCGAATAACCTTTCAGCCGTTGCTACAATAATAAAAGAAAAGCGTAGGACCACGTCGATGCAAGTATCCCCTTTAAAGTTGAGTGTTAATGGTAATTATACTATCATCTGTCTGGACCACACGAGTATCGTGCATGCTATTATGTCACGCTATATTGTATTCAATGAAATTCGAAACAGTCGCTGAACATCATCGAAACCAATAACAAATCGAAGCAACGAAAAGTTGAGACCTAGAGCATCTTTTTCGATCACCAGCAGGTGCGTGTCAACAGCTGATAGTGAAGGACACAGTGGTGAGTTCCATAGAGAATGCGCTCCTCACTACTGCTTTGGTGAGAATCGTGCTCGCATAAAATGCTCGTCACACTCCTCATACCAAACCAATTTAACATTTAGCAGGATTCCTGCTTTACACACTCGAAAATCGAACACATTTTCAACAATGGCCTCAGCAAGAGCACGTTTTCTCCAGCGTGATGTGGACTTGCCTTCCGTATCACCAGAAGACATCAAGGCTCTCTCAACACAATTGGACGACATGAACGTCATCGCAAAGAGCATTGAAAAACTGAAGCCACATACTGTTCTTATCGGCGAAGGGTCCCATGGTAGCTCCGAATACTACACGAACCGAATCAATCTGACGAAGAAATTGATCGAAAAGGGACACTGTCAAGCTGTTATGATTGAAGGAGATTTGCCTGATACTTCCGATTTGCACCGTTTCGTGATGCATCACCCATCTGCGAAAACACTTGACGAAGTCTTCCAGAGTTTTGAGCGCTTTCCAAGCTGGATGTGGGCTAATGAAGAGATGTACAAGTTCGTCGACTGGCTCTATAAGTACAACAAAGGGCGGTCTTCTGACAAGCGAGTCGGAATTTGGGGCTTAGATCTGTACAGTATGACTTTGTCAATGAAGCGTGTTCTAGAATACCTCGAGGAACGTGATCCAGAAATGGCGAACATCGTTCGTGCAGACTACTCTTGCTTTGGAGAGATTGAGCCTCAAACTTATGGCATTCTTTCCCAGCGTGGCTTGCTTCAAGGCTGTCATGGGGCAGCAATGGATGCTTTGGCTCACGTGTCTGCAAAGCGACAACAGTATGCGAAAGATGCCGCAATGGATACTCCTGGAGAAGCCAGCTCAGAATCTCGTTCCAAGAAGGAAAAAGAAAAGCTTGATACCATTCATGCTCAAGATGATGCATTCATCACTGAACTCAATGCTGCTGTTGTGGTTGGAGCCGAGGAGTACTACTGCGCAATGTTTGACCCCACTCGAAACAGTTGGAATCTGCGCGACACGCATTTCTTTAAAACTCTCAAGCAGGTTCAAGCCCACCTCAAAGAAACTCGCGGAGGCCAAGGTTGTGCGTGCGCTTGGGCTCACAATTCTCACCTCGGTGACGCTCGCGCAACTCATCTCGAGCAACTTAGAAGCCGTGACCTCAATCTTGGGCAACTTGTTCGAGAGGCTGAACCTTATCCGTTGAGCGTGAATGTCGGCCAGCTCTGCTGGTCTGGTTCAGTGTGTGCTGCAAATGATTGGGGGCAGGAGCATCAATTCAAAAAGATCAACAAGGGACTTCCTGGAAGTCACGAAGATATGCTCCACCAACTAACTCTTCAGACAGGAAATACGAAGTTTGTTCTCGATATTCACAACGAGAAAGTAGCTGGTGCACTCAAGGAACCGCGGTTACAGCGAGCAATTGGAGTCATTTACCGACCTGATACTGAGCGAATGTCTCATTACTATAAATGTGACATCGTCAATCAGTATGACTTCGTCGTCTTCGAAGACCTTACGAATCCAGTGACGCCATTGATTCCAGGCGAGCCTCCCTCCTTGGAACCGGAAACGTTCCCAACTGGCCTTTAAGAGGATCAAAAGATAATTCATATTTGCATATCTGTATATTTCATGCTGGCTGTCAGACTTCGGAGGCACAAAGGGAAGTACTTGAAGCCTTCTGCACGTAAAAGCAACCCAAATGCATTCCATCATTCATATTCACATTTTCATAAAATCCAGACTCATTTTGAAGTATGTATTCCCAAATTGTCACTGCGTATTTTATTTAAAACGAACTTTATGCTATATACCAAACAACTAATCTAGTCTTGCTAATACTCCCCAAATACAACACACCATTCCAACGGGCCCTGATTCCTGCCAGCAGGTCAGCAGAGAAGTAAAAAAATCCATATGTATATATCGGGAATTCCTTTAGGGGCCCTTTTGGGTTAGGTAATTGCATTTGCGTGCTGTTGCTGCCACTTGAAAAAATTCTGCAAAGGCAAATGGTTTATTCTTTTTATTCGGTGTGTATATGCTGGAGTGAACTTAATCCACTGAAGCCTAACTTGGAACTGGATTATTATTGCTGCTCCAGAGTATACTTAGTGTTCCTACTCAAACAATGCTGCGGATAATCAATTAGGGAAATAACTCCCAAGCTATGATCTACAATAATTGATATGGCGTGTCATCGATATAACAAAAACGTGGGACACTAAGTATATAATCAGCAATCAAAAGTGCTGTCTTTTGCGCTGTTGATCAGCCGAAAGCAGTGCTGCGATCGAAACAGCGACAGCCACCGTCGCCAGAACGGCAGTCGTTGTACTATTCCAACCAGTCAACCAAGCTGGAACCGCATCGGAGGTATGCCAATTTCTACTAGAGCCGCTACTGTCTCCTCTCAAGGGCTCCGTTGAACCGGAAGACCGCCCAGTTCGAGACTTGGTGGTTGCGATGGCGCTGCCACCTTCGAGTTGAGAAGAATGTAGAGATATTGAGGAACTCGAAGTGACCTCTTCTTCTTCAGTTTTATGAAGACTCACCGTCGCCGTAGCTCCCGGCGCCACTTCCAAAGCTGCTCTTGGCGACGATGCAGCATGGGTTTCAGCAATATTCGAAGCAGGACTAGAGCTGCCGACGCCACTGTCACTTGCCATTGCAAGAGTATCACTGGATTCAGTCGTGGCCGTGTTAGAGCGCTGCATGGCAGCATGCGTCGCAGCTGCAGCTGATTCGGACATGTTTGAAGTGGTGGATTCCTGAGCATCGATAGCAGACACAACACGCACCAAGGAGCGAATCCTGGTAAGGCACGGCCCGAGTGGCCACCCGTACTCAAAGAGGAAACTCGCCACCAAATGCATTGGACCACTGAGTGCGCTAACTTCTGCACGGAGGGCAACTCGTCGAGATATAATGTCATGGTTGTTGGCATTGCCGCTGTATATTCCCTTGCTGCTTCCATCACTGAAGTTGCGCGCGCCTGCCCCGAGAACAAACCCTTGAACAAAGACGCTGTGCAGCTCCAAAAACTCCCTTGCAGCACCTACCACTCGAGCGCGAACGCTCTTTCTGCCACTTTGGCTTGAATTGACCCTCCGCTGCCGAGTCGTTGTCGTAGATGGCAGTGGGCCCTCACCATTTACACCTCGCGGCGAGCTCCGTGGCAACGAAGGTCCCGATCCCAGGGCACCGTCTGGGAGATCCACTGAGACGATCTCCAGTGACACGCACTCATTCTTCCCAGCGTATCGACCTACAGATCTCACTGAAGCCTTTTCCGCGTTGCTGCACCAGTTGTCACTCCAGTCGGCAGCCCCGTGAGCTATCAACCACAAACAAGTGCTGATTTGGTCATGCTGGCTCGCTATTCTCAGAGGCCGCCACCCCGCGTCGTTGGACTGCCGGACGGTGCGCTCCCCGCCAGGATGGCGATACAGCATGCGGCATGTTGGTAGGCTTCCTGCTCTGCTGGCCCCTGCAAACGTCCGCGAAACACACGAGGCGCCAGAACAATGCATAGTATGTAGATAAGGGTCGTAGCACAGCAGCAGCACATCACGACTAAGCTTTGCATCTAGAAAAGTTTAAGCGATCTCAGGTGTTAAGTGTAACGATTGATACCAAGACTTGGAAGTATAACTAAAGTTCGTACAATGCATGCATGTGTAGCCTGTAGATCCCGGGCGCTCAATGTCGAGGTGTGATGCCCCGTGTGATATGAGCCATTCGCAGACATGAGCGTGCCCTCGGCTAGCTGCTCGCACTAAGAAGAAAGACAAAGAGCAACAAGTTGAAATTAAGTAAGTTGTTTTACTAGCTTAAATTCAAACCCATACTAATGTTAACGTACTCATGGGCGTCCAGTTGTGGTTGCTAGGTACAGATACGTAGCGGTCTGCGCCGTGGTCAAAGAGCCATTGACATATCTTCAGATCGCCGGCTTCCGCAGCGACGAGAAGTGGGTGAGGACGCTCTGCATGCGAGGTTGATAGACGGCTAAGCTTCCGAGCTCCCATAAAACCACGCTCAAAATTCCGCGCAAGTAGCCAAGCGTGTGCTTCATCGTCCGTGACATTATCCATGGCACAAACGTGAACAACAGTGATACTATAGTAGTACTGTCCGAATCGAAAGAGATCTTGCTGGAACAATGATAAAATACGAAGAAATCACAGCTCAAGCAAGTCTCGCTTTAAAGCGCAACCTCAAACCTGTCGGCTGTCTTCTCGTTTCTCTAATCTCTGAGGCCCAAGCTGGCTAGACTAGACTTACTCATGTCCGAGTCCGAGTCCAAGGTCTGACAAATGACAACGGACGATGACAACTCGTTCGAGAGGTCGTTGCTGGCTTGCTGCCTTGCTGGAGCTAATTCATGAAACCCAGTCCTCCTCCTTTTGCGAGAAAGTTCCCGAGTCAATTATTTTCTTTTTTTAGAGCGCGACGGCGACACTTGGCGCGAGAGCTTCTTGTGCGAGTAGCAGATTGGAGTGCGGGCAGGTAGAAGATCTACACGGTAGCGCTTCCCCTTATATCCTGTATGAAAATGTATTTCCATATCACTCAATTTTTCCATAACCTTCATGCCTCCTTCGTGCTTTTTATTCCCTCGGTAGGTGTCGGACTCGAAGTGCGACGACAACAAGGGACTATGATCCAGTACCCAGAGAGCAACGAGACAGCATTTGTGCCCACCACGTCACCCTTGCAGCTAAGCGTAATGAATAGTCAGTCAGCCGATGTTCCAGCTGCACCGGATCCTGGGGCTAATGCGCAGTTCGAGAAGCGTCCGGAGCCCATGGAACGATGGAGTGGCGTGCCAGCTAAGGAGCCGCATTCTCCAGCTTCCTTCTCCGAGGCATCTCTCGCGTTGCGGTGCCTCGAGAGTCAACTTGACATCGAACGTAAAAGGATAGAGGTAGTTAGTCTTGCCGCGAAAGATGTGGGTGCCGTTCCTGACACTTACAGCCCTGTTGTCCAATCTAAGGTACGCTACGCTACAAACTCCATAATAATTATAACGAGCCAAAAAAAGGAGAGAAACAGAACGAAGCCTCTTTGCTCATGATTCTTACAACTATTTCCTCTTTAATGTACCTTCGAAGTCGTGAGCAAAGCATACCATGTCACTGCCGTTGAAAAACTGACACTCGGCGCGCGTTGTGTCTCCGATTACAGACTTCAGCCCAGCCAGTTTGGAAACGGCACGTTTACGAGTCCAAGACGGTCTACGAAGGCTTCATGATTAACGGCAAACGAGAGGTACTATTTTAAGACGTTTCCGACTTGTCCATACCTCCTTCTTACCAATTTTCTTTTCACCTTCGGTCGTTGGGTTATCATGCTGGCATCATTGTTGGTGAAATTGCGTGTGCACAGGGCCACGGCGTGTACATCGACAAGTGCGGCAACCGTTACGAAGGTGGTTGGGTCAACGACCGTGTAGCTGGCTTCGGAACCAGGGTATTTTTCAGTGAAAAATTCAAGGGAGACCGGTACGAAGGTCACTTCGAAGACAACAAGTTCAACGGATGGGGCAAGTACGTATGGGCCAACGGCGACAAGTACATTGGCCAGTGGTCCAAAAACATGATGGATGGCCGCGGCACTTTCTCGTGGGCCAAGGTGAATAAATTGTCGGTGTCCTTACTTTCCTTCAGTTGTGGTGTTCGGTCGGGCATTACAAAACGGACAATTCTCCACCTCGCAGTAGATGGCAATATCTCACTGGATGCGTTTTTTTAACAGAATCGCTTTTTTTTCTTTTTTGACGAATATTTCGCTCAATTCAGGGCGACACGTACGAGGGGGAGTGGCACAAAGGAAAGATGCACGGGCAGGGAATGAAGCAAATGGCCAATGGTGATGTGTACGAAGGACGGTGGCAGAATGGCATGGCTAATGGGTGGGGGCAGAAGCGCTTTAGTGGCCAAGACATGCACGAAGGCTACTACATAGCTGACAAGCGCTGCGGGTTCGGCCTCTATAAGTGGAAGAACGGCGACCGGTACGGGGGCGAGTGGAAAAACGGCCGGATGCACGGCAAAGGGGTGAAAATCATGGCCAACGGCGACGTGTACAACGGTTTATGGGAATGCGACAAGGCCCAGGGCTGTGGTGTGAAATTGTTCGCGTGCGGCGACCGCTACGAGGGTTTCTTCGAACAGGACAAGCGGCACCACTACGGGGTGTACACCTGGGCGTCCGGCGACAAATACGAATGGTTTTGGGAGCACGGGCGCATGAGCGGCAAAGGCACGAAGCACATGGTCAACGGCGACGTGTACGATGGGGAATGGGCCGAAGGCAAAGCCGAAGGCTGGGGGATGAAGTACTTCGCCAACAACGACCGGCACGAAGGCGAGTTTCGGTCGGACTTACGGGAAGGATACGGGACGTACACCTGGGCCAATGGGGACTCCTACGAAGGCCACTGGGCTAATGGAGAGCAGTCGGGCTTGGGCACCTACCGTTACGCGAATGACAACGTTTACGAAGGCAAGTGGGCGAACGGGCTCAAGCACGGCCGGGGTTTTCTTCTGGTGGCCGCGGAAGGAAAGGTTTACTACGAAGTGTGGCGAGCTGGGCAAAATTTGCGGCAGGATGAAATGGACATGAGCGATCGCGCTCACTGGCCGAGCTTAGACACCACCGAGGCCGATTTCGCCTGTTGACGACAATGAGAACGACGGCGAAGGTGAGCAGTTGGATCACTAATTATTCTAATTATACTTTGAATAAAGTCCCGTTTTTGATTATTTTTTCATGGCACGAGCGCTTAGGATCAAAAGAGCATCACATCCGTAATTGAACGCATTCCTTGAGATGTGAAGATGTGAATACATGCGCGTTAAAACCGGCTATTCGGTTTCTTCTCATCAGTGGCAGAGGACGAAGACGACGAGCAAAAGGAAGCGCAGGCTCCCGGCCCTCGCGGCGGGGTTGACGGGGAAGAAGACCCGCAGGGCAAAAGCATGGAAGGCGCGCACTATAAGACGCCTGCAGGAATTGAACCCGCCATCGGAGCCAATGCCGAAGATAAAGCTTCTTCGATTGCCACTGCGGCGACCCACGATCAGAGCACTGTTACCGACGGGGGTGAGTTGCCCGAAGAGGTTTCAGGCGTCAAGCCTGCTGTGGTCAGGAGGAGTGCACAGGGGGCACCTGCGTTCGTAATTCTTCTGTAGCAAACGAGCTTCCTGAGGCGACGGATGGTGTTGTTGGGGGTTTAGAGCCCGAAGAAAAGAGAGTAGGTGAGGATACGGTTGGAAGTGGCCTTGAGCGTGACGCAGAGGAGGTAGACATAGGGGCTGGCTCAGCGCTCACCACGTCGTTTACTGAGAACGAAGCCAGCGCGTCCAATCAAAGTTGATGCCACCGCCACTGCTAAAGAGGACAACAGCCATCGCAAATCCCACCGGCTCTCATTTACGGCTTCGGCGAAACCTGGGGGCTCCTCGAACTTGCTTGCGCTGCCGGCTTCCCTGAGGCCTCCGACCTCCTCGAACTTAAGGCAGCGAAGTCCTAGATCAGAAGAATTTCGAATATGGGCCCGAGTGCCACATAGCAACCCAAGCCTTAACGCCTTATGTAACCACTTTTCCCATGAGCAGCAGAAACAGTGGCTACTTCCTACTATTACTATCAGGTGTGCGCTAGTTTCCGTTCACTATATATCCATACAAACATCATGGTGTGTGCAGTGTGCAGGAAAGGAAAGGGGGTCTACCTCCGTACCTCCCTGCCTCGCTGATGCGAGTTGCATTCCGCTTAGTATAAAATTTATAGATCCCGTTGCTCTCAAAAATTTAATTGAGTCGATCTGGCTATGCCAGAGTGCACCAGCGAGCGGACTACTCGGCATTCCCGAGGGACCGGAATTAGAAGGCCAAAATTTTGGCCAAAAGGCAGAAATACGAAGCAAAGCAGCTTAAACTAGGAGAGGGGCCAATGCTAATATAGGAGCTGATCAGGCAAACATATCCGAGCTATCCGCTTTCCAAGCAGGTCCTTTGTTTTCTTGCCCAATGTGCCTTGAGTTCGATGACCCTCGACCCCAACTCAACAACTCAAGCCTCATCATTGGTCATTGGTCACGAAAAGATCAACGAGCTCGTGATGAGAGTTACCCTGTATTCTGTATTCTCGTTCTGGTCGAAGCACAACATATACATGTTGTTGTGTCACCAGATTTCGCTCAACAAGAAGCGCTGAAGGCTGAAGGAGTTTTGTGTTATATTGATGTGGCTCGAGAACTTCGGCAGTCACAGAGCGCAGCCCATTTAGCTGTAGACATCTGAGAAGTATGGTCAATCACTACAAAACTCTGGGTTTGAATCCAGATGCCTCGGCAGCGGATATTAAGAAAGCATACCGAAAACTCGCACTCAAATACCATCCTGACAAAGTGAGTGTTCAACTAGGACGAATTAGTTAGGCTAACTTAATGACTAGTTGAACAACTAGACTGCTGTCCAGTCCTCACTGCGAACTTTGTGCGCTTCTGTACACATTCTGATATTAGAACCAAGCGATAGAGGCAGTAGAAACATTCCGAGCTGTTGCGGCGGCTTACGCAGTTCTCGGAGACGAAGAGCGCCGCAGAACCTACGATGGGTAAATGTCTGCCCTGTGGTTCTAGTTACGCTACATTACTATGATCGTGCCCGACGAGAAATTCAACCACCCACGCAACTTCCTTAAAAGCATTTTAAGTTCATTTATATTGGGACACTCTCACGTTTCCTCGCGGTCTCCTTATCTTTCTAATGTCCAGTACTGGAGGCACAGACGAAGGTGACGAGAACGATCCCGATAACGTAGATCCGTATGTGGTTTTCGAGCAAGCGTTCAAGGGTTGCACGTTGCGGGAAGTTCTCGCAGAAGAAGTGCTAAATCAGCTTACTGCCAAAGTAAGTGCGCCAACTCGTAAAGTGTACTCTACAATTTGAGAACCCAAATGCTCTTGTCTCCCTTTCTTGTGCAACTTGAAGTACACAAGACACACGCACAGTACCGTACTGCGGTCTAGTTTTATAACTGAAGGCCTCATTCTACTTTTGTTTTGCGCACGCGTGTGTATGCATGTGTTAAGATTTGGTTGGACCGGAAAGTCTCCGTGTCAGCCCACGTGTTGCGAGTCTCGAATGCGGGCGCGCGCGTAGTCGTTGCGTCTCGGCGGCTCTCCTTTTACCCCGCGGCAGGCCTTGCGTTTGGCTTAGCCGGCTTGCGAGGCCTCGCGAGCCGCGGCACGGCGTTTCGCTTGTTTCAAGACCGAGAGGACCAGATCCCCATGTCCTCGGCGCTCTTGGGGCTGGGTTGCGCCCTCGGCTTGGGGTTTTCCCTGCGGCCTGTGCTGCACTTAGACTTGGCCGGGGGGACGCTTCGCGCAGGGCATTTGAATTTGTGGGAATCGGACAGGCCCGCCGATGAATTGAGAGTCGTTGCACAAACGGAGAAAGGTGGCCCCATTTCTTTGCCCCGTGGGGTGCTGATTTTGTTGAACTGGCTCGACTACGTCAACGCAGAAGAACAATGGAAGCAATTCGGGGCCGCTGTGTTAACTATTTCCGTGGCGACGTGGCCGTTAACCGAGCATTTTGAGCGATGGTCGAAGAAGTTCAGCACCGGGAAAGCTTTGGTGCTGCAAGCTGTGTGCGTGGCGGCTTCTTATGGTGTTGCGACTCTGGCTTACCGTCGCCTCTTTCGCTTCTTAGTGGACGAGGGTGCCAACCCGAAGCCACCTTTCTTTGACAGTGAGCGCCCGCCAAGGTTTGGGCCATTTCTGCCGCGCCAGTGCCGCCCTTCAGATTTCGAGAACTTCATGCCCACCGACGCGAGACCAGACACACCAAACGCGTAAACGATTTCAGGGCCATGAAAACACTACACAAATATAGAACCGGGTTGTGTATATTCTCTTGGGTTAAATATGGCTTACGCTTACACCTGGATATGGATATTGGCTAGCTCTTTGTTGGTTCATTGGCCATCTAACAACGCCAAGCTATATGCCTATAACTATTGCATTGGACTTCCATATATACTCATTTTCTTTTTCTAGTCCTCTAGAACAAATCAAGATAAATGTTTGAATCACCATCAATTCCCAGAACGCGAGTCGGATACCAAGCGTCAACGCCGGCGCACAAACAATCAGCCATTCGTTTGGCGCATACATAATTTATTCTTGGTGAGTAGCGCACACGGAGATCACGCTGCTACGAGCTAATTCAGGAGCTCGGCAAACAAAAAGAAGTTCGAAGGACTCCACAAAAGAATCCCCCGCCTAATTGTCCTTTTCATGGCCTTGGATACCAACTCTCGAGATGATAGCCGCTTCCAATTGTTCTTTACTCTCCCCTCGCGCAGTCTCCTCTTTTGAGAGCTTGAAATGCCTACAGATAGCAAAATTGTGGCAGTAGTTCAAGCACGAGTTAAAATTAATGATAGGGTCAAGGACAGCAAAAGAAAAAGTGGTCAGACACTCAACGAGAGCACGATTGAGCGAAGGAGAAGGCAAGTGGTAGGGCACGCAGGAAGAAGCACTACGTATCAGCCAGGCGAGCAAAAGATTAGGTGCGAAGATAGAAGAATACAAAGACGCGTTTAATGTATTGCTTACTTGGCGAAAGTAGCTCGCCTCTCCCATGCTGACGTCTCGAATGTTTCCCAGCTCACAGCAGTAGGAGGCGGAGACTTCGCACTCCCTTCTTCATTGCCGTCGCTGGTGAAAAGGGCTGCGGCTGCCTCCACGACAGCTGCCGATTCAAACGACGCTAAAACCACTCGCGTGCTGTTTGCATTCAAGCCCAAGGATTTGAGGGCGCCGTCGATGGAGCGCCCTGCTGCCAAGCATAGCAAGAGCTCCGAATGCACCGAGCGCGTGCGCAACCCCTTTCCACGCCCAGGTACTATGCCCACAGCAGCCCGCCGCACGGCATTGTTGGCTGCGACAGCGAAATGATACTTTGAGAACACTAAATTGGCATCAATGAGCGCCAGAGGCAGGGCAGTGGGTGTTGTTGCAGGCGTGGGTTCAGCTACTGCAGCTGTGTTGGCTTCATCCGCCACGGAGCCTTCTGCCTTTCGTTTGCTACCAGCTTGCTCAGGACCCTCAGCCAGAACAGCCTCTTTTGGTCCTGCTGTAGAGACTGTGGGCAAGTAATGCTCGAGAACTCGCGTAGCATAGTCAGGGGTAACACCATCGAAAAGGGCTACGAAGACGCGTCGGTCGGGTACGAGCTCAAGGTCCAGCGTTTGGACTAACACCATTTCAGCGACAAAGGTACGAACTAGATAGCGCAATTTAAAGTTGTAGCTGCAATTAGACGCGACAACGTTCAATCCCTATGAATTACTAGCTTGAGCAAAAGTTCGTAGTGAGCGGGTGACGAGTGGCGAGTAGCCACCGTGCTAGCCCTTGGTGCTATTTGTAGCTTTCCTCGAACCACTCGTGGCGAAAGTCCTTCGCCAGTCTTTGTGCCTGCGTGATCTTCTCTTCTTCAGAGATCGCTCGAATCACGAATCACGAAAGATCAAAGTACACGCAAACGAATGTAATATTCCCACATTATTTCACAGACTTCTCGCTTCTTGCTTCTTGCGTTTCCATTAAAGCATCTGCTTCTTCTTTCATGTCATCCTCCTCCTTATACATTCCCTTCCTAAGATACGTCAGTTGGATTACAGTAAATCATATCCCCAAATTAACAAATAGCAAAAAGAGCTGGATATTCCATACACCAAAAGTGATTTGGCGATCAACAACCAACTGATTTGCGAATCAAATCACCACCACCAGAGGAGCGCACGCGCCACATGCCAAGCAACACGGGTAAAAAACAGCCCACTACCTATTGCTGTTACGGCAACCGCGAGCGCAGCCGCTGCCCAAGCGCAAGCATCGAGACGAGTGCGCGGCTTCACTTTCGCGAGTAGCTTTTTGACTTCGACTTGCGCGAATGGAAAGCCCACTTCAACCACGAGGTCCCACACATCACGCGCCAAACTACCGCCTATACGGCCCACTAAACTATCTCCAACTGCAGCTCCACCGCCTGCTGCAGATCCCGCGCCTTTCTTACCTGAAAGGTGCTCCGCGCGAGGCTTGGGTTGAGAGTTTTTCTTACTAGCCAGTGACGCAGTACCGTTGCTGCTGCCACCGCTCCCCTTTCGTCCACTCGAATGTCTCAGATTAGAGCTAAAAAGATTGCCTGCTAGGACAAACTGCACAGTCGCTTTGAACCAAGTGGCTGCCACGTTAGGCCATCGCAAAAGCAAGGTGCCGAGGACAGTGCCAGCCCATGCACCTACGGCACCAGGCAAAGAATAGTGAGCGTCGCTTCCGCTGCTGCTTTCCTTAAATTCTGGGTGAAATTCTTGTTGAGATGCGTTAAGCGCCGCAGCAGTGGCAGCAGCCCATCTTTCTGCTGCGCTCACTGCTCGTTCCGCAGCCTCAGTGACTAAGGCCTCATCACGTGCTTCTTTCTCCACGAGCGCCTTCAGCGTCGCTTCCGCAGCTGCCCACCGCCGACGAGACGGCCTGGAGCGGCTGTTACTGTCGTTGCTGCACTTGTTGCTGCTGCTATTGTTGTTGCTCCCAAT
>Ga0307931_1001283_pt1 | contig 16540 bp, 16 predicted proteins | sample OrgLakmetageno47_FD_201816 | JGI IMG/M metagenome (GOLD analysis project Ga0307931, IMG submission 201816) | Saline water microbial communities from Organic Lake, Antarctica - #47 | ecosystem: Environmental > Aquatic > Non-marine Saline and Alkaline > Saline | place: Antarctica: Organic Lake... | reverse complement strand
AGGACGTTGGAGAACGCGCTCAAAAGTAAGGGCATTTCGAAGGAATTCGATGAGTGGATCGCCATTGCCAAGGACAGGTCGAAGTGGAGACAGCTGACTCACTCCATTCCCAAACCTCCTGATGCCTGATGGCTGAAGGACACCTCGAGAGTAAATGATTACAATAGCATTACGCAAAAGGACACTCAGTCCAGTCAGACTTGTTCTGAAGGTTACATTTTTCTGTTGCTATTTGCCACAGTAGTGTTTCTTTGTATATTGGGGAGTATTAACTAGACTAGACTAGACTAGTGCGATTTTCAGCTCCAAGCTACAAATAAAATATTTACGCCCAGTAATCCTTGTATATCCACTGCTAAAAGGGAAAAGGCGCAATTCCACTATGATAGAGAACTTTATTGCAATCTAGGTTACGATTTACGCCGTAAATTGCGCGTAAATTACGTGGGGAACTATTTTTTGCCAATAAGACATGAATTACGTCACAGAATCCCGCGTATACTGCAGTGGCGTCATCGTAGAACCCCACTGGATCTTTTGGGTGTAACTCATCAGCACAACCGCTCTTCGTGATGGACTCTTTTGAACGGCGCCCATGCCGGCGAAGCGTGGCACTTCCCTCTCGGCAGAGACCACGCCCATCACGGCAGGGCTGAGATTCCCGTTTCCGCGGAATCCCCGCGCGGTGGCTAAAAATTTCGCTTCACGTGGCATTTCCGCGGGATTTCCGTGCCGTAGTCATAGAGGAACTACCAAATCCCCGTCGCGGAAAACACGCCTGATTGGTAAAAAAATCCCTTTCCGTGGGAATTCCGCGGATTTTCCCGCGGGAAACCGAACCTAGCATTATGGAGGATGTGGCAAAAGAAGGGAAAACCGCACACAGGCAGAAAGGCAATGAGCTAGTGAAGTGAGAAGTAGGGAAGTGAGTTGGGAACGGCACATCACCACCAAGGAATACCTAGAGCCCGGATTTTAAACGATTCTTACCGCACGTCAGGGTTGGGATTCTCGTTTCCGCGGAATTCCCGCGCGATGGCTAAAAATTTTACTTCACGTGGCATTTCCGCGGGATTTCCGCGGGTTTTCCACGGTATTTCCGTGCCGTGGTCATAAGGGCACTGCCAAATTCCCGTCGCGGAAATCACGTCTGATTGGTAAAAAAATCTCCGCGGAATTTCCCGCGGGAAACCGAACTCGAACTCGAACTAATACAAACCCAAATGACACAGAAGCCAATGCTGCGGGCAGAAGTGCACGCGCGTGCGTTGCGCGCAAGTCAAAATCGTAAATAGCATGGCTCGCAGCAAGATCAGAGAGGCCCAATAGAGAGCGAACTCAATGAGTACGGCCACAGGGGCCGTGTTCTTGCCCCAGTCATTGGCCGATACAGGGGTGCTTCTTCTGATCTCAGCCTCATTTTGGACCTTGTCGCTCGGGAAATGGCTCGCAAACACACGGCTTTTTACAACATTGGCTTCTCAGAAGCCAAAGCCTTGTTCAGACAGAAGCTTGTACGCAAATGGGGTCACGCAATTGCTCGGGGATGGGCGAGTCTTCTTCTGGATCTCTGGATCGCCTGAGGGATTTCGTTGTAGTCCATTCCTCTGCGGGCGGAAACTCTTCTTTTGAGCTGTTCTCTCAGAGCATGGAGGAGCGTTCTACTTCGGACCGCTACCATCACTTCTATGATCACTCGGGCATGTGCGCCTGATTAGCTTCTTAGGTCTAGTTTGCGCTGCTTTGCTTATCTTCTCTACCTGTTAGACTTCTAATTCCGGCCCTTCGGGGCCTGTCTCAAAATCGTAAATAGGAAGTGTGTAGAGGGCAGGAAGCATAATACTCCCACCCCCTCTAAAGTGGAAACTGTTCATGAAATGAATGTGGGGCCAGCCTTAAGTCCCTTCTGCGTCTGCTTCTGCGTTGAAGAGGGCGCGCCGTTGCTCCGTCTCTTGGGCGCGCCGAGCCAAAGACCTCCGCTTCTCCTCAGGCGTAACTCTTGTGTCGCACCGGGGTGGCCTTAGCTGCGGTTTGCCAATGTCAAAAGGCACTTCCGTGATTCCGTGACGAGCTTCAGCCAGCCAGCGCGGTCCTGCGCCAGGGTTGTCCATTCCGAAAAGGAAAAGGTGATCGCTTTTCCGCCGTCGTCCATGAGGCCGAAGGCCGAAGTGTTGCGAAACAACCCAAATTCACCTAAAACGTGTAAGTGAAAGCCAAATCCCCAACAAATCCCCGTTATCTCTCTAGTTCTCGATAGGGTTATTCCGCAACACGAAGTGCTCCAGATGCCGCTGCCGGCTGCCGCTCGAGAGATCTGCCATCTGCCATGCGCCATCTCTTGACCACCTTCTATCTTCTTACTTCAATCCTCGGTTCGTGTACCCACGAAAGCATAAGCAAAAAGCACGAGGCGCGTGAATTACGCGCGTACGTTTACGTAAATCGTACCTTAATTGCAATACCATCATAAATTAAAGATATAATATATATAAAACTAGACTGGTGAAAATTCCTCCAGCCCCGTACCTCGTAGAGGATATATTTAGAAATTTACTATGTATAATCAGGGGAATCACGTGGGCGCTTCAGGAATTAAGAACAAAAGGCTTAGATGAAGGCGGGAGGCATAGACAGATGCTAGGTACTTATTACGGCCGGGATCTGCTTCTAGCGTTCTCCGGTCATGTGGTGAATGTTTTCACCAGTTTGGGTTTTGCACCGAGGCCGCAGCCTCATGTACTGTTTAAAGAAGCGAAGGTGTTTAACCGCCGAAGCCGTAGAGGGTCTTGCCCTGGCGCTTGAGCGCGTAGACCACATCCATAGCGGTCACGGTCTTGCGGCGGGCGTGCTCGGTGTAGGTCACCGAGTCGCGGATCACGTTCTCGAGGAACACCTTGAGCACACCACGGGTTTCCTCGTAGATGAGGCCCGAGATGCGCTTCACACCACCACGGCGTGCGAGGCGGCGGATAGCAGGCTTGGTGATGCCTTGGATGTTGTCACGCAGGACCTTGCGGTGGCGCTTGGCGCCGCCCTTGCCAAGACCCTTGCCTCCTTTACCACGACCAGACATGTTTTGAAATGGGTTTGATTCGATTTTGTGCGCATAGGTTAAAGTGGACTTAGAAGTCCGACTCCTGAAACTCTGTACTCGAGGAATGAGGCCTCGACCAATCATCAAACAGTGCCTCGTCTCCATTTCTGGTACATTCGAACGCCCACCAATAGAAAGTAAGCAGAAATTTAGTAAGGTATGACGAGTCTGAAACCACCAAGATGATCCGTTTCTCTCCATCAAGAACAACACCAACTTCATTCAAATCTCAAAATGGCCCGCACCAAGCAAACCGCCCGCAAGTCCACCGGTGGCAAAGCGCCCCGCAAGCAGCTCGCCACCAAGGCAGCGCGCAAGTCCGCGCCTGCCACCGGCGGCGTGAAGAAGCCTCACCGCTACCGCCCCGGCACCGTGGCTCTCCGTGAGATCCGCCGGTACCAGAAGTCCACCGAGCTGCTTATCCGCAAGCTCCCTTTCCAGCGCCTCGTGCGCGAGATCGCCCAGGACTTCAAGACCGATCTCCGCTTCCAGGGTTCGGCCGTGCTCGCTCTCCAAGAGGCGGCTGAGGCTTACCTTGTGGGCCTCTTCGAGGACACCAACCTGTGCGCGATCCACGCCAAGCGCGTGACCATCATGCCTAAGGACATCCAGCTTGCCCGCCGCATCCGCGGCGAGCGCTCTTAAGCGTTTGCCCTATTGAGTTTCTTGATTGAAACCAATTCCTGGGATTTTACCGCCAGGAATCTCCCGACACCCAACTGGTGAAAAACATTTCACCACAACCTGTAAGCCTCGTCGACCTTCTTCCAAAGCGAGGCAGCGGTGCCCGAACAACACCAATGCAGGACATCTGACATCAATACGTTTTCATGTGGATGGCACTTTAGTCAAACTGATCGATGTGCGTTTGCTTGTGTAGACGTAACGCAATATTTCGATAAATGACCGGGTTATCAAGTAGTCCTTTCGCATAATATATATAATATAACGATAATTAATTCATTGTATTCTAAATTCAAAACAATAGTCAACTTTACTTAGTATCATATATCATAGCAATGTACAAAACCAAAATCCGCCCGTGTCCGTTATTAGATAAGAGGCCATTCCGAGTTAGCCAGGAGGTTTAACTTTAACTATTAACTAATCAAATATTATAATCAAAATAAAAAAGCAAAGAAATGCCCAAAACCGATCGCCGAGCGATCAGCGGTCACTGACCACAGACTAATAGTGTCTAATGACTTGGCTACTTGGAATCTCCTTGCTTCTTGTCTTTGTCTCTTGGCCTTCTGACCTCCGAGGTTTGCGACTTGTCCATCGTAAATCTAGCAAGATTCCGGCGCCTTGCCTTTTCCTCATCGCCAATCGCCCTTGGTCAAAGAGCATGGTGAATGCTAGGCGATCGCAACTAAAGACAGAGCCACCGCACGGCACCAAAGGAACTCGGAATCATGATCGAGACGTAAGCACCAACACCAAGGCGTGGCGGCATGGAGGCGAGGCCTCATGCAATGACCACGGCCGGGTTTTGCGCCACTTCGCTCACGATGGCCCGGTACATTTGCCGCAGGCCCCGCCGCGTGTCTTCGGTGTGGGCTTGGTTGCCTTCAGCTTTGCCGGTGGCGTCGTTGCGCACGGTTTCCGTTCTTTTCGGGAACGACGCCTCCAATTCCGGGGGCAAACCCAGGGCTGCTAGCACGGCTGGCAAGTTGTCCCACAGCTTATGGTAGTTGAGCGCAATCTGTGTGTGTTTTTTTCATGTCAGAGATGGGGGTAAGAGAAGTGGGATGCGAGATAGACACGACATTTAAGGCTCTGATTGTAAAGAGCGACTGCAACGAAAAGTGGGATTAAAACACTGAAGCGAACAGCGAGGAAAAAGAGGAACAAGAACCCCCCCAAAAAAGGCCCTAAGAAGACATGAAATGAAAGAGTTTCGAAGGGAAGTGTAAGAAACATGGGACAACATCCAGCTGTGAACTATTCAAGCATGCGCACCACGGGGTAATTGCGAGCTTCCGTAGGGTGAAGGTAAGCGCCAAAGTGGTCCTTCAAGCGCATGTTGTCCACCTAAGCCACAGTTGTTTGGAAAAAAAAAAGAAACTCCGGATAGACAATTGCAACCAATGTCATGAAGCTGGCAGGACCACGATTCAAAACAAAGATAAATCAGGACGAGCAGGCGCGAAATTCAAGTAAAAAGGGTAACTGCTAAAAAGGGTAACTGCTGAAAAGTAAACGAAGCACACTCGTCGCTATGGCACGACCAACAAAAGGGATGAAGTAGACGATTCCATGCACCGACCAAGCACACCTGGTCAACAGCGTAGCGGTCAAGTTTCGGCCAATTGGCTTCTTTCTCGCCGCAGTCGCCCTGGATGTGGCGGCAGTGGCCCCACCCGTAGCGGCTCACCAGCGCTTCCACTGGGTCCTGCGCCCACGCATGCACACACACAAAGAAAATGAGAGGTGCATAGGGACAACAGCACCAAAAGCAACAGCAAGCAACAGAACACAGGTTGGGAGGAAGGATGAATGGATGGATGGAATGAAATTGTGAGTTTTAGGTACGCGAGACAAGCTACGAAATTCTTTGTAAGAATAGAAGAAAAGCGATGCGAAAAAGAGAGAAAGCCAAAGTATGCACTACAATTTCTATACACATAACATCTATACTACAATAGCAAACGAGCGACATGAGGAGTCACAACTCAAGGCACAAGCGAGATTTATAAAAAGTTAAAAAAAAAAAATAATAATAATAATAATAACACGAAAACACGGTACACCTAAGTAGTTGACAAAACAAACAAACCTTGTAGATGAACACTACGCGGTACTCGTCGAGCTGGTCCGTTGGCACGAAAGCTGTGTCGGTCTTGAAGTAGTACCCACCCTTAAATTGCCCCCCTCGGAAGTCTGATTTGCTCTTCAGGTTGTGGGAACCCGGGGGCTTGGCAATGTGCCGTAGTTTTGTTGGTGGTTTACGGTCGTGGTAGTGAACGACGCCCTTCTGGTAAGCGGACTTCAAACTAGCCAGCCACCTACCGTAGGTACACACACATACAAAAGTATGAAGTTATTATTTCAATCGTTCTACGATAGATTCTGAAGGAAGCGCGCTAATCATTCCTAACTTAATAATTTTTGGAGACGACATCTTACCCGCTGAGCATTTTGCTCCCACTGCCGCCGTAGCTGGCGACCACGTAAACCCTGGGGCGTGGCGCGCGGCCGTGCTGCAAGGCCGGCGACCCCCACCAGGGGGACTGCTGCAGCCGCACGAGCGAGTCGTCCTTCGACCGCGAAGTGTCGGTTTTCAGCACCGCTGACGCTGACGCGAGGCTGGCGCTGCTGCTGCTGCTGCTGCTGCTGGCCCGCACCACGAGGGCGTGGCACTCCACGTACTGCGCGCAAGCTGCTTTGGCTTTACTGCACGACGCGTCGCCGCAGTCGATTTCGCAGGTGGTGGTGACCTGGGCCTTTTTGAAGTTGCGCAGCGCGCACGGGAAATTGCGCAGCCCAGGTGGCAATTGGCTGTCGCCTTCAAACAGCATGAGGGGCTCGCTCGAGGCGGTGGCTGCCGAGGCAGGGCCCGCGGCGGCTACTGCCGACGGCGGAGTCGCAGGCGCCTGAAATGCGGCAGCGGCGGAGTGGGGAGCTGGTTGTGCTGGCATCTGAGCTAACGGCATTGATGGGGGTACTTTCGGCAAGGCAGCGGCAGCAGCGTGAGGAGGAACCGCGTAAGCGGATGCAGCGGGCGGTAGGCTAATTGCTCGCAAGCGTTGTGGTGGGTACGCGGTAGCTGTTCCAGCAGAAGCCGGTGGAGGAACAGCCGGCGTTGAGTAAGCAGGAGATGTCATGGAGGTCGTCGAAGGCGCCGTGCCCAGCGTTGACGTCAAGTCGATCTGCGGCCAAAATGAAGGAATAAATGAAATAGTCAACTTCATAATGTATAAAAGTACACAGCGCAACATTTGCATGCTAAGCCTCACTCCCAAAGATCTAAATGAAAAAACACCAATTCTGTTCAAATGAATCGAAACCAAATTAAGCTACTTTCCAAGCACACATTAAATTTAGACAAACATCACGAGTACCTTTTCGAGCTGTGTCACAACATGTTGCAACGTTTTGATTTCTTGTTGCAACGTGGCTCTCTTTTGTAGTAATGCTGCGATTTCCTGGGGGTCTTCCGTGGGAAGAGATGGCGGTGTCGGTGGGTTTCCACTCCCACCGTTTGCTGCGAAGCTACCAGAGAGCGTGTGCAATGTTAAAGCCGCAAGTGCTGTCACGACGATGACCCAATAGTCACGGGCGCCCATATTTATTGTGGAACGATGTAACCTGAAAAGAGTGCTTCTAACGAACGAAGCGAGTATTTAGCATGAGACGAGCATTAACTTGTAGTTCAAAGCCCCGTTAATCGAAGTATGCCGACAGGATAGCAAAGATGGCGCCTTTCATAAGCTACGAAATCTCTATCGAAGACTAATTAATACAGCGAGGAGCGGAAGCTAGAAAGCTACTACAATCCTATGCATAATACGCAGCAGTGCAGTTCGCCTGCTCGTTTTGCTCATTCTGCGATGTCCCTAACATGGTATACAAGAAAAACAATTTCTGCTCCGCTTCTTCGCTTTCTTCGCGCTTTCCGCGACGAAGGTGTTATTCGGCTTGTTCATCCACCTTTGGTTCATCTTTCGAATCTCGCCAGTTGCCGTTTCACTCACGTTCTCGCCTTCTACTGGTAACTAAAAGAGTAGCTAGTGCTCAGTTGGCGCCCCCTAACATGGCGTCCACCATGGACGAAGTTGCCAAGCTTCAGGCGGAGCTGGAGGCCGTGCGTAAAGAACTTGAGCAGGCGAAGGCTATGTCGCCGTCCGCATCGAATGGTGAATCCTCGAGCCTCGACCTCACCGCGCACGACGCAGCTTTGCCAGATGATCCTTTTGCTGTTACCTTCTATACTATTGTACTCTTTGGTGCCGAGGGAAACTTGTCTATGAAGAAAACTTTTCCCGCGCTCTTTGCGTTGATGCGGCAGAGGCACCTGCCCGCCGATATCGTCATTGTTGGGTACGCTCGTGACGCCTTAACGAAGGAACAATTCCACAAGCTCGTGTACCGCGCAATTTACAACATTGCACACCCGGAGTCAGACCGCCAACGTTTTCTAGCGCGGATTGATTACCGGTACGGGCAATTTGATGATCCGAACGCCTACAACGAGCTTAGGGTAGCGCTCGAAGCAAACGAAAAAAATCAAGAAGACGAATGGCTGGCTGCGAATAGCACTTCCAGCAATTTGAATTCGCCAACGGGTAGCCCTCCAAATGTAATGTCCAGCCCTTTGGCTAGCGGTGTTAGTAGTAGCAGCAGCAGCGGCGACTATGGTACTGGCAGCGGTGGCGGTGGCGGTGCAGTCAGACCCAGCGGCAGCCCCCTGTCTACTAGCAGCCCTGACAGCATGGGCGTGCTTGCCAACTTTCGGCACGTGCGCGCGTTCTACCTTGCCGTGCCACCATTTCTGTACCCGAGCATTGCGAAATGCTGCCGCGAGAGCGGCCTGGTGCGGCGGCAGTACGCAGGCAGCAGCGCTCCGTCTTCCGGCATAGCCTCAGGCGTGTTGGCAGCGGCCGGCATGGCGGCTACCCCTGAAAACATGATGGACCGCTTCGTGCTCGAAAAGCCGTTCGGAAAAGACACGGCCAGTTGCGCGGAGCTGTGCAGCGCAATCAGCGACACCTTGGGCGAGTCACAGCTGTATCGTATTGACCACTACTTAGGGAAAGAGCTTGTGATGAACGTGCTGGTGATGCGCTTCGCAAACATCAGTTTCAATGCCATCTGGAACCGCCACCACATCCATTCCGTGCACGTGGTGTGCAAAGAAGCCATTGGCACCTATGGTCGAGGTGGGTACTTCGATCAGTACGGCATCATTCGAGACGTGATGCAGAACCATTTGCTCCAAATCTTAGCCTTAGTTGGGATGGAGCAGCCGTTAACTCTGTCTGCCGAGCACATTCGGCAAGAAAAAGTGAAACTGCTGCAATGCGTAGCCCCGCTTGAGATGGACGACTTATTAGTGGGTCAATTTGTAGCGGCCACTGGGCCGGGGGCTCAGAACAAGCCAGGCTACTTAGACGACCCTTCTATCGCCAACAAGCAGTCCACCACGGAGACGTACGCTGTCGCCGTCCTGAAAATCAACAACCCGCGCTGGTCCGGCGTTCCCTTCGTGCTGAAAGCTGGGAAAGCACTGGACCAGGGCAAGGTTGAAGTGCGCATTCGGTATGTTGCTACCTTTCGGCCGTCCTTGCGTCTAGATTGAATCTTCCAATTTACAATACGTACCATTACGATATGTATATTCCTCAAAGGCCACCTTTTTAAAGTGTATACCACCAGGGGCCTATTCAACTCAACTTCTCGTCACTGTACTTTTCAAAAACAAATTTTAATATTTCTCTTTCCTTTTACTATTTTCATATAATTCTAGGTTTCACAAGGTCCCCGGTGCAATTCCGGCTATGGCAGAATGCGCGCCCAACGAGTTAGTGATTCGCGTGCAACCAGACGAGCGCATTTACTGGAAAATCACGTCCAAAGTGCCAGGCTTGGACTTCAACGTGGAAACAAGACGAATGGACTTGCTGTATGCGCAGCAACACCAGCAGAGTAAGGGATGAAAGAGTGGTTCCGTATGATGCCCTCCTTTGTGCTACTTCGCAATGCTTGGTAGTTGCAGTATGGAGTCAAATGATGGAGAAGAACGAATTAAGAACGAATTATTCGTGGAACACGATCAACGCAATAATCTATAAATGCCGTGCGAAGGCTGGCTTATTTTGATTGCTTTTATTAATTCACTCTTCTGAACTTGTTTTTGATTGTTTGGTGCCTATGTCCGCTGGCGCTGTTCTCCATCTCTGCAGGTGCAGCCGCTGCTTCCAGCTCAGACCCGCTCGGCCGGCCGAGTGCGCCCATGTCCACCACTGCTGGCGTCAAGCCGCCCACCGCCCCCACCACGCCCGAAGAAACCCCCGGCGCCTACGAGCGGCTCATTTTGGAAGTGCTGCGAGGCGACCAAACCAATTTCGTGCACGCTGACGAGCTCTTGAGCTCATGGCGCATTTTCACCCCCGTGCTCCATGAACTTGCGGCGGCCAGAAATAGCAGCAGCAGCAGCGGCGGCAGCAGCAGCAGTAGCGGTGGTATGAGTGATGGCAGCAGCAGCAGCAGCAGCAGTTCAGACTTGACCAACGCGCCCAGTATACGGCCGTTTCCGTATGCGCACGGGTCCGCGGGGCCGGAAGCTGAAGAGCGCGTGTTTGCAGCCAAGTTTGGCTTTCCCGCCGGGTTTGCGCACGGCCGCGGCGGCAGCCCCGACGACCAGAAGCACAACCGCTTGGCCCTCGCGTGGGGCAAAGCCAGCCAAACGTCTCTGGCGCGGGCGAAGCTGAACTGCAAAAGCCGCCTGTCGTCCGAACCCGATTCAGCTGCTGGCTCACAGGCTACTTCAGCAGCCCCGTCAGTATGACACGCGCAAACCCCACAATGGATAGTAGCCTCAGCGCATGTGTGCTCCCTGTTCGCTGTTCCTACTGACCATTAGCTGATCGTAACTGCCTTTAGGCTTTTGTATGCTGCAACGATGCGGCCCTGAACCCCGGAAGTTCAAATTTCGCCCTATATATGTATGCCCCTTCTACCTCATACCTCGATGTCTATTGCTCGATACTCGTAGCTCGCCCTATCGCTTCCCTGTATGCCACTGCCCATTGGCGAAAATGGTATTTTCTTTTTTTAAGGCTAGGTTACGATTTACGCCGTAAATTACGCGTAAATTACGCGGGGAAGTAATTTTTACCAATCAGACGTGAATTACGTCACAAAATCCCGCGAATAATGCGGTGACGTCACCGCAGAACCCCCCTGAACTTTTTGGGTGTAACTCATCAACACAACCACTCATCGTTGTAGACTCTATCAAACGATACCCGTGCCGGTAAAGAGTAGCACTTCCCTCTGGGCAGAGACCACGCCACCACGCCCATCACCAAGGATGTGTAAAAGAAGTGCAAATCGCACACAAGCAGAAAGGCAGTGAGCTAGTGAAGTAGGAAGTAGGGAGGGAGTTCGGAAGGGCACAGCACCACCAAATAATAACAAGAGCCCGTATTTTAACGATATTTACGCCTTTACCGCGCGAAGATTAGATTAGATTATACTCCCCAATTGCAAAGAAACAACAACAAATAGCATAAAGCTGCGTTTTGATGAATCCTCCAGAACAAGTCTGAGTGGGCTGAGTGTCCTTTTGCGCAATGCAATATTCATCTTTACTCTCATGAACCCTGTAGGATCAATTTTCGGAAGGAGGCATAGGTTTCGAGTACGTCCGTGATCTCCACTCCGACCTATCTTCTGCTATGGCACGCCATTCCTTGAAGTTGACCGGTAGTCCTTTGCACTTTAGATGGCACACGTGAATTACGCCTAATTTAAACGCGAAGTAAAAAATGAGCTCGAGGCGCGTAAATTACGCGTGTACGTTAATCGCACCCTTGTTTTAAAGTGGCATTAACGGCATTATTCCGAATGAGCCCGATGTGCAATTGGAATTAATCATTTATACTTAAAATGCATATACAAATAAGAAAAAGGAACTCAGGAACTCAGGAACTCGAGATCGCAACACACGAAAACAGGTGAGCTATCTCACCATAACGAAAAAAATAGCAGAAGCAATTCCATCTATACAAAGAACTACCTCTGTCCTGTGATGCGTCTTCGCAGCACAGACGCAAGCACTGCTCCGTCGTTGCGGCGCCGCTCGTCATCTGAGGGGTACTCGGTTTCCGGCTCAGGCTCAATGTTGCCTAAAATCCAACCGGCTGCTGTGGCTGCATCGGACTCCTCTTCCTCGAAACCAAGGTCGTCGTCTTCGTCGTAGTCTTCGTTGAACTCTGCCTCTTCCTCTACTGCAGCTAAACTTCCATCCTTGTTGGCATCTTCGTCGCCATTGTCTTTGTCACCGCTGCCATTACTACTGTGTGGTGGGACGTAAGCCCGTAAGCGGCCCCGGTCGTCGATCGCAAAGAGGTCAAGGTTCGCCAACAAGAGCTCTTTCGCGAGGCGGTTGTTGCGCGCAGCTGCTTCGTCATGAGCAGCTTCCCCCCAACGGTTGTGCAACGCTTGTAAAGTTACGGGCGGCCTCAATCTCCCTCCAGGAGGCGCTAGTTTGTTGCTGTACGTCGCGCGAAGCAGGCGCTCCAGCGCGTAAGTCGAGCCAGCAGAGGCTGCATAGTGGAGCGCCGAAGAGCCTGTTTGGTTCAGAGAAGAAAAAAAGAAGTGGAGACTTCATGACGAAGCAGGTCAAACCGCGAAAGGCTCGCAAGTAATTCAGCCAGGCGCTGTTGCTATAGGAGAAGATGTGCCAACATTCACTTCACCTAAAATGGCACGTACGAATCCCTTACCGTCAGCGTCTTGCATCTTCGGGTTGGCGCCCGCCGTAATCAGCATGTCTAGCACCGCCGTGCCTCGCCCCCCTTTGCTCGCCGCCAGCATCAGTGGGGTTTGCCCAAACACGTTCTTTGCGTCCACCGACGGTTGGCCGTTGGAATTGATCAAGGTTAAGCAGCAGTCTAAGTGGCCAGCGGCCGCGCTCAAATGCAGTGGAGTAGCCCCTAAGGACTCGCGGCTGTTCACGAGCTCTGACCCGTATTTGGATCCTAATAAATTCTTCATGACCTGCTCATGGCCGTATCTACAGCAGGCCAGAACCGTAAAAGGCAACCAACAACAACAACACAACAAGGAAAAGACAAAAAAATAAATGCCACGAATGAGCATCCACGGGAAAAAAAAAAAAAGTGAATCCTCCCAAACACTCTTAGAAGATAAAGTTACATCATTACAAATACGAAAGCATCATTCGCACCGCGAGCAGTAATGCATGGCATTCCAAGCTGATGCATCTCTCTTCCGCGGATCGGCGCCGCTTTGCACTAATATTTGCGCCATCGTGGCACTCCCCTTGCGCGCCGCCCAATGCATGGCATTTTTGCCGGAGCCATCGGGGTCAATGTCGTCGATGAACGGCAGAAACCAGGCCTGGCCGCTGATTTTGAGGGTCCCAAACGTGTCGCCCGCTTTGGCCGCAGCCAAATGTTTGCGCAGCATGTACAAGTGGTTTTGCCGCGCAATGGCCCGGTAAAACAGCGCGCACCCGAAACTGATCAGCACGGTCGCTAGTGACACCAAGTACTGCGGACCCATGAGAGCGCACGGGTTTTGGCCGCAATTGGTGGAAGGGTAGCGCGCTACGAAAAGCTTATCCCACCGGTCAAACCTGCCGATATTTTTATTTAAAGCAGGTGTTAAAGGAAAGGCGAGTGAAGCACAGGTACAGGACGAAAGAAAGAAAAATCTTGCAGATTAGAGATACAGAAAGTTGTGAGTCGTGCGAAATTTCGATGCTAAGAAGATAGTGCCAGGAGGAAGCATTGACCTTCTACTAGTATACTGCACTCACCCAAGGATGCCCCAGATGCCCTGGACCAAATGCACGTAAGCTGCATGGTAGCAGTTGATCACGAAATGCTTTCCTTGCGGATTATCAGCGTCGGGTGGAGCATACTCAACCTTGCGGGTCGGGGGCACGTCGCCGTCGCCTGTAACCAACAGGGCCCAGAGCACGGTGCACCCTACGGCGCACACCAGCTCCAACACGAGGAACGCGTAGCTCCCTACAATGCCTGGGCGGCACCAAGGTTCGTTGAAGGTGACGGGGTCGCTGTTCGCCAACGCATACTCTTTGGTCGTCGCCACGAGCGCGCAGTAGCCCGCACGGTCGTTGGGCACTAGGTTGGGCTGCAACAGCACGTAGCTCACTTGCTCGACGCTCCCGTCGAAAAAACTCGTGTCGTAGCCCGCGTACACCATTTTATAGTGCTCGTACGGGGCAAAGTTTTGGGCGTCGGAATCCACCAGCACCCAGTGGTTGATGGCATAGCGCGAGAATTCGCCGCTGAAAGTGGCCCACGACAAGCTGTAAAACATGTCGAGCAAAGGCACCACGCACACGAACATGTTGAATATCACCACGGCGCCGACGATGCGGATGGCCAAGTTGTACCGGCGCTGCCCTCGGCGTGCCAACGCTTCCGCCCGCATTTTCCGGCTTGCTGCCAGAAACTCTTCATTGGCGTCTTCTTCGAGCTCTGGAGGCCCTGCTTCTGCATCTTCGTTCCAGCCAGGTGGTGGTGCCTCAGGTTGGTAGGCAGCCTCAGCGCCCTTATCCTCTGGGGTCACCTTTTTGCTCATGATAGCCACGCTAAGCCAACAAAAGTGGCACTGATTCTTTGAATAACTTGCACCTACTCTCTACTTCTACCAAATCCTAAGTCTAGTTGTCAGCTACAGCTACTCTAGGGATTCCACGCCCACCGCACGTGTATTTGCCACTGAAACGGTGAACGGTGAAACAGAAATAACAGGAAAGTATAGGAATTCGCCTAGAGAGGTGACGATTTCGAATTGATTTCTTACGCTGGTGGGCTCCCTGGGCAGCTCATTCCATGTCTTCAATCCCTTACATTAGTGGGCCATTATTATCATTATGCTATAACGCTATAACGCTCGGCTCCATGCTCCATTTTTCATGTTTGTGTGAATGCCATAATGCCAACAACCAACAACCAACACACCAACAACGCAACGTGCTCCGCATCGCAGTCCACCGACCGCACGGTCTAGAGCTAACTTACTTAGCTACGTGGCTAGACTCGCAAGGGACCAGTGCAATCCAGGCTCTCACGCTCTTGCTAGGCTCCAAGTAGCTTGGCGAAGCGTTACATATAATTGACTTTAGTTGTTACAAGAATGAGCGCTGAAGCGGAGGAGGCACCATTAACCAAGGAACAGGAGGCGCGGCTTGACGCTGAGGCAGCAGCTGCCCGGGCCGCACGTGAAGAGGCTGCGAAATGGCGAAGGCTGAAAGCAGAGCGCAATACCATTGTGGCCGATCTTAAAAGCGGTTGGTCGTCGCGGCAGGAGTGGGGCCGCTACGAGAAATCTTTCCTGCCAGCCTCTCGCATTGTGGTGCCCAAAGTGTCACGAGTGCAGCTCGGTGAAACCATCGATGGTACCACGCGCCCGCCGCATAGGGTAAGTTCTTCAACCAATGCTTGCCCTGATTTCACTAGTGTTGCTGTCTCCCTTTCTCGTCAATCTCATTAAGCGTCCTGTTTTCCTCGAATAACTCAAAAGCACCGTGTCGTTCAATTCAACCCCCGTAGGTGAATGCAGTGGGTCATGTGATGTCGAAGCACGTTGACTGCTACGCCAAAGCTCGCCCCACCGAGAGCTTAGCCGCTCTAGTAGCCTGGGGCGAAGACGCCGACGCGTTCAACTACAACTTGAACCTGCAAGTGATGGCGCTGCAGGCCACGCGCCATGGCGACCATGAAGCGGCCGAGAAGCTCGAGCGCATTTCGGGCCTCAAGCCGCAGCTGCCGCCCAAGCAGTGGCGCAGCAAAACCGAACGAGTGCGCGCCCTGATGGCAGCCGACCCTAACGCCCACGGGTTGCCGCCACGGCTGTACAAGTCCGACGATGCCCGCCGAGAGCGGCTCTCCAGCAGCACCGCAGCCGCGTTTGATGGCCTCACAGCAGGCGTAAAAGAGATGAAAGCAGCTCGGGAAGACAACTTCAAGCTGCGCGCAGAACAAATGCGACAGCACAAGGAAGACTTTCGCTTAGCGCTGGCCGCCAAACGTGAAGCCGAATTGGCGGCCGCGGAAGCCGACGACGATTCTGATGCCGAAGAGTCCGCTGAGCATGGCCGCGGCGCAGAGGAGTCGTCAACGGAGGCGCGCCAGTCAGCCGCGCAAAGGCAAGCAATGGAACTGGCCCACATGGCGCGCGATGCTGCGGCTCCCGGGCGGCAGACGGTAGCGCGCTACCCTCGCAGCTACGCAAACCAGTACCGCTCGGACATGCCGGCTCGCGCGAACCTCGGCCTCAAATGACCTGCCTGGCTGTGTCGGCGAAGACAGCCGTACGGTGACAGGTTCTTCTTTGTAAGACCGTAGCATACGCGTGTGTATAAATGCTCTTCAGGCAGCAGGGTGTCATCTTTTCAGGGCCTAGCCATATGTGACTACACATGACCGTGCAAGCGCTTCACAGCCGCATAACCATTGATTGAAGCCGCCCGTCACCTAGCAAGCGTTGCACAACCGTTGGGGGGAAGCAGCCCAAGATGAAGCGGCTGCGCACATCGATTTCAGCCAAATTTAAACTCTTTGCGATCGACGATTGCGAGCGCTCCTACCTTGCTGCAGCACCAGCGATAGCAGTTGTGACAAAAACAAAAGCAACGAAGATGCCGACAAGGATGGAAGTTTAGCAAGCGAGACCAGAGGTAGGCAATTCCTCAAGCAATGAGGGGCGCTGCTTCAGCACACC
>Ga0307931_1001280_pt1 | contig 16567 bp, 20 predicted proteins | sample OrgLakmetageno47_FD_201816 | JGI IMG/M metagenome (GOLD analysis project Ga0307931, IMG submission 201816) | Saline water microbial communities from Organic Lake, Antarctica - #47 | ecosystem: Environmental > Aquatic > Non-marine Saline and Alkaline > Saline | place: Antarctica: Organic Lake... | reverse complement strand
TTGCACGCCCGCACATGTAGAGTGGCGCCTGGTGCTTGCGTTTTCCATTGCCATATGGGCCGTCTGCTGGGCGATGGCTAATGGAAGTTCAACCGACGCAATCACCGATGGGAGCAGCAGCAGCAGTGATAGCGGTGTTGGCAGCAGCAGCAGCAGTGATTCTGCGCGGGCTATCCTCTGGGACCCATATTCGCGTATTCTGCCTGTGCTCTTCCTGATTCAACTCGTGTGCGAAGTGAGCGCAGAACAAGACAAGGACAGACAATGCGCGAGAATGGCATTGGAATAAGGCTAGATTTGTTTTCTTTTCGTTTAAAAGTTGACGGTATGCCAGATTTATCCACCTCCACTCATCATTTGTGTGCTCTACTATAAATTACACAGATTGGCGATGCCTATTTCGAGAACCTCTTGTTCTTTCGGCACCGTTACTCCTTCGAGTCTTTCACCGCAATGGTCCTCTTTTGCTTGCCCAAATTGACGCCTGCAGGTTTGCGTGTCCTCCCACCGTCAATTGGTTCCCAAATTGCCTCCACTTCCACACCCTAATTTTTCTGAAATTTTCAGAAGCATCAAGGATTACACTTTTTCTTCGTTTCTTTGGACATTTCCCAACTTCAGCTTTCACACGTGGCTTTTCTCTCTGCTGTTTATCCTCTACGACTTTACTATACTGTATCATACCAGAGCTGCGAGTAGTGCAGCTCGATCTCGTCACTTGCTTAGGCTACCGGGCTTCAAATTTCACTGTAATCTTGTATCGGTCGCATTTTTTCACTGCAAAAAACTTGGAAATTACTCTGCGAAAAATCATCTTTCGGTGCGTGCGTATCTGTTTTTGTTTTTTCGTTTCATCGTTATGCATCATCTCGCATTTGAGAATTGATTTCTTTGTTCTGATTTTCAACCACCTTTGTAATTTTTCCTGAATATCATTTTTCATGCCCTCTCTTTTCTTCACGCCACGTACACACGCTCACTACTATATTATTACTACATTAGGTTGTTTGGGTGGCTAAGAGGCACCCCACTGGTGAACGTCAGCGATACAGAGGTGGCCCTCGCGGTGTTGCGGGCGTCGAGCAATAAGGTAATAGACAACTGAATATAGAAGAGGGGGGGGGAGGTGAGCTGAGCAAGGTATTCGAATATCCGGTTCCACTAAAACCACGGAATATACCTCTTTACTCTTTACTCTTCTTTCTTCTTCCACTCCACCTTTGTCTATTCTTCTCTCATTGTCTTTTTCCAACTACAGGGAGCAGCTTTAGAACGCTACGTGGCGACGCCAGCCTGGCAGCCCATTCTATCCTTGGAGTCTGTCGATGGAGCGCTCTGGAAAGGTACTGTGCCATTCATCGTAACAATTTTACTGCTCTTCATCAATATCACAGCAGCGAATGAGATTTGAACAGTTGATGTACATGCTTTACACCATTTTCATCAAAGATAGGTTTATTCACTTTTTTTTCTCAAGGCATTCAATCTTGTCGCTGAATTGCTCCGTGCAAATCATTTGCAAATCCCTTCCTTTTTGCCCCTCTTTCGATGAATTCTGACGTTACAGGGATGCTGGCGGATTTTCACAAAGTTCTAGCCGTGCTTCCTCCGCCAGCCCGCCTCCAGCAGGTGAGTTTAGAATACGTGAATTATCATTTGAAAACTGCGAAACATTCTGTATTTTTCTACTTTATAGTGTACACTCTCGTATGCTTAGTTATCTGTGTTCTCTCATTTTTTGTATTTTTTCTTTGCTCTAATATAAATTCAGTTAGCAGAAAAGCACGTTGATTTGCTGTTGCAGCGCACTTCATCCTCCTCTAATGTAATCGACGCTGAAGCAATCGCCAAATGGTCGATTGCCGTCTTTGCAGAGTAAGTAAAGAATTATTCAATCTACTGTAGTATTTTGATTCAAAGCAGCCCTTTCCTCCAATCGTAGGGAATGCCTTCCTCTGTCGTCTTTCTGTATCACCCTCAAAGTATACATTTCGTCGTTCAACTTTCTTCATCAAATAATTCCTCTTCCTTTCTTTCTTTTTTTAAACGCATTTCCATTGTTCTTCGTCTCTGTCCTTGGTTCTTCTCAAGCACAGATTTGTGTGGGGGCCCGAAGTGGGGGGCAAGTGGTGCCAAGAACTCGACACAATTGCGCTGGCGTCCTGGGAATGGCGTAAAGAAATTGCGGTACAATATCTTCTTTCATTCATTTCTGAGCTCCTCCGTCTGTATACTCTACTCTTACCTTTACTTCTTTTTCCAACTGTATTTCTTTTTTTTCTTCTTTTTTATTGCGACCATCCTTCTTTTCTATGTGTCGGTTCTTTGTGTTTTGGTGCATGTTCTTCTTAAATCCTTATTCACATCCCTCATGACCCCCCCTTCCATACCACTGTATTTTTCACTCCCAGGTCCGCGGCAAAGCCAACCGTCAAGTCAAGGCCAACGCTGTATCCGCCTGCGTAGCGCTCACTCGCAAATGCCCTCAGCTCTGGGCCTTGCTCGGAGATGACAAGTGGACAAAACCCAGAGGCTATTCGCTGCTGTTGCAGCCTTTCTTTCTGAGCCCAGCCATCAACGCGGGCGACATCGCGGTCGCTCTGCAGGTAATGATCTTGATTACTGAATATACTACATTAGTTATCTTTCTGTCCTGGGAATAAGATTCTGTGCTACATTGTGTCCGTCATTATGACTCACTGTGCGGTGCAATCCTCTTCGTTACTTTTTCATTTCTTGGATAAAGTTTTCTGTGCTACTCTGACTTTTGTTGTGCGTACTTTCTTTCTTCTCACGTGCGTGAATACAGACTTTTCCTCGTTTAAACGTGGAAGAGGCTATCCGTCAAATGCACCCGTTCCCCATTCTGGAGCGATTTGTCGAGAAGGACATTCTCAGCAAAGACGGCGCCACAGTGCTGGTAAAAGGAGGCACGCAGGTGATCATGTTCACGAGTGATTTTGTGCCACAATTGGCCGAGGCCGACAAAAAGAAGAACGACGACGATGACGATAAAGACGGCAGCGACAACAGCAGCAGTGGCAGCAGCAGCAGTGCTAGCAGCCCGGTGCCACCAGCTGCTCCGTCAACTTTTACCTCTTCTCCGCCTCCTTCTGCCTCTTCTGCTCTCAAGAAGACCAGTTCGTCGGAGCGCCTCTCTTCGCTGGGCTTGCCCGCGTACGGTGCTGGTCCTCGGCAATGCGCGGGCGCTCACTTGGCGAGGCCGCTCTTGAAGGTATAACGAACTACTACTATTGTAGTAAGCTTGCAAGCTATACGAATTGATCTCCAATTTCAACGAGCCTTTTCTCTTGTTATTGAAATAGTGTAAAATAGAAATTGAAAGGCAGTCATCCTTAATTCTCTTTTCTCTTTCCCTCCTTGTTAATCCATCGGCGTACACCGACAACGGCTATATTTAGGTGCTGGAAACAAAACTTCGCTCCAGCCCCAAATTCATGCCTGAAATAGGCCACAAATACAGGTATCATTTGCTTCCTTTCATGAATTGTGTATTCACATCGTTTAAATTCTGAATAGAAGCATTTAGGTCATCGTACGTGTAATTCATGTTCACTGCTTGTAGCTGCGAAGTATTTTCACAACGTAGAAATAGTCAATAAGATCATCGATGTGTGTGGTGTCTATGCGTGCACACATGTATAAATGTGGGCGAGCAGCGGGCGCAACAACGATGGCAATGTCAGCATGGGAGAAATGTGGTACTTCGCGCGCACTGTCCTTCCGGTGCTGTTTACTTTTCGTCAAAGTAGGCGAACCAGTAACAAGGATGACGACGACGATGGGAGTGATAGCGCCGCAGTCGAAGCAGCTGCGAATGCGTGGACTGCTTGAGTGATGTATTTCTATTCAATTGAAAGAAAGTCTGTAATGTGTATTGGCGGATTGAGAGAAGCCTTTGTCTTGATGGGCACCAGGCGATGTACCGGTAGTTATTCCTGACTTCACCTAACTACCAGCAACAAGTAAGTTCGACATGAAGGGCAGTCATGGACATGCCCGGTAAACGGACTGCAACATAGTTATTTAAAATTCATTTACATCTCATATCGACATATCGACATCATGAGGGTAGCCCTGCCTCTATGCTCTAGGGAAGGCAAAGGTATTTCTTTTGGCTTTTGCCTACCTCAGCCGACACCACCGCTCTCTGTATTCTATACATCCGTTCTAAAATTTTACTTGCCCGTATATAAGTATGAAATCCGAATCCCCACACTTACATATAACCAGATACGTATAGCACGTTACTGCACGCTACGAAAAAAAAAGGGAACTACAAATTTGGCAGCTAAAAGGCCGTATGCGCGTCCTAGTTCCGGTTCCATGAATTAGCACTCGCAAACGGCGTTGCCACATCTTGGTTCATGCGAAGAAGCTGGCCGCGTATCGAAATTCAACGGCCACACCAACTGACGCCTGAGACACGAATGGAAAAATCAGATCACAAACGAAAAAAGATGGCGCATGTCAACTTAGGCACACGCAACCAATTGAATGCAAAGAGCAAGCATGTTACTACGCCCTCAAAAGAAAGGTCAACATATGGCAAGCAAAAACAAGAATACCAAAAAAAAAGCGCCTCAGAAAGTAGATTCACGAACAGTACATAATTGCCCAAATATAATACAATTTTGTATCCTCCCAACAGAATATGCACATTGGCTAGTAGCACCTGCAAGTTGAGGATCGCATGGCCCCAATTCGAAGGCACAAACATAACGTCGCCTGCTTTTTGCTCGCAATGCAAGGCTTCACCAACGCCTCCCACATTAGAACTTTTCGCGCGCTTTCTGCTGCTGCTACTGGTGGTGGTGGCGCTGCTGCTGCCGTTGTTGTGTTCAGTGCTATCACGGACACTATCGCCACCACTACCGGTGCTATCGTGAGGTTCTACAGAGTAATCCGTGTGTGTTTGTATATCATGAGTGTTGCTGAACGCGGCCCGCGCGGGAGGCCACAACGCCCAGGCCTAGAAATGACGATGCATAAGAGGAATCGCGAGGACGAGTTGAGATAAAGGTGAGAGTTGATGGTGAGCAGAAAGAAGAAAAGACGAGACAGCCCTCCTTCCCCACCACACACAGGAAGCAATACCGCAAGAATGTTCAACTTTTTTCATGGGAAGTTGCTCGCGATGGCAAAATGAGATCGATGGAAGTACTAAACTTTTATATTAGCACCAGCGATTTTTCTTGCTATACCGCTCGTAACTTCTACTGCCTCACCTTCTTCCCAAACGCCAGCGCATTCCATGCGTCGCCGTGCCAGTGTACTGGGGCGCCGCTGCCCTTGGGACCGACGTAAAACTTACGGATTGTTGCGTGCAACAAAGATTGGAAATACAGTGGAGGTATGGTGTTGACAAAAGGAATAGGAGAGGGAACGAGAAAACGAAGTGAAAGAAGAGCACAAGAAAAAGGAATCACTTAATCATCAAAACTTTAATTTTCAGGTGTCCATTGTAGCCGAAAGATGAATGTAGACCTACCTGCACCGCCGCTGGCATGGGATCGACTAGATGACTTGCCACTTTTAACCACGGCGGTGACAGCGCAAAATCATGCAACATGCCCACATGAGGGCGATCGCTGAACACGTACAGGACTTCTTCGCTATCGGCTGCGGCGGCTGTGGCAATTTCATTGCTCCTGTTAGATCAGAGGAGAGATAGAAATGGGCAAGGAAAGAAAAACGAAGGGGTAAAAATATGAGTAGTAGGAACGTACGAAATGGTCAATTGAAGCACATGAGTGGTAATACGACGATCTTACAAGAAAAAAAAGAGGAGGAGGGGGGGGGAATTGAACGATAAAGAGAAGACGAGAAAAATGCAATCAAATTATTCTTTCAGTTCTCTGCCTACGAACATTACTCACTTTTCGTGAGGATTAGCATCAAATAATCCGTCGACATAACTTGCAAGGGACGAAGTATTTTTCGCGGAAACACCAAAGGCAGGAGCATACGGAATCGACGAAGGTTGCACCTAATACAGCATGAACAAACAACGCACAGTAACAGAATCATGCCAAGACATGCAAAAATGAACAAAACATCATAATTTGTTGCAATAATTATCTAGAATTGAATCAAAGATCAATGACATTAATTCGTATCTGTTATCTGTATGTACTGCATTATTTATACTTACAGGGTGATCGCCGAATCGTTTCATAAAAGACGACTTCGTCCACCGCTGAGGATTGCCCTGTATAGAAGCATCATTTACAATGCATGGAGCAGAAATGAAACACATTATTTTACCTACCTAAGGTAGAAAAGCCTCCAAAATTATTTTTGAAGTAGTAACGTGATTAGAGAAGCACGTAATGAGACCGAATCTGTGCGATTGATATACTTCTTCAATTGTATCTGTAGTATTTGCAAATCACTCTTGTTTTTCAAGTCAAAACAAACCGGTTGCCGAAAAGGCCAATTCTTCGCTGCTCCCTGTATCAACACGGGCCGCGACACCGCTAAGTAACGAATGAGAAAGTCCCGCGCAGACAGCGTGGCACCTTTTATTTTTCATGGTAAAATGTTAGAGCAAATGAGATACAAAAGAGAGGAATAAATCGAAGCGAGAGTATACGTTTTGAGAGTATAAGGGAGAATTAGGAAAGAGAAAGGCCAAAGAACGCAAGTGAAAAAGAAACGCAGAAGATTTGGCACTGCGCTGTCGATGTATACAGCGTACCGAACTTAAGCAACTCGTGCATGCAAAGGCATCTTTCCTTCAAGAAAAGCATGGCGGACCCACTCACCGTCAATCGCGTCGATATCACACTTGTTGTTCTTCTCGCTGCCTGTTGAGGAAGGTAAAGTATCTTGCGGCCATCCTCCATTCACATGCCATTCTTCACTGATACTATCTTCTCCATTTGCCTTCTCCGTCAGCATCTCTTCTTCTGATACTTCTTGCGAGCCTGCATTGTGCTCTATTTTCTTGCGATCAACAGCAGGAGCACTTTTGGTGCTGATGTTGTCATTCTCTGCCAAAGATACTTTCCTCCTAGTCTGCAAGAGATAATCCATTGGTGCCCAACCGTTGACATCCCGCGCCTGTAAGGATTATTACAATGATTCATAAAAATATGATGAATGTGATGATTTCACCAGGATCACACTAGAACGCATGCGACTTTAAAATGTGTAAACTCATATATTTGTATTCCTATAGCTACTTGCGGAAGCTGCATTACCTCCAAGAAAGCACCACAAGGATGATCACTTTTCACTTCTTGGTTGTTTCCTTGGCTACGAGCAGATGAGGTGCTTTCATCATCATCATCATCATCATCATCATCGCCACTACCGCGACTGCTGCTGCTGCTGCTGCTGCTGCAGACTTCATTGTTGTTGTTCGAGGTGGTTCTTTCATCGGTGCTTGGGTCAAAGGCACGTAGAAAGTTGAGGAGCTTTTCATCGCCACGGCTGGCAGCATAGTGAAACACGTTGCGGTTGAGCTGATCCACCTGACACATGTACAGTGCAAAGATGAGTGGTAGTGCAAATAGATTGATGCCATGCAATGCAAACAAACACATTCATTGAACCCTCATGGGCCATCATAGGCTACAGATACTAAAGTATACTAATGAAGCCAACGCACACACCCGTTGCATCTCGTAAGCAACCTCCATTTTCTCTTTCTATTCCTCTTTTTTTTTTTTTAAATAATCTATCTCTCTCTTTCTTACCGCACCGAGAGGCCAGCATCCAAATCCTGGCGGGAAATCTGACGATAATGACGACACTGGAGGAGGTGTTTCAGGAAGATCAGCGGCAGCTGCTGCATTCGCCTTTACATTACTTGCTCTAGTGGCTGCATCTTTTTCAGGTGCAGCTCCTGTTGCAGTTGATGTTTCGCCTGCCAAGATGTCTAGAGCTGTTTGCCAGTGGTGCAAGAGCAAAGAGGCGGCTTGTTGGTTGCCAGTTTGAAGCGCCAAATGCAACTGTCAAACGACGAGGTTGGAGGGACACATGTAAGTATTCGGAAAATGCACACATAAGGGGCTAATTCAGTAAAATACAATGATTGCACGTTTATTCGCATACAAAAGAGTGCACCGAATGGAGGGCAACATTGACGCATTCAAATTAGATAAGAGACATGGGTGCAAAACGCCATCAGTGCATCAAGTTGTGAAGCACAAATAAAAAGGAAGAACATATGATAGACAATGGAGGAGATTAGAGAAGTAACAATCAGCCAGCAATACCGGCGTGCGTCCCCATTTATCCCGACTTTGCAACGCGGCCATCACCACACGCGCACCCGGCTTCATCGCCTTGTGCTCCTCCGAAGTATCAACACCACTCTGCTGCTTGTCTACAACGTGTGTATGATTTTGCCACATGGCTTGAAAGAGAGACTCCAGCATGGGAGCTGTCACCTGCGCACATTTGTCATAAAGCAGCAAAGCGAGAAAGGTCAGGCCTCTCTTCAATAGCGACAACCATCATTAAAAGTACTCTAAGATGAGAATTGATGAAAATGAAGACAAATCAGTAGTTGACTAGACTATTTGTAGAGCAGACGAAGCAACACTTGCTGGTACCTCTTGATGCACTGCTGCTTGCACTGCTGCTGCACTTATTACTCTGTGAGACAGAGGGCTTCCCAAAGTGTCTTCACTTGGCGAACTTGTCACCATGAGGCGCCGCAGCACTGCAGCTACAGGTGACGAAGGGTCGACTTGCTCACTACTAGTGGTGGAAACTTTACTCGAAATGGTAGTTGACGACAACGACGACGACGAAGAAGAAGAAGAATGCGAAGCACTATTTTCATGGTCTTTGAGTGCATTCATAGCGAAGTAACGGCGGGAGGCGTCCGTCACCAAATCTTTCTGCAAGAGAGCGAGGTGAAGGGGTTTCAGCCCATCGCCGAGGGCCGACTCATGCGAGGCTCCTAGCACAATCCCTCGCGAAGGAGAAGAAGAAGAAGCTTGTGTCGCCGCCCCCAAACGTACACCCACAGACATTAAAAAAACATAAGAAAAGCAGCAGAGAAGGGCAATACACAAAAGGTTGGAAAAAAAATTGAAGGAAATGAGCAAAAGGTTGAGAGGTGCACATACATGTATGCAGTATATAGAACACATGGCATGTAAGCTCGGGCGTTCGTTATGACCAAGGAGGCAAAGGAACCAGAGCTGAGTTTAAGGAAGTGCAGAACGCAAGAATTCCTGCTAGATGCTCACCTTTTGATGTTCCTGCTGCCGCAGTGGCAGCATTTGCCGGTTTCGAGGGGTCAGGTGGAGGCGCAGCTATCGCTACTGTAGGACTCGCGTGGTGCTTGGTCAAGAGGTGGTGCACAAGAGCAGTGTCATGCAGCAAGAGCGCATAGCTGCAGGGGAGCCACACGTGAACGCGACGAATAGTAAGAGAAAAAAAAAGTTAAACAAGGGCATGCCTTTAACAGATTATATCTCATTGAAACCATATACAGAGCTCTGCTCCAGTTCGACCAGACAATAAAAGAATTGCGGGGAGGAAAGAAGAAGAAGATTCAGGGCAGTGATTCATAATTTTAGGCTTCAAGGAAAGATGAACGAAAAATCATAAAGCACGCACCCGAGCGGAGTGAAGCCGCCGCCCGTTGAAGCAGGCCCAGCTCCATTGCTTCGGGGTGACGCATCAATAGCTAGTACGGCATTTATTCCAAGGCTCTGTTCATCGGAGCCGCGGTTGCTCTGGCTAGTGCTGCCGTCACTGCCGTCTGCATCTGAAGTGATGGAAGGGGGCCTATTAGCAGCCAGCAACACGTCAACAGCAGCTAATGGCACGGGCGTGCGGCGTGCTAAAGGTGTCAGCAACGAAGCATCGAGGAGTGCAGCCAATGCTGTAACAGACGGTGATTGTTGGTCTTGAGGAGAGCTACTTTTAGAGGTCAACTTGGCTGAAGTACTCCTAGTCGATTGTTTCAGCTTAGAACCACCATTGCGTTTATCAGTTCCCGCTGACTTGTAAAGTAGGCTTATATATTCGAAATTGTCTGAATAGGCCAGCAGCACTGCTACGATGCCGACGACGGTGGATATTATCAGGGGCCACCCTTGTGTTCGGGCGAGCCATCCATTCAACGGAGGTTTAAGCTTGACCTTCTTCGAAGATCGCGCCATTCTAGCGGTCACAGTTGATAGAACTCTAAACCTAGCTTTAACTTGACCCTGAGATGACTAGACTACTCTGAGGCTTAGAGCGATGAATCGAAAGAGAAGTGATCTCGGTGACATTTTTTGGTTTACAAATAGTTCGTTCCTCTCATGGCTCAACTATGCCAAAATTTTGCACCAATCAAAACAGCTTTCCCAGCGGTTGCGATTTGCCATGAACAATGGACTAATGAATCCATCTCACAAAAGCTAACAAGTTAGCAATACGGAAACACTAGAGCCACCCAGAGCGTCAAGATACAACTATGAATATGTGAAGACTGAGGGGCATAAGGCTAGAAGCGGGTATTAGAGCTAGCTGCATTCCATTGAACATTCTCTAAAAATCTATGGATTCAAACAATAGCCACGCTGGGTAGGTTACAGAATGCAGCTTTCACTCATTCGACTCCTCAAAGTCGCCATCTTTTTAAACTTGGACATCTGTGAAGCCTACGAGTGGCACCCTTGGACTGCGAGCCAACAGAAGGACGCTCACGGGGAAACGCCTCCGTTGTGGTATCGCGCAGCCCAAAAGCGGGTAGCGAGAAGAGAAGCAGCTGAAAAAGCAGGCACTTGGTAATAATAGGGAGGCAGCAAGTTTCTGCTCAACTTACACCCATTGAAAATCATCTAAAATCCACATTCGAGCACCTCGCTATAAATCTAGTAAAGAGCCAGACTTTGTCAATTTTTACTAATCTGTTTCGGGCGCTGCATATTATTCTCTATCTGCTGTCTCATCCATCAACGTGTATGCGTATATTTTTTCGATGTCTATTGATATGCTCCAAGGCGATCACCTAAGGTGAGGGCGGCAGGTCGATTAAGAGCATGGGACGAAGTGAAGAATGAATGGCTACTTGACGAAGAAAATGAAAGTGGCAGCATTAGCACTAGCGGCAGCGGCGGTGGCAGTGGTCTTTTTGGTAGCGACAATGCCACTTCCTCAAACTCATCAGTAGCTGGCAAAAGGGCTAATTTGCGTAAGAATGAGCGTCAAAGCTTCAAAGCTGGTGGTGTCATTATAGACAGCGATGTAAGCGATATTAGCAAGAGCGCAGAGCCAACAAAAAGACGGAGGGAAAGGCGGCCTCCTTCCTCACCTTCTTTGTCAACCTCAGCTGATTTGTGGGACGGTTAAAGTGCTCCTTTGCCTCACCGAACGCCAGCTGAAATTGCCGCTGCGATGGAAGGCGACGCACCGGTATGAAGCACGCTAAGATGACTTGTAGTACTGATGATTGTCTCAAACGAAATGTGTACATGGTTTGGCGGAAATTTCTATGAACAGTGGTAAGAAGATATCTTCCCTTATCCTTCGTTTTCTCTGATTGTAAGAGAATTTCACAATCAATACTTTCTACACGTTCCTAGATGACGATGTCAATAGTCACGTCTCCGTTACATTCCACGCTTATTTCGTTTTTTTTACTTTCCCGCAGCTTTCAGGCTTTTATGGCCATGTTGATGCCATGCCTACCGATTGAGAACCAGTAGCGGTGGTTGCCTTTTTTTTTGCTCTACTTAAGCTTTGCGTGATCAGTAGATCAGTAGATCAGCAGCCTTCTAGGCGCCAGTCCTCTTCCTGAGTATGCGCAGAGCGAAATGGATAACGAACAAGGGGCAGGGGCAAGGGGCGATTTTGTTGGAGTCCCAGATAAAACGGAATTCCGGAGGCCCAGCCCCTAGCTTGGGTGCGAACTGTGAACTGTGGATGCGGCCTCCGGCCTAAAACGCGATGTCACTGGGGATTATCGAAACTTCCGTAATTGCTGTCCGTGCACATAGGAACAGGAACAGTAGGTAAATGTAAATGCGGTCCGCCCTTCACTTACCACAAATAAGTAAAAGACTAAATCTAAATCCATCTCTTCGCTCTTCGGTGGCACGTGGACTAGTGGCACGTACAACTTGCTGAGTCCTATTTGCCGTTTGAATTGTTGCGGTTCGTACTCCGCGATTTATCCAGGGGAGCAAAATACCCCCCCGTCCCTTATTACTCTACTTGCTGTTGCTGTTGTATTTTTTTGTTTGGTGTTGCCGGACCGCACTCTTTGACTTCAGTGCTAAAATCTCGAAAGCCCCACCGCCTCCACAGCTCCACAACACAAGCAACAAACGACAACAGGAAACCAATTTGGTTGATATTGATACTTGATACAACAGTTCATTTGTGGTACCTGAATGCCGCGGATTCCTCCTCTTGTAGCGAATCGACGTTTGCGCATTCAAATCTCTTCACACGGCACAGCAAGCTGACGGGCTACTACACCAACCCTTTGCTAAGTGGTGCCTGAACGCCGCGGATTCCTCCTCTCGTAGCGAATCGACGTTTGCGCATTCAAATCTCTTCGCACGGCACAGCAAGCTGACGGGCTACTACACCAACCCTTTGCTACGAGTATCAGAAGTGTTGCTAGGAGGCGACGCATCAGCTGCGGTGTTCCTTTCATCCGCCACGCTTTGGTAACCTTCGTCGCTAGGCGATCGGCGGCCATACCCATTGGTGTGACCGTTGTGACCGTTCGACGACGACGAAGAAGAAGCTGGCGCCACGGCGGACGTTTCATTGGCTAGGGTTAGGCTGCACAGCATAGGGTTTGGCTGCACAGAAGTAGTCACCGTGGTCACGCTGCGAATTTTCCGACAAGAGCAAAAGTTGGGTAAATTGGTAAACGCAATTGTTTGAGATAACGTGAAAGGACAATCTTGTACTGTTTTGTTGTTGCAAAACAAGAAGGATATACGTAGACAGAAAAATATAAGTAAATTGTGTGCATTCGTCCCTTAACGTCGCTCTCATGTCAACAGATTTCACACCAACCTAGGCGTTGCTGAGTCGCTGATGCGTTCGCTGTTGTTGTTCGCAAGCAAGTAAGAGCTGAACGTGTCCCGGACCTTTCATCAAGAAAGAGAACAACGAGGCACGAGCCGAATAAAAAAGACAAGAAAAAGAAATGAAGAAGACGCGAGAATGTAACGTGGTGTGTACAATACTTCACACGATCCTTTGATCATTATCACCTGACTCCATCGGTAAAGTCAACCATCATGCAAATGAGATGAAATAGGAAGATGGACCTCCCCACTCGTACTCAATTTGGTCACCCGATCCACCCACGCATGCCTCTCCCATCGTCCTTACCTTTTCCAAGCTCAACCCTTTGGTTTCCGGCAAGAAGTGTGCCACGAACGCAAAGGCCATCACCGAAATCGCAGCAAAGCCCAACCACACCCCTGTAGGGGTTAAGGCCTTCAGCAGCGACTCGAAGCTCATGGAGATGGCTCCCGCTAAGGAGCGCGTCACGAATAGGGCCACGCTCAGGGCTTTGGCACGCACGTAGGAAGGAAACACCTGTTTTTTTTTTTTCCAAAAAGAGAGAAGAACAGGAACGAAAAAGCAGAAGCAACATAGAACCATAACCGCCACATCGAAAGGAAAGAAGAAGATAGCAAGGGAGGGGAGAAGAAAGAGGAAAACTACTGAGAAGGTCAAAATAGGGAGAACGAGGGCGCGAAAGAAAAGAAGCATTAGAGTAAACAGAATAAGACACAAGCATGAGTATATCTGTATTACAGGGAAAGAACCAAAATGCAAGAGAGAGAGAGAAAACAAGCCTATCTATGAATACGTTCCCAAAGTGTGGTGACGCTCCCAGAGTATGGTGGCACATTCTGTGCACACTTTGTCATCACACACACACGCTCACACGCTCACACGCTCACACACACTCTCGTACCTCGGTGCACACAACGTAAGTGAGGGGGCTGAACCCCACGGAGAACGCCGCCATGTACAGGCAGAGGCCAATCAGCGCCAAGGATTGGGCGAGGCCGTCGCCGTCGCCGTTGGCGTACATGATGGAACTACAGGAAGAGATAATGGTGGTAATTCAGGAGATTAAGGAGAACGGAGAGTCAAAAGAAGGGCGTACTTAGAACAAAGCCATACGAACATAGGCATGCATTGCTTCATTGCTAAGCTAGTGCATGCACAAAAGATCTAACACGCTGCACGTGCACATGTACCTGATGGCTTCAATCACGTAGGCCAGCACCAGCCCAGCGGCGGAGAGCAAAAGCATGGGCTTGCGGCCGACCCGGTCGAAAAACATGGTGGCAATCACCAGGGCCACCACTTTGCACGACCCCACGCCCATGGTGGCCTCCTGTAGGAAGTGTATATCAGCGTGTGAGGGGACGCAGAAAGGAAATGGGAAGGAAAGAAGGAAGTTCGTCAGCGGAAGAGTATAGAAGGAAGCGAGGAAAGAGAAAGAATAAAGAAAGGGGCAAAAACGAAAGGAATATTTGAATCAATGCAAGGAGAGCAAGGTAGCAGTAATGAGTAAGTACTACTCCATTGCCAAGCCAAGCTTCAAGTGTTCTATCTCACCAAGATGCTGCGGTTACCCTCGAAGCCTGCTGACCTGTGAGGGTGCGTCATTGATTTGACAGAGACATGTGAAAACATAGAAGGGAATGTCAGGACGCCGCAGTTGCACAAAACGGGCGGAGATGCAAGTTTCCAATTGAACTAAAGACAAAGAAACGTTTGAAACTTTACTTGAGGATGGTAGGGGTGTAGTACACCGCGGCCTCCGTGCCCGTGGCCTGGCTGAAGAAAGCAATGCCCATGCCGCAGAAAATCATGCGCCTCGTGACGGGATCCCTGGGAAAGAACACGTCAGACCAGGTGGCGCGGTCTTCGTCTTCTTCTTGGGCCCGGGCGATCCCTGCCAGAGCCTAAGTGCGTGCAGGCATGCATACACGTAGGAGAACGCGTTGCCAAAAGTCATCGCATAACGGCGGTAGAGACGTAATAAGGCTGGTGGGATTAAGCAACAATACTGTCCATTACTCTCGGCTTTGAAGGGAGTTATCCCAAGGGTTTTGGTGGTGGGATTCCTAGTTATGGGTGCTCAAAGAAGGAGAGGTCGTTTTGGAAACAAAAAAAAAGAAAGAAAGCGAGTGAATACGGCCACCGCCACTCCACCCCGAATACCTGGTCAGCGTCGTCCGGGCTGGCGCTCAAGAGCTTGAGCACCTTCTTCGCGTCGTCGGGCCGGTCCTGCGCCACCAGCCACCGCGGAGACTCGGGAATGGCGGTCAGGGACGCCAGGAGCACTGCGGCGGGAAACGCGCCCAACAGAAACATGTAACGCCAGCCTCCGTCAATTCCGAAGAAGACCAGGCCCGACCCGTATCTAAATTGAGTTTAGCCGCAGGCACCAAACGAAACAAAGAAATCGAGGAAATAGATAAAAGGAGATATGATACAAAACCAAGCACGATGACAAAGTTATCACAACCAAACCCTTGATGCCCTCAAAGACATACGAGTATGCGTACGAAACTTAGAGAAAAAGAAGCCGCTCACTTACCCCATTAAGATGCCAAGGTTGGTGGAGACGTCGCACATGGCCACGAGCCCTCCGCGGCGCTCCGGCGGCACCAGCTCCGCCGTGTACATCGGGGCAACCACCAGGGCTAATTGTTGTAATGCGATATGAGTGCACGCACGCCAGCGCACGCAAACAGTGAGAATTTTGAAACAAGGACTACAGGACAATAGCAAGATTCTGTTTAAACTATGGAGGGTAACAACAACGCTCCCATAGGTGTTTCAACAGGTATGGAAGGAGTGAGAACCTGCTGGCAAACAACCTATGCAACATAAAGTGAGAGAGAGAAAGAGAGAGAGGGAGATAAGGATAACTCACCGACGCCAACACCGAGGCCCATAATGACGCGGCCCAATGCTAGGACGTCGAAACCCTGGCACACGGCAAGCATCAGGGACCCAATGAAGAAGAGCAGGTTGGCCAGCGCCAGGGAGAGGCGGCGCCCGAACCGATCAGCGAGCTGCCCTGCTAGCAAGCCCCCAAAGGCTGCTGCCACGTTGAGCACTCCAATGGACACCTCTTCTTCCGTCATGCTAAGGCCTAAGTCCGGCTGCATGGTAATCATCGCAGCGGCAATCACGCCTTGGTCGTAGCCCGAGAGGACGCTCGACGTGGCGGAAACCAGAACGGCTTTGAAGATGTTCCATTGGTAGGTTTTCAGCCACATGGCTACTATATGGAGGTGTAAAAGCTACAAAAAGTAGGCTAGTCTCAGCACAGCGTATGCTTGACCATGCAAATACGCTATGAAGCAACGTGTCGATAGCGGCGGTGAGCGAACGGGGGGTCTATAATGATGGCTCTGCGAACCTCTGCGCGGGTCGAACACCAACTATTTACCAAACTGCCCAAGGAGAGAAATATGAGACGCCTGATGAACCAAGTCCAAAAGTATGAGAGGCACGAAATCTCTTTTTACAGAGGACTGGAATATAATTATGGCGCGAACTGGAGCACCGTGCTACTGTGCATACTATA
>Ga0307931_1001279_pt1 | contig 16567 bp, 16 predicted proteins | sample OrgLakmetageno47_FD_201816 | JGI IMG/M metagenome (GOLD analysis project Ga0307931, IMG submission 201816) | Saline water microbial communities from Organic Lake, Antarctica - #47 | ecosystem: Environmental > Aquatic > Non-marine Saline and Alkaline > Saline | place: Antarctica: Organic Lake... | reverse complement strand
GTCTCTGAAGCCGCCGAAATGGATCCTCCATGTTATGTCGTGCTGAAAACAAACCGTTCCTGTCAGAGGTAGAACATATTTTTTTTGTATTAGTACAAGAGATGTTACCCAGGGTTTGTAGATACCCTTGTTTCAACTCTGGCCCTATCCACTACTAATCACGCCAATTACAGCCTGCCTTTGCGAAGGACGGAGCAAGAGAACAAGAGCCTGTACATTACAGATAGTTCGTGGAAGTACTGGAAAGAGCTGCTGGGTGATCGATATCGAGTTTCGCCTTCCTACTACGTAAGCGCGATGGAGCCCCCTTTGAATTTTACTGCCCCTAGTAACTCTGAGGAATGTGTAGTTATCTTTGAATTAATACGCCTCCTTGTTGTGTTTCAGAACTGCTCTCGAAGACATGTCGGCTGAAGACAAAGACAAGGAGAAAATGGCTGAGGATGACAAAGGAAGCGGGTCTGGGGATGCTGTTCGATTTGAGATTAGGAAGTGGAACGCCGTCTGCATGTGAGGCTGTTGCTACCAAAGCGGGGAACATAAAACCCTTGCAGTCATTGTCTTATGTACCCTACAGATGGTCTCAACGTCTCCACACCTTGCCACGCTTTCGCTTCCTTTACTTTCATCTCTGTTTCTGCATAGAGCTCTGAATTTCGCGGGTACTTCCGCTGTCCGCTATTTGACCCCAGAACATGCAACTCTCAACTCTTTCTTTTAGGTGGAGCTGGGACATCTGTGCAGACACTTGCGCCATCTGCCGGAACTCCCTGAATGAACCGTCGATCGAGTACCAAGCTAACCCGAGCCCGAACAACGAAAACGGCCTTTCAATCGCTTTCGGGTGCTGCGGGCATGTTTTCCACTTGGACTGCATTCAGCGCTGGCTTAAGACGCGCTCCGTCTGCCCACTTTGTAACAAAGAGTGGGAGTTTGCGAAAATCGAGCGCATCCCTGGTTACGGGTCAATGGGCACTTAGTTGAGGTGGACTTTTGTGCGATTTCATAGGGCTTTTCCCTGTGCGACTTGACCTACGTTACAACGTAGATATTGAAGACAAGAAAGCGCCTAGTCTAAATTATCGGCTCCTAGCTCCTAGCTCCTAGTACTCAGTACTCCTAGCGCGTGATTAGGTTGTATTGGATTTAGATTACTATTCCCAGGTCTTAGGTCCCCAGTTGCGCGAAAATTACACTATATATGTGGCCTTAACAAGACCTTGGCATCAGTATTAATGCGGTATGAAGGGCAGAAGGACGGAAATAAATCAGGGAGTATTCGGGGTTCGGAGTTCCGTTAGGGAGTATTCGGAGTTCCGTTCTCGTTCTTTCCTGGAGTCCTGGAGCAGATGTGTTTGGTCTTTGGTCATACATGCATTTATGGGCTAAGCAGCCACAGGCGACACACCACGTCACACGCTACACTCGCTTACACTCACATTTCTCTCAAAGCACAGGGAAACACAAACAGACACAAAAAGAAGAGCCCGGTTCTGTCGGTTAGGGTTGAGGTCCTATGCTGATCGAAGAAGTTCGATTCGCGGAGACATCGAGAAATGAATCCTAGGAAATAGCCAATTTAAATTTATTTTATCGTTCAAGGTACTTGGCCTTCTGGAGCGAATTAGCTAGTGCATTTGCAGCTCAAGTTCATTCTTTATGTGCCTCTATGACTTCTGTGTACTTGTCTTCCTTTGTTCTTGGGGGGGGGTTTAATTAGACTACTAGTAGAGTAGACCAGACTAAGGTATTTATGATGCGGCGGAGATCAGTTAGATCAGCGGCTATCGCAATACAAGGCAAAGAAGATGAAAACCATGGGGTCGGGCCCAAAACTGGAGTTGGGGCTAAGGGCTAACATGAGGAAAGGGGTGGGAGGCGAAGTGATCATTCGGCTGGTGTGGAGGCGGACACGTTTGGCAGGGAAGAAGATGGAAGACTTTCCGAGCTGGGAGGCGGTTATAGGGCTGAGGGCGGTAAAGTCAGCTGGCTTATTGCTGAGATAGATGGGGCCAGTTCAGTTGCCGCGAGTTCACATTTTAAAAGCCGGCAGATCAGGGATTACATGACACAGGCATCCTCGCCTAGCGCTGCCAGGGTCGAATCGCAGATGCCCTTCATATTGAGGCACCTTATCTATCCTCATATTATGGCAATTTTTGGCTGTCAAATGAGTTCGCATCTGAATGAGGCAGACCAAACCCAGTACACCGCTTGGAGAAACTTATGTCATATGCGGCGAAGGGAAATGCGTGTGTATGTGGGTTGGGTGATCGCCCTGGAACAATGGAAGTCCACCCATTCGAAATATACTGCACTCGAGGGGAAAGGAGGGTGGTGACACACCACTGATACTACGATCACTAATCACATGGGCTTGAAGATCACCCCTCGTCTACCTACGTACCTACCTACTCTAACTACTTCTGGGTATTTGGGGTAAAGCGGCAGCTGCAGAGGCTCTCGTAGGGAGGCTCACCCCTCCCGAAGGGTAAGAAGAAAAAAATTCTCTTTCGCGAGGAAGTAAGGTCTTGGACGTCTTTGACAGAGAGAGCACCTCTGGTCAGCGGATTATTTGCTGTAGTGCAAACGATGATAGATGCTGACACAGGTGATCCTCCACGTCAGCGGCCCGCTGACGGCTGCTTGGTTCATGGACGTTTCGCTGATAACACCGAAGTTGAGGTCGGTCTGTAAAGCCATCCCGCCAATCAGATGGAGGGCGGCGCTCCGCGCCAATTTGCTATTTCCCCACGCGGGGTCTGCTTGCTTGCATAGTGCACTCTGGTACACTCAGCCACAAAATCGTACGTTCTGTGGTACTTATGCTCTAATACGCAAGAGAAAAAGAAATACAATAGATCAACGAAGTAGATCAACGAAGTTTGATGTTTAGGGGGGCATCTCAAAAGTGCTCTCACGGAGAAATGTCCGTCCGTCAGTCACATCACAGACACAAAAAACCCTTGCGTGCTTGTTCTGACACGTTGTCATATGCTGGCACGTGCTTAACATAGGTTCGCATGCTTACGCTATGGTCTCACATGTGTAACTTATGACAATGACATGGCGATGGCGTTTTGTGCGTACTGCTATAGATACAGTAGTGATTAGCGTAGTGCAGTAGTAGGTGAGATCAACCACGATGTGCGTTGTGGAGAGTTTGATGGTTTGAAGATTCAGCGACGACGAAGATACTGCGAGGACGTGCGAAGTGTGCAGTAACACGTTGCGCGTCACAGGAGGTCGACAACGTAGAGCATAAAGAATGCAACACGATGACGTGTAGTACTTTATCATTCATCAACGAACAACGCGGACGAGTAACAAAGAGATGAACAAGGACACAGAACACCATTGGGAAGTAAGACATACAGAGCTACATTGGTGACAATGGTCATAAAGTAATGACGAGTGAAACAAAATGTCTACATTTCGACACGATCTCAAACTGTACACCTTCTGACACTTCTTGCACTTTCCCTTCTAACTATGCAGCTCCACTTTGAAGCATCCTGCGGCACATGCCATTGCGCATTTAGACCTTCTTCATGCTACCCAAACATTCTTCACGCTCCCTCACGACATCCATTTCAACGTGCAGCGCGTCAGTTGCTTGAAACAGGAGGTCGACAAAGTAGAGCATAATGAGTGCAACACGATGACGTGTAGTACTTTCTTGGGCACAGAACACCATCGGGAAGTAAGACAAACAGAGCTACATTGGTGACGATGGTCAAAAAGTAGTGACGAGTGAAACATAGTGTCTACACTTCCGACACTTCGACACGATCTCAAACTATACACCTTCTGACACTTCTTGCTCTTTCCCTTCTAACGATGCAGCTCCACTTTGAAGCATCCTGCGGCACTGCGGCACATGCCATTGCGCATTTAGATCTTCCTCATGCCACCCTCTACTTCACCTCCATTCAAACATCTTTCACGCTCCTCACGACATCCATTTCAACGTATCGAGAATCGAGAACGGTATCGACATAAAAACGACTTCGTTGATCGTGGCGCGGCGCACCCGCGCCGCTGTCAGTTGATGTCTAGTACCGGCGTTTCAAACGAGGGTGATCAGGTTTCAAATGGCTCTACCAAAGAATTGTGTGTGTAAGTCTGATCTGTCACATCACAGAGAAAAAAATGTCTGGCGTGCTTCTTCTGACACGTCGAACGTCGAAAACAAGTTCGTTGATCGCGGTGCGGCGTACCCGCCCCGCTGCAATTATCCGACGAGGAGCAACATAGCAACATAACACAGGAAGCAAAATTCAAACCATTCAAGGCACAGTTTTGTAGCTCAATCAACATACAAGGGCATAAGTTAGCCCAGCAGTGGCTAGTCCAAGGGATCAATTTGAATATTTGACATTCGGTCCGGGCCCGCTGCAATCGTTATTTTTTGTGCTTGGTTGAAAGATGTCAAAGCGCCCACACGAATCAGGAGACCGAACCTTAAGTTTGGCTCCGGGATTTGCGTCAAACGGATCAAAGTAAGACTGCTAATGAGCCATGCCTAGTTTATGACATATGCGTCATTTCATTTCGTTATAAACAATTCTCCTTGTCAGATACCGCCTTCTCGAGGCCACTCCGGGTATCCTCGCCTCTCTCACTGGTGGCGAAAAGGTCTACCTCAAGGGGGACAACGCGAGCGAACTCGTGGTGTGCACGCAATCTCAGACCCACAAGCTCCTCAAGGTCGAACATGACGCTATGCAATGGCTTCCCTCTTCTTGCCTCCTTCTCATACACAAGCACAATGCGGCCATATGTTCTCCTCCAAGTCTGCTCAAAATTGGAGGTGATGAAGATTCACAGCTCCCAACCATTCTCTATCTCAGGTGGAGACCTCAAATACTTTGCTGTTGGTGCCGCCGGATGGCAAGGGTGGCTTCGAGGCCATTGGATCAGCTTCCTTCACTCTGGTCTCTGAAGTAGTGCCGCCTCAGTTCGACAAATTAAAAACCATGCTCAACAATTGCCCCTACGGTGCAGAAGGAGCAGCTGCCGGAAACGACGCAGTTGTGCAGCGGCCAACTTTCGCAGATCTTTGCGACACGGTTCAAGCATCCGAACAGGAAATTCGTGATGCTCTTAAAGTGGCGCACGCAGTGGAAGTAAATGGGCGGTGGTGTGCAGTGACGAGTACAATACAAGAGGAGACAATGGACGCGATTCTTGATGCGGTCCTAGAGTACGATTTAAAGCTTGAAGAAGCTTACAGTATTGCCGAGCTTCAAAGCTACCTCAGCGAACATGCTTCAGTACCAGACCCAGCCGTTGTCAGGCATTGTCTTTCGCTTTACGGCGCACAGGCTGAGGAAGGTAAATACATGCTGGACAGCAAAAAAGTGGCCCTTTTCCGAGTGCAGCAGTTGTTCCAGAAGAAGCCACGGATGTCGTACGAAGACTTGATGGCTTCGTGGGAGCTCTCGCTGCCTTCTCTTGAAGGAGGATTTGATCCTGAAATGCACGCCGCTTTTTTACGCGGCCTTGCACTGCGCGTCGAGCACATAGAGGGCGTCGCGTGTGGTGCGGGTAAACCTTTATCGGAAGGCGATGAACTGGAGTATTTCCCTGAGAAAGACCTTCCAGTAGATCCGAAGCTTAGATTTGCGGCGCTTTTCGCAAAACATCCGCAGTGGACTCGCGAAGCCCTTGCCCCTTACATCGACCCAATAGTACCTGACGCGAAAGCTACCAGCGCTCTTCTCTTAAAACATACACGTGCAGTGATTGCTACTGCGGCATCTGGTGACTCACCGCCCGTCTTTTGCGCACGCTGAATGAGTTGACTGCCGGATTGCATGGGGGATTTTCATTGAGCTTGGCAGTTAATTCCAGTGCCATATCTCTATTTTCTGCCGTGGATGGGGTGCAACTGTAAGACAAGCGCAAGGGCCAGCTATGTCAAAGTAATGCAGGGGTATTTAGTGCAGATGCAGATACAGGACACAGCGTACATGGCATACAGGGGAATGGGAAATGGGAATAGGGAATGCAGAAGCAAGCCAGCTATATGAGCTCGGTTCATACGGCAGGTGTTAGGTGCAACGCAATTGGCGAACCCCGAGCCCCAGGTCAAAAGGCAATAGCGAAAGTGAATTGCATTTTTAATGTAGTAACATATACCACTACCTCGGTGGATGGGGTATCGTAAGTTGCAATACGGCAAAATGCGAAGTATTTGATACATTTGCCATGCGCCGTGCACTAGCCATGCACCACACATGTATTTAGAATCTGCCTATAGTAATATGTACTACATACTACATATAGTGCGCTGTATTGGCTTCTCTGTGTCATGTGCCATTTTCGATTTGGCTTGTATTGGTATTAGTATTAGCTCGAGTACGTATGTACTATGCACGTGGGCGCTTGGAATGTCAGTACGTCCTGTGGCTGTTCTTTTGTGGTGCTTTCAGTGCCGTATCGGCGAACATTGCGCGTTGTCTTCTACGCGTGTCTTCGACGATTGTGCAATACGGCCACCGCGACCTGGTGATCGAGGTGATGGCGGCGGGTGCGGTACGAAAGGCACACTCACGGCTGGGGCTCGCGGAGGCCCTCGCTGAGAGATGGCGGTCTGCAGTGCATCTAAGAGGGCATCTAATTCGCGCCGCAGACGCTCCAACTTCACGTCCTTTTCCGCGAGCTCTGATTCGTGAAGCGCGCGAAGCCGCGCAAGCTCACCAGATCCTGCCTCGCGTGCGCGGCGTAAAGACTCGCCAAGAGCTGTTTCTCGGGCCGTCGCCCGCGCTTCGACCTGTTCATCGAAACAGCCATTCTTCGGGTCATCTCAATAGGAGCTAGGAGGGTAGGAATAGAAGTAGACACAGAAAAGAACATTTGAAGCACACGGAGATTGCAAGAAGTGGTGCAAATGAAACCTCTTCAAGGCGTTTGCCAAGCTTGTCGCACTTCGCTGCCAGCGCTGCCGTTGGCGCCTCCGCGGCTGCCGACACCGCGGCTTGAGCCCTTGCTGCAGCCTCCGCTGCGTCGGCTCTTGCGACGGCCTCAGCAATCTGAGCTGCAGCCCGATGAGCAGCCGCCGCTGAGTCAGCCTGTAAAGCATCGAGGCGTGCCTTTAAGCGGCGTGCTTCTTGTTGCAAGGCATCGTTCTCGTCGAGTAGGCCTTTCATCTGTTTCAACACAACGACAGTCGTAGTAATAGGAAATCATTTATCAACTATCCTTATCTGATAACCTTAAAAAACTGAAGAGGACCCCATCAAAGTTGAGAGAAATCTACGAAGATAATCAAGTATTTTAGGTGTGTTTCATACCTTCACAGCGTTTGCGCCGTCTGAGCTCCCACCGCCCTGCAACGCTAGCACGACCGCCTCCAGGGACTTTTGTGCAGCGAGTCCCGCAGCGCGCTCTTCTTCTCGCGCAGCAGCTACTGCCGTGGCCACGGTGGCTGCAACGGTAGCTGCCGAAGAAGGTTCGTGCACGCCTGTCGCACTGGGCGGGCTTGAATCTACTTGATTTGGTGGTGGCAGCGGTGGAAGCGGTTGCTCTTGCCGAGTTTCGCGTGTCTCCTGTTCCTGCCGCTGTTCTGGCTCCTGTTGTGCCGCGCGGAACTTGAACTCTTCGAGGGCACCTACGGCATACTCGAGGTCGTGCTCTAGCCGCCTCCGCTCGGATTCGGACGCCTGCAGCGCGGCTGCCAACCGCTCCCGCTCTCGCCTCTTGACCATAGGCTCGTCCTCGTCTTCGCCCTCAGACTCAACGCCACCGTCGAGGCTGTCGGCCATAGAGCCTCGCAGCCGCCGCCGCCGTGCTCCTAGCTGAGCTTTGAGGTTGGCTAATTGCTTTGCACTCCGCTCCTTTTCCGCTCTTAGCTTGGCTTCGAGATAAGCCCCCTTCTTGGCGAGCGCGCGCGTTAATTGGTCCACTTTTGCTTCTGCTTCTGCCAATCGGACCACCACTGCTCGTCCATTCGACACGTTGGCTGCTGCTCCATTTGTTAAACCGACACCCCCGCCGCCACTGCCCCCCAAAGAATGGCTTCCCTTCGCGGAGTCGGCCGTTGATGTGTTCTGGCGCTTGAGAGCGTTGGCCGCGTCCTTGTAGCGAAGTTGGAGTTGGTCGAATTGTTGCTTCAAGCTCCGCATGGCAAGGGACGCGTCGCGCCGCACTTCTTCCATTTCCGCTTCGAGGGCTTCACACCGCGCCGTGGCTGCTGCCAGGGCTTCGTCTTTCGGGGGGCGCGCGGCTTCGATGAGGGTTGCGAGCGGGTCCTTGGGGCGTCCTTTCCCATCGGTGTGTCGCCGCAACTGCGCTTCCAGGGCCTGACGGTGAAAAGCCAACAGACAGTCACGAAATGCCAAAGAATGTGCCAACGAGCTATTATCACATACCACTTAAGAGTGGCACAAAGATGTGTTTAGGGTTGAAAGCGAAGGACAGGCGCAACACACCTTTATTTTTCGATCTTTTGCCTCACTCCCTGGGCCATCCTCTCGATTCATCGACATGTTTTTCAGACGCTCCTCAATGGCCCGAGAGTGTGCTCGCTCGCGCGCTAGATCCTCGACAGCGGCATCTGCGAGTGCTTGGTTCTCAACGTACCTTTGGCAGTGTACAAAAAAGGAGAAAAAATGGGAGAAGAAAGTTGCGATTAGACAGAGGTTTCGGAAAAATGGTAAAAGATCGCAGGCGCGCCGTTGGTGCACTTGGCACTAAATGCGAAGAGGAAGAGAAATTGTACGGTGCAGGGGAAACAGCATTTGCATTGACGGGTCTGAAGATAGAAAGCAGCAGCGTCTGAATATTACCAGGCAAGCTTAGCTTCAAGTCCATCGACTACTTCAGCGTGAGCGTCTCTTTCCCGGGCAAGCTCTGCTTGGCATCGCCGCAGCACCGAGTTTTCCGTGGCCAGCGTGCGCTCGTCCAGCCCCTCGCAACGAAGCTCTAACGCCCGCTTCTCCCGCTTGAGCCCTTCATTCTCCGACGCGAGCTCCCGCAACCGCTGCTCGGCGCCGTGGAGTGCTTCGGTTGCTGCTGCGGCGGCGCTCTCCGCATCGAGCTCTCCTCGCAGCCGGGCATGTACTTGGGCTGCGGTCTGGTCAGTTTTAGGCAGGGCTGCTGCATCTTGAGACACGCGCGGGCCGCTCACCTGGGATTTCGCCGCTGTTGCAGCGTCATTGGCGGCCTTGGCAGCGGCTCGGTCTTGGGCCGCAGTCTTCGCCAAGCGGTTGCATTCTTCCTGGTATTGCCGAAGCAAGCGGTCCCGCACCAGCCCCTCGCGCCGCAGAGCATCGTACCAACGGCGCAGAGGGCCCTGTCCAAGCACCTCAACTGCTACCCGCTCTAACGCAGGCCGGCTACTACCAGCACTGAAGGACGCAGACACGCTGCTGCCATGAGCACTGCTATTGGCCGCAAGCGCAGACTCAGCGAGGTATAAACGCCTGGTCTCCTGCAAAGCATTCGCGTCGACGTCGTCTGGATCGAGCCCTGCCACAACCCATAAGTCAACATCGCATAGCGGCGTGGCACCCTCGTCGACTTTGTCAGCGTCACTGCTTCTTGGCTTGGACTGCCGCTTGAGAGCCTGCCTCGCCCGCCGGTAGAGAAGGGGGACCAGCGCTGAGGGTGGCACTGCGGGTTGCGGGTCAGGACCAGGGTCTGGCAGGGCAGCAGGATCTTTCCAGGTGGGCGAGGCAGGCATCACGCCAGAGGCCCACAAATCGGGTGCAGCGGCTGGGCGGGTGTCCTCAACCACCGGGGGCTGCTGTGGCGTCTCGACGCTCGGAGTTGGCCTTTGGTTACTCGCAGAGGCTTGACTGCCATGGCTAGCTCTTGCGGCCTGGTTTCGAGCCTCGCCAGCAACTGCACTCGCCCAATCGATGTCTCTGCTGTTCGGGTTGCGCATCATGCCTTCGTCGGCAACTTCATCGTAATCCTCATCTTCCTCCTCATAATCGTCTTCATCTTCGTACTCGTTTACGCCCTCTGCGTAATGCTCATGAACACTGCCTTCACCACCATAGGAAGAAGAGAGGCAGTCCGAGGCCACAGCTGCCGCTGCTCGTATGTGCAAATGACTCATGCTGTCCTGCACCCCAGGTGGCAAATCAACCTGTTCGAGATGCACGCACCGAGAGAACAACCTTAGCTTGCGAACGAAAAGGATAGGTGAGCAGAGGCAATGCAATAATGGCGGCAGCATGACCAAAGCCACCTGGAAATTGGTGCTGCCTTCGGTGGTGGTCCTTGACGAAGCGCCTTCGGACTCAATGGATGCTAGCGGCGGCGCCAGGGGTGCGGTGGTGACGGGGGGGCGACTCCCAGTGCCTTGGTCCAAAACTTCGCCGGCGCCCTGACAAAGAATAAGTTACGAGACTTCGACAGTAAATCATGGAACTACTCTTCCCCAATTTCGTCCTCCTCCATCTTCCCTTTTGGTGAGGCCTAACGCATGATTGCAGGTAGCATCGCACCTGTCTGACGTCAGCCCAAAGCATAGCGTTGCCTTCGGCATCACGGATCAGCTGCTGTAGCCGCTGCCCTGTGTCTCCGAGTGCAGGCGACTGGTGAGTAACCGCTTCAATCTCCATCGAAGCTGCCGGAGAAGCGGGTGGAGAAGGTGGAGGCGAGTCTTCAGCAGCTGGTGGAGCAGGAGCTAAACCTGAAGCTAGAGCTGTTGCTGGAGCAGAAGCTGTCACTGCTGCGGGAGTTGGAGCTGGAGAAGGAGCTAGTGCAGGAGCTGGTGAAGGAGCTGGAGCTGAGACGTCACGAGAAAAGGACTCAGCCGCATCTGATGTAGGAGTCTTCGATTCTGGACTCTGCAGGTATGAGGGCAGCTGTGACAGAGATGCGGCCACTACCGGCTGCTCCTCGCGGGGAGGTGGTGGTGGCGGCGAGGCAGTTGATTCAACACTGTCCCAAGGCTTCCTCTCAGAGAGTGCAGACCCGAAGCCGATACCTACACAAACAAAGTATAGCAATTGGTGAAAGAGGGGAAATATCGAAGCGGGGTCGAGTGAGCAATGCATGCGGGTCGATTAAGCATACTTCCATCGTCGGTGCCAAGTGAGCCTTGCTGAACGATAGAATCAGCCACACCAGCGCGGCTTCCACCACCCGTAGTCCGCATAGTCCATTCAAGCCCAGAGCCCTTTTTTAACCTCTCCTCTTCCCCGCTGCTCGCGAGGGCTCGGTCCACAGAATCGTCTGTGCCATCAGCTTCCTCATTGGGTTCTTCATCACTATCATCGTCTGGAGGGAGCGCGAAAATAGAGGTGTCGAATGAAGATGCCGGCACCATTGAGCTCAGCTCAGGCTTCCGAGAGGGGTCTATTCGATGCTCAGTTGACAAGAGAAGAAATTCGCGCCATTTTGTAAACGGAAATGAGCAATATGATTACATGCATTATATTAGGTCAGCATATCACAACTTCCTTACATTCCTCCCCACTCCCCACTCCCCACGGTGCGGTGCTGCTCAGAGACAAAAAATGGCTCAGATTTGACTTGCCAAAGCATCTGATCTTTGAACTCACGACAACTTCCTGATATTTGGAGCGAGCTATGAGGAACTCGAGTCAACGGCGAACCAGCTTAGCTCTTTCTCTTACGCCTTCAAATGCGGCGCCTACTTCACCGCCGCCCACTTTACTTAGTGGTCCTAACATCACTGGGGTTGTGTCCATATCCGAAATCAAAACCAGTCTCAAGGTGAAAAGTTTAAAAGATGCCAAACATTAAGAAAGAAGTCATTTAAAGAATTTTCAGCGAAGATAATGAGGTGGAAGGCGGTGGAATCCGATGGTTCGAATGCTCCTTTTGCATATCATGCTTAGCAGCCGTATCTCAATTCAAGCATGACCCCCCTCCTTTCGTCTGACTTCTAGCGTTTGTATCGTGCCTGTTCAGGTGGCCGCGGTGAACTTCATGTTCTCACCGCCCCGACCCCATAGTTTGAATATCAGGTATGCGCTTGTGAAATCAGGCTTTTTTTTGTAAATTATGAAGGGGCTGATCGATGGGAATATAGGGCCATTTAGTGCGAAGTCGCAATGCAATTCTATTGAAACCCTCTCATAATCATGCAATCTCAATATACTATTCGCGCTACATTTGTAGTTATGTTGGCGAATCGGGCGATGTTGTGGTGAAGGCGCTCGCGGTGCTTGTGGATGCTTCATGCAGCAACATCCGCGACGTTGTGAAGGCAACGCTCGGCGAGCATTTGAATCCAGCTTTGAGGCACATCAAGGACTCACGGATCTTGGTTGATCCCGTGCCTGGCGACGATGTGCAACCGCCATCGACCCATGCGGGTGGCGTGCGGCGATTGAGCGTATCCCGTCGGGGCTCAATTACCTCCTCCGCATCGGGCAAGCATGAGTATCAGAAGGATCGTAAGAGCCAGGACGGTAGCAACTGGAGTCTCGATAAGCACCAGCCCTTGAGCCCAGACGCAGTTCAGCGCTTTGCAGCACAGTCCTCGAAAACTTCAAGTGGCATAGAGGCATTGCGGCAGGAGGCTCGGCCCAGGGAACCGGCGGAGGCGGGTGCCGTTCCCTCAGTTGCCGAGCGGTCGCGGCCTAAAGGGGCACTTTACATGCGATCTTTGTCCGTCATGCAGCGAAACGGAACGACGAAGCCGCGTGGCACAATGGAAGCGCGGCTGGCCGCCATTGCCAAGGCGCGCGCGGACGCTGCTCACATGTCTCACGTCGACCTTGAGGCCACTGCACGCACGGATCGAAGCCGCACCACGGAGCGCAGTCCAGGGAACAGCTCTCCTTCGGGCCAAGCTCCAAGTGAAGCTCCGATCTATTGCCCCTGGCGCGCAACCTCTCATGACGCAGCGGTGGCGGCAAAGCGCTCAGCATGGGCGCACGCTTGGGCGGAACGACTTTACGACGAAGAAGTAAACCCTGGCAGCAGCCGATCAAGCAACCTCCGGCAGCAACCCCATTCCACGGCCACCTTTCCAAGGGCTCCCACTCAGAGCCTGTCTCGAGGCCGCACGCCCTCAGCGCCTCGCACGCAGAGTGAATCTCGAATGCCGTTAGGAGGAGGAGGTGACGCGCTAACAAGTCCTGGCGTGCAGCGCGCTTACCTAGGTCTTCAGAACCAAGCGCCGAGGGCGTCTGCGTCGGCCGGCCGCTTTCGTCCTGACATGAACTTGAAGCCCTGGGAGCGTAGCACTACAGGGCATGCCAGCAACATGCGGTCAGCGTCTACAGGGCGCATGCCTGAGCCCCACTGGTGGTCGCCACCGGAGGTTGATGCACCCAGGCTCTACAAGCGAGTTACCCTGGTGCGCCGCCGAAAAGGTGCCGCCTCAGCGTCCTCCGCCGGTTCAGCCGCTCCTTCGACGTCGCCAGTGGGAGCAGCGTCTGGCTTGAGTAAACCTTCCTCAACACTTGACCGCCCTGCATCAGCAGTACCAGCATCTTCTGCTGTTCATTCGCCTCCTTATGGGATTCGCCCTCACACTTCTCCAGTAACAACGGAGGGTAGCTGGCAGGCAAGCAGCAGCCTCGCTGGGGAGAATGGGCAGCTCAGTGCGAAGAGAGATTCGCCTGAGGCGGAAGTGCAGGTGACGGAGACGTATGCTCCGTTGACGATGGGTCTACAAGCTCCTCCGGCCATTCGGAGCTCTCTGTCATCGTCTCGATCAACCTCACGAGAGCGGTCTCATTCTGGCGTGCGCTTTAGCGATGCTCCCATTGTTCATACCACCGTGGCGCCAGTTGATGCTCCTGACTCCTCAAGCGATTCCAACGAGGCACCTCAACCATCCACTCAGAATGCTAACTCGCTGCACATCTTTACTGCGAAGCTTGCTGCACCTAAAAAAGGGGAAACAGAAGTCACCAGCGAGCCGTCCACATCGGCAACGACTAGCGTTCGCTTTGTTGACCAGCCGCCGGTTGTGAGCAAATCCCGCGGATCCCTTGCAAAGAGTATCTTCAAGCAAGGTTTTGACTCCGACAGTGAAGAGGACATTGATGGCCAAGAAAGTCAATTACCTGCTGCCTCTCGGTCCGAAACCATGGCTCTTTTCGGAAAGAAGAAAGCTAGCTCAGCCCCTTTGGCAGAGAAGCCTGCTGTGGTGGAGGTGCCTGTGACAGTTGCTTTGAAGGAAACGTTAGGTGACGACGACGAAGACTTGGATGGAATCAAAGGCATGATTCACAAGCTTTCAACCAATCAGATGACTCCTTCAAAAGCCACGTATTCTAATGCAACGAAGAAAAACTTCGACTCAAATGCGAAGGCAGCGAGGACCGAAGGGAAGGCATCGCTGCGAGCAGAAGCAGCCGCGTTTACGGAAGCAGATACTCAAGCTATGAACCTCGAATTGCTCGCTGAAACCAAAAGCGGTAACGGCGCTCCTTATGCCACAAATCTAATTGAAGCCAGCACCGTTGGGAAGAACCAGCTGTAGTTGCCGAGCCACAATTGTCAGACTGAGGCTTGAGGCTTGAGGAGGAGGAGCCCCAGTGGTGCGCGTTTCGTTGCGTTTTTATGTCTACAGATCTGTAGATGTTTCTAAGGCACGGCTCATCAAATTTGGAAAATATCCGTAGTTATACGAAATTTAACAAGGGTCACGCGGACGGAGGTACTTGTAGACGAAATTAGTACCATTAGAAGCGCAACGAAGAGGCGGAACTTTCTTTAGACTTAGACTCCGATTTTTTTTATTGCAATTGCAATTGCAATTGGGCGATTCGTGCCTTGCACTTGCGCACTTCTTTCACATCAGGAGTAGATGTACCGGCAACAGCACACGAGGAGATCTAATTCACTTCGTGAATCTCCGGGCTTCGCAGAGGCTTCGTGCCGCCGCGGGATGAAATATGTAACTATTATTATTATTATATATGGGCTATCGACTATGGGCTATCTGGATCTGGGTTCTGGGAGTTAAAATCGGCCAGAAACAGTAATGACACCATGATCGAAGTTAGAACTCGAACTCGAACTAATACAAACCCAAATGACACAGAAGCCAATGCTGCGGGCAGAAGTGTACGCGCGTGCGTTGCGCGCAAGTCAAAATCGTAAAGAGGATAGTGTGTAGAGGGCAGGAAATCTACGATTAAATTAACCATTAACTATCGCAATCAGCAGCTCGGCAGCCAAAGGCAGTCGAAATAGAAGTAGCAAGCACAGTAGAGAGGCAGAAAGACGCTGGTGTGGTAGGTTTTTAAGGAGGGTCATGAATTTAACCGTTGGGATGTCAGAATTCCATATCCGATATCCAACGCCAACACGAAACATAATTATTCGCGTGGTGGTGAAATCAGTCCGTCTTCCCGTTCGTGTTTTTGAGACAGACCCCGAGGGGCCGGAATTAGAATGCTAACAGGTAGAGATTAAAAGCAAAGCAGCGCAAACTGAATTTTGATACCGTAAGATCGGTGTCATGCAGTCATACATAGGTCCTTTACAACGGACGCTGCAGTTGCTAACGAAATAACAGTACCATGTGCCGAGAGAATCAAGAAACCCAGGCGAATCCCTAATTCGACTTCGGTGCAAATGGATCTTGGATTAAAACTGTGGATCATACCAAGCCGCTACTCGACCACAGGTATCAAGCGATATGCAGCAGCTTCGACGGTTTGCGCTCGCTGATGTCGCCAGAGTTCGTCAGGTATGTAAATCTATACAAATTATGAAAAGTGTGAAAAGGAGAGGCAGTGTTTTCGTTCAAGAGCGAAAATGTCATAGTTCAAGTCATTAAAAACGGCGCCGGAAATAAGTCCCCACCTGTGGGATCAAAGCCCCGTCAAGGTTCAAGACTGCTAGAATTACCATAATGGTTCCCATATCCAATAATGCATCCAAATTCTCGAATATCCGCATTCCCACTTCTGCCCGCAGCATTGGCTTCTGTGCCATTTGGGTTTGTATTAGTTCGAGTTCGATATCCATATCCCGAGCTCTACACCAACCTTGCCCGAGGCAGCAGCGACTCCACTGAAAGTTGCGCGGATTTCAAATTTAAATCTGGGAAAAAGTAAATGAAATGTAACGGTCCATTTTACACTGCTTTTGATATATGATGAACTTGCGGAATTAGGGAGCACACAGAAATCTTCTATTCCAAAGCCCCCCTCCTAGATAGAATCAAGCACCATCGTCTTGATAGCTCAGTCAAGGACTCTGAAGTCGACTTCCATAAAGCTCTATACAGGGTGTTTAAGACGGATCTCGTACAGTTCAGCATCTTTTAGCTTTGTGTAAGTTTACAGTATTACAGACACTACAGATTCTGAAACTTAGTAGTTTACAGAGAACGTACAGCAAGGTCCGCCTATTGGACGGGCACTGCAGCGCTACAAAGATACTAAAGTACAATTGCGTATCATTCGTTCGTTCTTTCGTTCTGTTGTTCCGTTCTGTTGAACGGATGATGCACAACACACAACAACATTCTAACTACCTAAGAAGGTAAAGTTGGCGAGAGCGCGCCGTGCGGTCCATTTGACCGCCCTGTTCTGCTCTGTGCTAATAGTTGTATTAAAGCAAACTTCTAAGTGTTCTTAAGTGTTCTTAGTGCTCTTTCAGACCTCGCTCC
>Ga0307931_1001276_pt1 | contig 16570 bp, 17 predicted proteins | sample OrgLakmetageno47_FD_201816 | JGI IMG/M metagenome (GOLD analysis project Ga0307931, IMG submission 201816) | Saline water microbial communities from Organic Lake, Antarctica - #47 | ecosystem: Environmental > Aquatic > Non-marine Saline and Alkaline > Saline | place: Antarctica: Organic Lake... | reverse complement strand
TAATCCTTTTTGTTTCCTCATTCACACACTTCTGTGCTCTTCTTTTTCTTTTCTTCTTCATTGCTGTCTATCAGGCCATGGGCTGCGACACCCGGCTGCAGCTCGATGCGTTCAAGGGCAAGGGCGCCTTGCTGTCCTCCTCGGGCATGATTGGCATCATCGTGCAGGCCTACGCGGTCTCCGACTCGGTGCATTTGGTGGAAATTCGCCGGGGAAAAGGCGACATTTTGGAGTACTACAAGCTGTTCAACGAGCTCGTGAAAAACCGCGTCAACCACTTGATCAACGTGCCGAGCTCGCTGGCGGCTGAGCTGGCGGAAGCCAAGGCTTAGGAGGAACGTTCAACGAATGAGGAACCATGCCGGCTTCATCTTGAAAGCCCCGTGTGAAACCATAGAATTCAAGAGTTTGAGAGAAACACCAACGGCAGAGAGAGAGAAGCACTTGCATCTCAGCAAGCAGCAAGAACAGACGACGGAAGTCGACCGACGACCAGGCGCGTGCCACGGCCTTCCTTTCTTTTCTTCCTCCCTTCACACACACAGCACACAACCCACCGCAAGAAAATGAATTGGGGCTGGCTCGGAACTAATTTTATTTACTAAGATCGTCTTTACCTCCATTTGAATTCGAAGAGAAATCTACCGAGGGCCAAACGAGAAGGCCATTGGGGAGATGTAAATTTATTGATCTTCAGGCGGCATTAATAGTTTCACCGGATTTATATATATCGATATTAGTTATTCGTCTTTCATTTTTAAACGCTAACGAACTTACCACTGTTCAAGAGAATATAAGTAAGGTTCTACCGACGAATGACGAAGGCGAATTCATCTTCAATTGGATGATGGATGAGTGGCCAAGGCTGGAGCTGGAGCTTTAGCTCTAGACCGCAGAACCTAACTTTTAGTAACGAGGTGCTTCCGAGTTAAACTGGGTTTACTTGCTAATACTTCTCAGTGCCTTCGCTTAGTCCCCTGTGTCTTGTTGCTGACTTCAATTATTGCAGCCAAGAGCAGGGTGGTCTCAATTTTCCGCCTCTTTCTAGTTCCCAATGCGAAGGCCAGCTTCGCGCTTCACAATCCCCAAATCCCGCATGTCGCGCTTCAACACGTCGCTCAGCCGGTCCAACGCCGTTCGCTGCACGTCCAACGCGCTCCGAATCGCCACGGTTTCTTGCTTTTCCATCCCCACACCGCTGCCGCTGCTACTGTGTGTACTACTGCGGCTGAGCTGGTTGCTACCTGCCGTGGCCCCAAACCGTCCGTGGCCAGTGCGAAGGTCTTCGGCGTTGAACAAGTCCTGTGTGATGTGTGTATCAAGAAAAAGCAGAAAGCGCACATGGAGATTGAAGAATGCAAATAAGAATACACAAAAAAGTGCAAGAAGCATCCACTGGCTCAACATTATAATTTTGAAGCAGGTAATGTAAGGACGAAGAAATTGGAAGAGTGTAGTCAAAATTAGATCTGTTCGTAATTTCATTCTTCAAATTCTCTTTATCCTTGACTCCTCAAGTATCTAATTCATCATGACGCATTACCTGCGCACTGCGCCCTGCATGCGCAACGCGATCGGCGAGTTGCTGCAAGGCAAGGTAGTGGCGCCGCTCGTCTTCGCTCAAAGGGCAACCCAAGTGCGTCAACACGTGCAGGCGGCTCTGAGCGACCATTCACCGCCAGACGCAAATGCACACCGCGTAGCAAACAAGTAAAAGAACAAAATGTTTAAAGTGGAAAGCAGAAGGGAAGGGAATAATTTGAACAAATATACTCTTTTATTTAAAGAATAGTCACCTGCATTCACGCGTAATTATACAAACAAACGTGCGTTGTTCTTATCAATGAGGTTGTTGTTTGTCGATTCTGTGTCCCATCTTTTTTGTTCTCGTAAACCTACCGTCAAGTCCGCCAGCCGCGCCACTTGCGCGTCGGCTTTGGCTTGCAGCTTCCGCGCCCGCTCGCTCGCGCCGCTGCCGCTGTCGGTGGCCCGCCGCACGTCCTTCTCCGCCATCGCGAGGGTCTCCAAAAGAAAGAGGAGGATGGTGATGATGTTCACGGCGATGATGATACAGAGATGGAGGAAAAGGAGGGAAAAATGAAAGTAAACAAACACGACTTTCTACAGTACAAAGCACCTCTCTTGTAAACCATGCATCAAATGCACTGCTCTCCCGCACCTTTTTTTACACCTAAACTCCTTTTGGCTTCCCATTTTTTTAACTTCTGATTACTAAATCTCGACGTCCTTTTTCCTCTCCTTCACCCAAACCAATTTTTCCCCTCATCGGAATCAATTCGTTCATCTTGTGCACACACCTGCTCCAGCTCGGCGATCTTTTTCTTCTGCGTTTCCGCGCGCTTCGCCAGTTGCTCGGCCCCTGTAGCCTTCATGGGCACTAAATCTTCGCACAAGTCGTGCTGTGGCACCCATTCGGGAAGACAGAACGAGGCGGGTAGTATACATGTATCAGGCAGGCGAAATGAGCAATCAACACGAAGAAAGACACTTTCAACGCAAATAATGCAAAACACGGATCGCATTTCACGAAGGTAGCGTTCCCTTTTCACTTCAAAAACGTACGGTCACGAGTTTGCGCTCGGCGTCACGCCACAGCTCCTCCGACACGCCTTTGAACCGCGCAGGAAAAGGAGTAGCCCCAGACCCCGCTTTCCGGCTTTCCTTGAACACCAAGGCCTGAAATTGTCCGTCGGGGTTCTCGACCTGTGCACATGAAGGTTTGAAAACGGGTGATGTCAGGAGCGTTTAGACATTATTTCTTTTAGAAGAAAGTTCTCTCCTCTTTCGCTATTCGAGAAACGTTGTCACAGTGTCCCATTCGCAAGGGCTTCTTTGCTGCTGCTCGAGTAGGGGAAGCAAATCTACTGACCTCTGTTTCGGTGCCAGCAGCCGTGCGGGTTTTGATTTTGGGGCCAGTCCAGGCGAGCTTGAGCTTCGAAAGCGTTTCAACTTTTTTGGCGTAATCTTCGTCGAGCTTCGTGAAAGGTGCTGCTGCTGGCGCTGCGGCTGCCGGCTGAGCCCCTGCCGCAGGACGCGGGAAACCAAACCCTGCACCTGCTGCAGGGGCAGCTGCTGGACTTCCAAAACTGAATGAAGTCCCTGGGGTTTGTGCCGCAGGGGCAGCAGCAGCTGGAGTCCCAAAACTGAATGAAGTTCCTGGGGTTTGTGCCGCAGGGGCAGCAGCACCTGGACTTCCAAAATTGAATGAAGCTCCAGGAGTTTGTGCAGCAGGGGCAGCAGCAGCTGGACTTCCAAAATTGAATGAAGCTCCAGAAGTTTGTGCCGCAGGGGCAGCAGCAGCTGGACTTCCAAAATTGAATGAAGTACCTTGTGCCGCGGGGGCAGCTGCAACTCCGAAATTAAACGCCATAGAGGTCGCAAGTTTTATCTCCGTGTGGTGAGCTTCGAATAATGGCCTAGAGCAAAGAAGAGGTTAGAGTTAGCAACTTGCTCTCACTTCGACTACTTTGTATGTATGCCTACTATCGTGGTTAAGTACTATTAGACTATTAGTGTATTAGTGGTTCGGTGCTGCTGTGCTGCTTGTTGCTTGCTGCTTGCTTGCTGCAGCAGCCGCCTCCAGGGTTCTGGGAAAAAAGCTTCAAAAATCCAAGAGGTGGGCAATCAGACCACAAGGCGACGTGAGGGTGGGGTGGGTGGTGGGTTTTGGCCGTCCGGCTGGAAAAAAGACACCCTTCTTCCCGCCTCCCCCAGAGGAGGGGTAGGCTATTCCTGTATATAGAGCACCCAACGGACAACTCCAGGGCGGTAATCGGTATGTTCATCGCCCCCAGGGAGGGGGGCTCAATATGGAAATGGGCACTACCCACCACCAGACCAGGTGGGGGGGTAGGAATCGAAGGATCTCTGGAAAAATGACCCTCTCATTGGTCAAATGATTTTGTGCCCACCTCTTGCAAAAATCCCAAAAAAAGCTCCAAAAAAAGCCTGATTAGCTCTTAGGTTTAGTTTGTACTGCTTTGCCTTTCCTCTCTACCTGTTAGCCTTCTAATTCCGGCCCTTCGGGTCCTGTCTCTAAAACAGTTTCTACACACCTGCTGACGTATTTACCGTATTTTTACTGTATTTTAAACACGTTTTCACCTCGAAGGGGGGAATTTGGGAAATCCTTAAGCAAATTATCTGTCCGTTGGGTTATATTTTTCCGTTTGAGGCAGGCCCCGAGGGGCCGGAATTAAAAGGCTAACACTTAGAGATATAAAGCAAAGCAGCAACCTTTCTTGGCTGGGAGTATCAATAATTCTTTGATGTATTTTCCTGCCGCAGCTGCTGGCTACAGGTCGTATGGATTTGTCACAGGCCCCGAGGAAATAGAATAAGGCTGGAATAAGGAGAATTAAAAATATAAATATGTACAACTTGTGGTACCTGAATTCCATAAAACCATCTTTCGTAATTATCGATACTTCGAGGGCAGACCTTCTGTGTCACTAATTTTCGAGAGAAAATAGTCGCCGCCGACCGTGTCGCATTCTTCGTAGTCTTTTTCAAGTGCTGCCAAGTCTTCACGGGCTTCAGAAAATTCCCCTATCTCCATGCCCTCACCCACGTACCAATGCACGAAAGCTCTTTTAGCGAACATGAGGTCAAATTTGTGATTGATTCTGGAAAAGACTTCAACTATAGCCGTAGTGTTGGCCGCGAGGGACACGGCCTGAGGTACGAGCGCAAGCTCACCGCCAGGTACAAAGGAAGGAGGCTTGCTTGCAATCCCACACTTTACCCCAGTCGGAGACCAGTCCACGAAATTAACCCCCCGCTTGCTTTTGAATTTAGAAACTGCAGCATTCACATCCTTCGGAGTAATGTCGCCTCTGTACATAAGACAACATGCCATGTAACTGCCGTGGCGCGGATCACATCTGAGAAAAGAGGAGGAGCGATCAAACACAGCAGCTGTAATGTCGCCGACGCTCATGTGGTAAAAGGAAGCCTTGTCTGGCTGAATCAATGGTGCAAGCGAAGGTACAAGAAAATGGAGTCGAGGATAAGGTACTAAATTGGTTTGGAGTTCCATCAAGTCCATGTTGAGGGCACCACCAAATCTCAGTGACCCCGTGACCGAACTAGCGAACTGAGCTATGAGACGATTGATATTGCTGTACGAGGGACATGTGAGGCCTAAATTGCGAAGGCAGATTTTGTACAAGCTTTCATTATCCATGCAAAACGTCACATCTGCATGCTCGAGTAATCCATGCGTTGAAAGAACCGCATTGAACGGTTCGGTAGCGCTGTTGCCGATAAACCTCGATGAACACACTGAAAAGGTCAATTTCGAATGTCTAGGAAACATAGCGGACAAGTGCTCTATTAAAAGCGATGTCAATCCTGATCCTGTACCACCGCCGGCGGCATGATATAGCATAAATCCTGACAAAGGGGCATGGCACATTCGTCGATTGAAACATAAGAATTATTTAATGATAATTGTGATAATGCTGCTGTTTAAAGACGAACCTTGCAAGTTTGGGCTGGCTTCTGCCATTCTTCGAATTTGATCCGATAAGCGAGTAATGAGCGTCTTCCCTAGATTAAAATACCCTCTTGCGAAGTTGTCGGCAGAGTCTTCTTTTCCAGAGATTACAGTGTCAGGGTGGTAGAGTTGGCAATATCTTCCTTTCCTCACTTCATCTAACACTGTTGCTTCAGTATCGACAAGAATAGCTCTTGGGATGTGCTTTCCAGATCTTGTTTCCGCGAAGAATGTGTGTGCAGCTGATAGAGGGGCAGACGTGCTTTGGTCTGATTCAACAGGATGCCCCTCAGGTTGAATGCCATGTTCGAGGCAAAACACCTGTCAGAGTGTTAGAATACTACAATATATTCCTGAATAGACGATATTACAGATGGCAATTCTTACCTCCCAGCAAGAATTGCCAATCTGAGCGCCCGCTTGGCCTATGTGGATGTTAAGAATTTCGCGCATATTGTTAGTCATTCCCTTTTCAAGAACACTGTGGGTCGCACTCTTTCAATGTCATCTTTACAACAAGAATGCAAGGCAGGACAAAAATAGTTCGGTCTTGTAAGTTACAAAAGAAAACACCGAACAAGACACGACAAGACACGATTATTCCAGTAGTCTGAATGCAAAGCTTTAGATCCAATGATTACAGCATAATTCATCATGGTAATTGGTGGTGTATAATTAGTTTATACTTACTATACCACCACGGCCAATGATATTTTTCAACAACATGTAAGTAAATAAGTAAAAAGTATCGTTGAAAGACTTGCCACTTTCCTCAATTACGTTCAGCAGTTTTGCGCCTATGCGCGCATACATTGAGACAGTACAATTGAAGGGCAAATGCGTTCTCACTGTTCGAACTGCGGCCGTGCAGAGGACGTTGGTGTTGGTCTCCACACATGCCCAAGATGCAAAACTGTTATGTATTGCGACAAAACTTGCCAACAGGAGCACTGGGAAGCATGTCATCGGTTACTATGCAAAACTCCTGCTGCGCCGACGAGTGCTGAAACGATTGAAACTCAGTCTAAATTACGGCCACGGAGAAGTAGAAGAATTCTTTTCAAAAGCAAAAGTGACGCTCACTTGCAGAGCAGTGGTCAGACCTGTGCCAGGGATGATGTGGCTTCATCGACTGAGCTCATTGGCCACCTGACAAATGCTGGAGTGAAGCTGCCACGAAAATGGGCCGCCGTCATTACACGTGCAAAGTTCGGGTCATTAAATGCCTTGTCACGCTTGTCCAAAGATGACCTAACAGAATTACTTCGTAAAGATTTGCACATGCCCGCGATGTCCCGTGAAGCACTTGAAAGTTACGTCACGACTAACGCGTCAAAATACCCAATCGAATGCCAGAGTACTACCTCCCAAGTATTCTCTCCAAGTCTTCGCGAGGCATCAACACTAGCTCGATCATCGCTTCAAGGTGCTAGAGGAGGCTTGGTGCAAGGTTTTTCTCTTGCAGTCAATGCACTGGATGCTTTTATCACTGCAGGTCAAGAGATACCATTTGTTGGAGCTGCATGCAAGTTACTTAAAGGCCTCCTTCAATTGGTTAGAGACGCGCAAATGACTTGCCGAGACATCGCAACAGCCGGTGGAAGAGCACTTGATATAGCTGATTACCTCAACTCAATACCACCTCTGCTTAGATTGTTATCTCCAACTGACCGCGAACTAATTCTCAATGAAACAGAAAAGATTCTGCCACTTCTCGAAGAGCTTACTGAAGTTGTTCGGCAATATGGCTGCCCTGGATTCATAATGCGCATCGTGCAAATTGCGTATGCCAGAAAAACAGACATAATTGCAATTGATGCCCGTATTCAGAGACAGCTCCTGTCTTTTCGCTCTGTCTTGAATGTTGCGGCACAAACGACGACACTTTCTCAAATTTCAGCAATATCACAGCTCTTGACTACCCATCCCCGCGTATATCCTCTTTGCCAAGCTATTCGGAATCAAGTTGTGAACGCGGAGAGCTGCATCGCTCAAGATGATATTGTTTCTGCTGTTGACGTGCGCTCACTTGCAATTTCTGGGGGCGTGTCTCGAGAGGCTTTTAAGATGGAGCTTGACTACATCAACGAGAACTTCGAATTTCAAATTCAAGCCGTGAATGATTTGCTGCGTGGATATGGCGATGAGCTCCTCGAAGGCCAAAATGATCTGGCCTGCAAGATGTCCACAATGCAATTTGGCTTGAGCTCCTTAAATCAGGATGTGCAGACGATGATGGGAATGCTACAGCAGGCCATCGACCATAAGTCAGCCCGGATGCAACACCTGCGAGCAGAACATAGCTGTACGAGAGAGCAACTCGAAGTTTTCAATGATGATGACGCTGCGCTCCGACGTGCTTCTTGGGAGGCTGGGAGAGGGAATGCTGTTGGAGCACTAATGGAATTTACAAACTCATCAAAAGATATCGCTGAATCTGCAGAAGCATTATTTGCAATGGGTAGTAAATTAAAGTTGGAGGGAAACCATTTGACAGCAATAAATTTGTTTCGAGCAGCTCTTGAAAAGGATCCATGTATCGTTGGAGCCTGGTTTTCCCTTGGATATTCTCTTGATGAAGTGGGCGACCATGAGGGTGCAATTGAAGTCCTTTCAACTTGCCTAGAGCTCAATCCCTTACATACATCAGCTCTTAACAATTACGCCATCCTGATGAACGACGAGAGCCATTCCCTTAAAACTGCCGAAAGTGCGCTTCGGTCTGCACTAGGATCTAAGAATTCAAGTATTCGACCGAGGGCTACGTTACTTGTCAACCACACCAGTCTTGCGTCTGTTCATTTCAATCTGGGGTGTTTATTGAAAAGGCAGAATAAAATTGATGGCGCAGAAATATCATTCCGAAAAGCTATTCAGCTCAATGCGAATCATTCGAAAGCGCATTGTCATTTAGGATTGCTTCTAAAGATCGACCGAAAAGATTTGAAAGGAGCTGAGGTAGCTTATCGTGAAGCTCTGAAAGTCGATCCAACCAACACAAGCGCGCACCTCAATCTTGGCGCACTTTTGTCAGAAAAATCACAATGTGTTATAGAAGCCGAAAGTGAGTATCGCAAATGCTTACTTCTTGATCCAAGTAATTCAAACGCCCACTATAATCTTGGGATCCTACATAAGCAACAAGGTCGGTACACCAGCAGCGAGATGTGTTATCGGCGAGCTATTCAATACAACCCAGATCATGCGAATGCGCACTGGAACTGGAGCCTTTTGCTAGAAGCTAGAGGTGACATATGTGGAGCCGTTAAAGAAGTCGAAGAGTATTTGCGATGTAAAGCATCAGATGAATTTGGTCAAGCGCGCCTCCAGCAGCTCCGAATCGGAGGTTCAAAGATTTAGATTTGAGCAACATAAGCTCAGTCAGCCGAAAAGCAGGCGCATATCGTTCTGCATCAGAACGAGAACAGATAAGAAATCAGATCATAAATAGATATAAACGAAGACGGACGAAGTTTAGTGGCACAATTTCATATAATTCTCCTAGTGGCGCTTGACAAACAAACGAATGGAAAGCCAAACCACTTCGATACTTCCGGAGTACATAGCAAATCATGAGAACGCGTTATCCTAAGCGATAATCCGCGATTCGGAAGTGCACGGAGGATAGTTCCTTAAAAAATGCTGCCTTCTCTGTCGTAATACATTCGAAAGGTTAAGAGCGTTATTAATCATCTTTTAAGCGGCTTGAGATATACAACAAGAAAGAAGAATTTATACGCCTAAAATGCAATTCAAAATATTTAAATAGAACGAAGTGGGCACTAGTAAAAACGGAAGGCACCTTAGTATAGCGCCAGGTATCTCATTCTACGAGTAGGAGTAATTCCGCAAGGGGGGCAGAGGTGCGTAGGTGCACGCCGGAGACGCACTTACAATCGCCGTTTTTTTTGTGTTTTGTCAAAAATAAATCGCTAAATTTAAAATTCCAAGCCAACTATTATCAGTCGTTCTACTTGGCAGTTAAAAAAAGAAAGCACCTCAATGAGCCCTCCTCATCGGCGGGGGACCGGAGGGCTTTTGAAGCAGTTCGCAGGCTGGCCCCGAGGGTACTATACAAGGCCATAAGGTAGAGATAAGAAGCAAAGAAACATAAATAAAGAGCTACTCAGGAAAACTTACTTGGCCGATGTGGGAACTCAGTAGAACTAGCCCCTGTACTCGTATCTACCTTTCTCAACTCGCAAACAGGTAAGCGTTGACCTCCCAAGAAGTTCGATGAAGTGTTTTCACAATTCATTTTTATTTTCCTCGACGAATTACAGAAGATTTCCGTGCTTGCATTTTTTTCGCGCCTCTCCCGAGGGGTGGATTAATAGATCAACGTAGTTTGATGTCTTATGTCGACACGACCAAAAAGTGCCTACCAAAGAAAAATCTCTGTCTGTCTGTGTGTCACATCACATTTTTATCTGGGTATGTATGTTCTCACACGTTGTCACGTCACTGACATCAACCATGTTCTGACACCTTCTCACGTCACTGAAATCAACTACGTTGATCGTGGCGTGGCGGCGCGCACGCCGCTGCAGTCTTAGTAGCTACTATATACAAGGGGGGGGTTCCGTTTAGGTGGCATCAAAGGAATCCCCTGGCCCGGCTCGGAAGCCGGGCTCAGGATAAATACAGGGAGCCGGGCTCGGGGTTATTGTAGGTAGCATTTTCCCCTCTCTAATCGCAAGTCGGTAGTGTCTGCAAGCAAGAGATACCCTTGCTGAAAATTGTCTGAAAGTCGCAAATATTGTTCTCATGATGTTGTACTGTAGAGTATGGTCGAAAGTCCACCATACCGCTAACTACTACGTAGCTACTGAAGCTACTGTAGTACAGTACGTTGGTACTGTAGTACTGTAGATACGTAGATACTGTAGAGTACGGTTTGCTAATAGATCAACGTAGTTTGATGTTTAGTACCTGCATCTCAGAACTGCTCTCCCTGAAAAATGTCCGTCCGTCAGTCCGTCCGTCACATCACAGACACAAAAAACCCTTGCGTGCTTGTTCTGACACGTTGTCACGTCACTGACATCAACCATGTTCTGACACCTTGTCACGTCATTGAAATCAACTACGTTGATCGTGGCGTGGCGGCGCGCACGCCGCTGCAGTAAGCTACGTACTACGTACTGTACTTACTGTTACTGTTCTCAGGTAGCTACGTGCTACGTAGATTGTAGCTAACTTAGAGCTACAGAGCTTACGCTAGGTAGGTGATTGACTAGAGCATGGTGCGCTACGCGGGCGGGCTCATATATGCCCTCAGCCTACTTCTATTCTCATCGACACTGGCCTCGAGTGACTTTCGCGAGGCCTGCGTGGGCTCCGACGCAAGTGCTGTAGAGAAAATGTTGCGGGAAGGCCAAGACCCGAACGAAGTATACTTAATCTACTCTACAGTAGTAGCCATTCGATTCAGTAGAGTGCTAACCTTATATCAGAAAGTGTATTGCAGCATTCATATTGACCGGGTTCTCGTGGTCTGGTTTTGGTTGGTTTGAAGTTCTGCCTGCTCTAACCTAGTAATCTAGCTCGATTAATCCGATATTCACGTGTATTACTTCCCTCATACCTATGTCTTCCGGCCATCTCTTTCTATTCTCCACCCTCAACCTCTATCTTTCGACCCATACTAGTCGGGCAACGAGCCCGACGACCCTGGTGAGACTCCTTTGCACTTAGCGTGCATCAATGGGAGCCCAAGCGTAGTGAAGGCGCTGCTGAGCGCGGGGGCTCAACCCAACGCGCGCGCCACGGGCCCTCACTCCTTGCGAATGACGCCTCTGACTTGGTACTGTTACCTTTTTAAGGCGTCCAGTTGTTTTGTTGGAATGGTAATTTCTATTTCCTGTAACATTTTTGACCATTCCTAAATCAGTGTGAATAAACTTCCTGGTAGGTGCGCTTACGGTGGTCACGATGCTGCCGTGGAAGTGCTCTTGCATGGTGGCGCAGACGCTAATTTAGTAGTTGACGACGAGCAAGGCAACCAACTCACGGCGGTAAGAGTATAGTCACTGAGATAGATAGGGAATTTGTGGTGAAATTCCAATTGATTACATTCTGCTCGCGTGTGGTACAACGACACTGCATGCAGGCTATCAATTCTTCGAATAAAACTGTAATTAGAGGTTCGAAAGCAGCATATGAATTACCTGTCGCCTCTCCATCACTGCAACATGTTTCACAATTTATTCTTCGCACCAGCTGGACATTGCGCTTCGGGTAGGTGACGATTATGGGGGCCGGGCGTTACGTACAAAAGAGTTTCTGTTGGCTGCTGGCGGCAAAAAGTACGCAGACCTCTAAAGAAGAGCTTTCTCCCTGTTTCCTTGGATTCAAGGATTCGCAAAACGGTGCACGCGCAAGACAGGCATAATTGCCGATTGTCGTCAAGTGACGGCTGCATCGACTTGATAGAAAGTTTTGTGTGTTATTGAAACTATGCCATTTGCATGGCTACTCATGTTTATTTGATGCTAACAGTAATGGTGGTGAAGTCCATTCAAAGGCACTGTAGCTGTAGAGAAGTTCGTAAGTTCCTTGAGAATTGATATATACTTAATTCACATGCGCAGTATGTGGAATGCACTTATGGTTATGAGTGCGCTGCAGATTACAGCAAGACTACGACTATTACGGAAGCCTGGAGGCGGAGGCCTTATCCCATCTGGCGTTGTGTTAATTGTTGCTCTTTACTCCTCGCTCCTCAAAGAAACCTTCCGGCTTCCGCCCCCCCATTGAATACTAAGTAATGCCGTTGTCATACGTACATGTTTATGGCGTAATGAAAATCGTACTCGAGCTAATACAAACCCAAATCCCACAGAAGCCAATGCTGCGGGCAGAAGTGTAAATGCGTGCGTTGCGCGCAAGTCGAAATTGTAAGGAGGATAGTGTGTAGAGGGCAGGAAGAATAATACTTACAACCCCTTCTAAAGTGGAATCTGTTGATGAAATAACTTGGAAACCGGACTGAAGTCGATTCTGCGTCTGTTTATGAGAACTGCAGATAAAAATGAGGTTATTATCAAAAGGAAATCAACAATCAACTTTCAACTTCTCTTCCCCTTTCGCCGCCGCAAGTACCGCGGCCGGCAAACAACAATTTCGCTAGTCGAAGCTGCGCGTCGGAGTCCCCTTGGTCAGCTGCCTTTTCGAACCACCGAACCGCCTCTTCGTCGCTTTGTGCCACTCCCCGGCCTTCCTCAAAGATCTTCCCTAAGTTAAATTGCGCTCTAGCAAGCCCTTTGTCAGCCGCCATTTGCCACCATTGGAATGCTTCTCTATCGAATTTTTCCACGTCGCGGTCATCTCTTAACGGTAACCCTAAGTGGGTCTGCGCGCCAGAGTGCCCTTGGTCAGCCGCCTTTCGCCACAATCGAACTGCCTCTTCATTGCTCTGTGGCACCCCTAACCCAATATAAAACATAACCCCCAAGTTATACTGCGCGGCAGCGTGCCCTTGGGCAGCCGCCTTTCTGTACCATTTGACCGCCTCCACGTCGCTCTGTACCACACCTTGACCTTTTTCGTGTATCACACCCAAGTTATACTGCGCCCCAGCGTGCCCTTGGTCAGCTGCCTTTCTGTACCACCGAACCGCTTCTTTATGGTTCTTCGCCACACCGCGGCCTGTCTCGAGCATAACCCCCAAGTTACACTGCGCGGCAGTGTTCCCTTGGTTAGCTGCCTTTCGCCACAACCGAACTGCTTCTTCGTCGCTCTGTGCCACGCCGCGGCCTTCCTCAAACATTAACCCCAAATTATACAGCGCGTCAACGTGCCCTTGGTCAGTTGCCTTTCTGTAATACCGGACCGCCTCCACGTTGCATTGTGCCACGCCGCGGCCTTTATCAAATGCAATTCCCATGGCATACTGTGCCGATACAAGCCCTTCGTCGGCTGCAGTCTGCCACCCGGTGACTGCTGCATCAAGGTGGCTTTGTGCAGAGGCTGGCAGAGCTGACCAAGACGCGTGGCCTCGTTCTACGAGCCGTAGAATCACCATGTAACGCCGCGTGGCATCTTCGAATACCCTTTCAGGCCCAGGAGGCAATGGAGTACGGCACAGAGGGCAAACCTGCTTTACCCCAAACTTCCGTAACTGCGCCACGCAATTTCCGTGAAAGGTGTGGGTACAAGATAGAGTGAAAGACGACTCATTCCTCAAAAGGTCTTGGCAGATGGCACATTTTTCCCCGGAAGCAGCCGCACTTAAGTCAGCTCCCTTAAAAGTCTCTGCGAGGTTCTGAACCTGCGGCGCTCTGTTGATTTTTGCAATGCAATGCTGCTTGTGGTTGGCCTTCCAGTGAGCCCGCTGGCAGTCTCTACTGCAGTAGAAGACGAGACAACACCGAGCACAAGCCGAAAGCTTGGGTAAACTCTCACTTTCTTCGGGCGCGGAACAATTGCCGCAAACCCTGCCGTTGGGATTAGAATTCTTCTTGGAGTTTTTCTTGTCCTTCTTCCCAATCATCATGTCAGCAACCTGGCTACACGCTACGGTTCCGTAGGTCTTCGGTCTTCGTTCTGCAGGGCAATTAGACAGGGCAGTGTCCCCGTGCTAAAGCACCGATAAGTTGACGGTGACTTACCACGGCCCAATATGCGCGTTCTACGGCGCCTTGGCACCCGCTATTGTTGGGCCCGTGGTCCGTGGTCCGTTTTTTCCCCGGTTTATGGCTGGGCGCTGGGCGATGTTTGAAAAGTGATGATGATGACACGATGACTGACACATACTCAAAGTAAAATACACTAACGCCCCACCGGGATGGCTGCGCCAAAATCCTGAGAATCAGAAGAAGTGATGGTGATGATGGTAATGGAAGTAACTTACTACTGTAGTAGTAGGGTTCGGCGTTGTGAAGTCAACGAAGAAGTACAAGCACTCGTTTGACTAATAACATAAAATGAAGACCGCGATGAAGAAACCGGCGTGTACGAAGAAGGGCACTGAAAGAAGCGCTGTTGTTACTGAACATCTGAACATGGCTTTGGCTTTGATCTTTGATGCTTTAAACTTTGATATTCATGAATATTTTTATATACATCTGAGATCTGAGAGCTTTTGAGGTCTGAAGTCCAGACTCCTACTTGTAATTTCCGGTCAACTTAGTTGCCTTAGCCTTGTCAACCCCAGCCCATAAACGTAGCACGTGTTAATAACTCAACACCGCGCTAATTACTCCCGGCTTAGTCTATTCCCAAGTCCAGACTTTCCCATGGCCAGGAAGCCCCTGTAGTTTTGGCGAAGGATCCCCGCCATGGCCCTACGACCGGAGGGTCATGGTGACTCGCAAGGTGGCCTCCCTGATGAACGGATCATATAATTTCATCATATTTATGTACCAAATGGCCTGCGGCTACCATTTTTCGCACTCTAATGCCACATTACCGCCATATCTTCGTTTACCCCTTCTTCAACAGCATGCCCGGTCGGGGTTCAGTTTCTACCGTGGAAGAGAGGAGGCAGTGCATTATAATCGTCTAAGACGACTTATTGTGGAATGCTCTAATGGTCGAGAGAGCATCGAAGCATTATGACCATGTACATACCTTCCATCGATCAACTTCCTCGGTAGGGCTCGCGGGTGCTGACGGTGAGTTTCCCGTCACCCGCGCAGCCACTGAACTTATGCATGATTGCGAAGAAACTATCCACTACGTTTTTCCCTTGCTTTGTGGCTATTTCCTTGTCTCTGATCATCCTAGTGGGCCTAGGCTCGCAGCTTCTCGATGGGTGAAAGCATCCTATCGGTGGAGTGGGTTTGACCTCGGACTTGGAGGAGAGGAATTCGGTTCAGGATGAGCAGTGAGAACCCCCCATCAAACTCAGATAGCAAGTGAGTCTGAGCCTGAACACAGTCGAATCTTTGTTCGACCTCGCTAAGTACTGCTTCTGGAGCGGAGAAGCTACTCCTGGTGTTCGTAAGCCTGTGACCATTCGTGTTCGCACAGCCTACAGCATTGCAGCCACGTGATCCATACTTCGTTAGCAAGAAAGAGGACAGGCGATGCTGAGATCGGCTGGCGCCCGACGCCTGAGAAAAACATTGAGACGATGCCCTGCTGGGGCAAAAAGTAGCCCAGAGAATTTCCTCGTGGACCTGGAGACGTGACACACGAACGAGCACTCAGTCCCGCCGACTTGTTCGGAGGAAAAGCGCCAGTTGGAGCCTTAACTGGCCTTCTGGAGCGAATTTGCTAGCGCATATGCAGCTCAAGTGCATTCTTTATGTGCCTCTGTGACTGCTGTGTACTTGCATTTCTTTGTTTTTGGGAGAGTATTAACTAGACTAAACATGGCCCAGGCGGCCAGGCGGGATAGTCGCAAGATATATGCGCATTGATAAATAATGCTCGACTGTCTCGACTTGCTTGCTACAGAATTCGATTTCGTCCAGCGCACATGCCCAGCCCCAAGTCCCGCCGCGATGACATAAGAAATTACTAAGGTGCGAAACCTTTGGCTTGTTTCCGGTCTGCTCCCATGCGGTGCCCTTTGTTTTTGTTTTGGTTCTTTCGGCGTTTCTGGATGTCGGTCAGCTCGTGATCTCCTTTGCCCTTGCCATTGCTTCCTTTGCCACCGTTTCCTTTCCCGCTCCCTCCCTTTTCACCTCCACCTCCTTCTTTGCCACTGTTGCCTCCTCCTTTTCCGCTCGCATTCTTCCCGCCCTTGCCATTGCGCGCTCCTGCTCCAGTATCATCATCATCATCAGCATCTTCACTGCTGCTGCCGCCAGTATCTTCGTTGCCACCGCTATTGTCGGCGGCAGCACCGCCTTGACTAGTGTGATTGCTTGCAAGGCCGCCGCCTCCGCCACCGCCGCTGCTGCTCGTGCTGCTGGCGTCCTTGCTCCCTTTGTGTTTGCCTTTGCCTTTGTTGGAAGCTTGGGCTGAGGCAGCCGAGGCAGCAGCAGCAGCAGCAGCGCTGTGGTCGCTTCGGTTGGTATTTTTTAGGCTTTCCCAGAACCGGTCTTCTTCTTCCACTGCTTGCATGGCGGCGTTGAGCTGCTTGGTGGCTTCGAAGTCGCG
>Ga0307931_1001275_pt1 | contig 16573 bp, 17 predicted proteins | sample OrgLakmetageno47_FD_201816 | JGI IMG/M metagenome (GOLD analysis project Ga0307931, IMG submission 201816) | Saline water microbial communities from Organic Lake, Antarctica - #47 | ecosystem: Environmental > Aquatic > Non-marine Saline and Alkaline > Saline | place: Antarctica: Organic Lake... | reverse complement strand
ACACGAAGGCGCCCACTCGGGTCGAAGGAATTTTAAACCAAAAATCCCAAGTGAAAGCAAAGACAATTACTTGAGGGCATTTAGCGGGAATTCTAGCGCAAGGACCGGGCAGGCTACAGGGGAGAAGGCGGCATGGTTTATTTTAGTAGGCCCCTACGGGGTTTCTGAGCCAAGTCCAACCGCCAGCATTATCATTCGCTTCTTCGAGGCCAAAGTGAAGAATGGTGAATGCTCAAGCTGCGCAACTGCTCAACAAACCGCCGAAAGAATAGCTTCAGACATTATTGATACTGGTACTACTAGAGAGCTTGAGACCGCAGCCATGTAAAGTACACGCATGCTTGCAAAGTTATTGTATTAACTATGCTAGCGAAAGCAACAGGCTGTAACCTTCGACGTCAATTCACGTGGCCACCTTCTCTCTTCTGTAGCTATAGCTCCTATTAACTAGCAACTGGGCGAAGCAACTGATGCATATACTCATATGAGCAGCCCTAGCTAGTATTTGAAGTCCAAGCGGGTCAGCAATTGCTCCTATGGCCAGTCCCAACCGAGACGCAGTCCCATTAGTCGACGCCATAGACCCATTGAATGAACCGTCCGATGCCGAAGTGCAAGCATACGCGGCATTCCTCGGTATACTCTCCAACGAATCTCATCTTTTATGGATTGCTCGACGTGGCCTCAAGCAGGCGCTGCCGCCTCCGTGGCAGCATTGTCGAGATGCTGGAAAAGGCTGTGACTTTTATACGAATGCTGGCACAGGCCAAACCCAGAAAACTAATCCTTTGGACGAGTTGAACAAGGAGCTTGTGCGCTTACACCAAACAGCAAGTTCTGAAGGCCGCGAACACGCGTCAAATTTGCGGCCGAAGGAAGATCCTACCGACAGTAAATCGACGAAATCAGGAATTAGCATAAAGAGCACTTGCCTAGACAGTGACTTTGGCAGAACCATCCGCTGCAGCAGCAGCAGTAGCAGCAGTAGCAGCAGTAGCAATAGTGACTGCTATAGCAGCAAACGCGGTGCCGAGACCAAGACTATCAGCAGTGGCAGTAGCAGCAAAAGTGGTGCTGAAACGGCATTGTGCCACGAGCCATGGGTCAAGGCGCTAGAGCATTTTGAGCTCGCAGTGGAGGTGCGTCAGTCTACAGGATCAGCCAAAGCAGCAGTTGCGTTGGCACTGCTCATAGAACAAAAAGCAATGCAAGTGCCAAATGTGGTAAGCCAAACTACTTAAAAGTAATGAGGTTTTGTGCGCTTATTTTGCATTAAATTGGGACTTGCTCAGCTTATTGCAATATGTGACTTAACACTGATTGATTTCGAGGTGCTGCCCTGCTCTGCATGGCACCGAGGTGACTGTAAGCACATGTATTTCTTTTTGCTTGCTCAATTTCTTTCTATCCATCCTCCTTTATTTTTCTTCTATCGTTTCATGCAGGTTGCTCTCTCACACTATTGTGATCCTCTCGGTAACATTAGCTTTTATCGAGGGCAGGTGATGACTATCAATACTGCGGCCATATCGCCAACTTCGTCGCGCCATTCGCTGACGCCAATTTTGCAGCCAAAAGTACAGGAGCAGCAGCAGCAGCGCACGCAACATTCAATCCCGAATGGCAAAAATGCTGCTGTTGCTGCTGCTGCTGCTGCTGCTGCTGTTCAAATGCCATGTGGTTTAGGGGTGCAGCTGGTTAAAACCGGGCATCGCTCGAGCGGGTGCTTTGTGCGGGGCTTACAGCACGGGCACGGGGTGCAGCGGCACCCAAACGGCAGTGTCGCCTACGCGGGCGAGTACATGGTGTGTGTGTGTTTTTTTTGCTCACTTTTTGGTTTTGTTCTTCGTTTTCTATATGTTTTTGTCCATTTTTCTTGGAAGAATGGCTATGCTATTATACAGACTTTGTGACGTTGACGCAAAATAGGGAGGCGAAAAGCATGGCCTTGGTTCTTTCTTTGACGAAGTGGGGACCTTGCGCCATTCTGGTGCTTGGTACCGGAACGCACCTCGCATCGAGGCAGGGCGTGCCTCCAGTATCTCAAGAGACGTTACCGATGAGGCAGCCGCAACGACTAATATTGGTAGCCCAATCGATAAAGCTAGTGTTGGGATCCAAAGAAGTAGCAAAAGCTCACCGCACAATCTCCCTGATGCGATAGGAACGGCTGGAGCACACCAGGAGGGATTGACTACTTCTCTTCCACCTCCGATTTCATCTCCGCCTCGACAGACGCGTCCTGCTCTGCGGCCTTTGCCTCCTGCTACTGCCAAAACTGCCGTGAATCCCTCCACTGCTTCAACCGAAGGTGGTTGGAGATCACCGCTCGTACAGCGCCGTCGCGTCTTCTCCATCGGGGCTGATGGCCAGCGTGTGATGCCTCAGTCACCAAGTACATCCGCGCAGTATGATGCATGCAATCGTGTCAAGGGAAGTTCCACCAAGGATGGTGGCGATATACCGGAACCTCCCTCTGTAAATCGAGTTGATTTTGCGAGCCCGCCAGCGTCGCCTTCATCGTCGTCCAGTATTCCTCCTGCTTCAACAGCGATGCCTTCTTTGACCAGCGAGAGCAAACCCTCTAAGATATGTGATCGTGAAACCCTCATGGAGGTCGCGCGAGCTTTTAGCAGACCTGCTAGCGAGCACCGTTGGGAGTACGAATATTGGATGCATTGGGGATCAGCACGGCCACTGCGAGACTGGGAAGGTGTCACCGTGGGGTCGAGAACTAATAAAACAGCAGCAGCTGTACCCGTATTAGCCCCTCTAAGCAAGATCGTTGCAGACGATGACGCATCCGTAGGTAGCGCAGAGGACGAGCCTAAAGGTATGGAGGGCAAACCAGCAAGAGGAATACCTAGAGCCAAATCTGCAGTGGTAGAAGCGGTCGTCGTGAAGCTTGACCTCTCACCAATGGGTTCCAAAGCTGGAGGAACCAGCAAAGTCACTTCCAAGACAGCTTTTAAGGGCAATCGCTCAGAATCGAGTGCAGCAAGCGCGGGAGGAATAGATATTAGAGCAGGAAACAGCGCTGAGCGCGTTGTTTTCGGGATACCAGTGCCAAGAGCACTATCGAGTTTGCACAGTTTACGCGAACTGAATTTATGTGGACTTGGTCTCACGGGTTCAGTGCCAGAGAATTTTGCATCGCTTGGTGGTACGCTTACCCACCTCAATCTCAGTGGGAACAAGCTTACGGGCCGACTCGACGCAGAGCTGCCGTGGGTAAGAATGTGTTGCGTGCATGTGCTGTGCAGTGATAGTCTATTCCTTGGTGTGTTCAGCAGTATCATTTTGATGTGCTACACCTCTTCGCTTGTTTGAAGGCGTCTCTTACTCGCTTGGAGCGTCTTGGGCTTGCAGACAATTGCTTGTATGTCTTGCCAATCCATCCAGCGGCAGTTCTGGCGTGGAGTGGTGGAGATAGAGGTGTTGACCACTGTGGTAGTAACCGTGATAGCAATAGTACTGGTGGCAACTCGATCAATCGAAGCGGCGACTACAATCAACCGTGTAGCACGCCAAGATGTTCACCGTCGCGATTGTCGTCACCCACGCAAACAAAGTCGAGTAGTAGAAGGAAAGGCGCTTCAAAAGTCACTAGCTTGCTGAATAGGAAATGTACCACTGATAATGTGCCGGCAGCGGCCGCTGGTAGGCTTCTTTACCTGAACCTCCGCGGTAATTTACGCCCAACGTCTGCTGATGGTCAGTTCTATAGACCTCCTGAAGACTCGTTGTCTGCTGGTGCCTTTAAGGCGGCTTCAAGAAATTCTTCCAGCTGGGGCGAAGTGAACAGTTGCAATGATATCATCAACAACAACAGCAGCAGCGGCAGCAGCAGCAGCAGCAGCAGCACAGTATTAAAGGCCCCACCGCACTTGGCTGCATCAGGAGCTCCTTGGATTGCTGGCGTGGTTGAAGCCGATTTGGTTGGCGATCCTCGCTCACTGCTGGGCAAGTTAGCGCACTGGTACGGGCTTCGTAGCTCGATGCATATTGCTTAGTGCGTTGCCCAAGCCACAGATGACCTCATTTGGGGTACTCTAAGCTCTAAGATCCTTGACAAAACTTTTAATAAATCACTTCAATTATATCCTATATCCTCTAGGCCCAAAGAAGTAGAATTTCCTATATTAGCGTAGCTGCTGTGTAGCACGGTTGAAGACTTTCGCTATGAAGCAATGCACTTCCTACTGCCGTATCCATTAGGGTATGACAAAAGTAGCCGCTACCCCATTAGGCCATTAGTGCAAAAGTCTGTTACCCCATTAGGAATTTGGGGCGTGTAATTTTCAGAACTCATCAAGAGCACGCATAAAGTTCGGCTTTTGATGTCAAAATATACGGTGATTCTATCAGCTCCCCATGCGCCGGAGTCATTTGGGTGCTCGTATTGTAAAAAATCAATTACAAGGACTGAACGAAGTACAGCAGGTTACTGAATTATATAATAAGGGACGATGTATTGGATGTTGGCGTAGGATGTGTCGCAGATAAAGTTGTCATAAAACCACCTGAATTGACTTCAAACGAGCTTTCTCATACCGAAGAAACTGTGATGCTCCACGATGTCCATTATCCATGACCAAATCTGGCATGTACAAGTATTTGCATATGATTCAACCTATGCATGTCGACCAGCAGAAGTTTACTATAATGCTCGCCTCTAGCTAGATTTCTAAGTCATAAGATACTACTTTTTGAACAGAGCTACAGACCTACAGTAGCTAAATAGTAAGTACAAGACCTTGCTTTAATTGAAGTCTATTGAGGTGTATTTAAAAATTATGCGATAGGATATGAAAAAATGCTTTGATGTTGGATTAGCACGTGACAGAATGATACTGTAATATTACTTTGATGACAATCTTTGACACGATGCTTGAACAGCAGTGCATCAACGAAAAGAGTGCTTGGATGCCTGTATGCCTGACTGCTTACAGTATGTGAGTCCTCCTGTGTGAATTGATCACGTACAACGCAAGCTTACCAAAATTACCGGAATCAAACTTCCCACAAATCTAGATTCACATTAATCGACGCACCGAAACAAAAGTGGACAAACGGGCGCACGTGCCATATAAGACGTACCTTCCAAGCATGTACAACTAAAATCTGTTCGAGAGAACAACTTTTATGCAAATCATGTCAGCGCACGTGCCAGTAGCCACTATCATGTGTGCTCCCAGAGTGCAATTTGAGTGCACGTGCCACTTTATTTATGCGTGACATTTTGGTAATTTGGCATTAGCCCGAATGACTTACTCTATCAGAATCTCGACAGAAGTATGGTGCAATTCCTTTGATCAATTGACCCATACTTCAATTCAAATGTGATCGTCGCTGATCTAAATATCATCGATGTCATACATTGGGCAGCTTACTGGAGGTCTCAAGCCCCAAGTCACTAAGGAAGCGAACTCGTCCAGCACGCAGTCGGTGGCCACTGCTTCGGCTTCTTCCTCTTCTTCTTCCTCTTCTTGTCTTACTTCATCATTTTATTCAATCTCGTCTTCGACATCTCTCGCATCTCCATTGTGCGGATCTGCATCATTTCATCATCTTTCGCTGCGCTCCACCGAGGTATGCGCGCGCACATGGGGTCTAATGCGCTCCCTCATTCCACCCTCAACCCGTTGCCCACTCAACTCGTTCACATTGTGCTGAAACCAGAAGGTTGAAACATCGATCAACAAGGGTCGAATAACTCAACAAGTAACGCCCCGGACAACGCTGGAACGCCAACTGGGGCCAGTTGGAGAGACAAATTGGGGAGTTGCCTCTGCTCCTCATGGCCTCTGCTCCTCGAAATGGTGCCTCGACGCTGAAGATTTCCAGCACCACACCCAGGAATCTTCAATGATGCAACCTCAACAGCATAACTACGAAAGGTCTGAAGACTCAGTATGCATTTCTTCTCTTGAAGTTATTTCTGGCCTCGGGCACGGTGGCTTTGGCTGCGTTGTTCTTGTGGTAGATAAAACCACTGACCGCAAATATGCGATGAAAATGATATCGAAGCAGATTGGCAGCGGGCGAACAATCGACAAATTGCGCATCGAGAGAGAAGCCGTCGCGCTTGCTATGCCCAACTCATTGTTCCTTCAAAAATGTTACGCGGAATTCCAGTCCTTTAACAACGTCTTTTTTGTCCTCGAATATATTGAAGGTTTGAACACATGAATATACTTTTTACCGCCAATTACATTGATTATTCGTTCCCTCTTAACCGTGTCTGCAATTGACTCATTCTCCATTTAGTGTGCGTCCTACCAGGAGCCGACCTGTATGATGTGTGAGCTTCGTTCCTTACTTTCAAAACAGTTTTTTTTTCGCCTTGAGCATTCAATTTTTACTTATTCTTCATCACTGGACGTTATGTCAGGCGGCGACTTGTATTTCCACCTGGCACGTATTACGCAGGGTGGAGCAGAAGGTTTCCCAGTAAATGAAGCTAAGATTCTTCTTGCTGAAATCTCGCTCGGCGTGCACCACATGCACCGTCACCACTTCCTCCACAACGATTTGAAACTTGAAAATATTATGATCACGCGCAGCGGGCATGTCAAATTGATAGATTTTGGACTTGCACGCGCCTTCACGGGCTTCGTAGAAGAAGCAACACCGACGGGTTCACTCCTTTATATACCACCCGAACTCCTTCAATTCAAAATAGGGGGCCCGTTTAGGGACTGGTGGGCTGTTGGCGTTGTTGCTCATGAGTTGCTGACTGGGCGAAGTCCATGGTCATCCCTCTCTGACAAACGAGTCATCCGCGATGAAATAAGAAGTCATTTTCCCGTCGTCGCACCTTCGAGGCTTCCAAAACCTGCCCGCTGCTTCATCGAGAGACTTCTTTGCAAAGACTACCGTTTTCGCTTGGGGAGCGCCTCACCTAATGATGTCCTTTCAGCTTCCTTTTTCATGGGGATCGATTGGGCGGCCACTGTAAGCGGCCAAACAGCTCCAGCTTTTGTACCCATGAAACCAGCGCAGCAAAACCACTGCGTTTTATCGGGCGAGCAGAGGGCAGCACTGCGCGTGTACTTGAAGCACATGGGAAAGAAGCAGCCAGCTGAGGGTGAAGGGGGCTGGTCTTTGGCTATGGAAACCGTCGAAATTGAGCCTAAATGTTTTGCTCCCGTGATACTTTGATGGGTGGACATACTGTATGGATGATGTGAGAGATGATGATTGGCACTTGGTATCGAAAGACGTGTGTGCCCCATAGGTGAAAATGAACGAGAGGTGTTGGCAAACATATTACAGTAAGTAGTATGAACTTTAAGACGATTTTGACGGGCTTCGAGCCAAGAAAAGTACGCAATGCAGATGGTGTAGAATTTGCTTGAAGAGCACAATACGAAATGCGCATGATTTTTCTTGGTGATTGATTGTCAAATGTGCCTATTCCTAGTCCGTAGACTGAAATTAGAATCGTGTATACTCGCTTAGGAACTAGGTCTTAATTGATAATGGCTACGTTTCTAGGCATTTTATTACATGCCAGATGCCAGTGGACGGCATAAGCGTAAGGCTGAAGGATATTTTCCACATATCTGGCTGTAGATCATGTATATTATATATTATAATATTTGGGTTGTGTGGTTATCTGGCGTGGTAGTTTAGTGGCCGGTGGTCTATGTGTTAGTAACGTGCTAGTGAAAAGCATAGCAAAATCATTTCGCTTCACGGGGAATTCAGAATTCCTCGGCTTTCCAATTGTTTAATGCCGTTTTCTTTCCTGTTTGCTGTTCAAATTCAAGCATAATACGTGCACATGACGCAAGGCAAGGGCCGAGTTCCTTGAGACGAAATAGGAAAGGATTCAACCAACCTTCGCTACCTAACAGAGTCCAACCTCCGTACGCAGCGCACTTGTCCTCCTGTTAAGAAGTACTGTAAATGCACACCGTCGAAGCAAACTACAGGCTCCCTCTTCGCTGCTGGCGCTCGGAGAAGCCTTTCGAGTTACCAACCGTGCTGCTGGATCGTGTGACAATCGGTCTGCGGTTGCTCATCTCACCGGTCACAGAAGCAGCTTCCTCCATCCTCGACAATTCCACTGTAGCAGCTGGTTCGTAGTTCGACGTGCCGTTTGATTTCTGCGAAAAAAGTGGCGGCAACCAGGAGGACGTCCCTCCAGTGCTCGAGTAAGACTCGACGGAGTCAACAAGAGCATCGCGGTCTGGTACAGGAGAAGAGTTGCCTCTGTTGAGAGGAGTCGCCGATAGTGACGACGCGCGTGACGTGCGCGGAGAAGCAGCCGCATTATCCGTTGAAGTAGCGTCACTTCCTGAGGCGCGCCGCAGAAGAGCAGGGTGGTTCAAGGATTTGGCGTCGCGGAGAGACGATGAACCTTGCAAGGAGTCCGCAAGAGACCCGTAAACCACCGACGACCGTAAATCGGGAAAGGCCCGCCGGGTGGTGAGGCTGCTCCGCGCGCGCGCGCAACGGTCGTGCACGGAGAGCCACTTGCCAAATTGCTCGGAGGCCATGCGGTATTCGGCTTCGTCGAACAACTGTAAGAGCATTCAGGGCAAACGTTGTGACTTAGACTTACTTCAGTTGTAAGAACAGGGCGGTGCATTTGGCTTCTTTCTAAATCTTCTTGCTCTCGAAGCAGTTGAAAGTACCAGTAGGCAACTCAACCGTAAAGACAAGGGGTGCTCATTGAAGTAATTTGACTGCATAATTGAGAATGAAAAAAGAAGAAAAATAGGCTTAAGGAGGAATAAGTCCGTGCGCCCACCTCTTCTGACAACAATACTTCGAGAACGTCTTCTAGTGTAACGACGCCAATCAAGCCAGCGGCTCGTGCCGCATTGAGAGCGCTCTGCGCGTGTGCACTCTGAAGTGCACCTAGGAGCGGCTCCGGAGCCAACGATGGTGTTTCTTTGCCATTGCCCTGCCCGTCTTCCTGATTAGCTGTCTGAACCGCTCGCAAAGGAGCTTGAAGGTCGTTGAGAGCTCGCTGGAGGGCAGAAGGGTCACGGCACACGAACGCCATGTGAGAACCTGTGAGGGCACAAAGAGACATAATGGAAGAAGTGAAGAGGAAAAGAAATGTATTAAATGTAGATTAGAAATTGCCACTCTTACGAACCAATTGCCGCAGAAAGTAGAGGGAAGAAATCAGAGGCAAGGGTTAAGCCATAGAAACAGTAAGTAGAAGTCGAAGTATCCGCTTATTCGATCAGAATCAATCAATATCAGAAACAATTTTGGTGTCTCATATCTTTCACGTCCGTTCTTTCAAGGTCGCTGCCCTTGCGCACGCACCGCCGCTGCTGAAGTCTTTGAGCAGAGAAGCCAGCGTGGAATCAGGGGAGACACACACGGGCTTGTAGAGGCGCAAAGCTGCCAAAGGCGTTGCGTCATCTGGCACCAACGGCACGTGCTCCTGGACACCAAAAGCATATGAGATGCCAAGGACATGAGTGTTCGAAAATTCAATTGGTTCGCCAAATTATTGAAATATGAAAACTTATACAAAATTATCGTTGCCCCTCATGACACTTTCTTTTTTCGTATGCTTCTTTTTCCAAACTTCTTGCCACGGTTGTATTTCTATTCCACTCTCTAACCACTATTTTTTTAGCACGGTAGACGCTTTACCTTGGTAAGCAAATAGCCCAAATGCATGGTTTTGTCTTCTGGCAAATGAATGGGTACCCGGCTGAATCCCGCAGCCATGATTTGGTCCAACAAACTCGCGTCCATGCGCGCGTTGAGTGGCAAAGAAAATACCGAGGGCCCAAACGGTTTCACCAGCTGAGAGGCCGATAGAGTGAGGGTAGATAAGCTCAGCGCGCCCTGGATAAAAGATACAGGAGGAAGCAAAATAGAAGTTAGAGAAGAGGAAGAGGGCAAAAAAGATGTGTTGCGCAAAGCGTGAAGGTGAGATGAGTGTCGCTCTAGGTGTAAAGAAGCCGCGAGTATTGACGTCTAACTGCAGTAATAGAAAAAGAAAGTGCTAAAACCCCCACTTAAAAGCCACCTTGATAAGTGCTTCTTCGTGCGCTCCAAAAGGTTCCGAGTACCCCTCTTCTTGAGCAATTTCTCGGTGCACTGCCACTAAACCCAGCACGTCGTTCCGGGTTAAGGTGTCGTTTTCTTCGGGAAGAGCCGTGTCCAGACCCCAGGCGATGGGCGCCGCCAGGGGCTTCAAGAGTCCGAGCATGAACCACACGAACGAGGCCGAGTGCGACGCGAGGGCGAGCTTGCGGGGGCCTTGAACCAAGAAGGTGAAGAAGGAGAAGAAGAAGATAAGAAATGATAGGAGGAAGGGAGAGAAACAGGATGAGAAAATAGAGAGAGAATCGAATATAGGAGAGGTAAAGTGAAGAATGAAGGTCGAGATGTGGTGAAGAGCTTGAGAACAAAACGGACAAGAGAGCACGCGGTGGGAGGTGATCAAATTATAGAGGTGGTCTCCGAGAGACAACATAATTGGAGCAGTGTGGGTAAAAGTTTTTCAAGAGCCTACATTCACACCAGTGAAGACAGCTGAAGGAATGATTTCCCCGAAGAAGAGCACTGCTGTGACAGCTACTAGAACGGCAGCCCATGATGGCACGAGAGTGTCCAGAACCACAGGTACTAGAGAAGAATGCATGATGATAGAAGTGGTAAAGAGAGAAATACAGAGAGAATTCGCTGCGGCAGGATGAAACTAGCATATGAAACAGGCGCAGTTGCTGCAACGCACTAGGTTAACAGTGGTGATGAAATGAAAAAGGCAACACACGTACAGGTTTCGTTGAAGATTGAATTGCACAAGAGCAGGGTTACTAGCAGACGATGATGCGACGGCAGCGTTACCTGAATTGAACAACGCACAAAGAGCCCAGTTTTTTTTATTTTAATACTTGCCTATCTATTCCTTTTCATTTCAATTCCTTCCATAAAAACGTGGAGTTGCAGCTGCACACATTGGGGAGTAAACGATACAGAGACAAGGCATTGCACTCTTTCAAAATTCGCTCGCTCTATACGCACCAAGGGCAGCAGCTTTTCTGCAGCAATTTGTTCCTCTGGACTGCCAGTGCGTAACTTCACGCGCAAATCCACTTCCTCTAAGCTCACCTTGAAGAAAAAAACAAACAGTAAAGCATGTAAACGAGGCAAGCGTGAGGGCGCAACAACTCAAAATTTAGTCTACCTAAAGGGACTTCAAATCTTGCTAGTAACAAAAAGCATCACACAACACTGGCAAACTCACCACTGCCACCGTTAGACCAGCGGCCATAGCCGCACCCGCAAGGCACACGATGCAGAGGAAGAGGTTGGTCCAGTCCTGTGGAGACCGCGGAAGAGTGGGCGTGGGTGAAACATAGAGCTTAAGAAGCGAGTAGAACGTCATTAGATGTCAAATGAACTAAAAATTACAATGCGCCGCCAAGTGATAGGTTTCTGAAGGAGCTCGAAAGCAGATAATCGCACCTCCAGCGTCGTCATGCTGGCCCAAGAATCTTGATCGTCTAAGCTTAAATCTTGGCATGCCTTGTCTAGTGTCTCGTCATCTGCTTCCCACCCATGCTTCAGCAGCGTGGTTTTACAAAGTAAAATCACTTTGGACATGGCGTGACTAGCAAATGAATCTCTGCTAGAGCAGAGCGTCGAAAGTTGCGGATAGGATAATATGTAGTAAGGAGGAACGTGGGAGGAGGAAGCGAGGAAGTGCAGAGTGAGTGCAGATTGAGTGAGAATGCAGAGCTTTGAAAATTTCGACGCAAAGATTTGCAAGAAAATATTCTCTGCGAGTCCGCGAGGAGATGATGGCATGTGTAAAAATACTAAAAATACGCGGTTAATAGCTACTCCACGAGGAAGCCATCACACTGCTCTCGAGCCCTTCCTGTTTCTTCACTCCTTGTTTACTACGGGCGCAGTTGCGATTTTAATCGAGTACCTCAAACAAATAATCTAGCTAGTCTACGCGTATCGTTGAAGCTACAGAGCGAGTACTTATTTATTGAGATCGGAGGTGCTTGCCTTCTTTATTGAGGTCGAGGTTGCCCAAAGCTTTATCTACTTCCTAGTCTGATTAGCTCTGCCGAGCTATCAAGAGCGTGCACACCCCCTCTACACACAAATGGAGGCCTCATCTCAGGATGCATCTGTAGCGCTGAGCGCTGAGGTCGCTGCCGCTCACTCCTCAGAAGCAGCTGCTGCAGCAGACTTGGCTCTCCATGCGGCTGCACGCACGGGAGACGCTGCCGCAGTGGCAACCCTGCTTGGCCAGCCAGACGGTGCCGCGCGATTAAAACGTCGGGATGCGCATGAGCGCACGCCCTTGCATGTTGCGTGCTTCGCTAATCATGTCGAAGTGGTGAACTTGTTGCTCTCGGGCGGTGCCTCAGCCAACGCCACGGCACAGGTGAAATGAGTGGGATGGCGTGTGTGCATGTAGAATCGTAGGCGCACTATAACTAACTGATCTAATTCCATGAGCAGAGAGTTCTAGGTGCAACCACCTGTGTGCGCAACCATCCACTTGATTTATGCCTGATTACTCTGTCAATCACAGGCGGGGTTCAGCGCGCTGCACTTTGCGAGTTCAGCTGGTGCGCAAGGCGCAGTGGACGCCCTTCTGGCAGCGGGCGCCAAACCTTCAGTGTGGGAGGCCCGCAAGAAGCAAACCCCGCTGCATTTGGCCGCCTCAAAAGGCCACGCCAGCTGCGTGACGAGTTTGTTGCGTGGCGGTGCAGACCCGGTGGCTACCACGAAGAAAGGAGAAACGCCGTTTGACCTGGGCTCTCACCACCCAGAAGTAGGGCGAGCACTGCGAGACCACCTGGATCAACAGCAACAAGCTGCTACAGCAGCAGCAGCAGGAGCAGCAGCAAAAGCAGCAGCAGCGTCTGTGCAGGAGACAGTTGCTACCGCGGGAGTAGCCCCCGAGGACAAGGCAGTCAAGGCGAATGCAGCACCTGCTCCTGCTCCTGACGCCGCTAGTGCTGCGGCTGATGTCAAACCCGAAGTTGAGGCTTTGCCTGCTCAGGAGGCAACTGCTGTAGCTACCACCACTGAGGCACCTCGTGACAGTGAAAGCGAGCCCTTGAAAAAGAAAGCCAAGAAAGAAAAGAAGAAAGCAAAGGGCTTGCTTTCACTTTCACACCTCGAAGACGGGGATGTCCCCTTTTAAGGCCGGGGAGCGCTTATGCTTATGCTCCTTAAGGGGTGAAGTCCGCTTACGCATCGCCAAGTAAACAAATAGAAGAAATCAGAGATCAGAACTCGTCAGATCTATTTGCCATGCCACTGAGACATAAGTCCCGAGGGGCGAGGGGCCGGAATTATAGGGCGCCAACAGACCGAAACACAAACCAAAGGAGCCATGCTTTTCTCGGTTTTATTCCGTGATAATAGAAAATCGCGATTCAGCTAAGAAAAGAAGGCCCATCTGGTATCGTGAAACTTCGTGCTAATTGAATTATCCACGAAATCAATACGGAAATTCCTGAATGCCAATTGGATATGCACCTCGTTTTTGCTTCTCGGGCATTTGAGTTGAATCATAGATCATACATAGATGTGAGATGTAGGTTTGATCTTGTTTCGTTGTTGTTCTTGATATTCCAAGTCGAAGTCGTTTATTAAGACGTGGAGTACGGTCGTTCTTTTTGATTTACTTCGCCAGCCCTGCCCACGAGGACGGCTCCGACCCCGACGACGACGGTGGAGGCATCACTGCGGCTGGGTGGTTCAAAGCAGCCCTCAGGAAGCGCGTCGTGGACATGAGGGCATTTTGCGCGGCAGGGCTCACGGGGACGAGGCCAATGAAGCCATGCGGCAACGAGGGTTCCACATGTAAAGAGCAAGGCACGCCGAGCCGCCGCAGCCGCGTGTCAAAGTCTACCGCTGGTACGACAAAGAAAGCAAGAAGACATATAAAAGATTGCAGCAAGCAAAAAGAAAAATATCAAAGAATGGAACAATAGTTTCGGTTCCAAATCATTAGATCTCTAAAAACAAAACATGTAATTGCTGATGAGAAAGGCACATTCCATTTCAGGACATGAAGTGTTTTACTGTTTTATTCCTGATTTTTCGACTTGATCTTCGTATCATTACCATCGTCGAGGAGGGGGTCGAAGCCACCCGCCGTGAGGTGAGTGGGTGGGAAGCGCTGCAGGAGGTGGTCAGGCGCATGGGCAGGGGAGCAGCACGGGTCCAAATGACAAGGCGACGACCCGGGCGACGGGTACAGCTTGAGGACTTGGTACCTTTCATGAGGAGAAAAAGAGTATGAAAAAAGGGGTGCGAAATGGAAGCGATTGAAAATGCACACACACAAAAAGCAAGTTAACAGAAGGAATGGAACTCAAACTTGCGGCCCACTTTTGCTACAACCACAGAACATTATAGTGTAGCCCAAGTGTTGTGTCCGGCTGAGAAAAAGAAAGACGTAGCGGAGTCTCATCATCAGAGAAGCTTAATTACATGATTCCGATGGGCAGCACAGGGTCAAAGTTGTGAATCGCGCGGCTTGGAGACGGGGCTAAGCTTAAGTTGAGCGAGGGATATAGAAGCACCAGCCCGTCAGGCAACTGTGGCCCTCGCCGCTGCCGTGCATCTGAATTGTTGTTGCCTCCATAGGTATTGCTTTCCGTGTTGCATTCAGTTGCGTCGCTCCTGGTGTCAAAAGAAGCACTATCAATTTCATGACCAAAAGGTGACGATTCTGTTGGTGGTATTGGCAGCATTATTGGCTTCATCTCAGAAATGTCCATAGATTGGCGGCGGCCATCGATATGCACTAAGCCCACGCCATACGCAGCATCATCTTCGTCCCCACTGGCATCCATGCTTTGGTCACCACCAGAGAGTGCTTGAGTGCCTTCGAACCCTGGTGTACAGAGGGAAGCTTCACCAGAGCTGCGGGAAGTAGTGCTGCTGCTGTCAAGGGACGAGCCTGAAGCACCATTTTTCTCCGGAATGGTCTTCAAGTCATGGCTCAAGATTCCTTCTTCGATAGCGACCTGAGTTTCTTTAACTTCCAGGGTTTCCATTTCTTGGTTTTCGTTATTTTGAATGCTTGTTGCATCGCGCAATTCATCTGATGCGTCGCCTTGCATCAGATCGCTGAGAGAACCTGATATCGAGGTTGAGGCTGATAATGGCGACTTTGCAGCTGGTGGTGCAGCTGGCATGTTGTGATAGTCTACAGAGGCCTCATTCGGAAGATTCCTGCTGCTGCTTCCAGTACCATTGCTACCACAATCCCCATTCATGGAGTAATGGGGGCGGTGGGTCGAGGATGCATTTGTGCTCTTGCTTCTTTTCGCTGCAGCAGTAGCAGCGCGGTCTTGGAGAAGGAGCAAGCGAATGGTGAGCGCGGTTGCCAGGTTTCCGCCGGCAGATTCGCCAACGAGAGCGATCCTCCCTACCGGTCCACCCAGCCACGCGAGCTCGTCGACACGCCACGAAGAGGTTCTTGATGACGAAGATGAGGAAGACCTTGTCCTTGTCGAAGTTGTGGACGATGAAAAAGATGAAGAAGTGGAACTTGTCGAAGAATAAGATGCGGACGAAGTTGAAGATTCTGAAAACGATGACGACGACGAGGATGATGAACTCGAGGAATAGCTCTGCGATGAGGAAGATGAAGAGTATTGTTGCTCGTCCTGAGAATGTTGTTGTGATCCGACTCGTGGGTTTGCGCGCTTAGCATCTAAAGCCAAATAAACGTCCAAGAGCTGGTCTAACCCGTCAGGGTAACTGTGTTTGGTAAGAAGAAGCGAGAAAAAGAGTGCAGCGCAGAGAAAAGTAAGCAGAGCAAAAGAGTGCAAGTAAGTTCGCGTAAGAAAGATGATTTTAAATAAGTGCAGATGACTGGTTGCAAAGACAAAGAAAGAGCGAATTGGGAACAGTAGAGACGGCAGAGATGGGATGCGTAAACTAACGCACGGGTGATCTGGTGCCAGGGAATAGTCGGGAAAGAGCACCACGCTGCCCGTTGCAATCGCCCAATCCGTGAGGGCGTGCAGGTCGGCAGCATGCAAACTCGCTACGAAAGCACCACCGTGGCAATACAACACCACGTTGCGACCTTCCTTGGGAGCGTTGACGCATTCGCCAGTGGCAGTACTCTTACTTGCATTACTATTACTGTCGTCGCTAATGCCATCACTATCATCGCTGTCGTAGTCGTCGTCGAAGCTAGAAAGCCCCACCGCTCGTGTGGCTGCGCGCCACAGCAGAGATTGCTGATTGGCAGATTGGCCATTCCTTCGATTCTTGGCGGCGGGGTCGGAAGCAGCATAGGCAAAACAGGGCACTCCTCGGATCAGCACCACCTGCAAGCACGTGCACGCGCGCAGAGGAGAGGGAAAGATAAGATATTGGAGCGCAAAAAAATTATTCCATACCCCTCTGAAATCAATTGCGAAAGGACTCGGACTGATAGAGTGTAGATCCCTTAAGTTAGTATACCCTTTCTCTTTTCACATAAATACCTTTTGGAAGGAGAGGCCGCGGCACTGCGCAATGAGCCGGCTCGCGCCCACTACTGCTGGGTGGCTGAGAGCGCCCCACGAGCGCCGAATGAAGCGCACCT
>Ga0307931_1001272_pt1 | contig 16593 bp, 31 predicted proteins | sample OrgLakmetageno47_FD_201816 | JGI IMG/M metagenome (GOLD analysis project Ga0307931, IMG submission 201816) | Saline water microbial communities from Organic Lake, Antarctica - #47 | ecosystem: Environmental > Aquatic > Non-marine Saline and Alkaline > Saline | place: Antarctica: Organic Lake... | reverse complement strand
ATCCTGCGTTGCCCACACACCGGAGACCAGCATGACCCAACTTTCCGACACCCAAACAATCATTCTGTCGCGCGCCGCCCAAAACACGGACCGCGTCGCCCTGCCACTGCCCGAAAGCCTGCGTGGTGGAGCCGCCGCCAAGGTGGTCAGCACCATGATCGCAAAAGGCCTGATCGAAGAGGTCGACGCGGACATGAGCAAAGGCGAGCCCCTCTGGCGCGAAACCGGCGATGGCCACGGCGTCACGCTGGTTGCCACTGATGCAGGGCTTGCCGCGATTGGCATCGAGACTGAGGACGCGAGCACGGTGTCTGCGGGCGCATCTGACGCGCCAACCGACAGGCCCACGCCGGACAACTTATCCGAGACTGAGGCCTCGCCCAAGGCACACACGCCGCGTAAGGGCACCAAGCAGGCCACGCTGATCGACATGCTGTCCCGTCCTGAGGGCGCCACGATTGACGAGATCGTGACTGCCACTCAATGGCAAAAGCACACCGCTCGTGGGGCTATGTCCGGCGCGCTTAAAAAGCGCCTTGGCCTGACCATCACCTCCAAGAAAATGGAGCGTGGCCGGGTCTACCGTATCGCCTGACCGCCTGCCTCAAGCAGCATCTTCCTCCGGCTCGCCATCAAGGCGGGCCGTGATCGTTTCAGCGAAGGTCGCACCCGACCCTTCCAGCACCGCCGTCTCGCCGCTGAAGTCCTGCCAGCGCTGGACGGCCACATCGATGTAGGCTGGGTTCAACTCGATCCCCAAGCAGGCGCGCCCTGACATCTCAGCCGCGATCAAAGTGGTGCCGGATCCCATGAACGGCTCATAGACCGCCTGTCCGGGGCTCGAGTTATTCTCAATCGGGCGGCGCATGCATTCCACCGGCTTTTGCGTACCGTGGACAGTGGCGACATCCTGGTCCTTGCCGGAGATATGCCACAGCGTGGTTTGCTTGCGATCCCCGGCCCAGTGGCCCTTGCGGGACTTTTTAACAAAATATGCGCAAGGCTCATGTTGCCAGTGATAATCACCCCGGCTCAGCACCAGCCGCTCCTTGGCCCAGATTATCTGGGATCGCATGGCAAAGCCGCAGGCCTCCAGGCTTTCGATCACCTCACGCGCATGCAGCGCGCCATGCCAGACATAGGCGACGTCGCCCGGAAATAGCGCCCAGGCCTCGCGCCAATCGGCCCGATCATCGTTCAGCACCTTGCCGGTGCGTTTGGTCTTGGCCGCCCCTACCTGGTTGCGCCAGCTCGGGTCGTACTCAACACCGTAAGGTGGATCTGTACACATCAGCAGGGGAACCACGCCATTCAGCACCTTCTCGACATCCGTGGCCACCGTGCTGTCGCCGCAAAGCAGCCGGTGCTTGCCGAGGACCCAAACATCCCCTGGCCGTGTTACCGGAACCTCTGGCACCTCCGGCACGTCATCGGGGTCCGTCAGTCCACCCGTCGCCTCCAATAGCGCATCAGGCAACAAGCCCTGCAGTTCGTCATCGGTAAAACCAAACATATCCAAGTCGGCGCCAAGGCCCAGCTCGCGCAGCTCGTCCCACTCGACCTGCAGCATCTCCGGGTCCCATTCAGACGTCTCGGCAAGCCGGTTGTCAGCAAGCGTGTAGAGGCGGCGGTCCTCGTCCGACCAGCCCCGCGCAATCATCACCGGGACCTCATCCATTCCCAGCTGCAGAGCGGCCATCAACCGGCCGTGGCCTGCAATGATCGTGCCGTTCTCTGCAACCAGAATCGGCATCGTGAAACCGAACCGCTCCATCGATGCAGCGATCTGGTCAACCTGCTCCGGCGGGTGCGTCCTGGCGTTCTTGACGTAGGGCGCGAGGTCCGCGACCGGCCACATCTCGATCTTTGAGGCGGGCCACCGGGTGGCGTCAAGGCGGCTGGTGGTGGGCTCTAGGCTAGGGGGCAAGGTCTCACTCCATCAAGGCTGGGGCAGCGCAAGATACCCAATAAAAGCTGGGTATGCGGGGCGGATCGGGGGGAGGCAAAACATAACGTAATGGGTTTTTGAAAGAAATAAAAACACGCAAATACCGCGCAGCGGCGGCCCCGCACGTCAGCCCTCTCCGGAGGGGACCCAAGGGGTGGGGTCTACGAGGTGCGCAGAGGCTTGCTGTGGCCCGCCTTTGGCCTGGCGTTAAGGTCCTGGTAAAGCGCGTGCTGTCCGCTCTCTACGGCCCGCTCCGTGGCGCTGTGGACGTGGGCCTCTGGGCGCTTATCAGCGGCCCTCGATGATCCGTTGCAGCTGGCGCAGGGCTTCGGTCAGGACGTCGGGTTGAGTTTCCTCGAAGGCTCGCTTGGTCTCGTGCTGGACCATCTCCTTCGGGATCGCCGGGCCAAACATCTTCTTGATCGGAAAGCGTGCTGCGGTCTCGCGGACAAAGGCGTTGTTGCCAAGGCTGCCAATCAGGAAGGCGCTGTCGAAACGCTGCCACCGCCCCCAGGGCTTGGCACGCACACCGTAGCCGAACTGGCGCGGGCTGAAATGCGACAGGCCCAGGTAGTCACCGCGGGCCTCAATGGTGTAGACGAGGTTGGAAAAGGTCGACCGGAGGACCCGCGTCTCGCGGTTGATGAGTGCGGCCTTGGTGCCTGTCTGTTGGCGCAGGGCGCGGCGGACTGCGGTGCGCACCTTGTCGCCCTCGCTGTTGAGCGCGCGGTTGAAGGCGCGGTTGGCTTCCTGCTCCCCGACGCGCTGGACTGCTGCCTCGAAATGCACACGGGTCTGGTCGAGGTCGCGGATGATCACATTCACGATGCCACTCCCCCTGCCCCAGCCTATTTTGCTGGGTGAATTTCGATGCTGCAATGTGTGGGTTTTTTCTGGCTGCAGGCGCTATTGGCCGCCGCACACGAGATGTAGCCGATTTTGACCGTGTCGGTCAAAGGATGCGTTCGCGATCCTAACGATCGGCTTGTTTGCGATTTGTGCAAATATCCCTGTGAAACAAACATATACCGATACCAACAGGCAAAATCGGGCTCCTGACAATACTGATGTGACAAACGCAGGCCGGTTCGTCCGTTTATCGATCTTTGCGGTTGTCCCGGCTGTGAACGCACCGCTGCGGTAGGTTAAGATGGGTGTCCGGATGCTCAGCGACTACGCTGTGCTGCGCAACCAAGCGCGTGTCTGTCGATGCAAGGACAGAGCCGCAGTCAAATTGATGGCATCGGCACCGCAAAGCCGCTAGTCTGAGAGCATGACCCCGGAGGACGAAAAACGCGTTGCAGCCAGGCTTGCCAAGATCATGGCAATGCTGTGTGTGCGCAATACACAGCTGGAAACACTGCATGCCGGCCTGTCGCCCGTCACCCGAACTGGCGACTACTCTGATGTCTTCGTCGTGGACGCCGATGGGCGGCGCATTCCCTGGTTGGAAGTTTCACAGATCGATGAGGATGAAATGCGCAACCTGATGCGCGATATCGTCAACCGCCTTTATACATTTCATCTCTGCGCCGATGATCCTAAGCTTCAGGCCGAGATCGAACGCTGGATGGGCGTTGCGAACAAGTGGGGTGAGCCTGAAATCGACCACAGAATGATCAGCGGCGATGGATCTCCCACCGATCAGTAGAGGGTAGAGTTTCTCACAACATGGCCCACAATGGCTATGTTTCCTCATACACTGTCAACGCCACACTCAGTCGGGTGCCCCACACGCGCCCCAGCTCTACAAAGCTGTCCACCGCATCGCCATGCATGGCGGCCCGATCTTGGGTGACGTACTCCGTGGCGGTGGCAAGGGTTTCTGCGCGCTTCATCGTTTTGTCCCGTCGGTTTCAGTGTTCCATTCGAGGATGCGTTTGATGCGCTTGCCCCTTTCTATCAGCTCATAGGCAAAGTCGGGATCGACCATGCGATCGGTCTCGATCAGGTCGATCAGTTCGTCGACGACATGACATGCACGGCGGGATGCCCAGCGAGCATCGGCCGCGTCCTCAGGATCGCCGAGCCACGCGATATTGAGCATCCCTGCCGCCTCACGGTTGGCGATCTTCATCTGCTTGAGCGCCTTCCACTCCGCTTCAAGCCGGGGCGGCACGTCGCAGCCGCGTTTTGCGATATTGGCAAGCCGCTGCAGCCGAGTGTTGTCGGCCGAGAACCGCGCGCGCGCCCGCTCATCCCGGGCAGCTGCAAATTCAGGGTCGTTGTTGAGGCGCCGCATGTTGTCCCTGCGCTTTGTCATGGCTGAAAGCCCTCCCCATCAAGGCGTTGCGATATATGTGACAGTGCGCGGTCGCGCATCCGGTAAGCATGCTGGCGGGAAAGCGCGAAGCCGCGGCGCTTAAGAGTGGCACCGAAGTTGCCCTTGTAGACCCGGCACCGCAGCCAGAGGTTCAGGATCACGGCGTCCCCGGGGCGATCGCCAGCAAGGTACAACCGGCACCAATCAAGGACCCAGATCATCTCATCGACGCGCTTTGGCGAAAGCGGGATGCGCAGCACCCTGCTGGCTTCGTCCACCCCTTCGGCCTTTTCCGGAATGCCCCAGCCTTCGGCGAGGTGGTCCGCAAGCGTTGGCTCAAATTTTGGCATCATGGAGCGCAAAGGTGCCGGACCCGTCGGGCCGCCATTGTAGCGCGCCCAGCGGACCGCCTCGATCATCCGGTCGCGGACCAGCTCTGGCGTCCATGTCGGCTGCTCAATCTGGCGCAGGTCAATCTTTGGCATCCAAGCGCCTCCCATAGAGCCGGTTGGCGATATTGGTCACCGCCTGCCGGTCCCAATCACTGACCAAATCATCAACCGGGATCATGGCGATGCCGCGCTCACGCCAGGCCTTTCCGCTCTGTTCACGGACCTGCCGCTGCCGACGCTCGGCCTCAAACTCGCTGGGGCCTTTGTGGTAGATGCTTGAGACCAGTCTTGTCATGACGCCCCTCCTGTTTAAGCCGACCGACGCATCGCGTTAGAACGGCGATCCATTGCCCCGGCGACTGCGTCGAGGTCCGCTTGCATCCGGCGCAGGATTTCAGGGTCGATTGGGCGACCGTCGTCCTTGCGGGCGTGGTAAGCCTCTCTCGCAGATTGATGCCGGGCCTTCGCCTCGGCCTCCCAGCGAACGGCATGGTCCTCGCCGTATTGCTCCTGGAGCGCGGTGAAGGCCCCGGTCCGGTACCCCTCCATCGTGGTCTGGTCGATCAGGCCCCGGGCGATAAGCTGAACCGCCTCGCGGCCCCAAAGATAGCCCTCAGACACCGGCTCCCCTGCCCGCATCTTCGCCGACGTGATCTCGTAGGGATCAAAGCTTGACGCACCCGCTGGCGCGCTGGCGGCCTTCTTCTTCGCGGCCTCGGCAACCGCGTCCTCGGTGGCGGCAATGAAGATCTTCGCCGGTGGCCAGCCCTGCGCGCCATGGCGTCGGCGGATCGCGCCGTTGATCTCCGCGAACAGCAGCCGGAGGTTGCTTTCGGTCTGCTCGTTCGGGATCAGCTGGTTGATGTCCTCGACCAGCAGATTGACCTCGTCGCGCATCGCGTCGTCCGAGAGGTGCTCCGGGGCGCGGTATCGGCGCAGAAGCCCCCCGTCTTTGCAGTAAAGAAATTCAAAGACCGCACGTTTGCGCTGCTCGTAGGTCAATCCGTACATCAGTCGAACCTCAACTCAATTTCTGGAAGTTTGCGCTGTGGACCGGCGATCTGATCGCACCCGGTATCCGTGGAAATCTCGCCGAGCCGGTCGAGCCGGTCGGATGTCGTCTCAGCCCTGTTCCGGGCATGGGTCTGGTCATCCGTCCAGCGCTCCTGATGCAGCCAAGTCCGGAAATGTGGGATTTTGTCGGTGGGTGTGCCGCTCTGAAGTTTGATCCAAAAACCAAGAGGGCCAGTGATCGCCGCATAGCTCGCCTTACGCCGGGCCTTGACCCATTCTGCGCGTGCTGCACCCTTGCCAACCTTCCGCGGGAAATGCGCCCAGACCCGTTCGAACTCGTCGTTCAGGCTTTCGCAGGATTCGTGCAATCCGCCAGCGATTGGGTGCGCAGATCGCTTTATGGCTCTGGATGGCGGGTTGGCATCGACTGGGACCAATTCGTCTTGAGCAAGTTCAAATTCCTGCGGCGTCGATGCGATCGCCGCATCGCGGTGATCATAAGGTTTACCATCTGTGTTTATATCTGGTTTACTAACTGGTAATGGTTTGCCCTGTGGGGCAAATGTGCTTTGCCCTGGAGGGCAGACCGCTTTGCCCTGTGGGGCAGAGCCATTTGCCGGATCCGGCACAGCATTTTGAACGCAAATAGCATACCATTTTGTCCGGTCGCGCGGATCCACATTGTGGTTGGCGACCAAAATGAGACCTTCGTCTTCCAGCACCGTCAGCGCTGTGCGAACCTGCTTTGCGGTCAGGTAGGGAAACAGCGTCGTGAAGGCCCGAACACTGTTGTACGACCACGCCAGTCCATCGATGATATTGCGCTCGTTCGCGGCGTTTTTCTGGCACCACCAAAAGATGTTTTGGTAAATCACCGCCGCACTGATCCCGACGCGTTGCGCTATATTGGGGTCAAAGCTATGCACCTCGGCCTCTCCTTTTTTTATCGTTTAAAGCCAACGCTGAACTCACGACTTGAGTTGGCAGCAACCGCGCGCAGGCGAGGTCCCAAAGGGCTGCCGCATCCGCCTGATTGTCGTCTTTGGGCTCCCAGCCGCGCGCGCGGCACTCGGCAAGGATCGCGGCTTTCTTTTCGTCGCGCTTCATCTTGCCGGAGCCGGTGAAGTGCTTGGCGACAGTCTGGGCCGGGATGATGTCGACCGGGATGCCCTTACGCTCGGCCCAGCTGAGCACGTTGGCCGTGAGCCCGATCGTCAGCAGGGTCGCCTCCCAGTTGTTGTGGCTGGCCACGAAGGGCTTCTCGATCGCGATGAACCGGGCACCCTGCTCCGCGATCAGCCGGTGGGCCAGGCCCTGGATTTGCATCAGGCGGGTTGCGTGGAACTTGGCCTCGCCCTTTGACTTGAGATCAAACGTCCACAGCTCCGGCTGGCCCCCGAGCGGGCCAACCGCGACGCCGGTCTTTGTGGCCAAATCCAGCGCCGCAATGATCATTATTCGGCCGCCATGTCGGCTTGCATGCCGCTGGTTTCCTCGCCCTTGCGATCGAGGAGGTCTTGAATGCGGCTTTCGGCTTCCACGTCGTAGGCGTCGACACAGGCTTTGAAGGTGCGCCAATAATCCGCAAACTTCTCGTCGGACATCGCGTGCATGGCGCGAAAGTCGGCAAAGGCCTTCTTGTGGTAGCCGCGGTCGTCAAGGATGCCCTTGATGTTCGAGCGATGGACGCCGGTGGCCTCCGAGATAGTCTGCGCCGTATCCTCCGCGCTCGCGATGTCAGACAGCAGCTGCTCTAGCGAGATGCTGAAGTTGTTCTGGTTTGTGGGGTAGCTCATTCCTGTGGTCCTTTCTCTGCTGCGGTGGTGGGGGTAATGTCTGGTTTTGGTTTGCCGTGGCCGTAACAGGCCTCGACCCGCTCCTCGCGGCGGCTCTCGCCGTCAGGTCGATGGTCTGAGCACGCCCAGAGGTAGCCGCGCTTGCCCTTTGGCTTGCCGTATCGATCAGTGTATTTCCGGTACACTGGCTCGGCGGGTTCACTTGCACTCGGAATACAAGTGACTTCGCCACGCATTTTGTGAACGTAATTTCGGCCCACGCCGCATTGGTTGGCAACAGCCGTATCCGGCCACTGGCCCCACTCTTGATCGTTCAGTAATTTCAATACAGCACGGCGCTTGTCCTCATTGGTGCAGCGCAGACCGTGGCTCGAATTAGCACCCACGCTGTAGAGGATCGCATCGCGGAGCGCCCCTTGCCGGATAACAACATCGATCTCGGCGAGGCCAAGAGAAATGTGCGCGGCGTGGCGGTGAAACCCGTCTGCCAGCCAATAATCAGAGCCATCGTGAAAACCGATGATCGGGGGGAATACTGCACCGCCTGCGATCAGGCCGGCATAATCAGAAACGATACTTCGATAGAGTTGCGCGCGGGATTGGGTGCCGCCATCGGCGCGGATTGTCGAAACCGGCAGGCGTTCAGGGATTGCGCTGTGCGTATTCATGCCCCACCGCCGATCATTCCCAACGCGGTCAGCGCTTCCAAATCGGCCATATGCGCTACCAGCAACACGAGCGCTTCGGTTAACGAAAGCCCCAGTCCTTCGCGCTGCATTTCAACCGCAAGAAATCGCTCTTTGAGCGACAAGCGGACGTCACGGCGTGTCACCAGCTTCTCAACGCGCGGCACCACATCAGGCGGAACGGTTGAAAGCATGTCAGGATGAACGCTGAACCACTCACCAATACCCCGATATTCAGAAAAACGCTTGTGCATCCACTTTTCGACCGGTCGCCCACGCGTGCAGCCGATCAAGCTGCTGATTGCTAACGACAAAATTCCGGCGCAACCCTTATTTCCTGCAAATGAAGACTTCATAAGTGCGAAACGATACGCATGTGTGAAGTATGACCAGGCCTTCGCCCTGAAGGCTCCGCGCTAGGATTTGGTTCGAAAGAAGAGAAGGTTTCGGAATGATCGCAAGGCCGTGCTTTAAAATTGAAAGCGTCCTCGCTGCAGATGATGCCTTCGACCTCACACATCTTGCGAATTACCGGGAACCATGTGGCGGGGAACCTGCCCCGCACCACGGCGTTGTTGACAGCGGTCACGCCGATCCCCAGAGCGGACGCGATGTTCCTTTGCCCGATCTGGGCTGCGATGATTTTTGCCTTATCCATGCGGAGTAATATTCACCTTTGGTGGATATATACAAGACCACAATTTGTAGATTGCAAAGGAATTCACATTGGGTGGATCAGTAGGTCATGAGTGACCAACCAGAATACCAAGAGATCGGTGAGCGCCTTGCGCGCATCCGCCAAGCATTTTCAAGCGAGAGCCAGAAGGCTTGGGCCGAAAAGAATCGCTTCAACCCCACCCAGTACAACAACTGGGAGAAGGGCAAACGCCGCATTCCCATTGAATGCGCGATGGAGCTTTGCACTCGCTACGGGCTAACACTCGACTTCGTGTACCGCGGAAGAAGCGACGGGTTGTCAGAGAGCCTGCGGAAGTCGCTCTGATCGCACCAGCCCATGTGCTGGACGACGTGATCCAGCGGAACGTCCAGAAGGTCCGCGACCTCGATCATTCGGTCGAGACGGACGTCAACTTCAGCATGTTCGCGCCACTTCATCATGAGAACAAATTAGCAACACGCCGCGCTGTCAGTCTAGATAGAAAATTAAAATCCACTGTATGTGAATTTATGCTTGAGTGATCCACTATTTGTGAACTAATGTCCCCCTAGAACAACGGAGGAACAAGTGTTCACGAACCTTTCCAAATCCACAATCCCGAGCGGCGACCACCAGCGCATCAACTGGCGCGCGGTGGGCGACTTTGTCGGCGACCTGATCGGCACGATTTCGATCTTCGCGACCGGCTACATGCTGCTCCTGATCGGTCACGGCCTCGGCCTGAATTGATTTTTCTCAAGGACCCATCAGCTATGATCCGGCAACCAACTTCGGTTTTGCAGCTCTATGCGTGGCACCGCGCCGCGCTGACTGGTCGGCAGGTCGCGATCCACGAAGGGGAGCCGCAATGTGGCTGGTATCGCACCCGGCTGGTCAAGGGCGGTCCCTTCGTCCCAGCGTCGATTTCCATCCAGCGTGATGTGGACGCGAACGGCGAGCTGACCAGCGACGAACGCCTTGTCTGCGAGGTGAACGGCGAGCGCCGCGATCCCGCTCGGGCCTGGCTGTCGATCTGCAAGAACCCGATCAGCCGAGCTGAATACCTCGACCTCCAAGATCTTCAGCGTCGCCATCCCGAGATGGCGGCGACCCATGCCCCGATCCGGCTGCGCGCGGGTCAAATCAGACCATGAAAGGGAACTGAATGTTTGTATCTGTCAAATTCCAACCGCGGGACAGCCGCACCTACACATACACCTACGATGGCGCGCAACCGCTCCACCCCGGTGACATGGTGAAGGTCGACAGCAAGGACGGAACCAAAACCGTCAGCGTCGTAGCGGTCGATGTTCCGAAGCCGTCATTCGCCTGCAAGCCGATCGTTGCCGTTCTGGCCGAAGGGGGACTGTGAATATGGACGATTTTACCCCTGCTGCAGTGGGCCACAACAAGGGGCCGATGTTCGACGCCGATGTGGTCGACGCATTTGTCAAAGAGGCGACCGAGATCGCGGACGCGGCCAGCGAGTGGGCAGGCGTCGAGATCGCGAGTGACACCAAGGCGGGCGAACTGAAGGACTTCCTCGATACCGCACGGGCAAAGCTCAAGGAGATCGAGGATCGCCGCAAGGCAGAAAAGCAGCCGTTCCTTGATGCTGGGCGCGATGTAGACACGGCCTTCAACCGCGTGAAGGACATCATCGAAAAGGCTGGCAAGCTCGCGAAGGCCCCGCTCGAAACCTACCTCAAGGAACAGCAGCGGATCGCCGAGGAGCGACGCCGTGCCGAACAGGAAGCCGCGCGCAAGGCCGCCGAGGAGGCCGAGCGCGAGCGCCTGATCGCCGAGCGCAACCGCAATGCCGCAGCGATCCTCGAGGCGGAGGAGAAGGCCAAGGAGGCCGCTGAGGCAGCCAAGGTGGCGGCGGCCCCCGCTCGAGCCAAAGTCAGCTCCGCAACCGGCACCGGGTCCAACCGGACCGGCCTGCGCACCCACCGCTCCGCCCAGATCACAAACATCAATCAGGCGATGCTGCACTACCGCGGCCACGCCGATCTGGCCGAGTGCATCACGCGCCTCGCCAATGCCGACATTCGCGCGGCCAAGGGCGCGAAGATCACCATCCCCGGCATCGACATCATTGAGGAGCAAAAGCTGTGATCACCGCTATTGAGAAGATCAAAACCAAGCCGCTGACGCAGGTAACCAACGTCAAGGAGCTGCTGTGGAACGACGCCGCCAAGACCCAGCTGCAGCAGGTCGCGGCGGCGCATATGAAGCCCGAGCGGATGATGCGGCTGATGGCGAACGCGATCCGGACCACCCCGAAACTGGGCGAATGCGATCCCATGAGCTTACTCGGCGGGCTGATGACCTGTGCGGGGCTCGGGCTGGAGCCGAACACGATCATGGGCCACGCCTATCTGATCCCGTTTAGGAACAACCGTAAAAAGATCACCGAGGTCCAGCTGGTCGTCGGCTATAAGGGCCTGATCGATCTTGCGCGCCGGTCCGGACACATCACGTCGATCTCCGCCAACATCCACTATTCTGACGACGAGGTCTGGGAATACGAGGAAGGCACCGAAGCGCGGCTGCGCCATATCCCCGGCGCACAGGAGGGCGACAAGCGCCACGCCTACGCCATCGCCAAATTCCGCGACGGCGGGCACGCCTACGTGGTCCTGCCTTGGGCCAAAGTCATGAAGATCAGGGATGGGTCGCAGGGCTGGCAGACGGCCGTGAAGTTTGGCGCGACGGATCGCAACCCGTGGAAAAGCCATGAAGACGAGATGGCGAAAAAGACCGCCATCCGGGCACTGGCGAAATACCTGCCGCTCTCGGTGGAATTCCGCGATGCGCTGACGGTCGACGGCGGCAAGGCGGACTTCGCGGCCTTCGCGATAAACCCGGCCGAGCAGCTCGACGCGACCCCGGACGACGAGGACAACCGCACGATCGATGGTGAGGCCACTGAGTTGGACGCGGATCAGGGCGCGGATGAGAAGGCGGACGATGCGAAGGGCGAGGAAGAGCCGACGCCAGTCCAAAAGCAGGCCAAGCCAGCGGCGACCGAACAGAAGCCCCTGCCCGAGAAGAAGCCAGACCCCAAGACGGCAGAGCGCGACATGGCCGAGGAAGCATCGGCGGGCTTAATTGCGCGGATCATGTCCGATCTGGCGGAAGCCGACAGCGCAGACGCCGCCGACGCCGTCATGTCGCTTTGGCAGGACCAGATCGCGACGCTCTCGGAGCAGGCACAGGCTGACATCAACATCGCTGCGACCAATGCTGGGAGGGGTGGAGCATGACGGCACAGACGCAAGAGATCGACCGCCACCAGATCGCCTTGGACATTGAGGCTGACCCAGCGGGCACCTACGATCGGATCACCCGCTCGGAATGGGGCACAGGGCTGGACCGATGGCTCCCACGTCACATGCACGCGGGCATGGTGCGGTATGTCCTTTTGGGCGTGCGGCCCGGATCGTTCATTCAGGCGATCATTGTGGGCGACTATTTCGAGGCCTGCCGCCGGGCAGACGACCCAAACCGCGCGGGCCTGTTCGGATACGCGATGTTCCTGCACAACTATGCCCCCGGCGGATGCTTTGGCAGCCGGGAGCACCTGACCGGATGGATCAGAGACGGCGGCTTGCTGGGCCATCCGGACCGGGAGGCGGAGCGATGCTGACGCCGCGCCAGAACGACTGCTGGGTGTTCCTCGCAAAATACACTGAAGAACACGGATACGCCCCCTCATTCGAGGAGATGGCCGACGCCCTGAATGTCGCCAGCAAGTCCAATATCCATCGCCTGCTCGATGCGCTTGAAGAGCGCGGCTTCATCCGCCGCCTCCGCCACAGGTCGCGCGCAATCGAGGTGCTGCGGATGCCACCACGGGAAAGGATCAAAATATCATGAATGACGCGCTTACCTATATCGACGTGGAAATTGTCGCCCTCACGGAGCGCGCGGTCCTGGTGCACACCGGCGACAGCGACGCGGCAGTCTGGCTGCCCCTCGCCTTGGTCGAGGTGAGTGCGACCAACAACCCTGGTGTCAAAACGGTCGCCTTGCCGGAGTGGCTTGCGACAAAAGTGGGGTTGGTGTGATGGCTTATGCGTTTTTTGTGCACCGGTTTGACCATATGCTGGTCCCATCCTCAAAAGCGGGTCAGCTGGCGATCGAGAAGCTCAAGTTTGGCGCGCTCTACAAGATCGAACCCACGCGGCCGCGCAACGGCAAGCAGCACCGCCTGTTCTGGGCCTTTTTGACCTACGTGGCCAAGGCCCTGAACGATGGACCGACCAGCGCCGAATGGACGGCGGAGAACATCAAAGACGACCTGCTGGTGGCAACCGGACGCACCCGGAACCGCAATATGACGCGGTCGGAACGGGCCAGGCACAACATCCCGGAGGGTGCGATCGCGATCGTCGCGCGACCGGTGTCGATCAGCTTCGCCTCAATGGACGGGGATGAATTCTCCGCCTTCATGGACGACACGATGACCTATGTCCGTGACCACCTCGTCCCGTGGATAGAGGCCAGCGACCATTGGCCGGAGATCGAGAAGATTTTGGTCGCCAGCCACATGCTGCGCGGAAAAGAAGATGCCGTCACGTCACCGGCCTAATCACGCTTCAAGGAGAGAAAACATGAACAAAAGCTTGCGCCGCGATGCCCCTGATTTGTGGAATGACATCGTAAGTTGGTGCCGTGAAATCGGTATTGATTGGCACGAGGATGAAATTGCCAATGTCATCGGAAAAATCAACGCGCGCGCACCGGATGATCTGCCCGACACAATCGGCCGCGTGTTGGAATGGTGCAATACCGCAGAACGCTCGGGCAACGAGGAATCTGTGGCAACCGTCTTGCTCTGGCGACAGCTGCCCAGCGACCTGATCATCATCACGCTTTCTGAGGAAGGTGAACTGCAGCACCAGATCGCGCCACAGGCAGATAAGGAAATCCAGCAATGATCCCCAACACAAATGCGCGACTTGAAAAGCGCCTTGAGCAGGACGCTGAAGACATCCTCGAGCGCGACCTCTACCGGCGACGTTGGCAAGCGAAAGACCGCGATGCCATCGCTGCGCGCTTGCAGAAAATCATTGTGAGAGAACATCAAAAAGCAGAGCCACGAGAAAAAACATGAACCATTGCAACCCCCATCACCCCGACCGCATGACGGCGCATGAACGCCGCAATGAGCTGAACGGTCTGCTCGCGACAGCTGTGGTGCGCCTGGTGCAGCGCGATCACCACGATACGTTCGCCGAAAGTAGAGATAGTTCGCTACACTTCCGGCCAGAACAGAGCGGTACTGCGGGTCCAACTCAGAGGAGATCCGCATGACGACACACGAACCCGTCCTGGCACGATTGGCGGCGCTAAAGCACATGACCGTCAACGAGCTGAAAGCAGAATGGCGGGCGCTATTTGACGCGCCCGCCCCAAACAACAGCCGCGGCTTTCTGGAAGGCCGCTTAGCTTACCGCATTCAGGAGCTGACCTACGGCGGCCCTGACAAACAGACACGGCGATTGCTCGATCTGCTCGCTGACGAGGTCGAGGGGACGCTGACGCGCAAGGCCCAGATTGCAGATCCCCGCAATCCTGTGGTCGGCACGAAGCTGATCCGCGAATGGGACGGAGTTGCCCACACGGTCACCGTTCTGAAGGAAGGCTTCGAATGGGATGGCCGCCACTACAAATCGCTTTCGGCACTGGCGCGTGCCATCACCGGCACGCGTTGGAACGGATACCGCTTTTTTGGGCTCCGTGAGCGAAAGCGGGGTGAAGCATGATTGATGCGCCCCCAAAACCGGCCCGCCGTCTGCGCTGCGCCATCTACACGCGCAAATCCAGCGAGGAAGGGCTCGAGCAGGAGTTCAACTCGCTCCATGCGCAGCGGGAAGCCTGCGAGGCCTATATCGCCAGTCAGAAGTCGGAAGGCTGGGCGCTGGTGCGTGACCAGTATGATGATGGCGGGATCTCGGGCGGCACGTTGGTACGCCCAGGCCTGCAGCAACTGCTGGCCGATATCGAGGATGGGCTGATCGACGTGGTTGTCGTCTACAAAATTGATCGGTTGTCGCGCTCGCTGATGGACTTTTCCAAGCTGGTCGAGGTCTTTGACCGAAACGGCGTTACCTTCGTGTCGGTCACGCAATCGTTCAACACAACCACCTCCATGGGGCGGCTGACCCTGAACATCCTGCTGTCGTTTGCTCAGTTCGAACGGGAGGTCACCGCCGAACGCATCCGCGACAAAGTGAAGGCCTCGCGCATGAAGGGCATCTGGATGGGCGGCCCAGTCCCCATCGGATATGACGTGAAGGATCGCAAATTGCTGGTGAACGAGGACGAAGCTGCTCGCGTCCAAATGGTTTTTAAGCGCTTTGTCGAAATCGGTTCAGCAACCATCCTGGCCAAAAACTTGAGAAAGGAAGGCTTTCGAAACAAGCGCGGCACCCTCATCGACAAAGGGTACCTGTACCGGATGCTCAATAACCGCGTCTACCGCGGCCTGGCTGTCCACAAGGGCAAAGCCTATCCCGGCGAGCATACCGCAATTATCGATGAGCGGCTTTGGGATCAGGTGCATGACATCTTCGGCGAAAGCCCACGCAAGCGGGCGAACAACACCCGTACGCAGACACCTGCACTGTTGAAGGGCCTAATCTTCACAGCCACAGGTGCGGCGATGACGCCGTCAAGTACGAAAAAAGGAAGTCGCCGGTACCGGTACTATGTGTCGATGGACCTGCTGAAAAGTCGTGAGACGCCAGATGATGGCATCCCGCGTCGTTTGCCGGCAGATACAGTCGAAAGCGCTGTCATCGCCGAAATCCGCCGAGTGCTTCGGACACCGGCAATAACGGCGAGTGTCATTGCCGCATTGGACAGGGATGACATTCCCGAGGCTGACGCAATCGCCGCCTTCCAGCAGTTTCCGCAGCTTTGGGACCAGCTCTTTCCGGCAGAGCAAGCCCGTCTCATTCAGCTACTAGTCCGGCGCGTGACCGTGACTGCCGAGGGGCTCATTATCGACCTGCGCACCGACGGCATCGCAGGTGTCATGCGGGACCTGATGGTTCCACGCAAGCTTGAGGCCGCAGAATAATGGGCGCGTCCGACACCATCCAGATCTTTGTACCCCTCAAACTTCGCAAGAAAAATGGGCGGCCAAAAATTATGCCGCCCGCCAATTACTTGCCAAGCGAAGACCAGACACAGGATCCGCATGTCCTACACGCCATCGGCCGCGCCTGGTCCTGGCGGCGGCGCATGGAGGCAGGCGAATTCGGAACCGTCCGTGATCTGGCAATTGCCGTCAAACTTTCCGAGCGGCAAGTCAGCCGCCGAATGCGGCTGGCCTATCTCGCGCCCGATGTTCTTCGACGCATTGTTTACAAGCGCGACGTACCCGCAGTGACGTTATTGAACCTGATCAAAATTTCAGCCTTGCCGTGGGATGAGCAGGCAAATGCAGTGTTTGAGGACATCAGCACGTCCGAAAATTGACTCGTAATTTACGCCAATGCGTGGGTGTGTGGATGGCAACCGTCTCCCGGATTCACTTCGCGAAAGGGCAGCGGTCGCACTTCCGAACAGGCCGGTCTCACAAAAATCACAAGGCGCTGAAAATAAAGCAAACTTTTAATCCGTCCCATTCGAGCCGAGGGCCGGTCGGAAAGAGACACAAAGGGTTCAGAGACCAGATTACGGCATTTGGTCAGTCTCTGGAGGCCGGTCGCCACGACCAAACCCCTTTGTAACCAAAAGAAAAAAGGCCCCCATGAGGGCTCCTGCGCAGATTCGGGATGTCAAGGTGGCGGAGGGAACGCGACCCCCGTCGAACCTTCT
>Ga0307931_1001271_pt1 | contig 16593 bp, 18 predicted proteins | sample OrgLakmetageno47_FD_201816 | JGI IMG/M metagenome (GOLD analysis project Ga0307931, IMG submission 201816) | Saline water microbial communities from Organic Lake, Antarctica - #47 | ecosystem: Environmental > Aquatic > Non-marine Saline and Alkaline > Saline | place: Antarctica: Organic Lake... | reverse complement strand
AGATGAAAGCAGCAAGCAACACGCAAAAGGAGATAGGCTAAAGAAGAAAAGAAAGTGTCACACAGCCAGCCCTTCCAAACAAACAAACAAACAAACAAACAAACAAACAAACAAACAAACAAACAAATAAAAAAGCTGAACCTTGACAACTTCTATTGATACCAATTCCTCACAGGCACCTACATAAATTCTTTCCACGTATCACACGAAAAAAACTCAACTTATCACACCTGCGCGTCGTCGTCCACTACTTCAAAGGTACGGCCCAAAATTTCTGCGAACCGCTTCACCGGGGTCTCGTCCTCGGGGTCCACGAAAATCAAGTCTTTCACAAAGATGAGGCCAATGATTTCGTCCCTCCCCGACGGCCCGTGCACCGGAATCCGGCTGAAACCCGAGTAAAAGATTTCCCGCAAGAGCTTGAAGGACAAGGTAGCGTTCCACGGCAGCATGAACACTTCCGAGGCTTCCGTCATAACGTCCGCGACCTTCAACCAGGATAATAAAATGTGCGAATTTCGATATAGTTCATGCCAAGACATGGACGCCGGGACGACCAGAGCAGTAGACATGTAGAACGATATAATTATGTATCTCTATTACCCGCATTTCTTGGTACTTGATCGCGCCCGCCATCGCTGCTGCCTGGTCGTGGCTCACCTATTGTTTACACGTACATCATTTAAGGGGAAAATGCACACATGGGGGGATGGCCAATCCAGTAAACCAAGAGGAGAACTACAATATCGAAGGCGATGTAGGATGTGGACTAGACAAAATGGCTGCATTGCACTGTGCCGCACTAGGACATGCTCTCGTGTTCCTAGGTACGTACCACGTTTTCAGCCTCGTGAATGCTCAGCATCGCCAGCAGCTCCCTCGAGTTGTAAATGGTGCCCACCTGATGAACATGGCACGAGGAATATTCAAACAAGAAACAAAAGAAAAAGAAAAAAAAGCATGCAAATCAGACATGATTTAAAATATTCCAACTCCACCAAATGTAGGATCTCCATCATCGACTTTCTGCGAGGCGTGCGTGCGAGGCGCAGGTTAATTACTCCAAAGGTAGCCAACCATTTACCTCCTTGCCGAGGGCCCAATTCAGCACCATGCTTAACGGCTTGGTGAAGACGTACAGTAAGACCATGAACACTTGCACAACCTGGTAAAATGTGAAAGGAAAAAAACAATGACGAGAATAACACGTTGTCTCAAACCAACAAGCATTTTAAGACAAAAATTACTGCATGAAGGCGATTGAATGGGATCGCGGCCTCAATGCATCAGAAGTTCATGAACTCAATCCCTCAGAAGTAAGGAAGGATTTGTGCACGTCCAACGAATGAAATACGCAAATCAAAGCAACAAAAGTAAGCATGGCAAGCACGCTAAAAAACGCAATGAGATGAACAGGCATGCACTTTCGCACTCTGCCACCTCATGTTCCAGATTCCCTCGACGCCTACGCTCCCGAGTTAGATCTTTACCGGTACACAAAGGCTGCCAATTTCCAGTGGGTAGCGCGAGCACGACGACTGGGGCACGATTTCCCCGAAGATGACAATCGCAAAGGTGGACACCAGGAAGCCCGTCATTCCGCCCGTCAAATCCGCCATCAAAATGGACAGCAGCGCATTCACCGCCACGTTGCCCAGCAAGAGAGTGCACAGGAGCAGGTTGCCGTTGGCTAGATTGGAATAGCATACAGGTGTGAATGAAATATCACAGGATGTAGTTTGAGAGGGGGAGCGGGAGAACAAAGGAAAAGTGATGACAACAAAAACGCTAAATCTTTCTCAACTTCACTAGGCCTCCCCTCTATTTCAATTCATTCACCAACGCAACTCTCTTGCGCGCACTCCACATCGACGACGACTACATGTACCTCGAATGGGCATAATGCGCCGGGCGAGTTCTGCTTGCTTCTCATCGCCCGAGCCCACCACAATCTTGAGGCCATTCATGTCCAGCGACAAGAGCCCAAGGGTGAGCCTTGGTATTCATCAAGACGCGCACACACGAACGGGTGCGTTGGGTACCGCCGGAGCGCATGCATTCACAAGATACAGAGGATTGTGTAAGGCGCGTGCAAATGCTCACATGATGACAAATTGTAAACAAGATTGAAAGCTAAACCTCTACGATAATGAGATGTATAGTGATGATAAGAATCAATGCCAATGCCAGGCTAGGCGAAAATTGTGTCTCATAAATTATCTTGTTGCCATTTGCTTTGGATGCCGAAGACACAAAAAGTAGTGTACTAGTTCGCCAAACGAAAGGGAAATAACATAACATGAGAGATATTCCAGGCATCTAGTGAATCGTTTGATGCAACTATCTCACCCCGAGAAGAGGCCGGACAGTCCGACCAAGGCCACGATGACCACATAGGAGAGCCACACTGGAGTAAGTTTGAAGGCAGACTCCTCGGCTTCACAGGGCACTGCAGCTGCATCATCCTCGTCAGCGATGGCACTACGAGCATGTAGCGCAAGGAAGAAAAGAACACTGGCACAGCTGGCTTTGTTCGGGGGTTTCATGCGATGTCTGTGGTAGTCCCCTCCTTAGTGTCACCGAACGAGAGGTCAAACCGCAAACAACAATGAGCGAGAAGCGAGAATCCACTGCACAAAGCACAAACGAGGATCGATCGGCTGTCAAAATCTGCTTGCCCTTTGAGAAGATTCGTTGCTGAAGTACATGGAGGGACTAAATGCACAGACCTGCACAGTAGCACAGTACCACAAATTGAACCTCTTGCCTCTTGCATGGGACAACAGACACACCAATAACCGCACATCACGCAGCCATTGAAATGAAAATCCCGTGCTGACTCAGGCACGACATCGCTTCTCAATCCCGATGTAAATTTATGTGGCCGCACTGGCTGATAGCAGCCTCTAAAGCATATCGACAGCACAAGAAATGCCAGAGTTGAAATTTCACAGAATGTGTTACCTTAGAATAGAATACCAGTAAAATTCTTTTCTTCTTCTGCATCGTCACGTTCCAGCGACGATTGAAGCAAAGCATCACAATGATCTCATGATGCCTCCGGGATAGCTTTAAAAAAGATACGCACTGCATCTCGAATCTGCGCTTTAAGCTGAGGTCACTCAGAAAGCACCGCTCATGGGTCTTCGGCTCATTGTTGGGAATGCGCTGCAGCGCCTGGGCAGTCGAGTCGCCGGCCATTCTGCATTAGACAGCCATGGACAGCACGAAGAGCACCACCATCACCAAATTTTATCGATGGGCCCATCGGCCGAAGTGAACACCGTAGCAGTGTGCTCTTGGCTGATTATCCTCGTAGTCTTCACCGTCGCCTTTGAGCTTGCATTACACTACCTAGACCACCAATTAGACGACGACGACTTCGACGACGGAACAGTTGACAGCAGCCACGGCAACGGTCACTCTTCAACCGGACATGGACCCGGAGGCCACGGACACGGCGGTTCCGGGGAAACTTTGCGTTTCCGGGACCAGCGAAGGCATCGATCGCAAATGTTGCACAAGGTGTTTGCTCATGATTATTTTTTAGGGCACTGAAGCGTTTTCTTGCTACGATATGGCTACTACTGGTGTAGTACGCAACACTTGATCAGTCGCTGTGGTGCTGTGATTTGCGACTCCTGGTCGATCTTACGATGCATTTCCACGAAATGTATACCTTATATACGCACATCATTCAATTGCTTCATGCAGCAAGTTGCTAATGTTCTTTTTCCCTTCGTTGCCATGTATTGTTGTTCTTTTTGTGAATTATTAAAATTGCCACCGTGCCTCAGATGAAGGAAGAGCTCATGGGCATGGGCCTCCTGAGCCTTGGCGTTACTTTCTGCTCCGAAGCCATTGACGTGAGATTTTTACCGATCCTTGTATTTCTCTCCACCTTTCGATTATTCTAGCTTGATCAAGTACGGTCACGTGGTATGCTCCTGTACAGCTACGTAATTTCTTTGCCTTTGTTTGCGAGCTTTCTAATGACAAAGTGACTGGTCTATTTTTTCTTTTGATGAATTTTACTGGTCTAGTTCATTGCGAACTGTGTTGTGCGCGCGACGTGCATGTTTGTTGCATTTGCTTTTGTGCTACTGCCAACGAACAGGTGAGTCACGACGCGAAGTTGCCGTTCGAATGGGCGCACACGTTGCTCTTCGTCGCAGCGCTCGTGCGCTGTGGTGCCGTGGCACTGGGCTTAGTGCACGTGGCTGAAGCCGTATTTTCGGAAGCGCACGCTATGGACAACATGAATTTACACATGCTGCAGGTATGTGGCTGCCGTTGTCATCGGGACCTGTACAACATAAACTAACTTATTTATTTCCTTCCCGTATTTTGTGGTGCACGCACATGAAGTTGCATGCCTGCCATTGACTCATGAGTGTGTATTGGCGCACTTTTTTACATCTGGACTGTGCAGGCACAAACATCAAGGGGTGCTACCACGGGCGCCAATCACGCTGTCGATGCCGCGTTTCTCGAGCGAGCGGAAAGTTTCCAGGCGGCGCGCACCGTATTTTTGCGGGACCAAACTTTGCCGGCTGGGTTCAATTTCCCCATGTACTTGCACCGCGCTCTCTACGGTTTTGTGCTCGATCTGGTGGAGGCGTCGCCAGGCAACTGGGCGGTGGTAAGAACAGGGGAGTGGTCGCGGGCTTTCTCTTGCTTCGAACCTGAACTCTTCGACTCTGAACTTTGATGATCACCGTTCAATACGCATTTGTATGAATCAATTGCTTTAAGGTACCCCAACTCACGATGCGTTGCGCCATCTTCCTTTCTCGCCTTGCTTGTCATTGCTTGTCCTCTTTGCAGGTGGCCGGTCTGGCTCTGGTTAACGCGTTGCGATCGTGGGCGGCTACTGCGGCCGCAGACCCTCACGCAGGGCATGCTGAGGGCCGCGGCATGAGTCACCTGTTCGCGTTTTCCACACCACAAGTGGAACTGGCGGCATTTGCCACATGTGGGTGGCTGCTCTTGGCTATGCAATGGACACTGTTGTACCAAACCCGCAGCGCGTACCGGGCACTCGTGGCGAACGTTCAGAAGAGGAGCAGCAACACTAGCGGCCACAAGAATGACATCAGCAACCATTGGAGTACGGGGTCAATCACAATTGGTGGTACTAGTGGTGGTAGTGCAGCAGAAGTGAAAGAAGAGGTCGAGTTGTCGAGCGATAAACACAGGAGCAGTAGTTCCTTGAAAGGCTCGGCTGTGAATTCGAACAGCATGATGGCGTTGTTTGGCATGGATGGCACGAATGACACGAATGTTGGTGACTCGCCGCCGCGCAACCAACGAAGCGAAGAGCACAAGCACGTCACAGATAAAACTGATGATGAGACTAACGACACAACTGGTAGAGCTTTCGCTCACCCCACCAGCGGTTCAAGGAGCACTAGTACCACGAAAGATTCCTTGAATGTACCAACGATGCAGAGGGTAAACTTGAACCTAACGGACGAGTCTACTGCGCAGCCCGATGAAGAAGTGAAGGCAACGGAAGATGATGGCCATGCACATGGTGCTCATAGCTTTCTGAGGGAAATTGTGTCACCGTCAGTAGAAGAGGTAATACAAGACTGAGAGAGCTTTCCGTCTACAGCATCAACCTTATTTTCAAGCATGAAAATGATTGTCTACTTTCGTGGTAAATAGGTCATGTTTCAAGGTATGCAAACGTAAACTCAAATCCTTTCGTGGCTGTTTTCTAGGCGGAATTGAACCGGCAGTTTCGATTCGCGAAGGAAAAGCGGATCAGTTTTCGTGCTGACCTCAAAAGTGGTGGGCATCAAGCATCTTCGCCTCCGTCTTCTTCTTCTTCGCCTGAAAGCGGCTCTTCATCCGTGCCGCCATGCAAGCCTTCACCTGAAGGAAGCGCCAGCCCTAAAGACGGTGGCAGTTGCAGCAGCAGCATGAGCAACAGTGACTGCAGCACGAACAGCCTCGACAGCAGCACCAGTAGCGATGATGGGGGCGATGGCGACGGACCTGTTACGGCGGCAGACTACGGCTTGGAAGAAGGCGTGTGGGGAGCGGCAGAGAGCAGCACCAATGGCACGAGCACTGGTCCAGATGCTCTGGTGTTTCACATCTCGACACTTCTCTTGCTTGGGTCGCTCTACGTCGCAGCTTTTCTTTTGCGCTACGCCGAGGTCAGCAATACATGTAATACGTATGTGTGCCTTCGCGCTGTCTCGTTTTGGCGCTTCTCTCTTCATGTTCACATGTTTATGCATCTCAGTAATTTCGTTTCTTCTCTCTCTTTTTATACTTCCCGCCTGTGCAGATTTCCTTGGGGTTTGAAGACGAAGATAACGCGATGTGGTTGCGCATTTTGTGTGGCAAAATGTTCAACTTCTTTGCAGCTATGAACACATCGCTGCATTTCGCTGGCCAGTACGTAATGGATGCAGCGTCAAACGCTACTCCCGGCTTTCATTTTAGCTTTCCTCATCGTCACCAGGAATGCTCCTCAGATATTCACGAAGGCCACTTCGGGTTCATGAACACTTCGAGCAACCCTTTGCCTCCGGCGTCTCCTATCGATGCCTTCTTTATTGTTGTCTCCTCTTCCATTCAGCGCGCCTTGAGTGGCGTTCTAGCAGTCGACGAATGGCTTCCGCCCCTTTTGCGTGTCGATTTGGCTCTCGGCCTTTTTGCGCTTTTGCCCCTCGCGTTTGCGTGGCGGGTGCGTTTAGACAATGCGTTGCTATGAATATGCGTATGCGCTTCTTGCAACAGATCCATTTGTTTCTTGTTCAATGTAAGGACAGCTTTCCTTTGGGCTGCACAACTTCGCGCCCTTTCTTCACGCGCATCTTTCGTTCGTCTAAACACCTTGAATTATGACTTGTACTGCTTTTACAGTCGCTCCACGAGTTAGTGGACCGCGCCTCGTTTGCCATTGCCGTGACCGCGGCCAGAGACCATCTCCGGGGCGGCCCCAGCTCGGAGGTAAGGGTGGATAGGGATGGCGTAACAATCGATAGAACAACAAGAGTTTTTTCTTGTTTGTTCTTCACTTCTCTCGAGTGCTCACAATCCTTTTTTTTTCCCTTCCCCTCAATATATACCGTTTGTCCTTTTTCTTGGTCTCGTGACATCCGCTCGACGTCTTCGTTTTTTTTTGTGTGTGTTGCCTTGAAAGATTGACGCCGTGCTGGAGCTTTCCATGGTTTCTGGCTTGGTTTCGGCGGACGTGCGGCGCCGTTTCTTTCAGCGGTTTGGCAAATGCCTCGCTCAACCCATTCCTTTACCTTCCAATGAATCTTCGTCGCCCACCACTCCCAGTGGTGGTGGTCACAATGGCACTATGAGCCGTCGTCGTAATTCCAGAGGATCTAGCGGCTCCAGCAACAGCAACAGCATTGCGTTGGAGGCAGCGGACCGCCAGGACGCGAATTTGCGTGCCATTTTTGACAAGTGCGTGAATTTCATCACTTGTTGGCCGTGTTTAGTGCAGTTTCTGCTTTCGGTACCTACATTTTTTTTGGCATCCTATACCTAATGTCATTTTGTTCTATATTGTTCTTGTTATTGTTGTGTGTTGATTGTCGGCAGGTATGTGCCCTCCGGGTCCGACGAAATGGATCCGTCAGGACTGAAGCAGTTGCTCGAAGACTGCTACGACATCAACAACGCGCACGACGACGACCACCACAAGCACAAGCACAAGCGGCCCAGTGGAAGCAGCTTGCTCGTGGGGCGCTGGGAGCGGGTGTGGGAAAGCATGAACCGAGACTTAAGACGGGGCGTGTCCTACAGGTGCGTGTGTGTGCTGAGAATAAGGAGAAAAGAGAGTTCATTTGAAAGTTTGAAGAGGAGGCCCCTCATGCTGTTGTCTTCTTGTCAAACGTCTGTGCGTTCGATTTCATGCACACTCTTTGAGCTTCCTTCTTGAGAGCACTTTTCCCATTGTTAAGACCATCGTGAGCTATCCTCATTCGTACATTTTTCTCTCTCTCTCATTTACTGTTGTTTCTGCCAGCGATTTCAAGCGGTTTATTCTTCACGGCCGCCACATTGCAATGCATAGCTACCCCCGATACTAATAGTCTCAAGCATTTGGCAGTTCGATTAGGGCATTGAGTTTTGTGCTTGCTCTTTCCATGAATTCCGGAGTTCTCGTTCATTGTTCATTATTCATAAATGGCGCAGTGGTTCTGCCATTTCATACCGGCTCTTCGGGGCTTGTCTCAAAGTAGCCTAGTTTTTTGTCTACTTCAGTCTAGCGTAGTTAATACTTCCCAAATCCCAATTGCAAATACAAAGAAATACCACTGTGAAATGTAGGAAATAGGAGCAAAAAAGAAACCTTCAGAACAAGTCTGACTGGGCTGAGTCCTTTTGCTTAAAGAAATTGTTATCACTAATCATTTACTCTCGAATTGCCCTTCAATCAACAGGCATCAAGAGGTCTGGGAATGGGAGCAGAGTGAGTCAGCTGCTTCACCCGCCGGGTAATAGCCTGGATGATTACAATCAGCATTGGCATATTAGCAGCTCGAAGGATTTGTTTCAGAAATTCAGGCCAGTCGATAAGCATTTCTTTTGGTCTTCCGCATAGGCATTCCCATTCTCACAGAAGGACTATTCTTTGAAAACTTTGGAATAGAAAAGAGGAAGCCCCTCTATGATACTATGCTTTTCAATTTACCTACAGTTTCCTAGCAACACAGTAACATTCCACTTGCACGGCGCATTGCATCTCTACATCGAATTAAGAAAACCGCTTTTGTATTGCGCTTAGAAATTCCCGTATCCGTTCCCGAGTTGCATAATCAGCACACTTGGACATCCACACGTCCAACTACACCAGCTATTCTACCACCCTAGTCGCTCTCTGTCCTTCTCGTTTGCAGAGAACTTTCTCCCCGCATCCCACTGAGGTCTGAACGTCTGAACTCTTCATTTCACGACCCAAAATATTCCGCACTCCAGTGGTATCTAAAGCGCAAGATCATTGTCATCTTATTTTAATCATCTTCTCCTTCATCATTGTCGTCATTGTATGCATGAAATACAAGAAGGAACAGGAACAGGGAAACTGCGCAATGAAGAAGCAGTAACTGACGTCGGAATCCCCTGTTATCTCTCATCTATACAAGTTTTGCGGGTGATTGCGCCATGCAACTTTCAGAGAACGGGGATAAATGTTCCTGTTGGCTCTCAAATCTGGCTCTTCGTCGGGGCATGTGACAAGATTTGGTAACTCAGTAACTCGCCTGTATGGATTTGAATTGCCCCTATTTCGCAATATTACTACAACTACTCCTGGAAAAAGAAGAAGAACTAAAAAGGCTTTTTTCAAAAAAGCTTTACAGGAAGAGGCCTGGCTTATTGCCAAATAGCCAACGGCATTGTTAGGCCACGAACTTTATTGAAAAAAAAAGAACAGAAATACATTAAAAGTTACTGTTTCTCCGGGGGATTCTCAGCGGTCCGTTTTGCCGAACCATCAGAGGTTAGCATGGCGCCTCAACAAGTCCACGGATGTCTTCATCACTATCTTTGTTTCAAACCTCATCATCACTACCGTCAAGATATTCAACAATATCATCATTTTCATTATCCTCGCCGGCTTCACCATCGTCGACAATCTCGTCGTCATCATCAACGTAGGCCCGACGGATTTAGGATACAGGGGAGGGTTTAATGTAGTTGTAATGGTCCACCGATTTTGTTTCATTCCTGGACGAAATGAAAAAAATCAACAGTTGAAACTAAGTACGTCGTTGAAATGTAGCTCTCCGGGGTGAGAGCGTTTAGTGCGCAAGGTTTGAATACATACTTGCCAAGCTACCTGGACAAATAAAGTTTCTAAAAGTTGTGGTCTTTGCGGACACGTTCGTCGATAAGCCCTATCTGTTAGTGTCCGTGGGATCCCATACTAGGGGTGTGTTTTAACGGTTGTGGCGTTCTCTCTTGTATGTCCACAAAGCGTGCAGTGGAGACCAGCGATTCGACATTCACCGAACGGCGTTTCCGAAATTTAATAAATAAGCATGATTCTTTTGCGCTTATGCGTTCAGGAATGCTCTGAGTGCTAAATTTCTTTAAACCTTTGTGTTTTTGTCCTCTTCTGGTTCATCACCCGTAACTCTTATTTTCACCTTTCAGGCTATCATTTGGCCCCAACGAAGACTTCTTCATACATGTGAGTTGCCGACTGAATTTAATGAAGTATTTCATTTAATTTTTTTTATTGGCTTGAGCATGGAGCTGTTCTTTGCCCCTGCGACCGAGATCTACTGCTAAAAAGCTGCCTCCGGGCACAGTCGAGGCACCTGCGCTTTCCAGTTTTGGAAATTATCAACGACGATCATCGCTTCTACTTGTACCGAGTCTAGCCTTTGAGGTAATAATTGTGTCATTTTTTGCTTAAGCACTGAAATCGCTCAGTCTTGAAAATTGGGGGGGGGGGTGACCACGCCCTGATCATCCTCTCGACATGCGCGGTCACATTCCCGGGTGATAGCGTCCATGCGAAAGCATAACGCAAACCAATTACATCTTTAACATTTTTTTAACACACTGGTGCTGCTTGCTATTGCAGTTGCTGTAAATTATGTCAGGCGCTGCAGCCCCGCACTCGTGGCTACTCTAAAACACCGTCGGAACTTTTACTGTGGTAACGCGCCGGCAGCATACCTCATATCTGGCCTGCTCAGAAGTGGAATGGAATCGTTTAGAGTAATTCGATTGGAAAAAGAAGTCCAATTACCATTAATTGGCAAGCGCTAAGTCGTCATTATTGAAGTACCGCGATTGCTGTGGCGCGGCTTCGCGCAGCTTTGTCTTCACCGAGAAGTTTCGTGGTGCCCCGCAGATTATAATAATCCTGTTGGGGCTCCGGCTCCTCCATGGCGCCGATGACGAAGTGACCTACTTAAACGAGAGATGGCGTAGTAAATGGATTCACTCTAGCTGAACTACCAGCTGGTTAAATCCCCGGCCTGGTGTTGGGTGTTGGGGTTATGCCCGCTGTCTCTGGCGCTCTCTCTTCGTAGTTAGTAGGTGCTTTCGGTAGAAGTAGAAGCAAATGATTTTAAAGGTGATTATTGAAATTCCTAGGGCCGCGTTTATGACCTCTGCAGATTTATGGGCATTTCTAGAAATACTCAGCCGGCTTATAGGTTATTGGGGATGTATGGACATGGACATGGGCGTTCAAACGGATATCTGTAAATGTATAGTTTATAGCACACGAGCACAAACTTTTTCGCGCAGGGCGTGTTGGACTGCGATTAAGCAGACGACAAACCAACTGAGCCAAGTGCGCACTTGGCTCAGTTGGTTTGTCGTCTGCTTAATCGCAGTCCAACAAAACGATGATCCCGGTCCTTGGGTATTTATTAATTCAATCGCCCGGCCAATTATAGGCCTCGCACAACTGAATTATACAGTTGTACTGCAGCCAAGGCATAGTGCAATTGGCTGAGTGCGCCCCTGTACTGGGTTGATTTGACGACGCCGGGAATCGAACCCAGGACCTTCCATTGTTTTGTTGGACTGCGATTAAGCAGACGACAAACCAACTGAGCCAAGTGCGCACTTAGCTCAGTTGGTTTGGGTGTACGGTTTTCAACCTGATGATCAGGGTTCGATTCCCGTCGTCTTCAGATCAACCCAGTACAGGGGCACACTCAGCCAAGTGCATAGCGCCTTGGCTAGCCAAGTGCATAGCGCCTTGGCTGCAGTGCGGCTGTATAATTCAGCTGTGCGAGGCCTATAATTGGCCGGGCGATCGGACTAAAAAGCAGGACCGGGATATCGTTTTGTTGGACTGCGATTAAGCAGACGACAAACCACGCTCAGTTGGTTTGTCGTCTGCTTAATCGCAGTCCAACAGGGCGCCTCCAGCATCGGGAGGCACACACATGCTTCACCTATAAAAACGCCGCTCGCCTCGAGCACCGATTGAACCATCGCTGCATAGCCATAAACTTGAGTAAGCTGTAAAGATCCGCGCTCTTGTGCTGTGTTGGTGCTGCGACGTTTATTCAATTTATTGTATACGGTAGCCTCACAAGGCAGGAGCCCACCCGACAATCACAAACAAAGTGCTCGCCGCTCAATGATTGCCCACAGTTGGAAATTACTCTGCCTTTCATTGGCTGAAGTTTGCATGAGTGCATTCTTGGTCCTCCATTCCTTCCACCATTTGCCGTGGTTGCGCTTGGGATTGAAGTGACAGCTGTGTCGTACGTTGGCGCCTAGTGCTCTTGCTAGCAACTGCAGAGAAGCTGAACAAAAAGAAGAAGCTAAGTACGAATAACACTGCATTAAGAAAAGCACTAGATTAAATAAGATGCCATTTTGTCTTGCATCCGCAGTATCGATAGTAGTTATGCAGCGGGCTTTTCAGGAGCAAAATCCAGCGATAGCATCAGCCTCTCAAACGCCACATTGACAGTACAATACAATGAATGTGCTGTAGCGGACAGCTAGGGCAGCTTCTTAAATTACAAGATTCGCAGCTCTGGCATCGCAACTGGGAATAACGACCTCCTTTGGCAGCTTCGATGACGCAGACGCTAATGTGGGAGCGTTTGTACAGGCTTCGACTTAAACCTACACCCCTTTGGCTCTCGATTAGCACATTTTTCGGCTGCGATGCACCTTCTTAGCAATTAAGTTGCTATCCAGCGAACTTTTGCTATAATGACATCACTTGAGAGCGGCTCTATCGCGAGCTATCGCGCTGCTATCAGACACAAAGGCTTAGCTTTCCTACGAAATCACGCGATATATTTTTGTTCTGTAGTGCACAGAAATTATATTAGAGCTAATACTTTTAAAACCAGAGCTCTAGAAAATTTTCATCTTTGGAAGCTCTTTAAAGGCGCTTATAAGGGCCGTTTCGAATGAAACTGCGCAAGTTCTCCTCTTTCCGTGGTCTAAAGAAACCATTACGAAAGGAAAAACGCGAATCGGAGACCATCGAAAATTCGAGATTTTGGGTCCGTCGGGCCTAATCAACGTGATCAGCGTCTTAGTCATCATAAAGCAGGCTCATAACCTCTGAAGTGTCGGCGAAGTCCAATGCAGTATTTTCGTCCTGTATGATTGTACAGACCAAAGAAAAAGGATACAGAACAATGAAACAAAGCAATCACTCTCAAGAGTATACTAAAATGCATTATTGATTTTCTGCGAGCATTGAATAAAAAGCCATGCCTTCGCCATTCGCATCTCTGCATTTATAATCTTAGAAACAATGGCTTATGTTAAGTATCTAACCCAATTCGCCGCCTCCTTGTTAGCACCCATATCAAGAAGGAGCTTTACAACTATGGCGCAGCCGAAACTTGAAGCTGCAATTAGCGCCGTGTCGCCAAACTACGCGCAGTATAGTCGAAAAGACGAGAAAATGTGATGGGTTAAGTGCGAAACAAAAATTGTAGAAGGTTTGAAACAAGGAAAATAAAATAAAAGGCTGGGAACATTGGAATTTTAAGGTCTGACATTATCTTGCACGTCAGTATCAGCGTTGGCTAAAAGGAGTTGCTCCACGATTTCATGATGTCCAAACTGTGACGCGCGAATGAGCGCCGTCTTTCCAATCTGAAATTGAAGTGGAAAGGACGCGGAGAAATAAACAAGACGGAAAAAGAAGTCACAAAGAAACCACCCTAAATATCTAAAATCCAAGGCCAATATTTATGCATGCTTAATAGGGCGACTCACTTCGCCAATAACATTAACATCAGCGCCTGCTTCTATAAGGAGCTTAACGATCGCAAGACGACTCTTGTACACAGCTTTAACGTCCAAATTCATGCCAGGTAGACGAATCAGCTTCCACAAAGAAGTTGTCGCTGAGATCAGTGCAGTGTTGCCACTCTAAAAAAACAGTGAGCACAGGTTGAAAAAAATGTAAACAAACACTTGAGGCAGTAGAGAAGGAGATTCTTTCATCATGTGCGCATGATTTAAGACACATTTTTCGTATGAACAATTTGACTTCAATTTCACTAGTCTCCTCTATGACTTGTATTTGAATCACCTTTGCCCTGATGTTCACGTTCGCGCCTGCTTCAAGGAGAAGTTTCACTGCACCAGTGTGGCCATTGAGCGAAGCCATCATGAGCGCTGTTTCGCCACTCTACATTGCAGAAGTGTGTCGTGCATTCAAAGCAGGCAAGGAGGAATCGTATTTCAAAAATGCCCATAGTATTCTTGAGTGAACTAGATTTGACAGAAATTGAGAACGCACTCGGAAAGTTATGGACATTCTGAGAAGTTTCAGAACGAAGATTTGACGAAGTCTCTGTTGGCATACAGTTATGCGCCATTAGTTGGATATTACTTGTTTTCCTTGCGTGTTGACGTCAGCGCCTGCTCCAACGAGGAGCTCTACGATGTCAGTGTGGCCTTCGCCGGAGGCCCTCATGAGCGCTGTGTCGCCACTCTACTTATCGTTGAGGAAACAGGGTAAATGTAAGAAAGGTAGCAAGAATTACGCAAATAGCGAATCATGTCTGCTATTTGAAGGCGCAAAAAGACCTTGGCAATGGAACAGAATACGCGCAGATCTTTAAAAAAAAAACAGGAGAAGGAAAGCCGGTAGTGAGAACATAAATGCTTCTGAGAGGTCAATCCTAGAATGCATGAATATATTTGTAAAAATCTTATTTCGAAATCCTTTATTGTGTTCTGAGCAAAAATTTGGCGGACATACATGTCTGTTGATGGCTTTTGCGTCAGCACCTGCTTCAAGAAGGACTTTAACCATGTCGATTTCACCGAGATCGGAAGCGCAGGTAAGGGCAGTATAGCCCATCTGCCAGGAAACATGGATAAAAAGGACCAAATATTCAAATCATAAATCTAATCATTGGAGTATCAGCCACGCTATGTGCAAATCACACAGCTATACTTAAGCCTCTGAGTGAAGCAGAAAGTGAAAAGTATTTAATTACATACAAAACTTGAATCCAGAAGTAGTATGCTTCAACACGCACCCCAGTCTGATCGTCGATAATGACTTCTTTAGTGAGGGACGCTTTGAGTTTGGCAATAACTTTGTCTATGGACGCAAATATCACTTCTCTCGAGGCATCTTCCTGCAGTGCGAGAGAGGGCGATTAGATTTTTAAAAAAGTGTTGGTGCCTATACATTTTAGTTCAACAGAGATTTACACAGTATTCCTCTTTCTTACCATGACGGCAGTACGTGCCACCGCGCACACCCAAGTATGTGCTTCTGGGGCTGTGCAGTGTGCTACAATGTGTTGCAATTCTGCGCGAGTCATCTTGAGCGGTAGAAAGTCAAAGACGTCACCGGCGCAATCGTCGGGTAGATCAACGAAGGCCTGGTTGGTCGACGCAACTTGGGCAGCGTACACATCACGCACCCAACTGAATCGTTGCCTGCGCGCCTCGCTGCGGTCAACCCAGAGTAAGGAGGGATCAAGTTGGTGGGCGCGCAAAGTTAGCTTCGTCTCAGGCGCGGGCGCCTCGGGGGCAGAAAGTGCCGCACAGTGAGCCACCACAGCAGAGACAAGAGCGGATGAATCAACTCGCAGAGCTTGAAGGACGCTTTCGTGGTGCTCGAGAAGGTCGCGGCACGGATCGTCGGTAGCAAAATCGAGAGGAGTGTGGTATTCCTTGCAGACATACAATCATTAATTCCTCAATTAGTCACCCAGGCATAATAGTAAGAAAGCACAGCACGTTCATGAACTAGAGGCAGGAATTTCAACTATGTTTATTATGCAAACTCCGTTTGGCTCACCTTATCTGTGGCGTCGACAGCTGCACCAGCAGTTATTAGAAACTCGGTTGTAGCTACATCTCCATGCCTTGCGGATTCATGGAGCGGGGTCCGGTCATGCTATGTGTATGCGATGGTTAGGTAATTGGAAAGTATAGCGTGAAATGGAATGCATAGGGTCAAAGTTGATGAGTGCATCGTTAACGAGAGAATCAACGAGGAAATCAACGAGAAAAGAAATAAAGCGAAATTCATGGAGGGCTTTCTATTACAACCTCGTTGCCATATTTCCCAACAGTTTGAAGGATCTTAGCAAGGGTAGGATTGATGAATGACTTGTATTTGGCCAGGGCAACTCGGGACGCAGCTGGACTATCCACCAGTGCTGCACGGCATGCGGCTAAGACTGGCGGCGAAACGGTCTTTACCCCTGCCAACCAAACAGCTAACCAAGCCTTCTCGTGGGCATATGAGACTGCCGCTTCCGCCGCCCTACGCTTTGGCGTCGCTTCGGTATCCTCGGCGGCTATCCCATGCGAGAGCGAGCCATTAGAGCTAGACCCCACATCGCGCTCGCGCTTTACAATAATGAGCATGTTTAGGTTGTCGCGAAGCTGAGAAGGCCTCCGAACTACAGCAGTTGGTGACTGACTACTCCTTAGCTGCGGATTGAGGGCAGACGACTGCACTGCTGGTCTGATCTGTTGGGAGGTTGGGACCGGACTACTAAACTTTCAAAAACCCAAGCATGCATAAAAGTACACTTAGGTAATGAAACAACAGAAACGAAACACGATTTTCGCCGGCGTTTCGTTTCTCGAAACAGACCAGCGCATTTCCCTGGGCGTTTCATGTTGCGA
>Ga0307931_1001270_pt1 | contig 16601 bp, 23 predicted proteins | sample OrgLakmetageno47_FD_201816 | JGI IMG/M metagenome (GOLD analysis project Ga0307931, IMG submission 201816) | Saline water microbial communities from Organic Lake, Antarctica - #47 | ecosystem: Environmental > Aquatic > Non-marine Saline and Alkaline > Saline | place: Antarctica: Organic Lake... | reverse complement strand
GCACTCTTCACCGATCATCGTGAAGGTGTAGGAGCTCAAAAAGCCCATCAGAGCCAAAATGCCCACGGCAGGGGCAATCGCACCCTTTACGTCACCTGTTGGCACCAAAAGAGGGAGAAAGATAGCAAGAATGAGCTAATATTCTTATCGTTGGTAGAAATGTGTCGAACGTAGATTTGAACAAGTGAACGAAGAGTGGGAAAAGGAGGAGGCGATGCAGTTGGCTGTAGAAGGGTGGTCACAAAAGAAGATCTTACCAATGGCGCAAATCGAAGCTGGCAAGGAGAGTGCACCAGCGCCCATAATTCCCTTGCAGAGGTTGAAGATGGAGGCAGCCATGGTCGAGCCGCCCTCCTGCAGCAATACGACGAGGCAGAAGAGTTGTCGAGATAAAAAACATTTTGAGTAAGGCACCACGCACATAACTCGCCAATGTATCAAGCCAAAAAACTAAAAACCATGCAATGATGAGGAATGATGACAGACATATCACATTATTGAGTTTTTTTAACCTGCTCTGCAGCACCGCCAGGCGCTACGGCCGCGGCTGAAGAATGCATCACGATAGCACTGGCACGGCCAACGCATGATGCAGGAGGAGAGCGCACTTTTGAAACCGCATGGAGGTTAGGGTTGAACGCAGTCACCGCTGGGTTAGCAGCGGCCAAAGCCACGCAAAATAGTGACGCGCTGAGGATTTTCGGAGCCATCGTTGAGGCACGGCGGCTACTTCTCGCAAGCTAGATTCGTGATATTCAAGGAGATGCCAACAATGAAGCGAGGAACGATAAACGATATCAACGAACGGATGGAAGATCAGATGGAATAAGAACGACGGATGACGAAAACGGTGAACATACCAACCCTGTAAAAATCTTTTGGAGAGGAGGGACGGGAGGCGCCGACGAGGCGACACAGCGACACCGCGACACCAAGCAAAAAAAACTGAAGAGACTAAAAGCTCCCTAGCTAGAGCTAGCAAGACGCTCTCGGCAACTTGACAATTGACTTCAGCCTTAGACCATCCATTAGAGCTAAATACAGATTTCTAGGTCGTAGCTTCTTGCAATAGGCGGTGGTAATTTCTTACTGCGGAGGGATTCGGGCGTTCAGTGTTATAACAGAGCCGGTGAAGGTGTCAAGAGTCTAAATTTGGCTCTGTGATCTCTGGTAGCTTGGTTGTGCTTTTTTTTTCGCGTATCCACGAGCTCATGGCCTTTCGACGGCTTGTGCTATCGCATAAGTCCACTGTTTCGGTTCGATTCATCGCTCGTGGTTTTACAGCAGGCAATGCAGCTCCTGTTGACCTCCGAATTCACGATAATGTACGTCTTCACAGAAACATATGGGACAGTAAACTAATTGCATTTATCCTTCGCTGTGTTTTGAATGTATTTGACTTCAACACATCACCAATACTTCAATTTGGTTGCCAGAAAGCGACTGTGACATTGACAAAAGCGCCAAATGTCCTTACCCTGTCCACGCTCAAAACCTTGCGGGAATCAATCAAAGAACTTGAGTTGAACACCGAGGTTGATGCACTGGTACTCACAGCGAGCCCAGGCAGCTCGATTTTTTGTGCTGGCCTTGATCTTCAAAAGTTTCACAAGCCGGATCCTAAGGATCTGTACGATTACTGGCACGAGGTATGCCATATGGGCTATCACGTTATTTGCTGCTCCCTTTGAGTGTACTGCTATACTGTAGTTCACATTCCAATATCATCGTGATGTGACGACCAGATGCAATGCTTGGTCACCGAGCTCTACTTCTGCCGCCTCGCCACGGTTGCCAGGCTCAACGGCCACACAATTGCCGGCGGGTGCTTGCTGGCTATGGCATGTGACTATCGCGTCATGCAGAGAGGCGCGAAAATAGGACTCAACGAGGCGGCATTAGGGATGACTTTGCCGTGGTACGGAACCCGTCAAGCACGCATAGGCCCGTTCACTAGTTGTGCTCTGTGAGGGATTAAAAAATATATACGAGTGCATGACGGCTGCATCCCTTCCGCTTTCGTCGTTGCATACAGGTGGCTTCCATCTATGTTGACCGATCTCGTGGGCCCTCGGCACAGTGAACGGCTCATCTGCGCGGCGCTCCTGCCATCGGCTGACGAGGCGATGAAGATAGGCCTCGTGGATTTCGGTGGGATGTACATTTAGGAAATGTTTCTGCACTACTGGTAGATCCTTAGCGTAAAACCGTGATTCTTTGACTTTGTGCTTCAACGCACGTGATTTTTCATTTTCCATCACAACCTAATTTCAGTCGGCGTGGACGAGGCTGCTCTGGACGCAGAAGTGGCCTCTGAACTCAAGCGCTTACTCGCTGTGCCATCCTTTGCGAGAGCAGCGAACAAGCGGGCGATGCGCCGCCCTTTAGCGGGTAACATGCAAAAGCAGCTTTCTAACGATTGCCATGGGTTCGATGCTGAAGTTGCCTCCGCGCCGCTGCAAGCTGCGATTGGGAAGTACATGGAACAGCTCAACAACAAAAAGAAGAGATGATTATTGCCTTAAGAGAGGGGACTTTCTAACCATGTAATTTGTTCATTTTCTCTTGCCTCGCAAATTCTCTCAGTGCCAATTTTACATTTCCGCTTCTGAAAAACTGGAAAAATGGCCCCGGATGTAAACTTCCAGCTTCCGGGGCAGGACAAGCAGCCCTTGTGTTTCTAATCAATTGCAGATATGCACACCTTTGTACCTCTGAACAAACCACGCGCCTTCCGAGGGTTTCACAGCGCTACTCTGTTTCAAGTACCAGAACTAAGTCGACTGCACTTAGACTTAGGCTCAAGCGACCATGTCGAGCATGATGAAAGTGGTGATAACGTATTTTAGTCATTCGACTTACGTATTTTTGTGAGTTTGGCAATGTGAGTTTTTGCTGCGTTCCGTGTTAATTAGAGCTAGATGTTGCGCCTTTTGGCGCTAGTCTTGCCTGGACTAGTCACTGCAGCTGTCGTAAATAGGACCAAGAGCTATCTTGATGACGTGGATGTTCATAACTTCGAAGCTAATCATTCGAGTCACGGCCGAAGACTGATCGAGGTGTTTGTTCAAGATACACTTCACGCGACTAACTGCCTAATCAAGGAGGCTGCGAATTAGTCATTTATCGTCCGCTTTACAAGGCAACCTAGTGTGCTTATCTCTTGTTTGCAATTTCCAGGTTCGCTCAACAACCGGTGCAAAGTTCGACGTCGCTAGAGCGCCGGCGCCACTGTGGCGTGATCCTTTGTACGACGGCGCCGCTGATCCGACGGTCGTATGGGACGATGCGAAGCGCGAATGGCGAGTGTTTTACACGCAGCGGCGCGCGAAAGGGAGTGAAGATTTGCCGGGCGTGTCGTGGGCTTACGGCACGGCCATTGGCATGGCGACGTCGAGTGATTTCGGGGTGACGTGGCGCTACCAAGGCACCTGCCAGGGATTGGACTTCGAAGCTGGCCTGAACACCTTCTGGGCTCCTGACGTTGTTCGAGGCCTCAATGACGGTACGTGCACTACTGTTTTGAACATTATTCTTCAACTTGCTTATAATAGCCAAACTTAACAAGAAGGCTAGCAATAGCATGCACACGTCGTAAGATACAATGATTGAGACGCATGTGTGCTCCTCTTGTGCTCTGTACTAGGTCTTTGGCACATGCATGTCACATACATCCGGCGGGTGCGGATGACATGGGGTGGGAAACAAATGATTGCTCACCTCGTCTCGACGGGCGATTTGTCGAAATGGCAATTCAAAAACTTTGTGGAGGTGATGAAGAAGACGAAGTTTGCACAGTTGCTGGTGCCTTTGACCTCAGTAGAAAGAGAGAACTTTTAGAGCAGGATTCCAAGCACGGATTTATGGCTGCATCTCCAACAAACTTATTGTTTATAGCCTAGATTTTCAATCAAGTATTTGCTGCTACATATAGCTAGCGACTGTTATCGCCATTTGACTTCTCTTTCGCTTCGTCTCTAACGCTCTCTCGCAAACACATGTTTATTTGGCATTGGTGGCGTCCAATGGTAATAAAATATTTCGCAACCAGGTGGCTGACGATCGGCCAGCCTTCACCGGCGTCGAGCGACGAGAATTTTTTGGGACCAGTGCTTCGGAAGCCCTGGCAACCACGCCTGCCTTGCTCTCGAAAGTGATTGATGCTGACGTGCGACGCTTGCCCGATGGACGGTGGAAAATGTGGTTCAAAGATTTGAAGGTGCAACGCAGATCCTTGATTCGCGTGAATTGATACCAAAGGAAGTTGGAAGAAGGGAGGGGGGGGGGAGGGGGGGGGCGTCACAGCTTCCTGTCTCGATTGATCTTTTGGGTTAAAGCAGAGGATTCATTCACATTCTGAACGCAAGCGCACATGAGCGCATTATCTCTTCGTCTCTTGGTCGTAGGTGGCCGGCGGCGGCACCACAGCAGCGTGCGTGTCCACTGACCTCGAGCACTGGCACCGTTTACCAGGGGTGGAAGTTGAGGACACGCCCGCCCATGAGGCCCCCGTGGTGTTCGAGTGGAAGAGTTTCTATTGGCTAATGGTCGACCCGTTGAACGAGCAAGGCTTGAGAGTGTACCGCTCCACCGATGCTGCTACATGGACCGTGCAGCCCAACAAGTTGCTCGATGGCAAGGGCAGGCGCACCGACGATGGAAACGGAGGAAGCCATCCGGATGTGGTACACTTATGAACCTGTTCGTCCTGCCGCATAAATAAGTAGTCAAAGTACAATAATGTAGAATATAGCCTTCATAACGCAATAGGCTTTGCCTGATTTTCCGTTGGTTCACGAATCGCTATTCCTTCGTTGTATTGCCATAAACCCAGGTGGTCTTGTTGGATGAAGACCAGGCATTTTTATTTTACTTTGTGCACCCTGCAATCCCCAAGAAAAACGCCAAGCCCTCAGCACAGACCCGCAGAACATCCCTCCAGGTACTTATAAGAAACTGAACCCGTCACCTAGCCTGCCTTTTTCTTTTGTAGAAATCAGTGTGCGTAATTTCTGCTGTCGACCCACCTCCTCTTCTATTCCTCGACTCCTTAATATGGTCGATCGCAGGTAGCAGAATTGGGGTTTGACGGCCGTTGGCTCACGTGTGATCGGGACAAGTATTACCGCGGCTCCAGTGGGGCTCCAAGAGCTGGAATACAGAGCGGACGGATGGGAGGAGGTGGAGGAGCATCTTCATCACCGTTCCGAGAAGGCGAAAGCGACAGTGCGAGCAGTAGTAGTCCAGCGGCCGAGGTGTTACAGGCGACCGCGGCGAAAAAAGCAGTTGCGCACGCTGCGGCGAGGCGTGGGGGCACCCGCAGTAGCAGTGGCGCTCCGATGTCGTCAGCCAAAGGAGCTGAGGCGTCTGCTGTTGCAGCTTCGTGGTGGTCATCGAGTTCCGAATCACCGTTTAAGAGTAGCGCCTGAGTACTAAGTAATGCACCTGCACCTGAGAGAGGTTAGGTCCAGGTCCTAGCTCCCCCTCTAAAGGCCCGAGTTTAAGTTAGGTCGGGTTCAGGTTTATGCCTGCATTTTCTGGAAAAACGTGAACGTGGAAAACCTGGAGGCTCAGGTTGATGGACCTAGTGCTATCCCTGACCACTGTTCGTAGGCCTTTCAGAACGGCACCCGTGCCGACAAGGCGCACCACTTCCCTCGGACCAGGCTCTGGACTGGACAGAGATTACGAGACCACGCCCGGCGCATACCGCATACGCAGAAAGGCAGCGAGCTAGTCTTGTAGGAAATAGGGAAGTCATCTGGTACACAAGCCCCGGAGGCGGTAACCAAGAAAACCAAATAGGTAACGTGGATTTTTGTTTAAGCCCAAGGCGCACTCGACATACCTCGCCTCGCCTGCCGTTTTGCCTGCGGCGCGCTTTTGGGCATTTCACTGACATGAAAATAATCACGTAAGTAGAGAGATTCAGTAAAATCAGAAGCAAACGGTGCCACGTATCGTGCTTTATGCGGCACGGGCTGTAATATGAAAGGAGTCCATACTTTCGGGCTAGAGCTAATAATAGAGCTTTAATTATTCAGGCAAATTAATTAGAAGTCAAATTTGAACTTGATAAGTGAACTGAAAGACGCCAAGTAATTTGCGGCGTTCTGCGTGTGAAGTCATGATCATCTCAGCCGCATGATGCATCTTGCCTACACACTTTAGGTGTATAAGCAGCTAACAATCCCGTAATATGGATATATAGCTCTTCTTTTCGCAATCTTTTGGAAGCGTGCTTCCTGCGACCTGGTTAGCTCCCGGCTGGGCTCGGATAAAACATATGAGGGAGACAACCTTATTGGTAAAGGAGCAACCAAAATTAAACCAAGCCTGAATTTGGTCTTGGTATTTTAGCTCGAGGGGTAATCAATACCAATGATTTTTGTTTTCTTAAATAGGAAACTAGAATAATGGGAAAAGGCATAAAAGATCGGCGCGAATTGGCTGAGAGCCAATCTACCAGAAAGCACCGCAAAGCCGCCAGTTCAAGCGGGTAGGTAGGCCCGGCCTAGCTGGAGAGGGCAATGCATTGGCCCGCGGGACTATAGGTCCTATACAACTAGGGACGTGGGCCTAAAAGCGAGCTGGGCAAAACCAAGAAATTCCGTCGCTTTTCTTGTTTAATGCCCGGAGGGCCGGAAGTAAGTTTCAAACAGGAAGAAATACAAAGAAGAGGGGCCATTCAGGCATACATGCCTGAGTGGCCATGGAAGTAACGGTAAATGATTATATAGTAGCGGCCCAGTTGCACGCTCTCCCGTGCGCTGAGAGGGCTCCTTAGCCCTCAAGAGACGAGAGAATCCCTCAGCTGTAGAGGAGGGGGGGGGGGGGGGGCGACTAATAAGTTCCTTAGGCGATCCAGAAGAAGAGTTGCCTACCTTTATTGTTCCGATGGGCGATGGGCGATGGGGGTTGGGATGGGTGCAGCCTGCAGGAGTAGTAGAAGTGCTAGAATGAGTTATAAATAGAGATGGCTATAAAAAGGAAGACCATGGAAATGGTAAGTTCAACCTCTGTAGCTCCTCTTTATAGGGGAGATCAGTTCTAGCCAATTTATAAGTACATTGGAACAAATTGACACTCCCGATAGTTCGCAGACCTACTGAAGTCGAGATCGCACTCGGGATCTACTTCGTGAGCTCTCGGAATCGGCTACGAACGATGGGGAGTGCCATCATTTTAGCTCATTGCAGAATGGACGAGTTTCTACAACTGCAGGGGCCAGTTTTTGAGACAGGCCCGAGGGGCGGACTAGTAGTTAAAGATCAGTTTTTACTTCCAAATGGTTGGAGTACGGACTTCGTGGTTTATATTTGCATTCCGCGAGGACCCGAGTGTATTTGTCTGGAATGCAGACGCATAATAGGCTTCATCATACCTCTCTTCTACCACCCCCCACCCCTTCCTGGCACAGTTGTAGATGGGTGTCGTTGTCCGTTGCAGTGGACATATGGTTTTCTCCATTTCGCCTCCTGTGGCCACAGGCGAGTTGCCTATGTCTCACAAGGAGAGGAGATCAAAAGGAAATTGGCGCGCAATGAGAGTTCATTCTCTCATCTCCCTCGCATTTCCTTTGCGCGGGGCGGCTAAGGAAAGAAGAGTAGTAGCTAGCAGTTACAGAAATTAAATTATTCGCTGCGTTGTCAAAATGTCAAAATCCTTACCCCGTGTTGATGTGTTGATGTCGGTATTTTTTTCACTGCATCAAATCTACAGTACTGTACTAGCTAGACTACTAGTCAAATCTACAGTAGTAGTATCTTTATATCTTTAGCATCTATCATCTAATCATCCATCTACTTACTACCATCACACATCTTAGCAGCACTACGCATTTCTGCTCTCGTGCCAGTAGCGCCTTAGTAGGGTTCACCAACTGCACATACACCTACATCTTCGCACTCCTTACAGAACAGCATGATTTGACATGAATTCATATTGAGTGATTCACGTTAGGACTTCCCCAGGAGAACTACATTGGGAGAGGAGCTCCTGCAATATTATAGGTGTGCGCTAACCTTTTAAGAGACCACAGTAAAAAGCAACCAGTATGACTGATGATACAGAATAAATATTTAAAACTTTCATAGAGTATGGTTACATCGTTTCTGCTAGTTTTCTACATTTCAATATTGAGTCTTAGTTACGCTACGAATGATACCAATGATACCAAGACGAAGGATCTCGTCAATGCGCTTCGTTCTCATCAGAATACTAACTTCGCAGTGAATCGTTGCTCCAAAAATATTACAAAAACCGACATCGCAGCTATGATTTCGGTACTCCCTCGCAATTGCTCCTTGTGCCGTCGGGTACCGTATCTAAACGACTTAAAAGCTCTTGGACGTCGACTCGAGTGCCCTGAGTTGAAAGGCGATTTCGAAATCAATATCTTCGCGGCCGCAATTGGTGATATATACGAAAGATTGATTCCCTTTTACGCTTTCTTTGCACTGTCGAGCAACATAGATGCGGTCGTTGAAGTTGTCGTTACGAACACGTCTTCTTTCATTCAAAGAAATGCCCGTGTTTTAGACTGGCTGTTGACCGAGTTTGGTAGGAGCATTTGTGTCCGAAACCTTCACCTTCCATTAGGTAAATTGCCAGGTTTGATGCGCAACACTGCAAGATTCCTTGAAGTTCCAGTGGTACCATCGAAGTACACGTACATTGGCGACACCGACATTCTAATGTTTGAAAGTGTCCTACACGATTCGCTCCGCTTGGAGCAAATGGCCCTCTCCAAGCTTCCGTACAGCAATATTGTTCGCAACGGTACAAAAAAGCTAACAGGGCTCTTACTTGTCGATACTAAAGCGTTTTACTCGGCACCTTATAGAGAGATGATTAAAAAATTGATCCATCCGAAGTCCATGTTATGGAAGGGAAATGACGAAGTGATTCTCTACTCAATGGTCCAGAAAATACACGGACTGCCTGATTGGGACGAAGATGCTAGCTTTAGGACATATCGCCCAGTCCTCGGTTTGCACCTGAGCCCGAACCGAATTCACAACAAGGTTTTAGGTATCTCAAGCAGCGTTCAAGAATGGTGCAAAATATTGACTGCGCGCTCGTTAGCAGACTTTTTATGTTCTCATCCAGATGGCTGCGCTGTGCTCCCTCGATATGCTGAAGGAGCTGGCCTTTGGCACTCAAGCTCTATGCGAAATAGTCACCCTCAACGAAATCGGCAATCGTCCAACTAGCTTGTGTACTACACAAGGAGGCTTCTGTAAGTATTCTACATCTCATTGAAATCGGTGAGCTGCGTAGGATGCATGGTCATGCTTATCACTCGCTTGGTTCGATTTCTACCTCCACACGTGCACTTCAAAATGAGGAGAGCATAGCAAACGCACTGCATCGCTGTAGGAGCGAAGTCGAACACTCTGACAGCTACACCAGACGCCAGCCGCATGGAAACAATTTAAACTTTTTTGGTTATTTTTGCTGTATAGAAATCCCTTTATATACTCGTATACAAAGGAATGTGCTAGCTCAAATAGGACAACAGACAACAAGTTCAACACGGCTGTGGCTGTGGACTTCAAGTACAAGGCAGCAAACAGCAATAATGTTGCTCTGGGCTGTATTCTAGTATGCGTGTGGGATGTAGGGTATATAGATATTTGATGCTGGGTCTTTATCTATATGCGTAAATAATGAGCATATATGTATAGACCCAGGCCCCAAACTCTATACTTTAACGCCAAACTGAGCATTTCCCTCTTATCATCTCTTATCTAATGCACACATAGATGGCAGAGGAAGTATATGGGGCGACAAGAAATCTCAAGGAGACGCCCCGTACTTGGCGTGAGCAGCTCTAGTGTTCATGGCGCGCTCTGAAGGGCCGCGTCCTGTGGCACGATAAGCCGCTGCAGGCGAGGGCGGCAAAACCCCACTACTGCCCACTAGGCCCTGTCCATTCTTCACGGGGCTAATGTGGAGCGCAGGAGTGCCACTTTCCACCGATGTTGATGCGGCTGCGTGCCTGAGAGGAGGGTGACCACCATTATGCTGATGCGCTTCTGCTAATTCGCGCTCGGCCCATAAAGCGCGCTCTTCTAGGGCCTCGTGGGCACTCTCAAGACCACCCAGCTTCTCAGTTAACGCGGCATTTTCAACGCGCAATTTGAGGGCGGCTGCTCTTAATTTCTCGCTTTCTCGCTGCGACGCCACCTGTAAGCAGAAAGGAAGGAATGCTCCGTAGTGAAGAAGAGTCGAAGTGGTAGAGCCGGCATTGAATTCATTTCAAGTCATCGCTCCATGAAACAAGGTGAAATTGCCTCCACTTCCTCTTCTCGCTTAACCTCCCTCTAACCTCACAGACGTGCGTGTACACGTGAGGAGGGCTTACCAGGGCTAACGACGACGACGAGGGCGCAGGCCCTCCTCCAGGTGAGTGCACGGCGCCAGGCAAAGCATTGCCACCTCCACCTCCTACTTCCCCCGCCACCACCGCCTGCAGTTGCTGGACCATGTTTCGCAGCGCTGAGGCTTCTTTCTTGGCGGATGCTTCTCCTCGCTGAGCCACGGCCACCTGCATAGAGGAATAGGTGCATACATGCACGCAGACCCGCACACGGACACAACAAGAAGCATGACGCGCGTCCAGAGAAACAGTAGGAAAAAGAGAGAGTTGAGTGAATGATGGTTGAGATGCTAGTTCGTCGTTCAAAACACTCGTGCACACTCGATTGGTTTTTGTCTCTCGGTGCGCAACTTCGCACGTTCGCATGACTTTTCCCTTCTCTTCTTCTTTTGCCTCTTGACCAGAAAAAGCAGTATCTCCCATCGTTGCCACACCTCCCCAACCTCAATTATTTGTTGCTCACCGCAGTTTCGAGCCTCGACGTGTCTCGGTCCCTCAGCTTAAGCTTCTCGTGGGCGTCTCTCAGGTCTCGGCCAGCTGCTCCCGGCGGTGGTCGCCCCAACAAACCGCTGCCGTCCTTGGAGACGTGCTCATCATTCATCCGCCTCGGCCGACCGCCCGCGAATGGGTCCAACTAATATAGTGGTGGTGATAAATTTACAGAGTAGAGATGGGGGTGGGGGGGCAAATTGTTAACAAAAAAAAAGAAGGTATAATGGTATCACGAAACTTGAAATCAGAAGCCTAAACGAGCAGACAAATTCACTCTACGTGCATTTATAATGCAATTGTGGAACAAATGCAATAAAGGTAGGCATACTTCTCCCTCATATTTACGGCACACGCACTCCCTCATACCGTAGTAGCACTGGCAAGCGCCTCCGACGCGTTGGACGTCAGCAGTTGCAGTTGCGCTCTCAGCTCGAGCGCCTCGGCTTCAAAAGGCTGCAAGCGCGCCACTTCCTGCCTCAAGAGCTCCACCTCTTTTGATGCACTCTCGCTAGGCGCACCTCGTGCTTGCCCTCCTTCCACGGTGACTTTGGGCCGGTTGCGGATGCTCCTCGCGCGCATCGCGTAGTGCAGCGTGGCTAGGGTTTCTTCGCCGCGAGCGTCCGAGGGTGAGACGCATGCAATGAAGAGGGCGAGCGCATTCCCGCCGAGAGCATCCGACAACAACTTGGTCAGCACACTAATGGGGTGAGAAAGGGCATAGCCGCAGACGAAATAATTTGAGGGAGGTAAGATTCACGAAGAAAAGCAGTTTGTAGAAACAGTGGGAGAGCATAGCAAATAGACACTCGACACATTGAAAAGTAAGTTATTCGAGTAGCTCTTCAAGTGGCGGCGCCAACACGCACCTGTCCCTGTAAGGCACGTGGCCTTGCGGAGGAGGAGCGGACGGCGACGCAAGAGTGGCATTATTGTTGTTGCGAGCCAGCGCTTCTTTGGAAGCGTCGGCATGGTCTGCTAGCAAGGATATGACCTAGGGGTGGGTGTTTACAGAGAAGCAAGCGTTATATCACATTATGCATGCGAACAATACAGACGGCGCACACGGAGTATAAACGACTTGAAATGGACACGCACAATGCGCCAGAAGAAGATGCAAGTAAGTTGCCCTCAACATATACTAGTAGCGTAATGAGCTCTGAATGTGCCTGTTTTTCAGAGAAGACTCACCTTGGCAAGGGTGAAGAGTGACTTGTTGATCGCGCCGGTTTCTTCCGCATGGTCGTAGTTTTTGCTGCGCTTCAAGCGTTCCGATCCGGCCAAGTCCACGAAAACAAGCTTTCCTTTGGCCGTGCCGCCACCTGTGATGATGATGATGGTGGTGGTGGTGATGATGATGATGAAGCATGACAAATGAAAAGGCTTTTTTGGTAAACCCCTAAAAAAATGATGGACTTTATGGCTCTTCCCAGAAGAGCTAGTTCCCCTTCCTCTCCAACCTACTGAACTTAGGCCAAAGCCAGCCAGCTTGAGATACTCCTACATTCTGAAGCACCTAAACCTAACATTCCCACCTCTCGCAGGGCCAGACACATGCAGCATGAGCAGGCTATGGCTGCGGCTCGAATCCGCGTTCAACTCGTGCGAAGCGCGCCGTCGGTTTTGGTTGCCTTCCTCCAGCACCGCGTTTACATCGCTCAAACTCTCGCAGCGCACTTCCAACAAACCCGGCACGAAAAACTCGTCCAACGCTGCGTGATGCCGCACGCCCAAGCCTTTTACTGCCTGATGGCTCGAGGAAGGGGGCGGCGGCTCCTGCAGCAAATCAAATACTTGCTCGTTGTACACTTCACAGTAGCTAGCAATAACACTAAAGCCTCCACCGATGGCCGCCATGCGGCTGAACAAGTATCGAGTCGCCTGTAAGATGAGGCCCTCGTGAGCGCTGGCGTCGCCACTGCTAGCCTGCAAGGACGCCTCTGCTCCCAAACCCCCGGCTGCATCTGTGCCGTAGCTGCTTTGGTCTAGCCCAGACATAGTGTAGGTTTTGCCACTGCTAGTAGCGCCGTAAGCCATGATAGTGGCCTTCACTCCGGTGAGAGCTTTGTCGACAAGCTCCGAGGCGCCGCTGTGGTTGAACACATCGGCCTGCCCGAAGCCCTCGTGGCAAGCTAAGTCAAACGCAAACGACCGCGACAGGGTCGTCGTGAGCTGCCTGCCGCTGCCACCACTGCCGCCAACACCGTGCGATGAGGTTGGTGCACCACCGTGAGGAGTTGCAGCGGCCGAGCCGGGAGATGGCAAGAGCACCGAGACATTCTTTGGATCCTTGCATTGAATCAAGGATTTCTCGCCCCGCATTTTCTCAGAAGGTAACAATGGTCGCACACGAACGCACACGCGCACGCTGCCTGGAATGGTGCCTCCTCCTGAGTCGTCGCGAGGCATTCTCTGTTGGAGGTTTCGGTGATTGAGATGTCCAAGAGAGCCAAAATAAAATCAGGGGCAGATGCGGTCGGATTGACCTAGTTCAAGAGAGTGCGTTTTTGAGTCTGTATAATTGATAATGTCAGAGTCTCTTTCAATGCGCAAATCAACGCGCTGGTGTAAAAAGGATGTGCTGCAGTTGTTCGGGACGCATTTTTTTGCACACGAATTGGCGGATTGGCGGTTAATTCGTTAATTCATTTCACCCCCAGACAGGAGGATGCTCTCAGAAGCCGAATCATTCTCGTTATATATTTCACCCTTGCGTAGAGGACACGACAACACGACACAAAAAAATGAAAAAATGGTGGCCTTGGTGATTGCTTCCAGGCTCCGAATTGATTAGAAAGCGTAGGCATCAGATCTTCAGCGGAAAAGAGGCTTGCATTTGATCTATCCGAGCGGTTCTTACATCAAGCGTGCAGTTTAACTATCATTGAATATCTGCTGATCGAAGTATGGCGAAGAAACCAGCTAAGAGTAGCCAAGGCGGCGGAATATTAAGGTTGGTGTCGAGATGCTAGTCGAAGGAAGAGAACAGCTAGATGTCTATTGTTCTGATGATTCTCAAGCGATCGAGTCCTTCTTCAATTGTCTTTTTCATGCGCTAGATTTGTGGTCCTCGGCGGCACTCTCGCGGTTGGCGTGCTCTTTTTCCTCTTGTATGTCGTGACCAAGATGCATTTCGCAGAGCAGGTAATAGCTACCATGATAAAGCAGCAGTCTATGCGAATGCAACACGATTGGATTTCCAAGTTGGTGGTTGGTTTTTGATATTGCTTGACCTTTTTCCCTAGGCCTCTTCATCGTTGCCCTCACTGGGAGGTGCCCCTGTACTCGAGCATCCTTCAAGCAAGCGGCCGTCGTTTGCGCTGCGAGCGGCCGCTGCTTTGCACGCGACATCCAATCACCGGCTGCATGGGAACGTTTGGGCGGGCCTGCGCACGGGAGGCGGCGCCAACCGATCCAGTGGACCTTTCACGAACCTCCCTGGAGCTGTAGGCTCTGTGCGATTTACTTACCCCGATCTCATTGAGGAGGTAAGCAGAATTGTATTTGCTACTGATGTGTCTAGTGTCGCCAATACAGCTGGTGAAGCACCAAGAGCTGTATAGACCTATAAGAAGATTACGTTCTTCCGTACCATTCCTCTTCCTGCACAACCACCCTTGCTTGACCTTGATTATTTGTGTACTACATTAGGTGGACCTGGACCACTACCCACCCACGGAGCCGCTGCTTGACATCGTGAAGCGCTGGAACCCGGACGACAGCGAGCACTTGCCCAATCCTTTCCGGGAAAGCCTGCAGGTGTTCAACTACAGCGACCCTTTCGAGCGGGCAGTGGCAGAAAAGTACCGCAACGCGGAAGTCCCCTTCAAAGTGTACGGAGTGCCCGATGTTGAGGCCGTCTCCGAGAAATGGACTGATGAGTACTTGCTGAAGCACATGGACGACCCCAAAATTAGCTACAAGGTAAGCACACGCGCTTTAAAGCACGAAAATAAGTGACAGTAGCGTGCTGTATATTCCATGTCTTGTTGTTGCTATTGTGAATTTGTTCGTCATGCTCTCGAAGCTCCTCTTGATGGTTTTGACGTGCCACGCGATTTTCACTTGCATCTCACAGGTGGAGGAGTCAAAAGACAACCACTTCATGTACTGGGTTAATCGAGGCTACAAAGGGGTGCTGGGAGCCTTCAAACCGCCGACCAAAAACTTGCACTCCATCAAATTCCCGGAATGGCTCAAAATTGCGCACACTGCAGACGAGGTGTGCGTGCTGTCCTTTCCGTTTTTGCTGCTTTCAGAGGAGTGATCAGCGTTTGCCATACTTTTCTGTATCTTTTTTCGACGTGGTCTAGTGGAGACCTTCAAGCATGATCGACAAGTGTTTATACCTCCTTCAATTTGTGGCTTTTAAACTTCTACATGAATTTCAACCAGGTGGGAATCGACGCAGGCGAAAAGCATTATTACCTCATGACAGGGGTGCAGGCTGGGCGAATCGTGAATCGCAACAAGGCACTGAGCCAGTTCATCTCCAAGGACTTGCCCATATTCAGCACCACAGACAACAACTTCTTCGTGACTCGCGTGGATGCCAACAAGGGCATTCAGTGCCGGTTTGGTATGAAAGGAGTCATTGCCGAAGCCCACTACGACGGCGGAAGGAACATGGTATGGAGTGCTTCTAACGAGCAGTAGTGCACGGAATTACCTGTAATGCACGCCTCATCTCATTGTGGTCGCTCTGGTCTCATGACCTTACCTTCATTTCAATTGCTGCTTCTCTAATCTCACTTTCGCCTTCTCTTGAGCGTTGTCTTTGTTCGCTCATCTCATGTCTTTCAATTGGATCCTCATCCTCGTCCCTCAAAATCCAGGTGGCGATGTTGAAAGGTGCCAAGCGATACGTGCTCGCTCCACCGTGGGCCTGCAAAGGGTTGTCCATCATCAAAGAGAAAGCCCACCCCTCGTACCGCCACTCGTTGACCGATTGGACCAACATTGCCGAAGCCGAAGCCGAAGGGTTTGCCGAGACTCCGGGGATTGATACCATCGTGCACGAAGGCGAAGTGCTCTACATTCCGAGCTTCTGGTACACAGACATATGGATTGTTTCCATGCTTTTGAATGAAAGGGTTCATATCGTTGTTAGAGTGCTTGTGGTGTGATGCGATTTCTTGTTCTGTTGGGTGATCACATTCTTCTTCTTCTTCATGTTCTATATTTCATTGGGCCGTGCCGCTACAGGTCTGCACCTAAATATCGATTGCTCACTTGATGCTTGTGTTCCGTCTTCGTGTGCCTTTTCCGATTTATGCGGCACGTGCTCATAGGTTTCATTACATTCAAAGCTTGGACTACTCGATTCAGTGCAACACGCGCTCGGGTTCTCCTCCCGCTAACAACAACGGCGATCACATCAAGAAGTGCATGGAAGGGTCTTACAAAGACGACGAGGCCGATAAGCTGAAAGCAAAGTTGAACCGAGACCGCGAGTCGCACGCGCACGAGTCAGAAACTCGCCGCGCTGCTGTGTTAGAGGAGTCACCAGGTTCGCCTTCTGCGGAGGGAGGCAAGTAGTCGTATTTTACGCTAGCGATTGAACGGAGATAACTTTTGTAACATGGCCCCTACGTACCAAGTCAACAAGGAGCCAGTTACCCGGACAACTAAGGCCCCGGCAGTGACATCCAAGAACACTACCGCCACTTTGAGTGCAACTGGTGAGGTGATTGGGGGGGGGGGGGGGGGGGGGGGGGGGGGGGCGGGG
>Ga0307931_1001269_pt1 | contig 16620 bp, 25 predicted proteins | sample OrgLakmetageno47_FD_201816 | JGI IMG/M metagenome (GOLD analysis project Ga0307931, IMG submission 201816) | Saline water microbial communities from Organic Lake, Antarctica - #47 | ecosystem: Environmental > Aquatic > Non-marine Saline and Alkaline > Saline | place: Antarctica: Organic Lake... | reverse complement strand
AGACAAAGATCTTTCAGTTGAAGAGTTCAGAGAATGCGATTTCGACGAGGACTCGATCGAGGACGGAGATGCGTTTGCTTACGGCGAAACCGGCGTCGACTTCCTTCAACGGATTTACGAGTACTTTGAGTCACCAGAACAGCATAAAGAAATTGAGCGCGTCCTTAGTAAGATAGACGCTGCTCTCGGCGCAAGTAACATCAAGTATAGAGACCACTATACTTTGGCCGAAATTAATTAAAAGACAAAACACTTAGAGGCACATACTATGAGAATTACATTACGCAAAGCACACGCATTACAAACAGCACTTAATGAAGCTGTAAACAAACTATCGTTTACTGCTGAAGTTGCGCTCAACGAGTTTGAACATCCGAGTTTGGTTATTGAAGCTGCCAATGTGAAGTTTTCAGCGTCAGAAGAACTGCGCAAAAACTTACTAGACGCAGTGTATGGCATTCGAAAGAGTGTGGCAATGACTAATGTAACTGCTGGAGTAAATGAGATCCTAGCAGACATTGCTCGAGCAGAGAAAGACATTACGTTTTACTCAGCATATGACCGAGTTGAACCTCGCCAATCCAGCGATGTTATTAATGGCAAAGTAGGTAAGTTGAAAGAACAATCAGCAGATACTGGCCGGTCACTGTACAGTTCTCGTGATACTGTATCGACTACGATCTTTGCTGCCGATACGTTGACAACGTTTAAGCAAGAGCTGTCTCGGGCAAAGAAAGAAAAAGTTCGTCTACAAGATATGCTGTTAGCAGCTAATATCAAATTTGAGATTGAGCTAGAACCAGACGAAGTAAGTGCCCTACAAGCAGCAGATTTGCTGTAAAGAATCGATGTCGGGCCACCGGACTTAGATAGCCGGCAAGTGATTATCACGATAACGCAGGTGGCACAATTTCAGTTTTGGTAGTTATGCTCGCGTAATGTGCAAGTAAACTACCCAGGGGTAAATGAGAGACGAGAATGGATCGTTAGGAGAGATCCTAGACTAACTGGAGGCCTTAACAGCCGACTCCAATGACGTGCTCCTAGCTAATATGACGTTGTATATTGCTGCTAGGAAAAAAGTCGTTAGTTGTAGATTGTTCGTTGTAGGTTGCTTTAGCTAACTAGCATTGAGCTAGTGTGCTAATGTACTTTGTTTCATCCACTACTTACTTGTTTATTCCTGCCTAAATTACTAGAATGCTCCATTGTTGGTTGACAGTGGAGCATTTTTCGTTTATAATATGTTAAATTAAATAGAAAAAGGAATTGAGAATGGAACCTACACTGTATATTATCATGCGTTCAGATTTGCCTGATTGCAACCCCGGTAAGGGAATGTCGCAAGCTGCACACGCTCAGGCAGAGTTCAACGCTCACATAGAGTGGGTTAGAGAAAGCATAGACGCGTTCGACGGCGCTGATTGTGACCGTAGTGTTGCATTTAAAAACACGATAGCAGATTATGAAGAGTGGTGCGGAGATGGTAACTTTGGAAGGACCATTGTATTGTCAGCTGATTGGGCTGTGATTCATGACATAGCAAGGTATAACAACGTTTCCGGCAGTACTATAGACCCAACGTATCCGTGGAAAAACTTCTATGGAGAGCTGCAAGTCACAAGAGAGACTACCTGCGGCTGGTGTTTTGTTGCTGAAGGAATTCAAGAAGATCTAGAGCGGATAGAAAGCCTGCCGCTACACAAATAGGAAGGATGAAATGTTAAAGCCAAACTTATATATGCTGATTGGAGTGCCTGGCTCGGGCAAGAGTACCTTCGTAGACGCGCAAGATCATAACTTTGTACATATCTCAAGCGATTATTATGTTGAGAAGTTTGCTAAGAAAATGGGCAAGACCTACAACGAGGTCTTTAGTCTAACGGTTAAACGTGCAACCCGCTTGATGATGCGGGCAGTCCGTCGAGCTCAAGAAAACGGACAGGATATTATTTGGGACCAGACCAACACAACTGCCAAGTCACGAGCCAAGAAGCTTGCTATGCTACCAGAATATAACAAGGTAGCATTTTATTTTAAAACGCCGCCAGCTGATATTCTAGCAGCGAGATTGGCAAATCGCCCGGGCAAAGAAATTCCAGACCGTGTGATGAAAAGTATGATCCAACACTTGAAACAGCCTACCCTGGACGAAGGGTTTACTAAGATACAAGCGTTTACTACATTTTAACAGGAGCACAATGAAGGAAAAACATTTAAGAGCGTACATGGAGTGCGCTGAGGCGTTTGCTAAGTGTAGTGTAGGTGAACGCCTCAAGGTAGGTTGTGTAATAACCAAACCAAAAGGCGGCACAATAGGCGAAGGCTACAACGGACTGCCTATACATATGGAAGGTAGCTTAGAAGACACTACAGGGCTCACTAAACCGCAAGTAATACACGCTGAGCTAAACGCTCTTAAGAAGATTATGCGCAGCCACGAAAGCAGTGTGGGAGCATGGGCGTTTATTACTCACGCACCTTGTGAATTTTGCGCAATTGACATCTGCGACGCAGGGATTACCAGAGTGTATTTCCAGACTAGTTACCGTAAAACAGACGGCATAGACTACCTTGTGCGCAACGGTGTAGAGGTGATACATTTACCGCCAGAAACAGTTGACAGCACAGTATTCTGAGCATACAATAGTATTATGAAAACTTACAACACAAGGAAAAACATCAATGCGTACCTTTATAACCTCTGATCTACACCTAGGACACAAGATTTAACTTTGTATAAATAATACAAAGGAGAATCCAAAATGCCAAAATCTTATATTGCTGAAACTACTTGTGAGAAGTGTAACTTAGTTTTTAGTAAAAGAATTCAGCCCGAGACTAAGCGTCATTACTGCTCGGTTAAATGTAAAAGATCAGACAAAAACTCTTATAGAAGCGAATGGACCGACGAACGCAGGCGAGAACAGTCAGAAAGAGTATCAGGCAGCAATAATGCCAATTACGGAAAATTGTGGACTGAAGAACAGAAAATTGCTGGTTCGAAACTGAAAAAGGAACAGTACCATAACAACACAGAGTATCGGTACAAGGTCGGCTCGTCTAATAGAGGAGTTAAGTTTTCTAAGGAACGAATTAAAGCAATGCACGCACACAGGCCAAGAGAGAGTTACATTCGTTCGCACGACAAAGAAACCCGGGAAAAGATTGGACAAGCATCTAGTAAAAAGTGGACAAACGAATATAAAAAAGATCATCGTAAGAGGATGGAAGAACTTGGCTACTGGGTTTCTATAAAAGACGCAGATCCATATGATCTATACTACAAAGAGTCAAATTGGGTAAGTGGCATGATCGACTACCTTACCGATGCCGAGGTAGCACGGGTTAATACCGAAGGTTTATTTTCTGCTAACAATTCAAAGGGCACCGTTCGAGATCATATTGTTCCGAGAATGACAGGGTACGAATTTAATTTGCCTGTCGAAATCATTAGACACCCATCTAACTTACAGCTAGTGTCACACTCAGAAAATGTATCAAAAGGATTCCAGGATCGACGATTGACAATACATGAAAAAGAGCATACAATACACTTGTTAGTAGAAAGAATCATAAACTTTAAAAACAAATGGAAGGAACAAGAAAAATGTCTACAACTGATAACAAGCGGGCAAGTACCGTTAAGGAGGTAGGTCTGATGCGCACATTTGTAACATCAGACCTTTAGCTACACCTGGGACACAAAAACATTCAAAAGTTTTGTCCAGCAACACGCAGCCATTACACTGACGTTAACGACATGAATGCTAAAATGGTAGTAGAGTGGAATACTATCATTAAGCCAGAAGACCTTGTTTACGTGTTAGGTGATGTAGCTTTTATGTCAGCGGCAGACGCAACCAAGCTGCTTAAACAAATGAACGGTCGTAAGATTCTGGTAGAAGGAAACCACGACGTAAAGCAACTCAAAGATCAGAAGTTTCGAGATTGTTTTGAAGAAATACACAAATATCTCGAAATTAACTATGCCGGCCGCAAGATTGTAATGTTCCACTATCCTATACATTTTGAATGGAATCAAGCACATCGCGGTAGCATCCACTTTCACGGACACTTACACGGCAATCCTTCCGGACTAGAGGAGTTTCGAGCAAGAGACGTAGGTTACGACTCTACTGGACAAATTGCTATTCTTATGGAAGACGCGATTGCTAGCGTTGCTAACAACAAACTACCAGAACATCACTAAGGACTTAGGTGCCTAAAGATATGCTGGGCCGCGAAATCAAAGTAGGAGACTATGTTATCTCTTACAATCGCCTGTATGAAGTTAAACACGCAGATCATCGCAGCTCAGTGTCCGTTGAGCTGGTCGAAAAGCTAAAGAATACCCGAGCAGTAAGAAAACAAGCTAGTGGGATGTGTGTTGTCTCTAAAGGCGACGTAATGAAATGGCTATTAACTAAAGGAAACTAACATGGAAGACAATGATTGGGGCAAATGTCCTACATGCGGAAATGCACTTGACATGCACTATACACTATGGTGCCCGAGTTGTGAGATTCCTGAACCGAAAAAGAGAATGGTTTACAACTTTTTCAAGACGGCGAGATACATTGCTCGTCAAGAAGGTATTGTTAATGAAGGCTGGGAGCAAGACGTACTGCAACAGTTAGACTATCCCTGCAATGATAGCTACATTCAGATCTATCCAGGCCTAGACAACACTGCAAGTGAGTTAGGAGAGTACTGTAAAGGACTCTGCAATCACTATGATATTAACACAAACGAACCTATTATTTTGGAGATTAGCTGGTAATGATTGAACTACACATTCTTATTGCATTGGTGCTAATGCACTTTGTAGCAGACTTTATTTTTCAGACAGACAAGATTGCAATTAACAAAAGCAGCAACAATTGGATTTTAGCAAAACATGTATTATTCTACGCCCTACCGTTTGTTGTGTTTGGATGGATGTTTGCCCTGGTAAACTTTGTGTTGCATTTTGCAACAGACTACGCGTCTAGCAGACTAGCTGGCTACTTTTGGAAGAACGAACAACGACACTGGTTCTTTGTAACCATCGGTGCTGATCAAGCTGTCCATATGATCTGCTTGTTTGCTACCTACGTTTGGTTGGTTGCGTAAAAGGTTGACAGCCACTGCATCCGACTGTATACTTAACTTATAATTTAGTAAAGAGGCAAAGATGATGGCCAAGGAGAACTGGCGCGAGATTGCTGTTGATCGACCATTTATACACAACGGACCGATATCCAATCCCAAACAGCGAACAACTACAGCAATGGCGTACTACCGCAAAGAACAACTTGCAGAAATAGACAACGGCAGAGCAGGTGACATGGGAGAAATGTACATGGCAGACTTTGTTTATTGTCACCGTGACAGTCGCGTTATTAAAAACAGACTCGGGTCAGTTGCTGAACTTTACGAAAGCGCATTAAGTTTTGACAAACTAAAATACCACCCAGACGAACGAGTAAGATTGGCACTAGATAAAGTCCTAACACTTGCTGCACTTATTGATTAAGAAAATACTAAGGCAATACTATGAAAATTAAAGATGTACTTAAAGAAGGGCTGTCCCCTGTTTTGTTTCATGCTACTAGCTTGAAAGGATTTGACGGTATGATGCGGTCTAATGAGATTAAACTAAGTCGTGATTTTACTGCTAGCAATAGATACTATATGTCGTTCTCTAGAAACAAGGCAAACGGATTTATACCTTACCTTCTTTCCTTAGGGAACGAAGCGGAAGAGGAAGCATTTGACCCCAGAAATGATGCATTTGTTGTTGTTGAATTTTCTGGGGTCAAACTAGGACAGAATTATAGTGGTGCTGCATTCAACACGTTTCATGATCCTGACGAGCCCGACGAAACAGATCACACAGCGCCAGACTTTATGGAAGATCGTCTGTATAACAATAAGCCAATTATCCCTAACGCTAAAAAATATATTGTTGGCCTTTCTTTGATCACAAACGGGAAGAAGGTGAACGATAAAGCTATTGTTCAGTTTATTGAACGATACGGTGATAAGTTTAAATTTTACGAAAGCACTGAATCTTATACTGCTAATAAACAAAAATCCTCTTGACATAGTGCTAATTTGTGCTATAATTTATTAATACATTAACACAAAAGGTGTAACATGTTCCAAGAAAATCTAAAGCAGTTTGTAGAAGACAACCCGAAGCTAGTTTCTATGAAGCCAGCAGGCGACGGCATTAGAAATAAGGTTTTAATTCAGTCAGGTACTTACTTGCCGAAGCCTTGCTAAACTCCTTCTGATCAGAGAGTCTACAGACAAACTTCTTACTACAGTTTGTCTCGTAGTTCTTTTTCTTACCTTTCGTTCTTAAAGAAATCTCTTTAGCAATCTTGATTTTCTTTTCGTCCGACCATGTCTCTCTGTTTTTGCGTCTGCTTTCGACTTGACGGTCAATAACTTCTTTAGGTTTAGGAACGTTTTGTAACCAAGGCTTTGTGTTGCCAGCAGCAGCAACACTCTTTTTTTGTCTAGTTTCGTCAGTGTCCTTTCTACCAACGTGAGACTCTCTATTTTTTTGTTTAGATTTTTCAGAATGACTATTGCCCTTAAACGTAAATGCCTTTTTATGTTCTAGAGAAATTTTTCTTCCTTTTAGCGGGCTAGGCTTTCCTCTACGACTGTCTGCTCGTTTTTTAATATGATTAGGACTTTGCTTTTTTCCGTAAGCAAATCCTGCTTTGGCATACGCTTCGTTGATATAAAGAGCATTAGCAGGAGCATTCGTTGCTTCTTGAAGTGAGCACTCTTTATAGGTTGCTTCTTTTCTGTTTTTGTGTGTAGAAATAATCCTAGTAAAAAAGAGTTGCGGGTTTTTTTTGAGTTCGTCGTACCAAGTACTCTTATAACGTTTAGAAGCTACAGACCCTCGATAGCCGTCTTTGACTTTTTCTACAGAACTAGAACCAATGTAAAATGGTGGAAGTTTCGAACCTTTATAGGTTGTTAGATAAACGCAATAAATACTCATGCTGATAGTTCCTTATTAACTGTTAGGCTCCTTGGGTATTTTCAGTACCGCGAAGGAGATTTTTCTTGACAAACTATTCATTTGTGCTATACTATATTTATACAAATTAGGAAAGAGGATACTATATGTCGTTTCAAGCACAATTAAAAGAGTACGTCCGAAATAATCCAAAGTCGGTCTCGATGAAGCCGTGCGGTGACGGGATTTACATTCTTAAATATAAAAAATCTGTATTTTATAAAGGAACTTGGAACGAGTACCTTGAAGAGTGCCGAGGCACTATTGTTGACGAAGATTTTAATGTAGTATCTCGACCATTTACCAAGATCTACAACTACGGCATCGAAGCAAAATCGCCTGTGTTAGCAGACGATACTCCGATTACTGCGTACCGCAAAGTCAACGGCTTTATGGCAGCAATGACGTGGCACGACGATGATATTCTAGTATCGACTACCGGCAGCACGTCTAGCCCGTTTGTTGAATACGCAAAGGAAATTATGGTCAAGCACCAAAGCTGGTCAGCGTGGCAAACTGCTATTAAGATGAACGCAGGGTTTACTATGATGTTTGAGTGCGTTCACCCAGACGATCCGCATATTGTACCTGAGGATGTAGGTATGTATTTGATCGGTTGGCGGGCCAACGCTTGGGATAGCCCAGTAATAGGATTTGGGGGCCATATTGCCAAGCAATGGAGAGAGTTTGCACTTAGTTGTTTGAGCTGCGGATACGCAGAGTCGTTTGACACCACAGTAGGCGAGCTTGTGGCACTTAGCAAGACTGTAAAGCACGAAGGTTTTGTATTCTACACGCAAGACGGAGAAGCCGCTAAAATCAAGAGCCCCTACTACTTGGTTGCAAAATACGTGTCTCGTAACCCTAAAACAGACAAGTTGTTAACGCAGAAGGCTAAGCAGATTGTCGACGAGGAGTATTATGACCTTGTAGACTGCATCCGAGACAATATTGAGGAATTTACTGCACTAACTGAGCAAGAACGGTTAGTCTGGGTTAGAGAGTTTCTCGAGAAATAACAAGTATGCAGTTATCGCCGTGCCATCGACTAAGGTTACTCGCACTCACTATTTTTTGGCAGTGAGGACATGGGTACTTTGGTCGATTGGCGTTGTAAGGGTTTTCTTTTTGTTTCTTAATATGCTCTTCGCTCTTAGGTTTGCTCATTTTTGCCTTGATCTGTTTAGCGTACTCTGCGCCGAACCTTTCCTCGTAAGTTTTTCCAGCATAGTGACGCCGCATTGTTTCTTTGAAGGCGTCTGTTTTGGGCTGGGAGTGCTTTCCTTTACCGCTCTTGCTCATTCTTTCTTTAGTCCCATCTGAGTGCTTGCGACCGTACATAGGGTTCCGTTTTCCTGATCGATCCTTTCCGTACCAGAAGTTTTTCTCACCGGCAGTGTCAGCAAGGAACGTTCCGGCGCCGGTTGCTTGGTTGATGTATAGTGTGTTTTTATGAACCTGAAGACTCTTATGAAACCATTCTTCTTGTTCAGCCGCCTCTTGCTTAGTGCTATGAAGCGTGAGGATCTTTGTGGAGAACAAATGAGGACAGTCGTTAAGTTCCTTAATCCAGATGCTCTTATACAGTCTGCTCGAGACCGAGCCCCTGTAACCTTGTTTTACGCGTTCCACAGTCGACCTTCCGATGTAGAAAATTGGCATCTTGTTTCCGTGGTACGTGGTTAAGTATGTGCAAAAAGTCATTGACAGAGTTCCTTTATAGTGTTACTATACTTATATGAATACTAAACATTGATAGACAAATTAGGCATTACAAAAGAAAATACCTGGAGGCACAGTAAATGGAACAGGTTTATGTAGTTATTGCTTCATTACAGTACAAGTACGATGCAGCGCAGTATCACGAGATTGTAGGAGTAGCTGAATCTCCTGCTGGTGCTAGAAAACTTGAAAAAGCTGCAAAGGCGCGGGAAGAAGTTATTGACGTTGACACTGAACTAGTTGAGATAACAGAATGAAAGTATATTTCTTTAAGCAAAACGGCGGCAACAGACACAATCCCTACGAGTCAATTAGTGAGCCCTACGGTAATCCTAATTACGAAATGTTCTTAGCTCGTGACCTAATGTCCGGAAAGGTTTTTAGTATGTCGGTAGATGACCTAGAAGGTAGAGAAGTCTATACAGAACAAATGCGCGATACATTCATGACCATTCTCAATAATTTCAAGGACTGAACAATGGACTACAACGACCCACTGTACACTAAAGAGCACTTAATTGTCGAGGCTATTGCGTTCATGCAGGCAGTGATTGCTGAATATGGTGCTGAGAAAGGTGAAGAAATGTGGGACACTATTGTTCTTACCCTTGATCCTAGTTTGAAACGCCAGATACTAATGAAGATGATTACTGGAGACTTTGCAGGCAGGATCATTATTAGAGGCTATCGAGGCGAGTGCCGAAAGGTTCCTGCGATCAAAGCTGTGCGCAATATCACTGGACTAGGGCTTAAAGAAGCAAAGGACTTGGTCGATCGAGCATACGGCCCCGGTAACCATGGTGGGCAGCCTACAGAAATTGCAGTAGGCCCGCATAAACGTCGAGACGCAATTAAAGAATTGGAGGCAGCAGGATGTATAGTGCTATAAAGCAATCAGCAGAATATATGTTGGTTAAAGAATTTTACGGTGATAAGATTTCTTGTCGCTCAGGGGTTCCGTTGATCAATCACATTAACGAAGGCATTATTATTCTTGAAGACATGGAGGCAGAATATCACACAGCTACCGCGTTCTGCCTCCACCCGTTGCTACAAGCAGACGATGATCTGGCCTTAAACTTTAACAAGGTATTAACAGTCGCTAGCGGGCGGGCAGTTGCTCTAGCCTTAGAATATCGCAGCGTAGCTAACGAATACCTTAGTCCTAAAGTAAACACCGGCCACGAAATACGGTTAAGTCCTATCCAAGCAGTCAACGACATGCTGATTGCTGACAAGGTACAGAACCGCAAAGACTTTTATACCTATCATTGGCCCGATCACCCGAGATCAAAAGAGTTAGAACAGTACTTTCGAGAGTGGATGGACGTACTAGGCGTAGAGGTTGACGACTACGTTTACTTTTGTGCAGCAATTGACGCAAACAAGCACCACGAAAGTGAGATATCCCAACTGCGAAAAAAAGTAAACGTATACGAAGAACTATTACACAAAATCCAGATGAACGCTGAAGTAATAGCAGACCCTGAAAAAGTACATAACCTTATCAAGGGGATATGCAACTGGAGTTACACACAGCGCTCAGGCAATGGGGAGCTTAGCGAACAAGAGCAAGAAGAACGTATTGCTCAGGCACTTAACACACTTAAATTCTTACGCTAAAGGTTGACACTTCCTCTATCTGACTGTATACTTGTAGTATATTAATTAGATAGAGGAAGTACTATGCCGCGTATCAAAGCATACAAGGGCAACCGCTCAATTATTCCAGTCAGTACAGCCAAGCTGAGCACAGCGTTTCTGTGCCCGTGGACTGCAAAGATCTTCGGAACCAAGCGGCAATATGTTACTCACCTTAAAGCACTTAGAGGTTCACGTATGCACGCCAGAGCAAGGGCCGTACACTACAACAGGATTCGAGAAAACTTCAACAAACAACCTACTTTCGAAAAAGTAATTGAATGGATTGAACTGCATCCAGAGTTTTTCTTTGATACTCACGTTATGAGAGATCCGTTTCAGTGCCACGACTATTCTGCAGAAAAACTAGCTGTTCAACGTGAGAACTTTGAAATAAAAATAGTGGGCTTATCACTACGCTGGAATCCAAATGTTTCAAATACGCACCACTGTCCGCGCAACGGCGTTACAAACTGGGGTGGTCGAAAAGAAGGCGCACCGCATGGATATCCGGGTTGGTATGGCAGAATTGAATTTACGACTAAAGTTATTAACCCAGATACTGGCATAGCTAACATTCGCAGCATCGGCGGCCGCTGCCTTGAAGGCACTGGCGTACACACCGGCACAGGAGGTGGAGGCAACGTTTACGGATACGAAGCATTCTTCTTTGACGCTGACTGGCCAGAGATAGCACACAGGCACGATAAAGAAGTTGTAATGGACGCACTCAAAGGCAAGGGCTACAATCCAAGTAACAACAACGGTCCACATCATTTCCGATACTCAGCTGCTGAAAAAATGGAGACAAAAGTATGAGCACTGCAAAACTGTATTTTATAGCAGCTACATATTTCGCTACAGGCGAGGGTATGACTGTAGCCACAATGATTACGTTAGCTAATCCTCGCACAGGCCGCGACTTTGAGACAGATCCTAGTTTTGATATGGAAACAGGAACCTTTGATCCCGGCGTCCTCAAGCACACGCAAGAAGAGATTGCGCTGACAGAGTTTCGAGAGCAATTCAAAGGGCTAATAGGTCTATGTGCTGAAGTACTGCCGGAACAAGAGTTTATGGATAGATATAGTAGCTATCTTCCGCCAGCAGTCACAAACTTTATAGATCAGTGGAACGAACAAGGACCAAATGCTGGTAACTATAAATGGCATGGCGAAATGCACGTAAACTACTCGTGAACGTCGTTACGAAAACCTGGATGCTTTCGTGTCAAGGTAGGGGTGCAAGTGACATGAAATGGTTGAGCCAAACAGTGGACAGCGCAGAGCTACACTACGAGTATATCCAATCATTTCGCGACTCGAGTCCGATCTCAATAGCATCGCACATTACCTGTACTACAACGGCTAATGCCCAGGAATTATTGCTTACGCTAAAATACAGTGATGCAGTTCTAACTAATGTCAGTACAGAGGATATGCGCAGCGCCGAATATCCTGTAGTATATACTTCCACACAATAAGGAAATAAAATGAGAACTCAACCGCAGGATATCATTGCTAAACTAGAAGCAGACAACAGTAAGCTGGCCAAGCAGGCAATTATCCGAGAAGCAGTAGACGAGAACCTCACAGAGTTCTTTGACGGCCTGCGAATGGCGTTGGATATGCTGTACACGTTTGGTGTCAAGCAAGTACCTGTGAAAGAAGAATCGGGCGGGCAAGGACTGCCGTGGCAAGCGTTTGTTTACGTGGCAGAAAAGTTGCACAGCCGTGAACTAACAGGTCACGCAGCCCGTGATGCAATACAACTAGCTATGGACACTGCTACACAGGAACAATGGAACGGATACTACCGTCGCATTTTGATCAAAGATCTGCGCTGCGGTATGAGCGAAAAGACAGTGAACAAGGTATGCAAAGCTGCCAAGCGTGAAGACCTAGGCATTCCCATATTTTCCTGTCAATTAGCTCACGATGCTGCTAATCACGAAAAAAAGATGAAGGGCAAGAAGCTGCTGGACGTAAAACTTGACGGTGTGCGTATGTTGGCAATTGTTAACCCAAATGGCACAGCGGAAACGTTTAGTCGCAACGGCAAAGAATTTACTAACTTTCCTAAACTGATCTCACAGTTTGAAGAATACGCACTGGGCATAGACGAGCCAATAGTGTTTGACGGTGAAGTAATGAGTGGCTCGTTCCAGGATCTAATGAAGCAGGTCCACCGCAAGGACAACGCACAAACAGACGATGCTAGGTTTTGTGTGTTCGACATGATTCCACTAAAAGACTTTCTACAAGGCAAGTACGAGGTACCACAGCAACAACGTGCGGACTTGCTTGCTCAAACGTTGGAAAGAGCGTATAGTAAGGGCATGCTAGCAAACGTAGAGCAGATTGAATACGAAGAAGTTGACCTAGACACTGAAGAAGGTCAAACTACGTTTGCTAACATCAACAGGGCAGCGTTAGAGCAAGGCCTAGAAGGCATTATGGTCAAAGACCCAGATGCTATTTACGAATGCAAACGATCACACGCTTGGTTAAAGATGAAACCGTTTATTGAACTAACGCTAACTATAGTAGGTGCAGAAGAAGGCACAGGCAAGAACCTAGGCAAACTGGGTGCATTTGTATTTGAAGGTGTCGACGACGGCAAAAATATACGAGTAAATGTAGGCGGTGGATATTCGGACAAACAGCGTGAAGACTACTGGAAATACAAAGACGAGGCAATGGGTTTGTTAGGTGAAGTACGAGCAGACGCAGTAACGCAAAACCAAGACGGAAGCTACTCGTTGCGCTTTCCAAGATTCAAAACATTCCGAGGCTTTGTGCCCGGCGAGAAACTTTAAGGAGATTAATATGGGTGTTGATGTAAGTGCAAAAGTTATGGTCGGTATACACTTCGAATCACACGATGAAGGAATGGAGTTTGTTAAAGAGTACTTTAATCCCGAGGAAGACTTCGACACTGATAACATCAACGAGATTACCAATGGACTGTCTTGGGAAATAATCAGTGCTTACTCTGATAGCGGAGGCGTTATTGGTGTAGAACTTGTTGAAGACGAGCTAGACGCATTTGGCCAAGGGGTCAAAGACGTATGGGAGTCAGTATACCAGTTAATGCCAGCGGCCGCACACGATCAGGTAAAACCACATATCTGGGCGCAGTACTGGTAAGCCGTCTATATACAGCACAACTAAAGGAAAAACATGTCAGACAATTTTAAGATTTTGAGCGATACTCTCCATATTCGGCAGAGATTCAGCATGTACGGAGGCAGTCAGGTTCTACAGGAAGAGACTACTTTTATAGATGCTGGCTTCGAGACAGTAAAGGTAGTAGGCGGCTTGCTCAAAGTGATCAACGAAATCATCGACAACAGCGTAGATGAGCACGTTCGCACCAAACGCGAGTTCGCAACAAAAATTGATGTGAGTGTAGACGCCGACGGCACTATTAGTGTATCTGACAATGGACGAGGTATTCCCACAAACAAAGTAGATACACCAGATGGTCCAGAGTACCAGATGGTAGCAGCATTTACAAGAGCTAGAGCCGGTTCAAACTTTGACGACGAGAATCGCGAAAGCATTGGTATGAACGGCGTAGGGTCTATGATTACTTTTGTAACGTCATCTAAGTTTGGGGTCAAGAGTGCTGACGGTAAGAAAGAAGTTAAAATGACAGGCACTAATGGTCAAATCGATCAGGTCACTGCCAAGCAAACGCCAAGGCAAGGTACGACAGTAAAGTTTAAGCCCGACTATGCTTTCTTTGGCATGGATAACATTGACGCAACTCACATCAAGCTGATCGAGGAACGAGTAAAGTCACTAGCGCTAGCGTTTGACACTATTAAGTTCAAGTTCAACGGCGAGCTACAAAAGGTTAAGTACGCTGACTACTTTGGTGAGTGCGATACCTTTGCTACAGAACACGCACTGTTCAGTATTGCCAAGTCCGACGGCAGTTTCCAAACACATTCACTGGTTAACGGATTAAGTGTAAAGTCGGGCACACATATTGACTACTTTGTAAGCAACGTAATTAGTGAGTTTCGTGAGGTGCTCAAGCGGCGTAAGAAGACTGACATTACAGCAGCAAGGCTCAAGCAGCACTTGCGAGTGCATGCAATAGTTAATGGTTTTGGACAGCTCAAGTTTGACAGTCAGACCAAAGAGCGCGTGACAAATTCGTCAGCTGAATGTCGAGAAGCAATTGGTGAAGTTGACGCTAAGAAGATTGTTGCTAAGCTGATGAAGAACACAGACCTAATTGACGAAATTACAGCCTATACTAAGATGCAGGAAGATTTGCTGGCCAAGAAAGATCTCAACAAGCTGGAAAAGAAGAAGAAGATAGTAAGCGACAAGTACGTAGCAGCCATTGGCGGCACACAGCGCATCTTTGTAGTAGAAGGTGATAGCGCCAGCGGTGGCTTGATTAAGTGTCTTGGGCGCAAAGGCAACGCTTTCTACGCACTCAAGGGAGTACCTCTAAACGTACTAGAAGTTAGTCACCAGAAATTCATGGCTAACAAAGAACTTAGCGAATTGTACAGTATTATAACTACCTTTCCAGATGCTGAGATTTGTATTGCTACTGACGCAGACGCAGACGGCGCACGTATACGCGGGTTAGTGTCGCTGTTTATGTACAAGTACTTTCCGGATCACCTAAACAATGGCAAGATGAAGCTGCTGAGAACACCTATTGCAATTGGCAAGAAGAACAACAGTGTACAAGAATGGGCATACACGTTTGCTGACGTAAACAAAATTAGTAGCAAGCTAGATGTTAGTTATGTTAAAGGACTAGGGTCTTGGAGTGTAAAAGACCTACAGCTTATTATAGCCAAGGACACAATGACAGAAATGTTGCCCGAAGTGTCGATCACCGATACAGAACTGTTTACACAATGGTTCAGTGGTAGTACAATAGACTATCGTAAAGAACAACTACTACAATCAGCACCTTTTGACATAATGCGAGTGTAACCGATATGACAGCAACTACTCCAGTAGTAAAATTGGAAGACTTTTTCCAAAATGAATACATTGACTTTAGTGTATACGACAACGTGCGCAAGCTGGCCAGCTACATCGACGGCCAAAAGAATAGTGGACGTAAGATCGTGTACACAGTTCTGCAACAGAACGTAACCAGCTTTGTTAAGGTGTCTAACCTAGGCCCAAGAGTCCAGGATTTTTCACAGTACTTACACGGCAGTCTAGAAGGCACCATTGTTAACATGACTGCTGACTATGTAGGCAACGGCAACAACATCCCTTTACTAGAAGGTGACGGTAACTTTGGCAGCGCGTTTATTAATGACGCGGCTGCCACACGTTACATTTTTGCTAGGATGGCACCAGCACTAAAAAATCTGTTTGTTAAGGAAGACTTTGTAAACCTAATGAGCCAGAGCTTTGAAGGCACTAAAATTGAACCAAGGTTCTACGTGCCTACATTGCCTGTGCTGGCCATAAACGGCAGCGAGGGGGTGAGCATCGGCTTTGCGCAGAAGATATTTCCGCGTAATCCTAAAGAGGTGCTCAAGTGGGTGCGTCAACGCGCTGAAGGCAAAAGAGTAACAGCGAATCTTACCCCGCACTGGAACGGAATGCAGTGCACAGTAGACAAAGGCGAGACAGCAGTGCAGTGGCTAGTAAAAGGCAGCTTTACACGCAAGACAAAGCATCGCTTGCTGGTTACGTCAATTCCTGTGGGCTATACACTCAAACAGTATCAGGGCGTTTTGGACAAGCTAGTTGACGACAAGGTGATCAAGGACTACGACGACTTATCCGACAACGACGAGTTTGAATTTGAACTACACGTTGATCGCGGATTTGGCGAAAAAGACGACGAATGGATCCTTAACAAGCTCAAGCTAATTAAGAAGATGAGCGAGAACTTTACTTGCATCGACGAGAACAACAAGATTGTAATCTTTGATAGTCTTAAACACTTGCTGGATGAATGGTACAAGAAGCGCATCGAGTTTAACCAACTACGTAAAGTCTACATTCTACAGAAGATGCAGGATGATATGGATTATGCTGACGCAAAAGTCATGTTCATCAAAGGTGTAATCGAAGAGAAGATCGAGCTACGTAATAATTCAGAAGTTAATATCACCAAGCAAGCCGAAGCGTACTCTTCGATTCTTGTAGGCAAAGTTGACAAATTCCTAACATTGCCTATGCGATCACTGACTAAGGAAGAAATTGCTAAACTGAAAAAACGATCGTCTG
>Ga0307931_1001268_pt1 | contig 16633 bp, 14 predicted proteins | sample OrgLakmetageno47_FD_201816 | JGI IMG/M metagenome (GOLD analysis project Ga0307931, IMG submission 201816) | Saline water microbial communities from Organic Lake, Antarctica - #47 | ecosystem: Environmental > Aquatic > Non-marine Saline and Alkaline > Saline | place: Antarctica: Organic Lake... | reverse complement strand
CGCGGTGCGGGCGCGCCCGTGCAGCAGAGCTACGACCAAGACAACCGAGGCGGTGGAAGCTACGCGGCCCGCGCGCCTGCTGGCAGTGCTTACGACGACCGCGGCGCCTATGACTCGAGGGGCCCGCTGCCTTCTAGCGGTTACTCCGCCCGTGGACCACCGCCGTCAGCCAGCCACGACGAGCGGCCGCCGTACCAGGATGGCCCCCGCGGTGGTTTGAGCGGTGCTCCTCGGGACGGGTACCGGGACGACCCGCGCTCGCAAGGAAGCTACTACGATGAGCGCCCTCCACCGCGCTACGAGGAACATGCGCGACCTCCGCGCGGTGGGGACTACCGGTCAGCCGACTACCCCCCCGACTACCGGGCACCGCCGTCGCAACCGCGCTCGTATGACTACGCGCCACCCCCGTCCCGCGGCTACGATGCACCACCCCCGTCGTCTTCTCGCTCCGACCAAGGCGGCGGCCACTCGTCAAGCTACCGCAGCAGCAGCAGCAGTGGTGGTGGTGGTGGTGGTGTAGACGCAGCCCGAAGTGCTCCTGTGGGCTACCAGCAGCCGGAGTACCGGGCCCCTCCAGGCGCGAATTACCAGCCCGACTATCGCGCAGCTCCAAGCAGCAGCAGCGGCAGCTATGCGCAGGCGGAGTACCGCGGCGGTGACCGGGCAGCTGCGGCGCCGCGTGGGGGTGACAGCAGTTACCGCTATGATTCAGCGCGCTCCAGCAGCTATGGTGCCGGCTCCCGCGCAGGTGCTCCACCCAGCGGCGGTGGTGGCTACCAAGAATATCGCGGCAGCAGCGGCCCCGGAAGCCAAGGAAGCCATGGCGGTGGTAGCTACCGCTAATGATGGTCAGCATGGAGGCGTATTAGAGACTGGCTTGTGGTTATAAAGAATTATCAAAGCGGCATTGAGCGCCATAACTCTGCGCAGGACTAGTCTTTTTTTTTCCTTTTCTCGCGATATGTGTGCGCTCTGCTTCGCCCCCTTTCCTCTCTGAACTCTAAACTAGAAAGGAAACCCTCTCCATTTTCGAGCAGTTGAATAATACCTTCATTCGATAACGCAATTCGCAAGTAGCGCATTTCGCTGTAGCCGATAGCCAAGTGTCTTGGAATCGGAATACCACCTGCCACACGCCACACATGTGGTCTGGGTCTGTGCCTGTGGTCTTGAAGTCTTGGAGCAACTTGCAACTTGCAACTTCTAACTTCTTGCAACTATCAACAATCAACTAACTTGGAGTTTGATCTTACGTAGTCCAAAATGACACACCGCAGACGGCGTTGGTATTTTTTTCGTCCTTCAGCTTCTACACGAAGAAGGGCATTTTTTTTAAGCTAGAGCGCGCGTTGAGAAAGAGCACCGGGTGGTTCGACTCGTCGAGAGCGCGCACGTTTATCCATAATGCCCGTAGACTTGTACAATGAACCTAGCTGGGGCGCGAGCTTGCAAGGCTACCATGCGTCGCGCACTCAGTTGCCGTGGGGCCGTGAAGACCTGCACCCAACGCACCAAGTCGAGAAAAACAACCAAAACCACGCCGCTTCCCGCGTGTACAACCCTATTCTCATGAAGTTCAACGATTCCACAGTCGAGTCTCGCAAGGTAGCGGAAGAAGCAGAATTCAATTTGGTGCGCATGAATGTGGCCAAGGATCGCCAACTCTGCTACCAGCAAAAATTTGACGTGATCAACCATCACTCGTACCTACCGCCGACCGGAATGACAGGCCGCGTACCCGAAGGCAGCAAAGTGCCTGACAGCCGAGTGCCCTATAATTTGCTATCCCACTTGCCTAAGACAGCCCACCAGCGCCAAGAAATCGGTGTAGTCCCACCTGATGTGACGCCACGCCGCCCGGTAATATTTTAGTTTGCTTGAGGCTCAACCAGACCTCCTGCTGCTTTACAAAAGGCTAAGATTTGGGAACATTATTGATTGCCTTTGCTAATGATATGCGAAATTTTCAAATATTGCCTAGATGTTTTCTTGTTGACGCAATATATATATTTTTTTTTCACTCCTAGTGCTCTCTTTCTGTTGAACCACTCCCTCCTTCTATTTGTCATTCCTTTCCTTGCACGCCTTCTGCACCCACATACACACACACTACAATAGGACCCCAACATGGACCCGAACATGCCGCAAAAGAAAGACCCTGACGCTCGCCCCTTTGACTTGCTGAGCAACAAGTACCACGAGAACCACGAGCTGCGGAAACAGGCCGACGAAGCTGAGATCCTCAAAGTCTGCCAAGACAAATTTGCGGCCACGAGAGACTATGATGCGGTAAGTACGGGAATAAGAAGTATAAATACTTCATTCAAGTGATCTCATTTGACATCTCAAATAGGGCAGTCCCTTCTTCTTGCGTACGCTTCGCTATTTTACTTCATCTTTAGCTTCTTTTGCTTTTTTTGCTTTGTTGTAAATACTATTTGTAGTAAGCTATCTAACATATCCATGAGCCCTGAACGTATACAATTGCATGCCTTTTCCTTCCTTTTCTCTTCGCAGGTGGCGGGCTCGTACTACAACTCCGCGAAAGAAGACGATTACTTAAGGCAGGTGCGGGTGTTGGAGAAAGTGCACGGCGCCGCTCAGCTGGCGAGGCTCCCGCCTTCCATCACCCACTCCGAAGGGCAAGCGTTCAACATCGTCACGCAAGACCCGCGCGATCCGGTGAAATTGGCGGCTGTTGAGGGCGCAGGCAACCGTCGCTTTGCGAGCAAGAAAGGCGCTATGGTAAGCTTCTCAGCTCGTTTTTGGGGGATGTTGTGGAGTTCATCGTTTCTTCGTTGTTTGCTTTAGATGCATGGCCTTAAGTACTTTACAAGTCAGAGCAGAAAGGAGCTCAAACAATGATATGTTCTCGCTCTAAACCAAATATATTGTCTTCAATATATCTTTTTGTTTTATGGTGCGTTTTCTTCGTAGATTGAAGCGGAAGTGCGCACGCGCATGGAAGCTTCCGAGAAACTTGCTGCCGACCGCAGCTTGGCGAGAATCGAGCGCACCGGCATCATGAAAGCGCGAGAAGATGGCCGGCACCACGGTGGGCTTTTACTCAGTTTTAGTGTTGTCTTCTCCATTATCTCAATTTTTATCATACTTAATCTCGGTCTAATGAGGCTAATCGACTACTCACGAGATAGTACGTTATCTTAGCTTTGCAATGATATGCCGTGGAGAGCTCTCGTGCTTCTGCAACTTCTCTACGTGTGTCATTGTTGTCATTTGTGTTAACATTTCTTTCGTATTCCTTCTCCTTCTCCCTGTATATACATAGGCTTCGACGTCGTGAACCATGCCCATCACCACGGCCGCGGCTCCAAACCTCTCGCGCCGTCGCGGCTGCGCCCTCCCGAGACGGTCTGGGAGCGCCTAGCGGGTGACACTTTATCGCATGCAGGAGAACCCATGGGCACTTCCGTGAAGGACTTTGCGCTGTCGAGCTCGCAAAACTTCATGCAACAGCAGCCGCCGCCTTCTGGCAGTGTGTCTTCCGGCCGCGGCTTGCAGCAATTTCGAGACTTGTCTCAAGAGCCCTCCACGCAATTCGTGCCGCAGTCTTTGCCTATCGGAGACGGAGACAGCGCTTACGGGTACGGCGGCCTCGGGCAGCAAACGCAGCAATTTGACACTACTACCGGGAGGAGCAGCCGTCTAGAGAGGTCTGCACGAGCGAAAAGCGGTGGGGCTATGTTTGCATCTTCGTCGTCGTCTGCTCGGGCTGCGAACCCTCAGTCATCTGCGCGAATTACGGGGAACAATAACAGTGACAACTACAGCAGCAGATCGGCACAGCCGTCGGCTCGCCCGTCGGCCCGGCCTTCCGCTCGGCCCTCGGCACGCACGCGCATAGGCGGCGGTGCTACGAACACAGGCACAGCGGCGCCGCTGTCGCGTGTGCCAACCGTGCCGTCGGTAGGTGTATCAGTATTGTGCTTGTAATTCGCCTGGCCGCCAAGAAAAGTTTTCTTTTATTTGTGCCTTATTCATATATAAAAACGTTGCGCGCTCAAATGATATTTCTCTTCTTGTTGCTGTGTGCTTCGTCTGTGAATGGCAGCTCAAAATGCCATCAAACATCACAGCGCTTCAAAACGGTTCCGCATGAATGTCCTGATATACCTGACGAACTTTATGTAGACGAAATCGTCTCGGGCGTAAAGTTCTGATTCGGTAGTAACTATACGTCCATGCGCTTATTACTTTACAGTCGTTTATTATACAGCCAACTCGGTGCTCGATGTAAGATGCTGCATCCGATACCTCTACAACGAATTTATGAAATGAAATTTAAAAATGATATCGGAACTCCACTTGTTTTTGGTAACAACAGAAGTACGAACTTCCCTGTTTCAAAGAGCGAACAGAGCGACTCAATATTCCGAAGCCGATTTTTCTCACTTAAGCGCAGTGGCATATATGTCTATGTGCAGTAAAATAATTAAATAAAAAACTGAATTCCTTCGGATTGTGCTTGGGTGCGGGTACTAGGACACGGAATCTGAATCGGATTTTGTGTTTGGGTTACTGCTACACGGTGAAGGCAGCGACCTCGAGATTCTTCGCTCTTTATTGTAACGCCGTGTTTCCAGCTTAGGCCATATTTCTGGGATAATGAAGGCCTTCATTGGAAGCTCCACTTGGCTCACTTGTAAAAAGATGGAAAGAGTTCGCCTAAAGTAACGTCACTTCCAACCGTGGAGGCCCAAACATTGGCAGCGATCACGAGCGCGAAAAAAACGTAGCCTCGATTCTGAGAGTCTTGCGCAGACTTACTCCCAGAGTACCTGTTAAAGTTTCAATTCACAACGGAATCGCAGGAGACGATGATTAGAAATGATAGCAGTCACCTTGTGCTCTACAAAACAAACTTGATCATTGATGATGGTAGCTTAAGCGTATATCAGCAAATGATCCCGAGGCAACAAAAACCAACTCACGCGTTCTCATTGCTCATATAGTTTGGACCCATTTGAGATAAGTCCACTTTCTTGGCACTCTTCTCGCTGTTTCCTGCTGGTCCTTCTGCCTGAAGAGAAAGTTGGACAAAGCTATTAGTGAGCTAGCTTCAAGGCACTACTTCAGACGTAGCAATGTCGCGCTTACGACGCGTAGCACAATTACTGTAGTCGTCTTAACGATGTCTTTCATTGTGAGTTGTTTCATTGCAGCTTGTTGCAATTGAGAGCGCAATACCTCACTGTTTTTTGCCCTGATTGTGACAGCACGCTTCATCTGAACATGGTTTGGAATTATGAACGCTCTAGCTGACGTAAAGACGACCGCGAGGACTAGCCCGAACACCTGTGAAAAAGATATCTTAATCTACGAAGCTCGCATGCATAAAGCCAGGCCATAGTCGTACTGACGGTTACCTTCATGTCGTAGGATTTATAGGATCCACAAAGACAGCGACTTCAAGAATGTTCCGGTGATGAAAAGAAGTCGATGCGCGTGGGTGGGAAAAAAATTGCACTACAGATACCTGTAGTATGGTATAAAAAGAAAGAAGAGGGGAAAAACTACCCGCTACCATCACTTCCATGGCCACTCGGGCATGTGCGCCTGATTAGCTTCTTAGGTCTAGTTTGCGCTGCTTTGCTTTTCTTCTCTACCTGTTAGTCTTCTAATTCCGGCCCTTCAAAAACTTAGTTCTAGTTTGCGCTGCTTTGCTTTTCTTCTCTACCTGTTAGTCTTCTAATTCCGGCCCTTCGGGGCCTGTCTCAAAAACGCTTCTTAGGTCTAGTTTGCGCTGCTTTGCTTTTCTTCTCTACCTGTAAGTCTTCTAATTCCGGCCCTTCGGGGCCTGTCTCTAAAACACACTCAGTAAATCCGTGAGAAAAAGTGCACTGCTACTAGCTATTTTTATCCCGGGTTGAATGGGGGTTCCGGTGATTACACGATCGCCGGTTTAGCTTGGGGTCTTAGTTGTAGAAACGAGGGCAAGGTGAAGCCTTGGCAATAGAAGGGCCATCTTGCTGAAAAACGGAATCCCTCTGTAGGATGCGGTTAACGAAGGCCGCATTTGTAGCTGTAACAGTAGAGGAAATCCGTTGACGCCAGAATGTCGAGAACCATGTGGTGTTCCAAGTGGGTGGGTCCCATCAGGCAATACAGGGAGGATATTCACTGGCTTGGTTGCTTCCTTCGCAACATTTGTAACATGCCGCCTTCGCATCCGCATCCGGCGTCATGAAGGCTAGGAACTATGCAGGTCGCACACACAAGCCAAGGTCCCACTACTGCGATGGTACTACTAATACTGCCGCTGGTAGTTGCGTATGTAGGGGCATCTCACTGGGATGGGGTCATAATCAGGGACCTGAACAGGGACCAGGGACCGAGCTGAACGAAAGAGGTCACCATTTCATATTTCATTACGGAGCTCACTAAATGAACTGGCACGTGGGAGCTAGAGATAAATTTTAGTTCTATAATAACCGAAATGCATTCCTCAAAGAAATGAATGTCTCCTTTGCTACTTTACCTGTTGCTGTGATGCCCATGTATGCCCATTACCCAGCCGAATTAACTACTTAAAATTTATTCACGTACAAAACCCCGTAACATACAACAATTTATTAGGCATCCGTAGGCCCCTTGCCAAACACGCGACTTCACCTGAAGCCTACAAAATAAGAATTGCAATAATGCATCGTGACTTCAAGAGGTTTCTGCAGGAGGAGGGGAAGCTGACTCCGAGGGAGCAGAATTCTCAGCCCGGCGTTCCGCAGCTACTTCCGTGAAATGTTTCCGAAGCAAGAGCGACAGTTCACCCTTGAGCTCTTTGTAAGACGGAAAGTAATTCACGTCGAGCACCATAAGGTCCGCGGTGTCCACCGGTACCACGCAATCAAAGCCAAAGAGGCTCAACTCGAAGACTTCCTTGAGCTTCAAAGCAGCCACGTGAACCGCCGCCCTCAGCGCTTCTCCGCAAACACCGCCGGGCACCGCCACTTCGTCTCGTGGCGAAGGAGCAGATACTGGTGGCGGCGGGGGCGACGGCGAAGGAGCTGGCGAAGGCGGCCAAGTAGAGGCGTTTGTGCTGTCAGTATGGTGGTGGTGGTGGTTGCTGCTGTTGCTATTATCATGCGCAGTCGGAGATGAACCATCGCGTAGAGGCCGCGGTGCTACAGGGCTGACTGCCCAAGTTGCTGCTGCCGCCGCTGCTGCAGTCATGGCAGCGACTCGTGGAGCAGCTGTGGGGTCGAGTGCGGGGCCTGCCAGAAGGGCTTCGAGGCTGGGGTACGGTTTCTGAGAGTCGAAGAGCACCACGCGGCCTCGGTCCTCACCGCTAGAGCTGCTGCTACAACTAGAACCAACACTGCTGCTGTTTCCGTCACCAAAGTCGCTGTCGCTCTCGGGTAAGTCCGGCAGCGAAGGCCGCGCAAAGAGGCGCACTTCGTTGCCGATCACGTACGCTTTCAGAAGCACCCCACCGTGGTTCACGTATTCTTGCACTACTGAGGGGCGCGCCAGCAGTGCTAGCTCGGCATTTTTCCTAGTAGGCCCATCACCATTGGGTGTTTCACCCTCACCTTCGTTGGCCCTGGAAGATGTCTCGCCAGCATCTGAGCCGTGCTCTGTACTCGGATGCGCAAATGGGCTGTGGTGACTATGGCGGCTGTTCTCGTCAGAGGGCAAGCGATGGCCTAGAGAAGTGGGCGAGCCAAACACGACCGTGAGCAAGTGACTGCCCGCTGGACCACACGCCACTTCAGGCTTCACTAGCAAAGGGCCACGCACGCCTTGTTCGCGCAGTTGTGCTTCGATTTCACCAGCTGTGCTCTGCGTGAGCCCTCTCGGTGCAACTACAAAACGGGGTGCAGTAAGACGAAAATGATGCAGCGGCGGTGGTGATGTAACACTGTGACTACCACCGCCATCAATGAGGCTAAACCCACGCACAGTGGCCAAGAGCTCACAGGTGCGCGCTCGAAAGACAACTCGCGCCACGGTCGCAGGGTGGTCGACCACTGGCACCGTAGGAAACGCAGCTGCGAAAGCTTCTAAAGCACGAACTCGTCGCACAGCTCGCAGGCGCTTCGCTGCCACGACTGGGTTGTTCAATTGCCCAGGATGAACGGTGCTTCTGCTCTGGCTGGTGGTACTACAAAGGGCATTGTTGGGTACAGAACTGCTGTTGTCGACACCAGAATGCTCAGCCACCGGGGCTACTACAGTAGCTTCTCCTACGCCAGAGCTCACTTCATCGTCTCCATCATCGGTTGTCAAGTCTTCTATCGTAGACTCGTCGTCGTGCCCGAAAGTGGCGTGAATGTCTTCGCTAAGCTTGTGGAGCACCACGTCGAAAGGACCTTGGTCTGCGAGGCTTTCTCCCGCCGCGAGCGCGTCCAGGTCCACTGCTTTCCACACTACGCCAGCTAGGTCGGCCTGCAGCGTGGCTCGAAAAGTAGACGCTTTCTTTTTGCGAAACACATAGCCTACCACTAGCGGCTGTGAGGTTTCCATGACGAGGCTACTCCTCGTAGTTGTACCACTGCATGGTGTAGGTGGTGTTCTCTAGTGAGTGTAATTTCGCCGTTTCGTTAGCTTGCGCCAGTGCACAACTCGACGCTTACGACACGAAAAGAGCAGCGATTAGAATGACTTTCCTGGATATTGATTCGCCTTCTTGGTATGTAGCGTCGGAGTTCGAACGTCCGCGAATAAATTGAAGTAAGAAAGAAAGGCTATGCTCGAACGAACGTGAACGCTCGAGAAAACACCTCACCAAACATAATTGATCTATACCGCTATCGCATCGACACGTCGACAAAACCTGAAAAAAAAGTGTGACCATTTTTTGGACTTTCCTCGCTTTCTCTCTCGTTCGTCGGTCGAGTGGAGGTGTCCAAGTGTCCAACAAGGAGCGCTCGGATTTTAGTGTTGGTACTCCGAGTTCCCGAGGCATAATCTCGCACGCCCCAAGTCGTGTGGGTAAAAGTTCAAAGTTACTACCTCTTAATCATCTCTTAGCTAGGAATTTTGTGAAAGATGGCGTCGTTAGTTGATATTGCTGGCGCTATCCAAGGCGCTTTAGCTGCTGGTTTTGCTGCCACAATCATTCACAAGCATTTGACTGGGGATTATCAAGACCAAACTTGTGAGTAGACATCGCACGGCGCACGACTGCGCACTTTGGATGTTTCAAAAATTGTTCTATAACTCATTGACCGCCCTCTCCCGTGTGAATTTCTGTTGCCTAGCTTCACCATCGTTGAACATTGTGGAGCACTCCGTGTCTGATCAAGCCATTCAAGAGGTGTGTGCCTGCAAGTGGCTGTACAAGCATGTAGATCGTAGAATGCCAGAACATTGCCTAGTTTCGAATTGTGTATCTGTTCACTTCTCCAATCTTTTCTTCGGTAGCTCTATGTATTGATTGTACGAGTGTCTTTCAACCCTGGGTGGAAAACGTGCTACATGTGTGCTTAATAGGCAAAACAGCGCGCGGAAGCGGCCAGGGCACGGGCAGCTGCTGCCGAAGAAAGCGCTGTTGCCACGGTCGCGGATGCTGAAAAAGCACTGGCGTCTGCTCTAGCGAACGAAGAGCAAGCGCAGGCAGGTCTGGAAGCCGTAGTCGCGCAATTGTCGGCTGCGCAGGCTAGTGGAGCCGGCGCAGCTGCGGTGCTTCACCGCAAATCGAAGCGGTGCGTCATAGCCCACCTTAGCTTATTGCATCTTGAACCATTATTTCTGATATCAGTATAAAACTTCTCACGTCTTCATTTCTAGTTTCGTCCTTAGCTTTTCATTGTGGTCGAGTTCGTCCATATACTCTCGGATCTCTCCCTGTTATCTTTGCCGCCGTCTTCCTTTCCTCGTTATCGAATACTTCTGTACTTTTGAATACACAGGTGCGAAACTGAAGAATCAGCCTTGCTGTCATGCTATGAGGCTGCTTACAAGAGTTCTGGCGGCGCAGCAGCCACCCTAGATTGTGCGCCCGCACTGAAGGCTTACGCGCTCTGCGCCAAGCAAGCAGCAAACCAGTAGCCAACAGAGCACCCGTTATACGTGCTTTAAACCCCCAGCGCTGGCCGGTGTCCAATTGGTTTTGCTATTGCGATGAAGTAGAGAATCCGTAGTGAGATCCCGGCGTGGATTGTGGATTTTAGGACGTAGAAATTGTAGGTGTAGGCATGAAGCATTCAGGTTATAAAATATGAAAAGCCGATATAGAGATTATAAAGGAGATATAACAGGAATTATCAATTCCTTAATCACCTGAGCTTATCTAAGCGAACCTCCACATCTCGAATTGCCTAATGCCGTATTCATTTATCATTTAGAACCGTATCACTTCCACGTGGCGATTTCTAAAGGATACTAGATATAATTTCCCTGTCGCCCTCGGCCCTCTCCCTCGCCGACGCAGAACTTCCGTGTGGCATGTGGTTTACTCCTTTTTGTATGAAGTAAACGCACAATCTCCGCCGCCATCAGCCGAATTCAAGCACGAAACAAGATCTCTCACTTTCATTGCAGCAGTTCGCCGAATGAGGTGCTCCCGTCCGGCAGACGCGGCGCCCATTGAAACGCCACCCTGGTGCTGCTCTTGCAAATCCATGAGCCCAGGCCGGTCCTTTGGAGTAGGCACAATCGTCGAGATGGCTCAGTTACTGTAGCTAATGCGAGTGATGCAACGCATTCAAGTCGAACTATTTACCTCAGCTAGCGCTGACCCAGCATGAACCTCGCGGCAACCAGTGGCAGTCACTAGTCTAGACGCGTTCCCAGCGTTTACGCCTGCAGCTGCTGCGATACGAATGCTGGGTTCGCCAGCTGACGCCTGCTTGTCAGCCCAAGCCTAGGAAAAGAAGCAAAGCTTTGAGGGATAAAAAATAAACAAAGGATGTGAGAGATAAGGCTCGTCGTATTGCTAGCTTTGCAAAGGAGTGGCAACCATTATCATTCATCAACTTCACCTGAAGCCGCATAATGATATGCCTGCCTTCCCACGCAGATGGCGCCATGCCTGAAGTCAACAGACGGTCCACTCCAGCATTTGCTAACGTGGATAGTAAAGTCTCAACATCAACTGCAGCATAGGAAGCTGAAGACGTGCTTACTTCTTTGCCGATATCTCCATTGTCGACCTCAGGACGTAAGACGTCGAACGCTCTATGAAAAGTCACACTGACTTTCGGCAGCTCTGCAGGTGATCTTAAACCAAGACTAGGCCAGGTTTGATTTTTACTGTCTTCTCTTGAGAAAGGAGATAAAGGAGTTTTAGAAGGCGTTCCAAGGAGGCTCTCAGAAAGGGGCTCCTTGGCCGCACGCACGAAGGCGCGCAGAGCAATAAAGTCGACAGCGCCAGTCGGTGTCAAGGCTCCCACCACAACGCCATCCGCCCCAAGCAATCGCGCCACGGCAATGTCACGCACCATGGCCTGAACTTCGCGAGGGGTGTAGCAAAAATCGCCGGCGCGCGGTCGTATGAGGACATTGACCTTGGTGTGGCTCTTCGAAGCCGCTTCAATTGCGCCAACGATGGTGCCAAAGCTCGGGGTCGTGCCTCCTTCGCTCAACGAGTCGCACACTTCCACGCTGCTTGCACTGGAAACAGAAACGAGAATTACTCATAACTCAATCAACAATGCATGAGAGACGTTGGAAGCTGGTGTATTACCCGCCCGAAACTGCTTCGACTACAGACTCGACGTCGCCGAGGCAAACCTCCACCGCAACTGCTCTTGAACTAACAGAATCACACCTTGAAGGGCCTCGTAATTTCGTTGAGGCAACGACGGCAATCGACGACGCCAAAGATCGGATCATTTCAATAAGCGATGGCAAGTAGCGTGCGAATTGTTGAGATTCTTCTTGACTGGACCCAATGTCTTTTTCGAGAGCACACAGTTAGACTAGAAGTTCACTTACGATGCCTTTCTCGACATCGTCTCTATCGTAGACGCACTCGTAGGTATCCTCTAATCAAACGTCAAACTAACTAAGAATAGTGGCTGCAGCGCTACAGCTGACTTGACGTCATACTAAGGCTTGAACCTCTAGCTAGAGCTTGTAGTAGCAGAGAGCCCAGCTAGCTAGACACCTACTAAGCTAGACCAGCTATACAGCATAGCATATACAGTAAGTATAGTACTGTAGCATACGTATAGCATATAGCATAGCATACCAGTAGCCCAAGGACTTCGTTAGCTACAGGGTAGGTTAGACCGAACCATCGCGATTTTTTATTTGTGTTTCTTGTTGGCTTGACTTCTTGCAGTGTTGTGTGTTGCGTCGTTACTCATAACTGTTCCCGGCCCTGTTAAGAGAAGGCTGAGTTCTTAAAATTACTTCGAATATGAATACGTATAGATACCCTGAATACTGGGAAATACTATCGTATTCTTCTTTTAGCACGTTTGATGGGTGGGAGGATGTTGGAAATCAAAATGCTTCTGACGCCGAAAATAATTCTGACGTGTCAACAAGAGGCACTGGATCTCCAACATCCTCCCACCCATCAAGCGCGCTAAAAATTCGCAAGCATGATGATTAGGGCGATCCAGTTCCTTGGCCAGCCGCACGCACTACGCAGAGTGGCCCCCGCCTCGGCGGCGGGGGCCGAAGCGGGGGCCCACTGACCTATTGAAGTTTCTGGTGCTAACGCGGATTCGGGATCAGTCCATACAAGAATGATGCACAGTCGACGGGCCAACCCCCTCTGTATACCACAGGGGTGCCACATACTCCAACAAATACACGGATACAAGCCAGCGACCAATATTTTCTAGTCTTGTTAATACTCCCCAAATCCCCAAATAGCGAAATATACAAAGAAACAGCCCTGTAACATGTAGCAACAGAAAAGTGTGACCTTCGGAAAAAGTCTGGCTGGCCAAAAATGACCAACCATACACAATAATAAAGGCTTCGAGCTCCCATTCCGGCCCAGGAGACTCTTCAGGCGCCGACTAGATGTCACCCTGCCTGTTAGTTACTAAATCCACCCCGCTACCTTCGGGTGGTCTCAGAAATAGATTTAGCAATGAAGCCAGCACTTCGATGATGCATCTGCAAGCGAGAGTGCACGCAAAATCCCTATGGCTGAAGCTTCACTGGAGCTTTGTTCACCTCGCTCCCAAGGTAACTCCCAAGGCAGTAGCGATTGGGAGCTACCACCTGCATCGTCATACTTGGGATTTGACTTGCGATATGCAAGATCAACAAAAATGTGTTCAACTGCGGGGTAAGAACCGAGTTTCTTGAGTGCAGCAGCGCACTCGTAAAGTCCATGCACTGATATACGCACCGCCAAGACATCCACACCATCAAATCCCTCCGCACTGTGAATGCTCTCCAGCAGTATAGGTAGTCCAACTGAACCTGTTGTGTTGCCGACTATGTTACTTTGATCACCAATGCTGCTGTCTGAACATTGTGCCGAGTCTGCACAACAAATCTCAGAAGGGTTGCTGGAATCCCATAGGAGAGCAAGCTTGTCATCTACCCACTCACGAAATGCTGCGTTACTACGCTGCATGACTGAGTCGTCTGATTCACCCGGAAACGAATCGCTTGATGGCATCTCTTGTGGCGGCCATAGCGGTACGTCACTCTCATTTGCGGCCAGCAACAGGTAGGGTGCATATTGAGCCTCGAGCTCGGCTATACGGCGGCGAACCAAGGAAAAGAGAGCACTTAAAGGCAAGCTTCCATTGCTGCGCAAAACTACTTCACAGTGACGAGCCCATGCTCGTGCAGGCGTCTCGCATTCCGAAACATATTCTGTGGATTCGAACTCATCCTGTTGATGCACGGTATCGACGAAATTGTCCCGAAGGTCAAAGAGCACGGCCCGAACTTTGTCGTTGTCAGCAAGTGCAAACGCAACTACTGATTTCAAACAAAATCCATTGAACCAATTATGGTTCACGCTGACAGTTGACTTCAGGTTCTCGACCTAGCCAAAGAGAAAACAGTGTATATTGAACGGCTGAAAAAAAACGAAGCAGGCTCAATAAAACAAACAGGCCGTCCGTACCTGGTGATGCCAGCCCGAAGGCACAAAAAGGGCCTCGTTTATGCCTTGTTCGACTACTACAACTTGTTTAACGAGGCGGGCTATCGCAGGTGTAGGTGGTGGTAGCGCTGACTGCGCATCTTTCTGGGCAGCGTCTTGGAACTTATTTTCAGTAGATGGGAAACCTCTGACTGGTATGTAAGGGCGTAAGTCAGCAATCAGAGAACCGTCACTTTGAGTTAGGTCCGGTGTACAGGCTGGGGGAAATAGCAACCATCGTTTGCGGCCGATCAGGTTGACTGACCACGAATAAGAAAGAAGTACATCGTGGTGCATTGGAGTCCAAGATCCTTTGGGGCCAGCGTACAAAAAGCGGTAGTCGTCAGCGTTATCATTCGACCGAGTTTTTACAAAGTCGTGCCAACTGTTCAGCCAGTCGTCTCGAAATGCCCACGGAGTTTCATACAGCGCTCCCTGGATCGACGATCGTGGCTTAGCTAATGCAATGTGCCAGTCTTTCAAATAGCGACAGGTGTCACACGCACTTCCGGAGTCATCATCTAATTCACTTGAATCATTAGCGCCTGATATTTTCTCGAGGTAAGAACAGTACTCACCTAGTGTTGTTTCCTCCGTTTCTGAACCACCATCGTATTTATGTGATACGTCGCAAAACGTTACCGGCACCTTGCATGCAGGCCCAAATGTATGCACAAGAGATTCCAGTATTTGTGGCAGTGCGAGAGCTCTATCCGATGGACTGTGTTCATCGTTTACTTGACGTATTGCCCAGTGGCTAGCAACATCGCTGAGAAGATAGGGCTTGTTCTCACGCATGGCGCTAACTGCTCCATGCCGATCTTGCACTGATATGCGCAATATTGATTTAGCAATTGTCGTGGAGGCATACTGCTGTCTGATTGCAGCTAACAGAGCCCTCGGGCTTTTCTTTGTTCTCTTCGTTTTTGAGCTGTCATCCATCCAGATTCAAGCAATCCCACTTCGGAGCCTCTCTCAAGCCCGAAATCGTAGCTAATCTCAGAACACCGCCTCCGAGTGTGACGTTGATATGTAGAATCTGCTATGTCGATGAGGACTATTGTAATCAACGAGAGCTTTCGCTGGGCGAGAGCACTTCGAGGGTTCTAACTTCTAACTACGTTTTGAAAAGCCACGGAAAGCTAATGTCTAGTATATCTAGTTTGTCTAGCCACTGTCGGCAGCCACAGGAAATTAACCAGCAGTTAGAGCCTTCATGAGCCATATGTATTTGCCTGGTAGCTTACGCGATAGACTATAGCCCTATGGCTTTTAGCGTTTCACGTTATCTACAGATATCACCATTGTTGATGCCATTGTGCCATTTCACGAATCAGAAACCCGAAACCCGAACCACTCTCACCCCCGAAGGAGGGAATTTGGAAACCGTTCGTGACCGACACATCTTTCCTTGAAATACTTTTCGTGCGCCACAATGTTGAGGTTCGGCAACTTGGCGATGTTGAGGTTATTTAGCGTACGGCAACTCATATAGTATTCACTTTTTTTCACAGGTTCACACAATTTATTGTTGCTGCGCTCGCTGCGGTGTCAGTGACGGCATTCCAGGGTGCCATGCCCCGCGCTGTTGCGGTCACCACACGCTCCACGTCGGTGTTGTCCGCGCACCACCCAAACAAAAAGGCAACCAAGAAGCACGCTGACCGCCGACCAAAGAAAGTGCGTTGTAATGTTGCTTTGTTCTTAGCTTGACTGTTTGCCGTCGTCGGCAATGCTGGTTTTACTCAGTGAAATTTCAGAAGGGGCTTGTCCCTTCAACGCTCTTACCGTGTCCTTACTCACCTCATACATTTTCTCTTTTCGACCTTTGCTAGCGCGGCCTCGCGGACATCAACCGCAAGCCTCCTGATTACGGCGTGCAGGCACCGAAGCCTCCAGAGTACACTGTGATTGAGTAAGCAGCTACTGTTCGTGTGTGATTTTAGAGAGGACCTTCAGCCTGGAAGGAAGGCGAGCTCTACGATAACATTGCTGTCTCTAGCGTCGAATGCCTTGGGTGGTCTACATTTCCAGTAGTCTTCATCGGATTACTTTATTGCTCCATAACAAACACCTTTTTTCTTAGCGTGGGCTGAGTGTATTGACTTTGCGCTGCATGTCTAAGTCTATGAATAGCCAACTGCGTCGCATTGCGCATTCTGAACTTCTGAACTCAAAAAGAGAAAAGAATACTTATAATCAGCGGATTATATGGCAAACGAGAAAGCGAATAGGGGCGGTTTGTTACAGCGACATGGCGCTTAATCTATGTAGCGCATTGCCGCTGAGGTCTAAACTGGTGGGTCGAAATCGAGAACCAAGTTATGAGTTTCAGAGTTTGAGTCAGTTAAGTCTCTGAGTTTGAGTTCCACCAGCCACCAGTTACAGTTTACAGTTGCAGTTCCACGCAACTACCACATCGATGTAAAACTACGAAACTACCAATTATCGACTCCTATCTAGACCTACTACACCAACACCTCGAACTCGAACTAATACAAACCCAAATGGCACAGAAGCCAATGCTGCGGGCAGAAGTGGGAATGCGCGTGCGTTGCGCAAACAAAGCAAGTGCGGAATGATTCAGGAGGGAGAGGGGCATTG
>Ga0307931_1001262_pt1 | contig 16660 bp, 13 predicted proteins | sample OrgLakmetageno47_FD_201816 | JGI IMG/M metagenome (GOLD analysis project Ga0307931, IMG submission 201816) | Saline water microbial communities from Organic Lake, Antarctica - #47 | ecosystem: Environmental > Aquatic > Non-marine Saline and Alkaline > Saline | place: Antarctica: Organic Lake... | reverse complement strand
CTTCCTGCCCTCTACACACTATCCTCTTTACGATTTTGACTTGCGCGCAACGCACGCGCGTACACTTCTGCCCGCAGCATTGGCTTCTGTGTCATTTGGGTTTGTATTAGTTCGAGTTCGAGTTTTAGAGAGAGTTCCACGCGGATTGAGAAGCAATCGGTCCATACTTAACCAGTTCTACTACAACTAGACTATCTCCCTGTGGTACTTATGTAGCCCTTCGCATTCTTTATGTGCCTCTGTGACTGCTGTGTACTTGTCTTTCTTTGTTTTTGGGAGAGTATTAACTAGACTAGACTAGACCTTCGCTGTAGCCTCTTTTTTGTCCAACGGCTTTCTTCGAGGTGTGAGTTGCGAGTGGCAACAAAAAATTCGAAGTACGAAAAGTCTCTAGCCCTACTGCCTAGCCTACACTTGACGGTTAGAAATGCTCATAAACAGTGCATGTGGCTATCAGCTCATGTTCTAATCATGTTGCACATGCCTACTCCATACTACCCATTCAGGTTAATTCGTGTGCATCATGGCTGTTCTTGCCTCTACTTCCTTGCCTTTGGAGAACCTAAGCATCCGCACCATCGATGGGGACGCTGCCGAAGATACTTCTCTCTTAGCCCTCGCGAATGGTCGAAAGCTTGTCGTTGGTAAGTTTCGGGTTGATTCAATCTTCATGATTTTCTTATGATTGCAAAAGTGAATTGTAGAATCCTACTATTTGCTTTTCCTGGCCGGTGAATCATGCATACGTACGTTCACAATTTGGGCGCGAAATATGTCAGACTTTTGGACGACTCGGTGCGAGCGATGCCCCGAAGCGATTGCCAAATTGAACGACTATGCTGAGTCACGCAAAGTTGCTGGCGACGATAGCACTCTTTTTTTGACGGTGAGTGAATTATGATATTAATGATCAACAAACATCACTCCTTCACCTTGATAAGTACGGCCTCGCCTCGGCGTGCTTGCATGCTGCATTAACTTCGAGATACGCGTGCTTCACTGATTATGTGTTTCGAATTACCTCAATGTTTTCAATCGAAAATGTGGCACTATGTGAACGTGCAGGTGTGCTTAGACGATGAAGACTTCGGGCGCGAGCTCGTGGAAGAATGGAGCTGCACCAACCTGCGCCACGCGTTCATGGCCCCCGACGAAAAAGCCGCTGCCAAGGCGGCTTTTGGCTTCAGCGCAGTGCCCTACTATGTGGTAGCGTTGCCACACAAAGGGCCAGCTGCACCTGGTGACTTGTGCGTCGAGCAGCCACTGTCAGTCGTGGCCCACGGTGGCCTAAAAGATTTGGGCAAGCTCGTAGACCTCGAGGCTGCGCTCAACCTCACAGCGCACGCCAACACGCAGGAAAATGAAGGTGCTGCTCTAGCAGCGCCCATTGACGTAACATCTGAGTCGGCAGCAGAAGAGTCGGCTCCTGCGCAGCCATCTTTTGTACTGGACGAAGACTTCTGAAAAAAAAAACGACAAATAATTTTTATTCTGTGGACAAGAAACGGTGCACTTAGCAGTTCGAATTGAGCCTAAACGCCGCCATCTGCTTTACTCTGCTTATTCTCGCGAAATTCTTTTGGCTAATCAAGAAAGACAAAGCCTTTCATGGCAACCCGCTTATTGTGACGTCCCGATTTCCCTATTCCCGAACAGAAAGCCGCACAACAAACACCCGAGCACGGGCACATACCCTGGGTGCTAAAATCGTAATCACAATCACAAATCTAATTTTAATTTCAAATTTATTGCACGCAACGACTACATGTCGTATTAATTCAGAATTTGTGATAGCGAGGAATTCTAAATGGACCATTGCGGGCTTGTCTCACCACACCACCGCTTTAATGGCTGATCATGCGAATGTGCAATGGTCCCTTGGGATTAGCGATTAGGAATTAGGATGAGGTGGTTGGAGTTAGAGGAGGCTAATAGGAGATGCTATGAGTAGGCTTGATTTCACTAGATGCGTTTGTTGCCGTCGCAACTAAATAATTAGCCAAATAGCTAGAATTTGGATGGGTCGGCCTCTTGTCGCCCATCGCAGGGCCCTCCTAACGACAAAACCGACGAACTTGCCTTATCTTTGTTGTAAACGCCCGAATGTTGATCTGTACTTAAATGTATGTATGATACGAGGCATACTTTTTTCGTATGATTAATGACTGTCTTTGGTCTACCTACACATCCAGATCTCGAGCAATCTTACTACGAGCCAGCAGTGAACGTTGAAGATAAGCGCACCCGAACTAAAAGAAATTCGAACAATACAAATCCACCGAATGGTGCGAGCAGATGTACGCTGGCAGCGCATCGAGGGAAAGTTGTGGGTAAATCATTTGCACATTGGTTCCGTACACGTTCTTGTGGCAATTGTGCAAGAATGCTGCCAGATTATATCTCCCCTTTAAGACGCTTAGGTCGCGAGAGTTGGAAATACGAACACATAACGCACCAAAGTGCATTAAAGCTTTGCTGATTCAAACACATATGATGGTCGAATGAATCCCGATGGAACAATTTATCGCGATGTGATCCTAGACTTCTTTCTTTTGACGTATGCAGTAACCACTTGTATGTATGTACCTTTTAGATGGAGTCTTCTCACGTACGTTCGATACTTAGATACGTTCGGTAGCTTGATGAAAGTGATATTTATGCAGCCAAACTTGCACCACGCCTTCCAATATGTATGTGCGTGCAGAGAAGCATTTCAAATATCGACTGCAGGGAGCTGCGGAGAAAGATCCAAATTACATATCCAGAAAATTATTGCTTGAATCTGCGAAATGGAATTGGATTTGTGTTGCTTATTTGCTTATTCTAGAGACAATGCCTTTTTGACAATCTGTGACATTCTGGCATGCATTGACGAATGATGGAAAGTAATCAAAGTATCCACGAAGACTTATACAGCATACTCGGCCATATTAATACTCGGGCTGGGGATTTGAAATGGTGGATATGTGGAGGAACTCTTCTCGGGGCAATAAGAGAAGGGAATATTATTTCAAACGATGAAGACAGCGACATCTGTATTTTCTCCAAAGATGCTGATAGATTTATCCAGAACATGGCGGATGACAGCATTTCGATTTATCCTTGGTGGTACGGATATCGAGTTTCTTTAGCTTCAAGCAAAGAGATGACTTATGAAGGAGCATCTACAAAGCCCTGGCATCGACCTTTCAAATTTCCATTTGTTGACGTATTTCTTATGGTTACGTGTGAAGATGGGCTTATCAGACTTCCACGAAAGACGATGGAAATAGCGAGAAGTCGAGATTGGCCCAACGAGATGGCCCGAAGTTTTGAGAATGAGTATTACTTTCCTGAAGAGATTGAGCAGCTGAAAACAGCAACTTTGGGGAAATTGATTTTACCTATTCCATCAAAAGTCGAGGATTACCTAGAGCGTGTATATGGGGATTGGAAGAAACCTGTGAAGTTTAGATACGCGCATGGTGTTTTTGCACCTTAAAAAAACGGACAGCGAGGCAGTCCACGAATGACGCTGGATTATCGACGGCGCGAGCGGTGCTGCAGCGACGCAGCGACGAACGTGATGTCGGAGTGCTGCGCTCGAACTGTTGTAGAGTTTCCCTCATATGATTGTCGAGTAAAATTTTGGGGTGAAATGAAATATGTGCATAGGCATAGTGCTTCTCGCTGCTTATTATCATTACTTTCGGATTTTGCTTTGTGGTTGTCGTGTTGAGTATTGGCGTCGATGATGAGAGCATTTTCGGGTTTCATTAGCCAGAAATTATAATTTATTGAATTTAGATAGACCTCGCACCTCGCACCTACTAGTAGATCTCCGACCGAAGAGAACAAAGGAAGATATCCAGTTTGTACGCTAGTGCGCCTTCTGCGATGAAATCCGGATATTTTTGATTAATCGTTTATTCGTCTTTAGTTGGAATGCATAACAAGTCGGAAAGACCTTAAGGGCGGGGTAATTTTGACGCCAAATCTCCTGCCCTAGCGTCAGACGAGGAACATTATTCATTAAAAAGTGACGTGATAACACTTTTCGGCGACTCCAAAGCAAACATGCCTCTGAAGATCTGGCGAGAGATGTACTCATCTAAGGAAGCCGATGACACGATGGGCCATGAAGTAGATGTCGCAAATTATTACAGCAAGAAGCAAGAGGTGAGCAATCAGACCACCAAGCGACGTGAGGTTGTGGTGTGGGGGGGGGGGGGGGGTGGCCGTCCGGCTGGAAAAAAAACACCCTTTTTCCCGCTACCCTAGTCTAGTCTAGTCTAGTTAATACTCCCCAAAATACAAAGAAACACCACTGTGGCATATAGGTAGCAACAGAAAAATGTATTCCCCCAGAGCAGGGATCGGTCATTACCGTAAATAATGCACCCAACGGACAACTCCAGGGCGGTATTTGGGTATTTTCATCGCCCCCGGGGAGGGGGGATCAATATGGAAATGGGGACTACCCACCACCAGACCAGGTGGGGGGGTAAGAATCGAAGGATCTCTGGAAAAATGGCCCTCTCATTGGCCAAATGGTTTTTTGCTCACCTCCTGGCAAGAAGGTTATACCAGACTTCAGTATCACAGAGACGAGGAAAGCAGCTAAGAAACATTTGGGGGATGTGTGCCTAATGAGCTTCTTAGTTTGAGCTGCAATGTTTCTTCTTTACTCTACCTGTTGTTCGCCTCCTATAATTATGGCCCCTCGAGGCCTGTGTCTCTGTGTCTATAAGTAGCGCCTGATTAGCTTCTTAGATAATTAGCTACTTTATGGCTTTTGATACTATATTAGCGTATATTCTTTTGTTCGTTTCAGCAACACTCTCAACAAATACTTTTACAACAACTTTTACTTTTTTTCAAAACTTTCTTGGCGCCCTCGTCTGAGCGTCTACTGCTAACGTCTGAGCAGGTTCTGAGGTATGATTGAAGACTTTCTAGTCATCGGGCTTCAATTGGATCTTTCACACTATCTTTCCTTGCCTCAATATACTTAAAGCACGAAATTTCTAGATGTCGGACGCATGCAGGAAGCCGGCTGACATCAGGTCCGAAACCCAACCCGCGATTACAAGGCGCGACACCTCTCGAATAATAGTGCTATGCTGCAACATTTTTTTGAATAGGTCGTTCTTTGGAGGAGGGCCTAAGCCTGCAGCCAAAGCAAAGCGTCCTCTTGACTCTGGATCTACTGCTGATAGCCAGGCCAAAGTGGCTAGTGAGGATGCTTCAGGGAGCGAAAAAGCTGCACCCATACTAGCCTCCGAATCTGCTGCAAAGAAGAAAACCAAAGCGCGTAAAGTGATTGCTGATTCAGATTCGGATGGTGGCGAGTTTGACCTCGAAACATCGGAGCCTTCTGCCTCAAAAACTGAAGCTTCGAAGCCACGAAAAGCAACCAAATCCACACCTAAGGCTGTTGCTACTTCTCCCGACAAGCCTGAGCCAAAGGCCAACGAAGCGGCTAAGAAACCAACGGCAGGGACTCTGTTCTCACCGAAACTGAAGGCGAAAGCTGGATCTTCGGCTTCATCGTCAGCTCCAACTACCTTAGTGGCGCCTTCTTCTTCATCTTCGGTTTCGCTTCCTGCTGCCGAAGGAGCAGAGGCAGAAAAAGCAGCGGCTTGCGCTGCAGCGCTTGCAGTCGTGTCAAAAAAGGAGACGAGCCCAGAGTCGGCAGGAAAGCCAGTACCCTACGCGCTGCTCTGCGACGCTTTCCACGAAATCGAACAAATCACGGGCCGTTTGCAGATCACGGCCACCATGACAACGCTCTTCGCAGAGGTGCGAGGAAGCAGCACTGAGAATCACTGGCAGGTCGACAGTCAAATAAAATTACGGGTGCTACACTCTTTAACCCCACCCCTGCCTCTCAACTCTCGCACCAACCGTACAGGTGATTGCGCAAAACCCCGCCGACTTGGAGCCGGCACTGTTCCTCGCGTCGAACCGCGTGGCACCCCCTCACGCCAACGTGATTCTGGGCATTGGGGAAGCGCTGATCACCAAGTGCATAGTGCAAACTTTCGGGCGCACCGCAAAAGCAGTGAAGGAGGCCTACGACGAAGAAGGGGATTTGGGCATCGTGGCCGAAAGCAGCCGGAGCTCCCAGAAACAGCTCAGCTTTGCGGCTAAGCCCAAACCGCTGCTACTGGCGCACATTTTGAAGGCCTTGCGCACCATTGCGGAAACCGAGGGCGAAAAATCAGGCGACCGCAAGATTGCCGTCATTCAGAAGTTGCTGCGGGACTGCAAGGGCAACGAGGCCCGGTACATCGTGCGCGCCTTGCAGGGCAAGTTGCGGATTGGGCTCGCGGAAACCACGGTGCTCATAGCCTTGGCGCATGCGGTGGTGGCGTCGCCGCCGCCCGTGGAAGACGCGAAGAATGCAGCTGCAGACTCCTCGGCTTCCAAACACCTTTCTGCTGAGGTGAAGAAAGTGTTGTCAGAGAAGAGAGACTGGCTTAGCTTAAAGTAGTGCTTTTACTCTTCATTTCTTCACTGAAGACTATACCTTGAAGTTCATTGCAATTCCTCTCAATATGGCAATAGCAGCTGCGGCTTATCCTTGTGCTATCTTCTCTATTAGCAACCTAATGCAAACGCCACACATTTCAAGCCTTAACCATTTTTGTTTTCTTTACCCGGTTTTCTTCATAGGTCCCGCTCGAAGCTGAATCGGTGCTCGAAGCGTGGCACAAGACGCAAATGGCAAGCCTCGAAAAGGACAGCAAGAAAGGTGTCGACAAGTTGCCCACGCCCTCGGCGGAGGTGCTGGAAGCTTCGGTCTCCCTCGTGAAGCAAGCGTACGCAGAGTGCAGCGACCACGGGCTCTTGAGCCAAGCTTTGCTGGCAGCCCCCCTGTACCGCGTGCGGGCCTACTGCCATTTGACGCCGGCCACCCCTGTAGCCCCGATGTTGGCGAAGCCCACCAAATCGGTGAACGAAGTGCTCAAGCGGCTCAGCGGCCAACGCCTCACGGTATGTAATGTGAGAGAAAGAGATGGAAGATAGAAACAGATGGAACATGCACATGGGAACAAAAACAGTCTTCGTACTTGAGTGCACTTACTCGCATTGAATGCGGTGCCCGGTGGTGCCGGCAACATTAGAATAGGAAACGCCAAAACTTGTCTCAGGATTATGTTAGTGAACTCTCCTGACGTAGTCAAAACGTTGTGATCTTGCGTAGGTGGAGTTCAAGTATGACGGGGAGCGCATGCAGCTGCACCGCCTGAAGGACGGCACCATCAAGATCTTCAGCCGCAGCCAAGAAGACACCACCCAGCGCTGGCCGGAACTCGCCAACTCAAGCTTTTGGACCTCCAACATTTTCACCACCGCTCTTGCCCAAAAAGAGGTCCGCCCTTCTTTAATCCTTTTTCGTAAAACCTTCTTTGTCTTTTCTTTTCTTTCGATTCGTCATGAATCGGTTCTGTTTGCACAAACTGTATTTTTTTTTTTCAAATTTCTCACGATTCCTTGGTTGAATCTCTGACTACGTACAGGGCGGAGACGGCACCTTTGTCCTGGATGCAGAAGTGGTGGCGTGGGACACCATAAACAAGAAGCTGCTGCCGTTCCAAGTGCTGAGCACCCGGAAGCGGAAGGCCGAAGAATCCGAAGAGCAAGCCGTGCAAGTGATCGTGCAAGGCTTTGACTTGATTTACTTGCACGGTGAAAGTTTGCTCCGAAAGCCGCTGGTGCTGCGACGCGCCATGATGCACGCGGCGTTCAAAGAGGTGGGCTGCTGCTGCTGCTGCTTCTTGACGTGCGCCTGTGATGACGTGTTGCTCTTGACTCTCTTGATCTTGGCATCCATTCCATAATTTTTGAAGTAGCCTCGTTTCGAAACCCCCCAAAATTGGAATTTACACACACTAGCCTTTCGTGTGCTGTTTGACCTCACATGTACGGTATGCATTGCTCAGGTGGAGGGCCGCTTCACCTTTGCCCAAGGCCAGGACGTCGACCTCCGGGACCCAACGGACAAATTGCGGGACCAGGCGACCCGCGAGGCCGAGAAAGCCGCCTTGCTCGCTTGCGCGGGGCCGGAAGCTACCGGCCGTGCTGCGGCTGCACTCGTGGGGAAAGACAGCGAATCGGGTATTTCTGTTGCTGCGGGTGATGCGGGTGCTGCTACTGCGGGAGCAGATAGTGGTGGCGGCGAGGCTGTGGAGAAATGCGAGACCACCAGCAGTGACAGCAAAGGAGGCGACAAAAAGGACAGTCAAGAAGACGACGAAGAATTCGGAAGTTCGGCGGAAGAAGGGGAGCAAATGATGGCGGCGTTTATGTCGGACGCAGTGGAAGGCTCTTGCGAAGGCTTGATGGTGAAAACCCTGTACGGCGACTGCTCCACTTATGAGCCCTCGGTGAGTGAGAGAGAGAAAGAGAGGGTGAGCGTGGTTGATTGTTCCTTACTCTATTTCTCTGGGACAAGAACTATGCATATACCGATAGACATCATGAGACAATTGCACGAGCATCTCGCCACTCTCTGAAATTTAAACACCACACTACCTAGTTTCCGTGCCATCAGATAAAACTCAAACTAACTAACTCAATGAATTTTGTCATTTACAAAAAAACAGGTGCGGTCCCTCAATTGGCTCAAGCTCAAAAAGGACTACATGGACGCGTTTGGCGGCGCGGACTCCATTGATTTGGTGCCCATTGGCGGTTACCTGGGCAAGGGCAAGCGCACCGGGGTGTGGGGTGCCTACTTGCTGGCCTGCTACGACCCCGACAGCGACGAGTTTCAAAGCGTCTGCAAGATCGGCACTGGATTCAGCGACGAAGCGCTGCGCGACCTCAGCACTCAATTTGAGGTGTGGTTGCGTGTGAAGCAGTGCATTCTTTTCTTGGTCGAAAGGTTTTCTTTCCTAATTAGTTCTCGACAGTATTTATTTCTTCGATCGACTTTTTTAAAAACACTTTTTGCCTGCCCATTTACTTCTTTTTCGTCTTCTTCTCCAGGCGCATGCCCTCCCGTCGGGCGCGCCGCGGCCCAAGCAGTACAAGCTGGGGGACTCGCTGGAGCCGGACGTGTACTTCAAAGCAGTGAAAACCTGGGAAATCCGCTGCGCCGACTTGTCCCTGAGCTCGGCCCACAAGGGCGCCAACGGCAAGCGCGGCATCGACGCGGGCCGCGGGATTGGCCTCCGGTTTCCGAGGTTCTTGCGGCAGCGCGACGACAAACCCCCCACCCACGCCACTTCGGCCGACCAAATTCGCGACATGTACTTCGACCAGCAGAGCGTAGACAGCTCGGCAATGGCAGCCGCCGCTGCTGCCGAGCCAGAAGAAGAGGACTGGTTGTGAGCCCATGAGTGGTGTGTTGAGAAGGAAGTAAGAGACTTGACAAACGGAAGGGAGAAAGGGAAGTACAGGCGAGAGGCACGGAGTTTTATTCAGGGAACTGCGGCACATATTTTTTGCGAGCGCAATTAAAATATTATGGATATCCGGAGTTGGTGTTCTCTTGTGTTAGATGTTCTATTGAGCGCATGTCGCATATACCATATAGCCCAGTCCTGCTTGTGTATGAGTCGCGCCCTGTGGGGTATGCCGCGAATGCCACGAATCCCCAATTCGTTATTCATAAAGCATGGATAATTTCGGATTTCCCCTTCTAGAACCAGCGGCCGCCTCCAGTCTTTTCTTTATTAACGCCCATGTGCGATGAAATTCGATTATAATGTATCCGTATAGGCCTTAGGAAGTATTGTATGGTAGTGGCATCTGAGTTATGGGTGCTTAGGGGCTTGGGGGAATAAGAGCGTGTATGCGCGCTTCGTAACTCATCTCCACGCGCGTGCACCCGCTTTTTGTGTGGTAGGGGCTTTCTCTCGCTTGCCACTCAAACCAAGCGGTTGCCGCATGTGAGTTGCTGCTACTTGGTTCGAGTGTCTTATCGGCGGGTATTGCACGCCACTTGTAGTGCTGTAGTGACTGGAATGGCTGCTCATCACACTGCTGTTGCTGTTGCTGTAGCGGTCACTGTAGTCCGCGTTGCGAGCGCGCAAATAGGCGAGTTCTTGCTGGGCAGCCCTTTGCGCGGCCTCGAACGCGTTCTGTTCCAGGGCCTGTTCTTCGGCTAAGGACTGCATGGAAACCGCTTGGCGGCGCATGGACTCCGCCAGGTCGGGCGACACCGCAGAGGGAATCGGAGGCCGCACTGCGGACGGAAGCTTTCGCTGGCCGCCATGACTGCCTCGGCTGCCACCGCTGTGCGAACTGCGCCCTCCTCCAGCCACGAAACCATCCCTTTCGCTGCCGCCGCCACCACCACCGAATTGAAACGGTGACGTGGCATTGGTGTCAATGGAGCGCATCGAGTCGTCAGCATAGAGGAGCTGGCCCATTTCTTCACCCCCAAAAGTGGGTGAGTCCAGCACGCCCGAGAGCGCACTCTCTAAAGAAGGCGACAGCGACTCCGGTGAAGCACTACTTGGTGCTACTCCTCCTGTTGCTGCATGATCATTGTTGGGCTTAGCAATGTTCTTGCTAGGAGTTCCAAGGGAAGATGGCGGCGGGGACTCAGGCGTTGGGTTCGAGGAAGGTTGCTGCTGTTGCTGAAGCTGCTGTTGCTGTTGCTGCAGCTGTTGCTGCTGTGGTGGCTTCACCGTCAGCGGCGCGTGTGCCGTCGGTGGGTAAATGCGCCCTAGTTGCTTGGGCACAGCCGCAGCATCCCACGCTGACGCATCTAAACGGTGGCTGATCCCGGGCACCACCATGCGTTGGCGCTGCAAATTTTCATGCCTCGCGGCGGCCCATGCCCCTACCACTGCCCCAAGCAAAACGAATTTCCCGAGGTTGGCCGAAATGCCCGGCATGTTCAGGAAGGCGGCGTGCCGCTGTTCTTGCGGGGCTTGGTCAAACGCAATCACCATTTTGCGCAGGCCATTCAAGATCTGCTGCTTGTGAAAGTCGGCGGCTTTTCTGGCCGCACCTTCGCTCAACTTCCAAGGTTTCGCGTGCGCCGCTCCGCTCTTGCCGGGGCACACCATCACCACAGCTTGCTGCACCTTGAGGAAGCCTTCTTTGAACTCGCGCATGCGTGCTGCATACGCATTGGGCTTCTGATTGCTGCCACTCGAAGTAGATATCCCCTGTTGCACGCTCCCTGTCGAACGGCGATTTGCTCCTCCTCCTGACGACGGGTGGTTCGCGCACTTCTCAAGGTCGCGCGCCATGACCGTGAGCTCTTGTGGGGTTGCGTACTTGAACTGCATGACGCACCCGCGCAACGCCTCAAAGGTTGTGGTGAATGCGTCAGTTGGATCCATTGTGGCGAGCGTCGCGGGGTCAAACGGCAAATCCCAGTTGATTGTGACCGGCGGCAGTGGCGGAGGCAGAGGAGGCGGAGGCGGGGGTTTCTTTTTCGGTGATTTTGATGTCTTTTTCGATGGTGCTTGCGCTTGCTTTTGAGATGGCTTCGAAGGAAGAGGAGGACCACTTGCAGCCGGCACTTGTTGCACATGCTGCTGCTGCTGCGGCTGACTTTCTTGTTGTTGCAGCTGCTGTGATTGTCCTGCCTGCGCCTGTGGCTGTTGAGCCTGTGGCTGTGCCTGCGTCTGCGGCTGTGGTTGTCGAGCTCTTGCTCCCGGGCTTTTCAGCCACGCTTGGTGCATCGCTGCTTGCTCTGCCAGGGCGCGTCTCGCAGCTTGCTCTTCTTCCACCCAGAATTGGTGATTACTATGATGAGGCCCGTCACCACCAGAGGACGGTGGCGATGCTGCTGCAGTTGCTCCTGCTGTTTGCTGTGGCCCTGCCTGCTTCATTGCGTCTGCCATCGCCCGTTGCACCGCCTCTAGAGCGCCTTCCGCCGCGCGCACGCCTTCACTCACTGCCCAGGACGCTTCAGCTTCAGTGCTCGACGGACTCGTGCTGACGTCATCCACGTGATTGTGGTTGTCTCGGCTGCTGGCGCCACCGTGAGCGTTCGGACCACTATTTGTCCTGCTGCTCTGCATGGCTGCACTCCCGTGGTGGCCGGCATAAGGAGCTCGGTGGTCTGGCACAACTACGTGTAACTGCGGCCACGCAGGAGGCACACCGCCACCGCTGCCGTTAGTGCGTCTACTGTTGTGGTGATGGCCAGGCTGGTAGCGCTGCAATTCTTCGTGGTTGGGGCTGTACAAATGCTGCGCGGACGCACTCCCTGCCCCTGTAGCAGCGGCGGCAGCGGCTCCAGGCATCGGTTGTGGCAAATGATGGTTGAAGGAAGAGGACGGCGGCTGCATACCTGGTATTGACAAGGGTGGCGCCACTGGCGGCTGAAATTGCGGCTGAGGTGGCGGGTCGTCACGCGCAGGCGGCGGTGGTGAGAACGCGGATACCATATTAGGAGGGGCATGACCCAGGGCGGCGAGGGCCTCTCGCGCGGCTGCCTCAGCTCCGTCTGCGGCATAATCACCCCTTCCCGGGGGTGGCAAGAACATTCCTCCACCGCTGTGCTTGGCAGTGGCATGCGATGCATGGAGGTCTTGTTGAGTGGCGGTGTTGATATTAGGATGAGCAGCGGTCCAGCGCGCATTTGCAGCTGCGCGAGCGCGTTCCGCACGGGTAGGTGACTTCAAAGGTTCTTTTCCAGCTGTGCCTCCTCCTGTTGCGGCTGCTCCCGTGGCAGCGTGCGGGCTGCGAGGACCGAATCCTCCACGCGAAGGCATTATTGGAGCAGGGCGGGCAGGAAGAGGCTTCGTACCAGCAGCAGGAGCACCACCTTTATTCGCATGACTCTTTGGAACCTCCGGAGACTTGACCGCCTGCCCACGGGCGCTGCCCGCGGTGGCTACGTCACTCGCCGCCATGGCGGCACGCTGCGCTGCGTAATCGGAACCCCGCGCGTCAAACACGAGTTTCTTGCCGGTGAGGTTCAAGAGCTCGTGGCCGTTGGGTACATTGGCGAGTTCACCCAAATCCACCCACGATTCGCCACCACCTCTTCCTTCTTCTTCATCGGCAGCGGCAGCACTTGAGTCTTGCTTACGCTCTGCTTCTACGCTAGGAGGTGGTTCAGCGTTTCTATGAGGGAGCTCTGCCTCTTTCTCCTTCTGCTCGTTGCGGTCAGAACCACCGCCATCACCGCTTGCACTGCTATTCACACCTTGTTGGTTGCCTGGCTCACCATCGTTATCCTCGTCTTCGTCGAGGAGGCCACGCGACCGCCTGCCTGTGTTTGCGGGAGCAGACATGGGTGCTTGCTTCACTTCATGAGCAGCAACGGAATCGAAAGCGGTTGGTGAGGCTAGGTTGCCTTCGCCTTCCTGAGTCTCCAAGGGCGACCGCCGCTGCTTTTCCTTTGGCACGGCCGTCACAGGCGCTACGAAGAAGCCTCCGCCGCCGCCACCACCACTGTAGCCTATTGCTGCAGTGCTGCTCCCACCTCGCCCGAGAGTGCCCATCCCCAAAGTAGACCGTGAATTCAACGTCGCAGTGGCACTAGAGGAGGTAGTTGCCATTGGCACTGAGCCGTTTTCGTCTTCGCCTTCGCCCTCTCCATCGTTACCGCCGTTGCCACTTGTAGCAGAAGCAGCAGCAGGAGCATCCATCGCAGATGAAGATCCGTCAGTGGCATACCACAAGGAGTCGTGGTGGTCTTCCATAGACGTCTCCAGCGCGAAAGCCCCGTTGCGCCTCGCTGCTGCGGCAGCGACAGACGCCGAAACAGCATCGCCTCGGTCGCCTTCTTGCTCTGGGGCACTGTTAGTGGTTTCGCTTCTTCTGTCACCACTTCGGCCACCCGTGCTCGGATCAACCGCCTTCTCAGCACTAGCATAAGTAGCCATTTGAGACGATGCGGCTTCACATGGCACTATTCCATCATTGTTTTCCGCCGGTGGGGGTGTTGCTAACAGAGAGCGCTGACTCTCTTGTGATGTCACGGTTGCTCCAGCTGCCCCAGCTGCTGACATGCCTACTCCGCGCATAGGCTGCCCACCGTTCAAGCCTTGGAAATGATAGCCCGCGCCGCCTGTAACGCCCGGCACTGAAGCTGCACCAACGTCACCAACGACTCTTTTGACTCCTCCATCGTAAGACGTGGTTGTTGTTGGCCCAGCAGACGGCGCAGGTGCAGCATTCGCAGCAGCTAAGGCTGCATGAGCCAGAGTGGCCGCGTGTGCTGCTGCCAGAGCATGTGCTGCTACCGCCGCGGAGTCAAAGGGCGGATTGCCTGCTTCTTCCTCTCCTACCGATTGAGGTGAGTCCAGCAGAGAAGGCGACAAAGGGCCTTGCGTGGACAGTGGAGACCACGGCGGCCCAACCTCATGCAGATGATGGCTTGCTGCTGCCTCATCTTCTTCTGCTTCTTCCTTGCCGGCACCAACAAAGCTATCGTGATTGAGAGACGATGAAGACGCGGCAAGGGGCGCCAATACATCCGCATTCTCCGGCGCATCATCACTTCCAGCGGAGGCCGAACGAAGAGACAGCTGTGACAGTGGTGCAGCGTTGAGGAGTGTTGGATTACACGCATTCTGCGCGGCTTGAGCTGAAGCAATCGCTGCTGCATGCGCGGCCTGTGCTGCTGCCTCTGGGGATGACCCTGTCTCGAGCAACCACTTCATCACAGCAGAGTGCACTACCGCATCCAACGCACCCCCTCCTTTACTTTTGGCTCTCAAAGAAGAGTTGTGAGGCATGGACTCAGCGGATGCGAATGCACCAGCGACTGCGACAGCTGCTGCAGCTGCATTCTTGCTCTTGCTTTCGCCGCTTTCAGTCCACGCGTCACGCGCTGCAGTCGTAGAGCCAGGAAGAAGTTCACCCGATGGAGTTGGGGGCGGCGCGCGCGGCGTCGCAGAAAGATTTCTCTCTGCATTGGAATGACTAAAAGAAGCAGCAGTTGACTCGGTAGGCTCAATCGAAGCTGAAGCAGAGGAGGCATTAGCAGCAGTATTAGCGGAAGGTGGCACAGCAGCAGCGAGATTTGCCACAGCAGCGCGAACAGCCGCTTGCACTTCAAGTTGCACCGCGCGCAGCAGCTCGTCTCGCGTCATGGCTGCAGACTCCTGCGAGTGCTGCTGCTGTTGAGCGTGGGCGATTGCATCTGCCTTCGCACCTAATCCACCATCTGTGTGAGATTGCACGTTGGCTTCACGGCGGTCAACCTCTTTGACTTCCTCTTCTTCCTCGCTAGGCTTTTCGTCAGGTCCGCCGTTCATATCAGCAGCAGTCGGCTCTAAAGTTGGCATCTCAGGTGGAGTCAGCGGTCTAGCCATTGCCATCTCTGTCGCCCGCGAAGCTTCCGAGGCAATTACAACATCACCATTCCAATTGGTTTCTTCCTCTGATTTCTCATCACTGCTGCCACCACCATTGCGGTCACCATCTTCTTGTAAACTGCCACCAGTGTCGCCAACGTCGAACACGTCTAGAACGTCGCCATCGCCGACTTGCCAATTCCGCGCAAAGTCCGCAGCTCGGCGTCCGCGGCGGAACCCGTCAACGGCTAAGATGGCAAGGGGCGAAAGAGGCTCGGAATTTACGGTCAGCACCGTAACAGGAGGCGAACCTTGTTCCTCGCCAAAATCTGCTCGATTTGGCGCTGTAGCGTTGACGGCAGGAGGAGCGGTGTGTTGTGTAGTGGCACTGGTGGTTGCACTGATGTCACTAGCGGTGGTGCCAGGCCTTGGTGCTGGCGATGCGGAACGCCGACGAGTGAGCGAGGTAGGAGACACGAATAGCTTGGGAGCTGCAGAAGGAGAAGAAAAAGAAGCGTCGGCCGGCGGCATAGGGGCAGGTTTGGGCGGCAGCGGCGCACCATTCGGCAATGATCCACGGCGCAAAGGGCGGCTAGGCTTCCCAACCGGCACTTGTGCTGGCTTCGGAGGTAACGACACAGCAGCCGCAGGCGCTGCAGTCATCGCGCCCGTTGTGGGAACTTTTGGTGGCAGTGGAGCACCATTCGGCAGAGAGCCACGGCGGGTCGGGCGGCTAGGCTTCCCAACCGGCACCTGTGCTGGCTTCGGAGGTAACGACACAGCAGCCGCAGGCGCTGCAGTCATCGCGCCCGTTGTGGGAACTTTTGGTGGCAGTGGAGCACCATTCGGCAGAGAGCCACGGCGGGTCGGGCGGCTAGGCTTCTCAACCGGCACCTGTGCTGGCTTCGGAGGTAACGACACAGCAGCCGCAGGCGCTGCAGTCATCGCGCCCGTTGTGGGAACTTTTGGTGGCAGTGGAGCACCATTCGGCAATGATCCACGGCGCAAAGGGCGGCTAGGCTTCCCAACAGGCACTTGTGCTGGCTTCGGAGGTAACGACACAGCAGCCACAGGCGCTGGAGTCATCGCGCCCATTGTGGGAACTTTAGGCGGCAGTGGAGCACCATTGGGTAGTGACCCGCGGCGGGTTGGGCGGCGCTGAATAGGCTCTGCTTTGGGTGGCGGGGGTGCAGACGGGCGCGGCGGCAGGATTGAGCCACGGCGGCTGTTAGGAGGCGGCGTCACTGGCGATCCGAGAGAACTGCGCCCACCTCCACTGGAGCGCTGGCGAGGCGGCTGCTTCTCCCATTCTTCGCGGTCGTCACGCAGGAGCGCCGCCATTGGCGACGGCGGTGGCATTAGCGGTGAAAAGGGCTGACGCGGCGGCGACATTTCCTCTTCTTCATCGTCGTCCTGCTGCTGAGGCGACTGGGGCGGGGTCGGAGCCAGGCGAG
>Ga0307931_1001261_pt1 | contig 16660 bp, 4 predicted proteins | sample OrgLakmetageno47_FD_201816 | JGI IMG/M metagenome (GOLD analysis project Ga0307931, IMG submission 201816) | Saline water microbial communities from Organic Lake, Antarctica - #47 | ecosystem: Environmental > Aquatic > Non-marine Saline and Alkaline > Saline | place: Antarctica: Organic Lake... | reverse complement strand
TCGTGGTCGTCGTTTTTTATGTACCTACAGTACTGTACTGTAGTACAGATTTGCTGTACATGTGCAGTAAACAAAAACACAAGGCGGACCACGGGCACACGAAGGGACGCGCACCACGGGCACAAGAAGGGCACCCATCCACGGGCATCTCAAGGCCGCGCAATGTGGTGCTAAGAACGCAGCAAACACATTGCTCCGAAGCCGTGCATCGCGCGGGCACCTGAACTTGTAGAGGTTGAAAACAAAGGCAGCGGACAGACAAGCGGCTCCGGCATCCTTTCATCCTTTCCCTTGTCCTTCTTGTCCTAATACAATACGGTAATGGAGTACTTTACGAAAAAGACTCTCCTTTGTTTGGAAGGAACGGAATGCGCGCCAAAATTATCGTAACCGTTCTACTTTAGTAGGCTCTAGGCTAGCTGGGTAAAGAACTTGCCATTGACGCGCTTGCAGGAACTAAAAAATGTCTGTTACAGACAGCCCAACTTCAGTGGCTGTGCTTCTTCGAGGGCAAGCCGTGAAAGAAAAGCTAGCGAAACAGGCTCGCCAAACACGGTTGAGACAGGTGTGTGGCAGTCACGGTGTCAGTGATCGAACATGCTCCATAGTAATAATGTGCCACATCCGGGTCTTCTTTCCAGGTCCGAGACGCTGAAAAGGCTGCGGCTAAAGCTCGTCGTAACAAATATAACGATCTCTTGAGCCAGGCACACACACAAGAATTGTAAGGCTTACTGCGATGTTGTATTACTGAAGCGAGGAGGAGTAGTCCTGCCCTGTCGACTCGTGCAATTGTAGATAGCACCGCACTAAGACTTTATTGCATTATTTTTCTGAATTTTAGGAACGCAACTCATGCTCAGTGGGCTGAACGTAAGACAGCCTTGGTGGGCGATGCACGAGCAGCGCTAGCGTCTCGCCTGCTGTCTGTTGGTCACGCCCACCGGCATGCAAGCCACGCCGACAGCGAACTCAGCTACCGGCAAGCGGCCCAGGCTGAAAGCGCTAACAGAGCTGCGCAAGAAGCTCAAGCCCGCGTGCCACTGGCTGCTGCTGCGCTGCGCGCTGCACCGCCGCAGCAGGCCCGCGACGCACAGCAGGAGGCCGTAGCGCGCACGGTCGGGGCACGGCAGGCCGCTGAAGCACGAGAGCGCGAGACCGCCCGCCGCGCAGCGATTCAAGCAGAGCGTAGCCGCCGCTCTGCCGCTCAAGCTGCTTCGCTTCACCAGGCAGCGCAGCAGCGCGCGTCGTTGCTGGCCGGCGGCGGCCTGCACGGGGCGCGGCCTGCGGATGCGGACCCCAAACGCGGCACCCCCTGTGGGGGACCTCGGCTCGTGGACTTTGCGCACACCCGCACCCACGCGACCGTGACCCGCTACCCCCCTGTGCGCGCCCTCGCTGCACAGCACTTTTCGCAGCATGACGCGGCTTCCACAGGGCCTTTCCGTGGCTCAGGGGGTTCGTACGACGAACACGGCAGCCCTCTTGGCAACGGCGACGGGCGTGAAGGCGAAGGAGAGCGTGCCAGAAACGCAGCACACATGCCACTGCCAAGACCTCAACCTACTCCTGTTCCTCCAGCTTGGTGCGCTGGGCTAGAGCCGAGCGAAGAGGCAGCCCTCGCGGCAGCTGTGCCCCAAAACGCAGCGGCAGAGGCCGCCGCCGCGCACGAGGCAGCCGACGCCCGCGCTCGAGCCACCGAGCAAGCCCGGCAGCGCAGCGTGGCCCAGCGCAACGCCGAAGCGGGCGCGCGTGCTGCTGCCCAGCGGCGCGCGTCGGAAGCCACGGCAGCGGTGGAGGCCTTGGCGGAGGCTGAGCGCGCGGGGAAAGTGCGCCTGGCGCGGGACCGCGTGATGCGGCAACGGTCGGCGCTCACCCTCCAGGCCAAGGCCGTGAAGCAACAAGAGCGACAGCAGCGCGCTGCACTGGAGGGCTTCGAAGAAGGAGTGCTGGCGCCAGCAGTGGAAGACGGTGCTCAAGCAGCAACTGCGTTAAATGTAGCGGAGGCTGCTGACGAGGAGACCAAAACCTCAGGCGGCAGCGTCGGTGGCGCCAGTGGCGGTGGCATCAGCGGTGTCAGCAGCAGCACGGGCCCAGAGCGAGTGCGCCTTCAAGGCTTGCGTGAACCTAGAGAAGACCCGGCGGCTACTGCTCCAGGGATTGGCGCTCAAAGCGGTGGTTTAGCAGCGCCATACTTCTCTTCAAGCCGATCGGATGCTTTACTGCAGCGCAAGGAAGCTGCTTTGAAGATGCCTCCTGGTGGTGTTTCCATGAGTGCTGCTCATGCTGCTACTCTTCGTGGGAATGGCGAGGCTCACAACAGCCATGTTGCCATTTCTGCAGCCGTAGCTGCTCCAAGTGGTATGGCGATTCCGCTGCTGTCGCCCATCGGCCACCGCCAAGACCAGCGCCTCAACGAGAATCAAGGAGGCGCCGCAGCACCCGCGGTAGAAAACACAATTCTCGAGGACGAGGCACGGCTGCCCACGCCACTCTTTTCGCCGCTCGCGGCACCGCAATGGTTGCCACCCAAGGGAGCCTCCACGGGAACAAGCGCTGCCAATGGACTTGGCACGCGTGCGGTCGCTGCACCGCCACCTTCTGCACCGCCAGCAGCCTTCATGCCTACTTCGGCTGCTGCCACTGCCACCACGACCCAAGCAACGACGACCGCAAGTTCGATGACTGCAGCCGCTTCGACCACGAGGAATGAGATGCTAGCTCCAACGCGCGCTTCGGAGCCTGCCCTAATTTGGCAGCGTCCCGCTGAAGTAGTGGCCAACGACCAAACGAAGGGTAGTGGTGGCAGTGCAGGTGACGCGGTCAGCCGGCATCAAGCACCGCCGCCCATATCCACGGAGACGTCAGTGGACGCCTCGATGGACCATGCGTCAGTGGGCGGCCATGAAGGGGAAGAAGAAGAAGCAGAAGCTGATTCCGCGCGCGCCAATTTCTCTACGCAAACTTCAGCATCCTTTGGATTGGGCAAAAGCTCTACGCGCATCTTGGACGAAGGCACCGACGACGCCGTCGCGCAAGCTGCGGCTACTCTGGCTGCCAGCTGGGCCGAAGCGCTGCCCGACGCTGACGCTGCAGCTGCACGCGCCACAGCTTCCGTGCACCACGACCGGCGCCATGCAACTCAATCGAATGCAGCTTCGCCCTATGGTGGCGGTGGTCGCGGCAGCCGCGACAGTGGCCTAATTCGCAACGATGCCTACCTTGCGCGCACGCATCCAGTGCCACCTTCAGATAGCGCGCCTTTTTCGGAGCCGCCCACCCCCGCTGCCCTGCGTGCCGCTACGCATCCACCTGGCAGCGGGCTGTCGCGCACCGAAGTTGCGCTCGCGGAGATTGACCGTTTGACGGGCTGTTTCCCGAGTGGGCCGGTGGTGGTCAAGCCGCCGTCGTCGCAAGGGTCCTGGTCCACCACTGATGAGCTCTTGGCGCGAGCCGACCCTTCCTGGCGGCGCGCTGACCTCATGGCTGCTACAGACGGCGGTGGAGATGGTGGCGATGATGTGCAAGCTCCTCCTCCTCCTCTTTCTGCGGCAAACCCACAGGCCAACGCAGGGCTCCCGTCGTATGGCTCGGGCCTCACTCTTCAAGTGTCGCCTTATGCGGACCGATGGGAAGACGACACAGCTGTTGATGAGAACGCTGCCGGCGGCAAGTTGACTGGTGAAAACCAACAAGGAGTCGGTGAAAAGTTGCAACCAGCGTTCGCTGCGACTCCTCTGAAAGGAAGCCTTCGCCGGCGCGAAGAAGTGGGTGCGTGGGCGGTGCTATCCACGGACTTGTCGACGCATTCCCTGGACTCGAGCGAGCAAGCGTCCGTGGACGGCGACCAAAGAGGCCCATGGTCGAGTGACCCTTATGCGCAGACCCCCCTCGCGAGGCACCACCAGCCCCCCTCGCCGCGACCTGCACAAACAACGCAAGCGCAGCAACAGGCTGAAACTGCGCGCTGGACCGTGAGCGAGGCAAACATGGAGCCGTTTGCGGCAGAGACTGGTGCATTGGACGATGAAGGCAACGAACAAGACGAGCTGGACGGTGGAGCCAACGATTTCGGAGGCACGATTGCGCGCCGTGTCGCGGGCGGTGGCAGCGACCTCAACTTAGCAGCAGCGGGTTTCGTGCGCGGCCGTGGCTTTGTGCTAGGCCCCGACGATGCAGATCCTTTTGCTGCCGTGGGTAAAGCTTCAGCTTCACTTCCCCCTCCTCCCCTTTCGATGCCTCTGGGTCGTAGAAGCGAGGATGAGACCGCGGCCAATGAGAAAGAAGACAGACACGGGCAGGCAACTGTGACAACTGGTGCAGCTGCCGCAGCAGCTGCAGTTGTTACCGGTCGCAAACTTCCTCTCGACAAAGCTACCCTATGTGGGGCTAGTGGCGGCAGTAGGGGCACGGTGACAAGCCCTGGGGGAGCATCCGTGCGAGTGGTGATGCCCGAAGGGCCCTCTCCGAAGAGCGGCCGCAGCAGCAATGTGAGCGAAGGAGGTGAAGACAACCAGGGCTTTGGCGGCGGCGGTGGCTCCGTAGCGAGCGGTTCTTTGGACGACACGGCCTCTGAGCTTCACCTAGGGTCGGACCGCGGTGGCGGTGGAGCGTCCGTGGACTTGTCGGTGCGCTCCACTGGGTCTTCATCTACGGCGCGCTCCTTTGCGCAGCAATTCCGGCAGTCCTACGAGGCTTACGGGGGTGGGCCCTCAACAGGCGCAGCAGCAACAGCAGCCACTAAGACGAAGACTACGAGTCACACTCCGAAAGTGCATGTGCGCCGGCCGGTGACTTCTGCAGTGCTCGAGGCCCACAATGCACAGCAGGCCGCCGCCGCTGCAGTAGCTGCCCGGGAGCGTGTGGGCGAGTCCAAGGCCGCAGCACGTGCGGCCACTGCGGCGCTGAGCGGTGGTCTAGTGGATAGCGCGGACGAACCATGGCGACGTCTGGCGAGCGACAGTCACACCGGCGATGGCAATGTTGCAGCACAGGAAGGAAAGGCAAAGGCTGCTACTGCTGCGGTTGCAGGGGCTGAAAATGCGGCTCCAAAAACCAATGCAACTACTCCACATGGAGCACCTGCTGCTTCGCGCGAAAGCTTAGAGTCATTGGAGCGCGCCCTGCACGGCACCACCCAGCGGAGCCCTTTTGCCAAGAGGGGCACGGGTGCCGTTGGTGGTGGCGTTAGTGGTGGCGATGGTGGTCAGCCGCGCGACTGGCTTGGTGCGTCGATGGCTTCGAGCATTACGCTCGGCACCGAGGTGCATGGCCTGGCCCGCGGCATGGCTGAGTTGGAAGCGCGCGCGTTTGCGCCCTCTGAAGAGGGTAGCTGCTCCTTCAGTAGGTTTGAGGAGAATGAAGCTGCTGCGGCTACTGCGACCTACCAAGACAACAAGGATGCTAAGATGAGTCGAGGCAGCGGCAGGTCGTTCGACCGTGATGGCGAGCAGGCGGCAGTTGCAGCAACGCACCGGACGGCAGGGGCATTTGAGGACGCGTTTGAGCGCACCATGCAGCTTGGCACCACTAGATTTGGCGAAGAAGGAGCAGGTGGCGGTGACGAGCAAGAAGAAGAGCTTGAAGGCGGGTCGCTGAGGTCTTCTGCTTCTAGTCTAGCGTCGCTCCTGTTGCAAGACCTTGGTGTCACCCAGGAGCTGCACTCAGGTGACGAAAGAGAACTGCCACAGGCGGCTGAGTCGTCAAGTGAAGCAGGTCGTCGAGCAGCTACAGATGATGATGGAGCCACCGTCGAAGGCGGCAGTGGTGGTGGTGGTGTTACTGCAGCCGGCGCAGCGCCACCGATGGAATTTGCGGAGCGCGTTTCGGAGCTGGCGAGCGGGCCCTTGCTGGCCATGGCGCACAAGAAGCTGGAGTTTGACCCGGGGTTGGACCGTTTGATGGAGCAGCAAGCAGCCCTCAAAGACCAGTTTGCGCGGAACCGCGCCTTGCTTGCGGCGTTTGACGCGCAAGGGTCGACTTCTGCGTCGTCGTACACGTCGGCGACCGAGACGACCGTCAGCACGAGCCAAAGCCATATGGTGGAGAGACCACAGCCTACTGTGGTAGCGTCAGGAGAAGGAAACACCGCAAGTCGTGCTGGTGAACCTAAGACTGGCGATCACGGCAGCAGCAGTCGCAATGATCATTCATCAAATGGTGGTGGATATGGTGGCGGTGGCCCATCTGTTGCTGTGCTCCCGGAAGCGAGCATCAGCGGCGGACGCGTTGGCGCGACTAAGGGGCAAAATGAGAAAAACAGCGCGAGCGCGAGCATGAGCAGTAACAGCATTGGAAGCAGCAGTGCGGGTGGTGTCGCAGCAACTTCCGTGGGACCTCCACGAGAAAGCGGCCCTGATTCTGCTGCTGCGAATGGTTTTGCGGATCAAGTTGACGAGGGTCGATTTTGGGCGGACACTGACGGACCGTCGATGAATGCGGACGACTCGACCATGGGGAGCACCCGAAGTGACGAGTCGCTGTCGGCGGTGGCAGAAGGTGACGAGCGCACGGCTTCAGGGATAACCCAAGGCAGCTTAGGCAGCGATCCAGCGGAAGGAGTCGAAGACAATGATGCTCAGGATCGTAGTAGGCACAACAATTCTGAGTTCAATATGTGCACCCGGGACGCAAGTGATGAAGGCATATTGCCAACGAATCCGGATACTAATCAAGCAGACAACGATGAGATGTCGAGCACAGGGGGTAGTGAGTATGATGCCTCTGCTGGATTCGACCAGAAGACTTACGGTGCAACGGCGCGTGGCGCAGGACCGCTTTCGCAAACTAATCTTTGGCACGAGGCCCACGATGGTATGTCGTTGAGCTCTACACACAGCAGCAGCGGCAGCAGCAGCAGCAGCGGCGGCAGTAAGAGCTCGTCCTTCGCGCCAGCGTCAACGACTTTGTCTACGTTTGCGCCGACTGTGACTGCAAGATCAGCGCCGGACGCGGCCAGCGACACGTCAACGACCACGTTCACGCCATCCAATCTGCAAGCTACCACCATTTCGAAGATGTCAACCGCTTTTTCACCCACCGCCTCGTCATGGAACTTGCAAGAAGAAGAAGAAGGAAGAGGAGGAGAAGAAGGAGAAGCAGCAAAGTCGACTACTGCTACTTTCTCGTCATCTTCAGCGTCGCCATCGTCGACGTTTGGCTCAGCCTCGAGTTTGGTCGCAGCTTCCTCTACCACGTTCACACCTTCGTATATGTCTCCTTCTTTGAACCAGACAGCAGAGGCGGTGGCATCCACAGCTGCTTCACTTTCTGTTAATCAAGCCCTAGACCTAACGCTACCTTCAGTGCGCGAAGCGAGTAGCGCTACGGAGAAGAGCAGCGGCTCGAGTGGCATGGTTGCTTCTGGATTGGGAGCGCCAGCGTCTGTGAATCAGCTCACAAGCGAAGGCTCCTCTTCGAGCGCAACGCCACCTGCCGATCACACTGCTCGCACGGCCGACTTCTTGGTGACTTCTGAAGCAACCACAGCCACTGCTGCTAGCGCTACGAGTGGCGTCAACACAAATGATGGTGGCTGGTCGGAATCAGGCATCGCAGCCACTGGGGCATCGACCATTGGTGATGGTAGCGGTGGCGATTACGCACAGGGTGATGGTGAGGACAGTACCTCGACCGGTGGTCGAAGGGGAGAAGATACTGAAAATGCCAACGACAATGACAATGGGAGGCTTTTCGCTGCAGCCTTGGAGACTGCATTGCCTCCCGTCGAGCCAACAGTGGCCTCCGAGACTGTGGGGAGCGTCAACGCCCAGCCCTCGATCTCAGAGACTGGTCCAGGCCTGGTAGCGCTCCGTGCTGCCCTCGCTGACAACGAGAACTCTTTGGATACTTCCAAAAGTAGCGGTGCTATGGATGGCACCGGCGGGAGCAACAACTACGATAACGACGACTGTAGTAACGATGATGTCTCTACTGTGAGCAAGGAATGGGCAAGGGAGGAAGCGGCGGCCGCTGAAGCTCTCCAGAGGAAAAGCGTGCCTGCAGCAATGCATGAGGCCACTGTCACTGGAGCACCCTCTGCGCTCAATGATGCCGTAGATACCAGCTTAGGGGATGATCCTTCGGTCAGTGCAACGAAATCTCAAGGAGATGACGACGAAGACACAAACGGAGAAGACGGCGGTGGATTTTCAACAGCTTGTACCATGGGCCATGACGACGAACGAACCTTCCTCGGAGCAACAGTGAACACGTCGACGGTCGCGTTGCAGGACGCTATGGCACCGGCACTGGCAGGAGATGAAGAGGAAAAGCATGACGAAGAACAAGTAGCATTTCAAGCACAAGTCCGAGGGACAGCGGTAGTGTCGCCTTCAGTCGAAGCGCCGTCTACGTATTCGTCAACGTCGTCTTCTTCATCGTCGTCGCCATCATCGTCTTCTTCATCGTCATCTTCTTCATCGTCATCTTCATACTCCACGTCTGAACCGTCATTCCAATCAGAAATGCCTCTTGTCAGCAGCGCTGCTGGTACTGTCAGGGCCGAGGGTAAGGATGAAAGGGCCGAAGCTGCTCCAAGTACGACGTCTCATACTTCAGGAGACGCAGCAACCACGGCTACCGGTTCCGCATTCACGGACGGTGCGGTGGCGCCCGAGCAAGGCAGCGCTTACGTCGGTGAAGTTGTAGGTGGAGTGGCATCACGGACTCTTGCAATGCAAGATGATCGTAAAGTAGCCAGGGAGCAGCAACTGTCGGAGTCTGTTAAGCTACCGAACCAAAGCACTTTCCTCGAAAGTAGCGGCGCCGTAGGCACCCACAACCACACTCGGAGTGGCCAGGGCGAGAACGCTGGAGCTTCTACCAGAGGCGACGCAGAAAACGAGCTGAAGCACCAAGCCTCTTCTTACCTAGAACCTCACGACGAATTCTATGATGGGGCGCTCAGTGGCGGCGGTGACGCCGCAGATTTTGGGGCGGCGATCCACAATGAAAGCTTGTCGAGCGCAGCGTCTCTGGAGAGCGACTCGTTCATGGCACCTGAGACAGAGGCTTCGAATACCACCATTGCCCAGCCAGGCCTTTCTCTAGCGTCGGGTGGCGCAGCAACCACGGCTACCGGTTCCGCACTCACGGATGGTGCAGTGGCGCCCGAGCAACGGAGTGCCTACGTCGGTGAAGTTGTCAGCGGGGTGGCTACGCCTCCTACTGCTATGGTTTCAAGGAGGACGGCAGCAACTGACGGCACCGCACCAAATGCAACACGTGAAGAAAACTTGGGAGGTGGTGACGCGCTACAGTCGTTTGGATGGCAAGCCTCATCGATAGGCCCTTCTTCGATTGGCCCGCCGTCGTCGACCTCTTCGATCCCGGCTGCGCGCTACCTACATGCACCTCCTGGTGGGCAAAGGGAATACTTTGGTGGCGAAGGGCCTTTGGACCTTTCTCTGGAGCTCTCAACGGCGCATTCGGAACGTGTTCATGGAGATGGTGCTCCTGGGGAGGACAGCCATAAGGGAGCGCGTGAAGAGTGGCCACCTACGCCAGCAGCTGTGTGGCGGCCTCACAACAGTGCTACCAGTCAACCTCCTTACGCCGAGGAGAACCCGGTGCCAGAGTCGCCCTGGCCGCCTACGCCGCCTGCGGTCGTGGTGCCAAGCAACAGTAGCCGCGGAAGCCAGGGCAGGGAGAGGAGCAGCGAGAAGAGCAGTGGCAGTGGAAGCAATGATAGTGGCAAGCAGAGTGGTTCAGTTAGTGCAGGCTTAGCCGTCGGCGCTGTCGTGCGCGTCACTGACAGTGCCGAAGAGTCACCGTCGCAGTACCAAGCTTTAGTGGGGAGTGTAGTTGCCGTGAGCGAGACCACTTGCACCTTACGCTTGGCTGATGGGCGCGTCACTAGCCATCTGAACAAGGCAAACTTGGCCCTTTTGGCACCATCGCCGAAGAAAGCGGACGGAATTGACAACGCGGGTACGATGTTGACGATGAACGAGAGTGGAGCGGAGCTCTCCATGGAAGGAGACTCCTTCGCTGAAGGCCGGAGTCTTGGTGCTGATAACTTCAGCGGTCGGTACTACGGCAGCGTTGACAACGACCGAGCGGATAACGACGACGACGACGAGGAGGATGACGTCAGCCAGGATGTGGGCACCGATGGCGGGTCGGTCTCCACGAACCAGGAGCTGTTCTTGAGCCCTGCCAATCGCACGCCTGCAGTGTCGAGGTACCAAAACTCGACCACTAACCGAAGCGCAGTGAGGCCACCGCACTCACAACCTCGTGGCGGCAGCGGTCTTGCCAGTGGCAGTGCTCTACGAGGAGGAGGCGGAGCTCATGGTCGGCCGCCAAGGCATGACGTGCTCATGCCTTCTTCTTCACACCATCCTACAGCATCAGCAGTGACAACAGGAGGTCATGGAACGAGGACTCCGAGCATGGCATCGCCTGCCCCCGGCGGCATCGGGCGCGGTGGCCGCTTTTACGACGGGCAAGCTCCGATGTCATCGGTGAAGCGCCGTCCGAATGCGGCTGCGTCCTCTGGAATGCGGTCTGCTCGATCGAATCACAGTGGAGCTGGCGCACGCACCGAGGACGACACGGATTTCGAAGACGCGCACTCGTTCCAGTCCTTGGACTCGCTCACCTACCAGGGCGATGACAACGGCTTTGAGCTTGGTGGTGGCGGTGGCTACGGCGGTGGGCTAGGCGCCATGAGTGGCTGGGACGACGATCACAATGACAACAACGAAATGCATCCACATGCAGCAGGCAAAGCTTTCCCCTGGGAGAATGAGATCAGTGGCAGCGTTGCCCTAGCTGGCCGAGGCGACAAAGCTCTCTCTGTAACGTTCGCAGCAACCAATGAGGTGGCAGCCGATTTCACATCAGGAGGTGACGAAGTTGAGAACGGAGCGCTTTCCTTGTCGCGGCACTCGCTCGGGCCTTCTACTATGCATTCTGCTGGGCTCGAGCCGTCGCAGTCTTTAGCGCCCACAGGCGACACAAGCGACGGCAACAACAGCCACAACCATGACGACGATGACGACGACAATAATTGGGCTCGCGGAGTACGGCATGGGTTAGATACTTCGAGTGAAGTAGGCGGTTGGAACCGCGGAGGCGTAACGCTCCGGCGCGGGGGTGCGGCCGCGACGCCTGTCATGTCCGAGCGATCCCTGTCGCAAGCCAGTGCGTCGGCGTGGGCGGAAGACCACCGCCGTCAAGACGAGGAGCCGTTGCGATTTAACGATGACCACCTAGAAGAGCGCAACGGTTTACCTGTGACACCTACCATCGTTGCTGAGGGCCGCGCAGGCGACCGCAGCTCACCGCATTCTCAAACCAAGGACAACGGCGACCACGACAGCCCTGCTGCGGATGCCGAGCCAATCATGACCATGAGTGGCGGCGTGATGGAGTTCAATTTTGCGTCCCCCGACAGTTCAGCGGCCAAACGCAAAGCCGATGCGTTTGCGGTGCGGTCCGCCGCGAGAGCCGCGGAAGCTCGCCAGAAGGCTTTACAAGACGCTGAACTTGCTCGTACGGCCTCTGAAGCCGCTGACGCTGCTGCTGCTGAGAGCAGCACTGCGAGCGTAAGCAGTGGAGGAGGAGGAGGAGGTGGTGGCTACAGCTTTACAGCTTCGCCAGGGCGCATGAACAGCTCTTCCTCCTCGATCTCATCTCGATCAACGCCAGGCAGTGCGCGAAACGGCGGAGTGGAGAAGTTGGCAGCGCGCTTGGCAGCAGGCAGCGACGAAAGCGTGCCCAAAGTACCCCCCAAAGAAGCGAAAAGGCGGTCTGCGCGGCTCTACCAGGCTTTGCCTGAAGTCGCGGCGGCACGCCAAAAGAAAGACGAAGCGCAGGCGCGGCTGGACCGAATCGCGATGGCGAAAGCAAATGGCAACAATCGTGCACGAGGCCGTCGGTCCTGAACCTGATCTACCTATTCTACAAACGCGATATAGAAATTCACCGAGTTCGTTACACCCAGGATAGATCAGTAAATTATCAGGTATTAGCCAAGAGACCGCCTTCAGGAATCATTGATTCATTGGCAATTTTACTTGAGAGCCAGTCTAGAACTCCGAGGGCGCATGGGAACTGAATCTGGCGCGGACCTGCCAGCCCTGTGTCCTTCAGTCCCATAACCATAACCATAACCCTCGCGGACCAAATTCACTCACGTTCGTGTGTGGTAGGCAAGAAAGTAGTACTCGGCGATAGGTAATTCCAAATCAGGCACATGATTTCTTGTAAGTATCTGACCTATTTTATAATCAAAAATAAGTTTTTGATGTATAATACATTGATGGGGTCTGCTAAGTACTAAGATAATGATTATCGGGCTTTGCTTGTCTCGAATCGCAAAAGGCAGCGCAAGTTCATTTCTTGGTACGTCATGCAAAAATATAGACCAAGAAATCATATCAAAACAAAAATTGGTTATTGATGATGCGCAATTCCTCTTGAAACTACAAAAAGTCGCACTGCATCTTACAGCTCCGAATAGCCGCCTCGGCGTGGTGTCACAAGCGACTTCAAGTTGGTTGCAAAAGCCGGCAACTCAACGCCCTGCTGCTGTTGCTGTGCTGAGGTTGGCGTAGCTTTCAGATTTGCTCGGGCGTCTAAGAGGAGCGCGAGGACAGTCACGACGATCACGAACACGACGGCACAGAAGCTGGCGAACCACCAGGACGAAGGGGGTGCTGGTGCCATGCTTGCTCCTTCAAGTTTGGCACTTTCATAACGCGAAGACGCCTCCAAGGATGCCACAGCTGCCACCATGGCAAGCGCACCGCGGTCAACGGCTTCAGCGTCGTACGTCTGCCACGCTTGCCTGCTGTGCGGATTAGCGCTCAGGGGTACCCCCCAACCGGAGGGGAGCACCCACTCGCAGTCGCTCTCGAGCAGCAAGTCGTTCCGGCCACGCCGCACGCGCGCAAAACCCCCGTCGCCCCAATAGTCGCCCCACGAGTTGCGAAGCTCCCAAAACTCCACGCCCGTGGCCTTGTCTACGCCCCAGCCCACTACTTCTACGATGTGATCGGTGGCATTTTTGGAATTGAGCAAGGACCCCACTGTAGGGTGAATCCGGTCTTCCAGCCGTGCTGCTGCTAACTCAGGCTCGTCTTCCAGAACCCCCACACCATCAAAAGCTAGCATAGCAGTGGCGTCCAATGCGCATGCTACTGGTCCACGCGCTGCAATTTCCTTCCGCACCGCAGTCTCGTCGAGCTTTGGGATTTTTCCGAACTTGTCTACTCCCAAACGAGGGTATGGCTGCACGGCGCAGATGCCATCCCCGAAGCAGGGGACATTGCGCGGCGCGTCACTCGGGACCGCGAAACAGTGGTACTGGCCTGGATCTCCTGCGGCTGACTTCTCAGCGGTCCAGTTTGCGGTGCCCATGCAGTTTTGGCAAATGTTCACCGCATCACATGCACGGCCTTCTTCGGCCGCGTAAGGCATGCAGCCCTCGACAGGTACGCCGCCCCCTTCGAAGTCCGCGGCCCATTTCCAAGCTTGTGCTGGAGACCCTCCGTGGCACGCTACATCATTGAAACAGTTGAGCAGCACTTGCAAGCTGGCTACGTAGTCCGGTGCCAGGTGGCGATTCGGCGACGTGTCGACGAGGAAATTGCCGTCGGGATGGCTCATCAAGTAGCGCGCGATTTTGATGCGGTCTTGGAGCGTGTGCATCGAACTAAATTGAAAGCACAAGCAATTTTCAGCTCAAATTTTGAATAATTTAGGGTTTGCTACCTGGAGAGCTGGAGTGGGCTTGAACTGCATGTAAATTAAAAAAAAAAAAAAAAAAACTCGCAAGTGGTACGCACTTCGACCAGTGCACAAAAAGAACGAACCCGAAAGCGTAGCATGCTCCGCAGTATCTCGGAATATGTTGATTGCCACTGACTGTCAGGAGTGAACCTACACCAGGAACGTCTCGCCAGGAAAATTCGCGTGGCAGGTGTTTCGGTGTAATCAATGTTCCCGGTGGCTCTAAATGGAGAAGCTTTTCCTCGTCGTCTCCGCGCAGCAAACCGTGCACCGATGCGCCATGCGCCTGATCAGCCTCCACAACGCTAGCAAATAGAAAACAGATAGTAGCAGTCCACATAAGAGCCATGCCAGCGATTTCTCTGGTAAACAGCAGCTCCGGGAAGCTATACTTCTTAGTAGGCAATGAATGCAATCGAAGACATCGACGTTGACGTTGTGTTCAAGGAATCGCAGAACAACACTTCAACATTATTCTGGAAGATTCTTTTCATCTCTCATATAAGCGGTTCAGCAGGACGGCTGGACCGCTGGACGAAAGCTCGTGCACTACAGAGCTACAGAGTACAGTCTAGCTAGTCTAGTCTAGTTAACACTCTCCCAAAAACAAAGGAAGGCAAGTACACAGCAGTCATAGAGGCACATAAAGAATGCACTTGAGCTGCAAATGCGCCAGCAAATTCGCTCCAGAAGGCCAATGAAGGCTCCAACTGGCGCCTTTCCTCCGAACAAGTCGGTGGGACTGAGTGCTCGTTCGTGTGTCAAGTTTCAGGTCAACGAGGCAATTCTCTGGGCTATTTTTGCCCCAGAAGGACATCGTTTCAATGTTTTTCTAAGGCGTCGGGCGCCAGCCGATCTCAGCATCGCCTGTCCTCTTTCTTGCTAACGAAGGATGGATCACGTGGCTGCAATGCTTTAGGCTGTGCGAACACGAATGAACACAGGCCCACGAACACCAGGAATGGCTTCTCCGCTCCAGAAGCGGTACTTAGCGAGGTCGAACAAAGATCCGATTGTGTTCAGGCTCAGACTCACATGTATCCGAGTTTGGTGGGGGTTTTTCACCCTCATCCTGAACCGAATTTCTCTCCTCCAAGTCCAAAGTCATACCCACTCCACCGATAGGATTCTTTCACCCACCGAGGAGCTGCGAGTCTAGGCCCACTAGGATGAACAAAGAAATGAAAGAAGCCGCAAAGCAGGGGAAATCTTAGTGGATTTTTCTTCGCAAATCATGCATAAGTTCAGTGGCTGCAGGTGACGGGAAACTCACAGTACAGTGGACTTCTGTACGCATGCACGAATGAAAGCATTTCGTAGAGGCCCTTCTTGGCCGTGTGTACGGGCGCCGACCATGATCTATTTAACCGAAGTCAATGCTTCACTTTGCACTTCGAAATATTAGTCTCAAGGGAGTCGGAGAGGAGGAGAACAGACACAACATTACCGACCCAAGACAAACCCTTTAATAACAACTCTATTGCTGTTATTTGCTGTGCAATCAAGTAGGGCTAGGCATAAGAGGGAAAATCAATTCCTTGGATATTTCTTCATAGGATTAGTCAGATAAAAGCAATTACCGAACCATCTGAAATATCTCTCGCAAGTGCGAAGGCGATAATGTGATATCCAAAGCAAGCAAGAGAAGTTTAAAACCCGGCCCTTTGGCCTCTGCGCCCTAAATATTTCCTGGAGGCGATGTTAATGGCTTTAATCATTTAAATATTCGAATGCATCTCGGAACATCCAGATTCATTCCATTATTCCTCAACGAAAGAAATCCTGCTGGTCCTTTTATTCACACCACCTTAAAAAGACTGTCCTTAAGGACGTTCCTTTGGAAGAGTAGCCGGAATATCCTCCGTTGAACCTTTGGAATCAGCGAATCGTCTGCGACCTCGCATCATCGCGACTTCGTGAAATGCTCACCGTAATACTGTACCAGAGGGAACCCGGTGCACAGACACAACACATGTCATCGAGCTACGGAACCTAGCATCGAAGCACAGACACAACACATGTAATCGAGCTACGGAACCTAGCATCGAAGCACAGACACAACACATGTCATCGAGCTACGCAACCTAGCATCGAAGCACAGACACAACACATGTCATCGAGCTACGCAACCTAGCATCGAAGCACAGACACAACACATGTCATCAAGTCAAGCAACCTTGAATCGAAGCAGGGAAGCGCAACAGTAATCTAGCCTCGCAACCTAGCATCAAAACACAGACACAATACAATACATCAAACCACACAACCTAGCATCGAAGCACAGACAAAATACAATACATCAAGTCAAGCAACCTAGCATCGAAGCACAGACTCAATACAATACATCAAGTCAAGCAACCTAGCATCGAAGCAGGGAACCGCAACAGTAATCTAGCCACGCAACCTAGCATCAAAGCACAGACACAATACAATACATCAAGTCAAGCAACCTAGCATCGAAGAAGGGAAGCGCAACAGTAATCTAGCCACGCGACCTAGCATCGAAGCACAGACACAATACAATACATCAAACCACGCAACCATGAATCGAAGCAGGGAAGCGCAACAGTCATCTAGCCACGCAACCTAGCACCGAAGCACGGAAGAGCAAAAGTCATCTAGAGAACGCAAAGCACTAATAGTAATAAAATGTCATCGAAGCGGTCAAGCAAGCCCAATAAAGTAAAGAAATCAAACCATGTACTTTACTGTCAACAGTGTCTCACGCACCCTAAGAACCATTAGTATCTACGAGCTCATTGAAATAGCACAAGACATGGAAGTTACCGGGGAAGGAGAGCACCTGACAGGAGTAATCCAGCAAGTGCTTCTAGCATTATAAAACAGACAAAGGCAGCCACAAAACACCCAGCCACGTGTCCATTCACACGCACAGTGCCCCAGTTCGCGCCATAATTAT
>Ga0307931_1001260_pt1 | contig 16666 bp, 11 predicted proteins | sample OrgLakmetageno47_FD_201816 | JGI IMG/M metagenome (GOLD analysis project Ga0307931, IMG submission 201816) | Saline water microbial communities from Organic Lake, Antarctica - #47 | ecosystem: Environmental > Aquatic > Non-marine Saline and Alkaline > Saline | place: Antarctica: Organic Lake... | reverse complement strand
CGGACTCGCACCCCTGCTCGAACTTAATTAAAAGCTTGTCTTTAGCAGTATACCCCGAAGAGTGTGGGAACGCGCCGGTCGATTACAAGATGCCTGCGATGGTAGCTATTTTAACGGCTTGCCATTAAATCATCCTGGACAACCACTCACGGACAAAGACTCATGTACGGAGTTGATTTAATCACCCCGTATGCCTATATGTATAATTTACTATTAACGATAATACACCTGATACCTATTAATTTCTATGTTAAAAATTTCTTGGCTCTAACTTCTTTTCGAGCTCAGTAGTGCGGTCGTCGGACTTAAACCCTAATCAGCCATAACCAACAAAAACATGGATTTGAGGGAGGGGCGAAGAAGCGCCATCATTCCCAAAAGGCCTTCCAAAACTCCCATCGTTCAGCAAAATTGAGTGAAGTAAAGACAATACTATATAATGCAATTGCCGTTTACTTCTGGTTGGCGACAAACGCCACGCCCTCTTCGATGCTTGGGGTGAGCTCGGTGATGGCCTTGCCCAGCAAATCCTTCTCAAACGCGTCGATTTCGCCGAGGCCGTAGTTCTCCTCGATGCCGTCCTTGCCGATCCGCACCCGAGTCGCGAACCACGGGCACTCCGGCACCACCGTGGACTCCACGTAAGCGCACTCCACCACGTTGGATTCGCCTGTGAATGAGTTTCGAAACAATTCGGGAAGAAAGTGAAAAGCAAAGAAAAGAGTGAAACGTCCATAATCACATTGCACCACAAGCGCAGGCTTCGTAACGATGCGTCATTCCAGAACAATCGCATGCAGGTGCAGTTAAAGCAACTTCTACGCAGGAAATGGATGGATCTTTCACGAGAAGAGGATATGCATCGAATCCACTCCACTCACCGTTGAGAGCCTTCACCAGCGAACTGGTGAACTGAGCGCCGGCTTTGGCCATCGACAGAGTGGCGGAGCCCGCGCCGGCCTTGGCGTTCACCACTTCCGTGCCGCCGTTTTGAATGCGGTCCGTTAGCTGCGCCACCTACATAAGAGCACAGCAGAAACCGAAAAACGCAAAATGGAAAAGCTCAGCATGACCCATCAATAGAAATCTGACTAAAAGAAAGAGATTAAAGCTTCGCCCTCAATTAACTTCTCGTTTCAAAGGAGTGTGATTGACTCCCCCTTTGATTTCGCTATGTCCAGCTACAACAAACCGACACTTCTCAACCAACCAATCATATGATCTATTAAATCCATCCCACCTGCGCGTCGGTGAGCTTGCCCTTGAGGCCCTTGGGCTCCGCCTGGCTCAGCAGCGGCAGAATCGAGGCCCCCGCGTGCCCCCCCACCACGGGGATTTTCACGTCCCCCACTGGCACCCCGGCGGCCGCCGCCACGAAGGTGTGGGCGCGCACGATGTCCAAAGTGGTCACGCCAAACACCCGCTTCGGGTCGTAGCAGCCTACGGGTAGAATAAATAATGGACAAAAACAAAACAAAACACAGTCGTTATAAACAAGATCCAAGAAAGATCCAAGATCCTATCCAAAAGGGTGCAAATCGAACGTAGCGAGGATGATAGGACCACCGAAAGTTAGAAACATCATGCAGGCAGTTTAGGCGCACCGTTCTTCTTCATTTGCTCGGCGAAAATGGGCACGGTGGAGTTGACCGGGTTGGAAATAATGGCCACAAACGCCTTGGGGCAGTTGCGCGCCACCTATAAAACAGGCCGGCAGCATCAGCTAACAAGAAACAATACATGCCAGGGCACAACGTGAAAAAGGAGCGTAAAACGGCGGCGTAGATGACTGACTATACCCTGATACATCGATGTTCTCAGTGATCTCACAATCTAAGGGAGATAGAGAGGATTGGCTGGCTGGCACTAATACAATTCAACCCAAGTTGAACTATAGAATATTTGCACGGCGCTTTGTCGCTCATGTACCGCGTCGGCGAAGTTGGCGTTGAGGGTGGCGTTCACGTGGAAGAGGTCCTGGCGGGTCATGCCCGGCTTGCGCGGCACTCCCGCCGGAATCACCTGGGCCGAGGAATAACAGGAGTCAAACACACAAGCACACACACAAACAGACAGCGGCAGTGGAAACAAGATCAAGCGAAGTGAGACAAGGTAGAAGAGGGAGGGGAATTTTGCCACGCCCCAAAGCCTAACTCCTCCTATGCTATTATAAAAACGACACGTGTCACGAGTGCTCAGAACCAGTCTGAAAACTCAAAAAGGAGAATAAAAAGAGCAACGAGGAGAGCACGCACCACGATGTCGCAGCCTTTGAGCGCGTCATCGAAGGCCTTGGCCTGGAATCCAGCCTTGTCTGCTTCCGGGAGGGCGTCAGGGCCCGTGAATTGCTTGAGAGTCATGCCGTGGCCGGAAACTTCTGCGGGAGTGTCAATGTGCGACAAGTCTGCGGCCACGCCAGGAGCGCCCACCATGTCGAACACGGAGACGTGGGTAACGGCAGGATCAAGCTTCAAGAGCAGAGACAACGGCTGCCCGATGCCGCCAGCGCCACCAACAACGCACACCTTGAAAAGCCGGAGTTGGCACAAGATTCATTTTTAGGGAGTGTCAAAAACATCGATAGCAAAGGCGACGATAATTACTGGCTGATGATAAAGCAAACAGCGCCTTACGCTTGAAATTAGAAAAGGCAACGATGTAACAAGAAAGCTGAATTATGGTGCTAAAGTGCTCCAAGACTTTGATACCGACGAGATGTTTCAAAAGATCTGTGATGTGGAAAGTTTGTTAAGCTCTGAAGAACTGGAATATGTTCGAGGTTACGCAAACGAACGAAAGAGCGAAAAAAGTACCAACCTTGGCAGCCGAGGCTGACGAGGCATGGAAGGAGCGATCGGAGCGGGCCGCCACACGGGCGACGGAGCGTGGAGCTGAAAAGAAAGCCATTGTTTTTTTGAGGGAGAACGGGCGAACTGGCAAGCTGTCAAGCAGCGAAATGAGGGCACGACACGACGACCGACGAAGACAGGAAGATGAGGAGATGAGAAGATTTTTTTCTCCGTGTTCCACAAAATCTGCTGCAGGTTTCCCCCTTCTCGGGGTCTTGAAGTTCCGAAGCACCAGCAGCACACGTCGTCCACGTTGCAAAGCTCGTGAGTGTCTGCGTGTTCAAGTTAGTTCCCCTTGAACGCCTTCCAAACGTTTGCGTGCCTGAATCAGCCCTTCTTTGTCATCATTGAAAAGAAAAGAAACGTGATTATCTTCACGCGATCAAGCCTCGGAAGTGGCGTTTTTTTTTGTGTTCTTCTTCTGAGAGGAGCACGAGAGTCCGAGGTTGTGATACTTTGAAACCTCGCTGACCCGCTGCGCTATGTGTTGCGTCTACATTTTATTGTCTCGCAGATTGTTTGACGATGCAATTCTCCGCCCTCGTACTGGCGCTCGCCTTCGGGTCAAGCAGCGCGTTCCTGCCTGCTTCCGTGCAGCGAGTGGCTCGTTCCACCCAGGTAAGCACTGCTCTCTTGTTTTTCTTGCCGCTCCTCCTCTTTTGGAAAATCAAGCGAAAATTGATTCATCACTTTACTCGAAAGCTACCAAAGATACTTCTGCTCTTCATACTGAAAATTGTTGCTTACTTGGGCCTATTTTCCTACATGTTCAGCGCGCCACCGAGGACCCTTGGTTCCCGGATGCCGTAGCCACCTACAGCGCTACTGGCGAGTCGACTGGCCCAGTGACCGGCGAGCCTTCCACCTACAAGCAAAACTTCCTCGAGGCCACGCCTTACTCCAACCAGGAGAAGATCCCTGTGAACACCTTTAAGGCCAAGGTTGGTTTATGTGTCATCGTGTTTTCGTGAAATGCACTTTTCTGTACTTTTATCTGCTCTTCGTGTAACATAGCCGCTCCTTCAGAACGGGCCCTTCTCGGTGTGAAAAAGAGCATCATGAAACGAAGATTTCGCAATATTTTAGTCTTCTTGATGTATGCACGTGATTGGGGTAGATGTTTTTGTGCGCTGCCTCTTTTTTCATTTACAAGTTGTGACTAACGCAGCTCTCTCGTTGTGTGGTTCTCCGAAAACTTGAAACGAAAACAGGACCCGTACATGGGTAAAGTTGTGTCGGTGAAGCGCATCGTTGGCCCTAAGGCCACCGGCGAAACCTGCGACATTGTGATCGACACCCAGGGCGGCATCCCTTACTGGGAAGGCCAGTCGTTTGGCGTGATCCCCCCAGGCACCAACCCCAAGAACGGCAAGCCGAACAGCGTGCGCCTGTACTCGATTGCCGCGTCCCGTTACGGTGACGACATGTCGGGCAAGACCACCACCCTGTGCGTGCGCCGCGCCACCTACTGGGACGAAGAAATGGGCAAGGAAGACCCGGCCAAGAAGGTGCAGATGAGCAAGGAAGACAGCTAGTGCAAGAATAGATGACCTTATTAAAAGTTGTCACCTGTGAGTTTGCTGAGTGACGACCAACTTTCCTTTCCAAATCTGTGCTGCCTCCTTTTTTTCTCTTCCTAGGGCGTGTGCTCCAACTACCTGTGCGACGCGACCCCAGGCACCGAAGTGAAGATGACCGGCCCTTCCGGCAAGGTTATGCTCCTCCCGGAGGACAAGCCCGAAGCTGACATCATCATGGTGGCCACCGGCACCGGCATTGCCCCGTACCGCGCGTTCTGGAAGCGCCTCTTCATCGAGGACACTGAGGCGGCGGCCAAGTACAAGGGCCTGGCCTGGCTCTTTTTGGGCGTGGCCAACAGTGACGCGCTCTTGTACGACGACGAGCTCCAGGTGAAAACATCTTGCTAATAGGGTTGCGCTGTTGCAGCGATGCTCTTGCTTATATTGAATATGAGCTTGGATCGCAAATTTCTCGCTCAGCTTAGGACATAATTTTGTCTATGTGACTTCTTTTCTTCGATCTTGTGTCGTAGATAATCCCATCAAGGAGTTGGTCCTTCTGAGCCTCATTCTTTGTAGTGCATCAATTTATGGCACTCACACCTGCTTTGCTCTAATCCTTGCAGATGATCGCCAAGAAGAACCCAAACAACTTCAAGCTGGACTACGCGCTGAGCCGCGAGCAAACCAACGCGAAGGGCGGCAAGATGTACATCCAAGACAAGGTGGAGGAGTACGCCGATGACATCTTCGACCGCCTCGACAAGGGCGCGCACATGTACTTCTGCGGCCTCAAGGGCATGATGCCGGGCATCCTCGACATGCTCAAGGGCGTGTGCGAGTCCAAGAGCATCGACTACGAAGAGTTCATCAAGGGCCTCAAGGAGAAGGGCCAGTGGCACGTGGAGGTGTACTAAATGGGTTGCTTTTCTTTGCATGATAGCACGCCGCAGCGTTTCTTTAGTCGGAGATCCCAGCAACCAAGCCAATCCATTTCTGAATGGGCTTTCCTTTGGGATGCGTAAGCTAGCGTCCCTCCAATCCATCTGCTGTCTGTTGTTTCTTGTTGACTTAGAACCGCCCACGCACAACCCGAAAACGCACAAGTAGCAAGGTAGAGGTAGACACCCACTTCCACTTCCCTTCCATTCCATCTAAATCTGTATCGAGGACAATTTTTTGGATATGTGATATATGTATTATCAATTATGGACATGGAGATGACTGACTTTGGCAAATGTACACCCCGAGCTTCCGCTGACATTTGTGCTGCATTGAACACTCCTGGCACACCCAATGCCAGGAACTAGGAACTCGAACTCGAACTAATACAAACCCAGATGACACAGAAGCCAAGATGCTGCGGGCAGAAGTGTACGCGCGTGCGTTGCGCGCAAGTCAAAATCGTAAGTAGGAAGTGTGTAGAGGCTAGGAAGTTTGGACCCCCCCCCTCTCTAAAGTGGAAACTGTTCATGAAATAAATATGGGGCCAGCCTTAAGTCCCTTTTGCGTCTGCTTCTGCGTTGAAGAGGGCGCGCGCGCGCGCCGTTGCTCCGTCTCTTGTAGGCGCGCTGAGCCAAAGACCTCCGCTTCTCCTCAGGCGTAACCCTAATGTCGCACCAGGGTGGCCTTGGCCTTAGCTGCGATTTGGCAATGTCAAAAGGCACTTTCGTGACGAGCTTCAGCCAGCCAGCGCGGTCCTGCGCCAGGGTTGCCCATTCCGAAAAGGTGATCGCTTTTCCGCCGTCGTCCATGAGGCCGAAGTGCTTCAGTCTTCAGATTCAGATGCCGCTCGAGAGATCTGCCATCTGCCATACGTCATCTCTTAACCACCTTCTATCCTCGGTTCGTGTACCCACGAGAGCATGAGCCCTTTGGGTAGCCGGCTCTTGGGCATGCGTGCGACGTGACCAGCCCAGAATACCAGGTTGCAGCGGGCACCTCGGAGGTTACACAGGGAACTGAAGTGCATGGAGTGTGGCCGTGACGCGAGCCATAAGCACCTTCATCTCTTCGAGAGCAGCAAGCGCGACCCGGAGCCGAGGCTCCACTCTAGAAATATCCGACGTCTTCGGCTCGGCTCCAAAAACCTGGGACGTCTCCCGCTCGGCGACATGAATCCTCGACGTCTTCTGAGCCATCCTGCGCTGAAAAGCCTGCCTGTTCCGCTCCTTGGCTCGCGCTGAGGTGTTCTGCCTGTTCCCCGTCCCGGCAGTGTAATTCCTCGTCGTCCCGACGGTACATGGATCGTTCTCCACAGTTTCTGCACCAAATGGCACACAAATTGTTGCGCTTAATATACCCACATTTACCACGCAATAATCTCAGACTGCGACGTGAAGTCGCGTTTACTAGGGCCCACCCTGTCGATTGTCCGGAAAGAACGTATCGCCCGCTCTCTTAAATCACGTTAATACGGTAGGTCGAACCTCCCCCACAAAGTTTGCACAAGGGGGAAATTCCTCAGTAACTGAATAACACAACACCTCCCACATACATCAACATAATAATGATACCTATGCACTAGTGTGCAGAGTGGCGAGCTTTGTATATTTCCTGAATAAATTTAATTCGATCAGTTCGTTCTTCGCAATTAGCTTTTATTGGAGATGCACAAGACAAAAACGAAATCCTCTTGGTGATATAAGCCTCTAGATAGCGCGAGTCAAACGGGCTGCAGGTTCCTGGGAAATATTATCTCCGTTACGACTCGAACACCGACGTTAGCTTGAGCGCGTAAGCTGCTAAGTAAGCCAACTTTGAACCAGGTCTCTCGACGACGCACTCGTAGCAAGCCTCACCACGGCAAAGGAATCGCCTTAGGCACTACAATGGGCGAAAAGAAGCCACCGCCAGGCATTCCGACAAGCTCGTTCTGAGCACTAATGACAGCCGAGGTTGCAAAACCCTTGGCGTCCTTCCGCTCGGCCTTCGGGATATGCCGGATAGTGGGCCGCCGCTGCGGTGGCGTGGGGACTATTTTCGCCATACCTAGAAGCTTGTTGACACGTTCTGACGGCTGCGCGCCCACTGAAAGCCAATATTTGATGCGCTCTGCGTTCAGTCGAACCTGCATGTGAACACATGGAATGTGAGCCAATGCGGCCGCGCGCAACACGCCGCAACAAAAGCACCAGAATACGCAAGAAGCATGAATAAGGACTAGCCTAGTAGACTTAAAGAGTGTCAATTATAATTTATTGAATATGAGCGCTCGTTACCTCCTTTGTGCCGCCTCTCGTAGGAATGGGATTGTAGGAGCCAACCTGTTAAAGAGCAAGTATGTCAGACATCAAAGGTACTCCAGATCAAAATAGGCAAGAAGCGCACCACAAACCTGCTCGATATGCCTTCCATCACGAGGTGCCCTCTGGTCGGCGACTACGACGCGGTATGTGGGAAGATGCTTCCGCCCAAAGCGGGCTAAACGTAGGCGAACCACCATTCTTCGAGTACAGACAGTGTAGCGTAGTGAACAAGAGAAACACACTGAACACAAGAAGTGTTGATGACCTCTGACCTCGTCACTTGGGGGTCTGTCTACAGGGGGACATCTTTGCTGTACATACTCAAAACGTAAAACGCGTTCCACGCTCCACCACATCGCTACACGCTAGTAGGAGCAATAACGGGGAACATTTGATAAGACCTGGAGGCTTCACTGAGTCTTTCATTTGATTAGATGGCTAGCGCTGCAAAGGCGCAGAATATAGCCGTCGCTAGTCAAATTTGGGCGTCCAGAGCAGTTTTGGTAGCGAACCTGCGAGGGAACAGCACGAAACAATGCAACTCCATGCGAATCGAGCTGAGCAAAGTAGGCGGCCATCTAAAGTTTTTGAAGAACTCGCTGGCTCAGGTTGCTTTGTCTGAAAGCAAAAACGTAGGATTGCATAGCAACCGCGAAGCCATGAGTGCGCTGTTGAACGGCCAAGTGTGCCTGCTCTACTCGGATGCTGAGGACCCCATGGCTTTGTTCAAGGTCCGTTTGCTTGTTGAATTAAAGAATTGGGCCTTTGCGCCCATTCCTGGTGGCTAAGATCTTGAAGTAGTGGTCAAGAATTTAGCATTCATCTTGGTTACGAGTACTTCGAAGGCTAGTGCGTCTATCATTCCATTCTATGATCAGGCCTAAATGTTTTGCCCTCTGAACGTATCACAGGTGGCCAAGTCTCTCGAGGCCAAAAACGAAGAGTTTGCCATCATTGGGGGTGCCTTCGATGCCACGTAAGTTCATAATTAATATATATGATTGATTTTCTAGCTCTGTCGCACTGCTGAGACATAGACAAATGCCAAATGCCAGCTAGTACACGACGTACATGTTTCAGACAGATGCCCTCACCTGTGGTGGCGCTTAGTGGCTGATTTTATTGTGCAACACATTTCAAACAGGTTGTTGACTCGCGACGGAGTGCGAAAAGCAGCTGCTCTGCCACCTGTGATTGACCTTCAAGCTCAACTGGTAGGTGTCTCTATGGAATACCTCATCCTCTCTGTTTGCTCCCGTCTTGACCTCTCAATAAATTCAGTTTATACACCTAAAGTTCAACTGTCTAACTTCCACACACCGATACGATACTAAATTTCCCAGATTACGGCGCTGCAAGGTCCCTCGATTGGGCTGGCGAGCGCGCTGGAAGCCCCAAAATTCAACACCGCGCGCGCGCTCACCATGGCGCTCGAGCGGCCAGCCAAAGATTTTGCTCGAAGCGCCGACGGCCGCGCAAAGCAACTCGACGAGAAGTAAAGGCTACTGCAAAGATGTTACATGAGGCCAAGCGAAGGATTTTTTGAAGCCAGGACAGAAGAGCTTCTATTACTTCCAATGTAAACGTAAATTAAACTAGGTGATTTCTCGGTGCTCGGAGGTGTTATATCTCATCCTGGGTTTTAATGTCAAGGTTAAGGGTAGAAGTTAGAAGTACGGAAAAGTGGTCGCTTATTTAGGGGAGCACAAAAAATCCCTATATTTGACTTCTCTTCGTAAATATTGAGGAATGGGTGATGTCATCCCGGGACCTATTATAGCCTGCTCTATTATTCTCGACTTCTCCGGGGGGTTGTGGGTTGGTTTTAATTTTAATTGGTTTTAATCGTAATTGGTTTTATTGTTTGCCTGTTTGGTGTTGCTATTGAATACCACGTCAAAAGGGACAACAGTTTTACAGGTCCACCGCCTCCTGGGCCCTGCGCTTACAGTGCGCACGTGATGGGGTCGCTGAGGCCTGACATGGATTCCCCGTTCTGGTAGGCACACGCAAAGAGGGCGAACTCCGTGCCGTTGTACGCGTTGGCCATGCCTTGCCCCCAGGCAATGGGCGTCGAGTCGTAGCTGAGGGCGAGGTACACGTTGGTGCCGAGAGCACCGTTGCCGAATTGCATGCGCGCCGCGTGCACCACGCTGGAGCCGTCGGTGGCCGTCACCACGAACTCGCCCGTGTACTCGTCGGTGGAACCGTCGTAGACCCACTGCTGAATGACAGCCGTCGTGGTGGTGCCGTCCTTGCCCGGGCTGGTCCAATTCGCTTGCGTGTAGTTGGCGTCCATCACGAACGACCACACGCCAGCCTGATAATTCGCACTAATTTCCACCCCCACCAGGTTGGTCGGCAAGTGGTAGTCGGTACAATTTCCGCAGTTCGAAGACGCGTCGCAGGTGCCGGTCTTGGCGCAGGTCCCGTTCAGGCAGCCCACCGTCGGGTCCACGCAGTTGGTGGCGCAGGCGTCGGCCGTGGCGTACGCCGTCGCAGGAGTGTCGGAGCGCGTGAAGTCCGGGTCGTCCCCAGTGGTCGCGGAGCAGGTCAGCGCTGAGCAATCGCCTACGGTAGAGGGGTCCTGCAAGAAGTACTCGTACCTGCGTGAAAGGAAAACAGCAGATGCATAATGAAAATAGTTTTATACTATCAGATACTTTTGAGCCCAAGGTGATAATTGTAGATAGAGGGCAATCAGAAGAAATCTCGAAGAACAATAAGACATTTGAATGGAAGCAAGGCTAACTCTGAAAGTGCCTCACGAAAAGCAACAGGAAAGGACAACGCACCACGGGCACTTGTACACGTCGCAAGAGTCCGTCAGAGTTGTGCCTTGGCAGCTGTAGGTAGGGCCCATCGTGAAGCACTTCGCGCCACTGCGGGCCGTGTCCGTCGCCGTGTCGTACAAATTGCCGATGCACCAGCCGCAAGCCGCGTTCGCCGTGCAATCCCCGCAAGCGGTCAACTCGCTGCAGGCGTCGGTCACCTCGACTTCAGGCGCAGCGGCAGTAGCAGCAGCAGCAGCTGCTGCAGAGGGTGCGCCAAGGCGGCGCGTAGTGCTCTTGGAGTTGCTACCCATGGCGAAAGGGCAGTGGTCTAAATCATTGTGAATAGTATCACATTTTGAGATGAAAAAGTAAGAAAAATATTGAGGACGCTGACAGAGGTAAAACAAAGACAGCCCAATCATGCAGAGGTTACGCGATGCGAAAAAGGGATTCTTGTGGTAAAAGGGCCGAACCTTGGTCGAGGCAGGCGTAGAACACGTAAAGTTGCGCGCCGTCGTCATAGCACTCAGGAGCTTCCACACCCCCCGTGTTGCATCCCATGGCAATGGTGTGTGCGTCCGAGCCAGCTTGCCAGTCCACTCTGTAGGTGCACGACAGCGATCCAGAAGCTGAATTGGCGTCGAAGTTGAAGAAAACTTCGTCGCCTGAGCACTTGTCGCTCCGACGGCAGCCCACAATGGAAGTCACGGTGCCGTTGCTGCGCCCGGCATCGTTGATGAATTCGGCGGCGCCGCCGTTGGAAATTTGCAACTGCACTTCGTCAGTGGCACCGTTGTCGATCCGGAACCCACGCATGACTCCGAGCGACACGAGGTTCGCGGGAGCACCATCCGAGGAGCAGTCGCACTGCGCTGCTCCTTTGAAGGTTCCGTCACACTTCCACGCGTTTTTGGAAGTTTCAATGCAATGGCTAGACGAAAGCTGGTCATTGATGTAAAGGCTCCCATCACACCTAGTAAGATATTCACGATGAGTTGGCCATCCATGCACGCACGCAGACCAGTTACATGCATCTTACAAGCTCAAACTTGAACCAATGACCTACTAAGTTTTCCTTCCTTTGCAGCAAGCATTTGCTCGTAAGTCTCATTGAGGGGTACACAAAATACTTCTGACACAAAAAGCGTGCCATCAGGTCGTGCAATGTTGAGAACTTGAAGGAACAACTCACCATCCGCACGAAGATGAGGAACCACCAGTGCACTCTGCGCAAGAAGTGGCGCTGGTATCACAACCATTGTCATCATCAGCCGACGCTTGCGACAACGCCAGAGCCAATGCGACGGCAACCTTCATGAATGAGGCCATCTTCGGGTCAGATCCACGAATCTGATGACGAGATGACGGGTGATCCTCAAAAGGTTCCGGAATTCAGTCTCCTATTGGTGCAGAAAATCCCTCTAGCTACGTGGTTACAATGCCGCCCGTGCCGCCCTGCTCTCCTCTTGCTCAGCGAAGTCTGTAGCAGCTACTACTGGAGCTACTGTATTAGCAACTAGCTTGTCCACCCACCCTAACGAATGGAGTCATATGGTCTATTTCATAGATTTGGTGGCGAGTTTCCCCTCGAAACTTTCCGCAATTCAATCACTTATTGACACAAAAAATCCTTCTACTATTTGCGGTGCCACCCTGCTTTTGACACAGGCCTCGAGGGGCCAGAAATAGTAAATTAACAGGCAGAAAAACAAGGCAAAGCAGCTCAGACTAGGAGAAGGGCCAATAAAAAAAGGGGAGTCAATCAGGCACAAATTTCCGAGTGGCCACGGAAGTGATGGTAGCGGTCAAAAGTGGCACGCCCCTCCGTGCTCTGAGAGTGCTGCTCAAAAGAGGAGTCTCCGCCCTGCTTTTCTTTTGCTCTATTAGAAGTAGCAGCTACTAAGTACCAGATCCTAGCACCGAGCTACTAGCTACTTGCTAGCTAGACCAGCACTGTGCTTCCCTTGGTGAGTAGAGATTGCGCAGTGCAGGGGAGTTAGGATGCCGGACTCGGTTTGGAATCTCATGGCGACGTGTTATGGAGTAGATAAGATGAGATTATACTGCCCCGGTGCAAAGAAAGGCGAGTAATGAGCCAGATTAATTCTGATTCATTGCACCAAGCAGGCAATCAGCAATCAGGGATTACTTATGCTGGCGTCGATACGGAAATAGTCGCCCATCACAGCAGCATAGTATTTATAGCTGCCCTAGAGTTCGGAACAGCGAAACATCAGAACGATAAGCCTTTAGCCATCTCTCATGCCAGTTCTGTAGAAAAAAAATCTCCTTGGGGGGTAAATCTCATTGATTTATCTGTGTTTTGGTGTACGCTACTCAGTCATCCTTTCTAATTGAATTAAATTCCATCTGCACTTCACCTACTTTTACAGGTATAAGGTATATGGCATCCAGTATTCTCAATGAATTCCTCTGCAAATGATCCTCTCAGCGCTGCTCAGTATTCGAATTCTGACTCGGGCGGCACCACTTCGGACGTTCCCGACAAGCTGGGCCATTCCTCGGCTCGCTCACTCAACGCCATTCCTCTAGCGGGCACGCAGCTTCACGCTACCTCGTTCTGATGATCGTCAAGCATTTTCCAAGGCCGATGGTTACAGGTATGTCCAAGCAAATCAGGTGCTTGGCCCTGAGGCCATTGGGAGCATGGAGCATCGTAGCCATCCTTCAAGTCACTGCCGCGCCCACAGCAACTATGCAGTCCAATACCCAGCCCCTTTTCGCTCGTGGCATCGCTCGCACGGACCCTAGAGTGGAATTTTGTGTAGGTTTCTCTGCAACACCACACTTTTTCTAATTCTGAAAATTCATTCATTTATCTAATAACATAAAAGAGATTAAACAGCAGCGAACCAAGAAGAGTTGAGCTACGGAAGTTGAAGAGGAACCTCGAGAAGTCAGCGATGATAAAATGGAGCTAGCCATGATTCCAGACTTGAGGATTCGCTGTGTGAATTGGTGGTTGGGGTTTCCATCCCAGCCATACGCAAGTCTCTGCGGATATCAGTCGTATTATCAGCCTCATCATGCCTGAAAGTAACCAGTTCTTCGTGGAGGACAGTCAGCGCCCAGAAAAGTTTGTTCTGGGCTTTTCTGTTTGTTCAAAATTATTTCGGGGACTTTTCCTCCAAAATCCTTTGTAGATGAACATTTCATTACGCAAAAGGACACTCAGCCCAGTCAGACTTGTTCTGGAGGATTCACCAATGCACAGATTTTTGCTATTTAATTATGTGTCTTTGCAATTGGGGAGTATAATCTAATCTGATCTAATCTATTCTAATCCAATCCAATCATGAATCCAATCCAATCCAATCTAATCCAATCTAATCTAATCTAACCTAATATAATCTAAACTAATCTACTCTAATCTAGTCTAATCCTATCTACTCTAATCTAATCGGCGTAATCTTATCCTTCAAGGTAAACCAGTTTCTTCTTTCTGGGCCATGGTTGCTGATTTCGGTTAATTCAGGTCGTTCCGGGTTGCGCTTAGCTAGCCTCCGTTCGAGCAAAGAGTCAGGATGCGGTCCAAGGTGGGACGAAAAAAGCTCGGTGAAATGTCCGTTATCATTTTGAGACAGGCCCCGAAGGGCCGGAATTAGAAGACTAACAGGTAGAGAAGAAAAGCAAATCAGCGCAAACTAGACCTAAGAAGCTAATCAGGCGCACATGCCCGAGTGGCCGTTATCATTTTGGGAGGTTGGCATGCACTACCTATGTCGATATCTATATATATTATTGAACTCTGGCAAGAGGGATCTTTTGGGGGCCCCGTAGGGCCCCAGGGGTTAAGCTGAATACAGGAGCAAGGAGTGCAAGTAACTGGGCCTTATCTGTGTTTCTTTGTCTGACAATTGTGTTGTGGTGGCTGCCGTGGCTCACCTATGCCACTGACTCAGCCACGTCTACTGTGTGCGCGTCAAATTTGCTGCGTCAGACAACCAAATGGCTAGCATATGGCTGTCATACTTCTGTCCTTCTCTTTGATTGGTGCATTCCCTTTCTCGTTCTATTCCAGCTCTGTGATGTTCCTCAAACACTAAACATCCAACAATCATTTAACAATCGGATTCTTCGTTGGGCTGGCCACGTCGCTCGGATGCCTATGACTCGGGCGCCGCGGCAGTTGCTTACTGGTTGGGTAGCACACTCAAGGCCGAATGGATGCCCTGAGATGACATGGGGTCGGACTTTAAAGAAGGCTCTAAAGTGCAAAGGACTACCGGCCAACTTCAAGGAATGGCGTGCTATAGCAGAGGATAGGTCGGAGTGGAGAAAAGATGAACATTGCATTACGCAAAAGGACACTCAGCCCAGTCAGACTTGTTCTGGAGGATTCATCAACACGTAGCTTTAATTGCTATTTGTTGATGTTTCTTTGCAATTGGGGAGTATAATCTAATCTAATCTAATCTAATCAAAATCTAATCCATGAGCCACTTCTATCCTCGTTATGGGCCACTTCTTTCCGGGTTCGGGTTATGGGCCACTTCCGTTTGAATTGCACCACTTCTAGGAGTTGCCCCTCCCCTCGCTCTTGGTATTAGCTTCCTTGCTTTGTTTTTCTGCCCGTTAGCGGATAGCCTTATTATTCTGGCCCTTAGGGTCCTGTATTAAAAATCCGTTCCACGGGAATCGTAAACGATGTGCGCTTGACTGGGAACTAACTGCGACAGAACGGTATCGGAAGCATCGTACATCGAAAGAAATTTGTATAATGGAAGTCTCGCAATAAAAAAAAATGGCCACCACTATCATCAGCGTTCATGGTTCATGGCTATGCTGGTGCTGAATCGATGGTAGTGGTAGTGGTAGCCGCTGGGTCTGACGGCGGCGGTGTTGGTTGAAACGACACGACGCCGGTTTGGCCCGCGAGGGTCATCAAGCGCTGGCCTTCGTTGAAGCTCACCATCACTACGGGTACGTGGGTGGCGTAATCCGCGGACCCACTCCCCATGGTAAACACCACGTCTGGCGCGTCCGCATCGTCGTTGGCCACCAGCACACAGGATGCGCCGGCAGCCGTGCACCGGTCGACCTTGTCCGTGAAGCTGCAAGAGCCCCGCACCACTAAAGCGCACTTGCCCTCCATGCTCCCTGGCGGGTTCTGCAAGTCGGAATCCGCCAAGGCAGGGTCAGCCACCACCACTTCCAGGGCAGCGGGCGCCTTGCCTTGCATGAGCGCCGTCGACGGGGCAGGCGGCGCCCAGGCCACGTCTGACTTGGTGACCACTTGGCCTTGCACGCACAGCTGCACTTCGGCCCGCACTGCGAGGGCCCGGCACGCCACCAGCGCCTTAGCCGTGGACTGCGTGCTTTCGTGGTCCTCGCCCAAGGTGGCGCGCTTGGTGGCCACTGCGCGCTCGAAGGCGTCGACCGCTTCCGAGAAACGACCACTGTCCTGCATCACGACGGCCAAGTTGCCGAGGGCGGTTGCCGTCTCCATGTGCCCAGTCCCGAACGCCGCTTCGCAAATGTTGAGGGACCGCACGAAGAGGGTTTCGGCTTCGGCGAGTTTGCTTTGCGACAGCAGGCTGGAGGCGAGGTTGTTGAGCACCGTAGCTGTCGAGGGGTGGTCTGGCCCCAGAGAATTCTCGCAAATCACGAGGGTGCGCCGGAACACTCCTTCAGCTTCCTTAGCTTCATTCATGGACAGCAAGACGCCACCAAGAGCCGAAAGGACCTAGTCAGAACAAGAATTCAAATGTGTGCCAAGATTAGGGTTCATTTTACTATAGAAAAAAAAGTAGACAACTCAATGCCAACAAAATTAGCTAAAGGTGCACCCAGGAACTATTCCTGTATCAATCAGAGCAGCCCTGCATTTTGGGTACAAGCCTATTGCCATTTACCGTGGCATTGTGAGGATGAGCAGGCCCTATCGTGGTTTCAAGGAGCTTAAGCGCGCGAAGGTAGCACGACGCTGCCTGGTTGCCTTCGCCCTTGGCACGATGTTGAGCAGCTGCTTGGCATAGCGCGGCGGCATGTTTCGGCATCACTAGAGGATCCTTCTCGTTGGCCTCCTTCTGCAGAGCTTCACCAGTCGCATTGATGTCAATTTCACCTTCCTCGCCCTCTTCGTTGCCTTCTTCATCTTCTTCCTCTTCATCTTGCTGGCTAGCCAAGAAGAGAACACCAAGCGCAAGTACGCTAGCAGCCAGCAGGCCAACCAATGGCTTATTTACACGCATTCTAGGAGCTACTTTCCACGCAATGTGGCACCAAGTACAACAAGGTATACAAGAGGACAG
>Ga0307931_1001252_pt1 | contig 16708 bp, 15 predicted proteins | sample OrgLakmetageno47_FD_201816 | JGI IMG/M metagenome (GOLD analysis project Ga0307931, IMG submission 201816) | Saline water microbial communities from Organic Lake, Antarctica - #47 | ecosystem: Environmental > Aquatic > Non-marine Saline and Alkaline > Saline | place: Antarctica: Organic Lake... | reverse complement strand
ATGCCTCTCTCCCTCCTGAATCATTCCGCACTTGCTTTGTTTGCGCAACGCACGCGCATTCCCACTTCTGCCCGCAGCATTGGCTTCTGTGCCATTTGGGTTTGTATTAGTTCGAGTTCGAGTTCGAGTTGGCTATAAGTTAAGCTGGCTATATGCTATATAATTTTACAGAAGTGCACATTGGACAAAATATTGCAGTAAAACCAATAATTTATTCACCCTGCGTACTAGCTTATCATAAAAAAACCACATGGTTCTCGACATTCTGGCGTCTACGGATTTCCTCTACATTTACAGCTACAAATGCGGCCTTCGTTAACCGCATCCTACAGAGGGATTCTGTTTTTCAACAAGATGGCCCTTCTACTGCAAAGGCGTCACCGTGCCCTCGTTTCTACAACTACGACCCCAAGCTAAACCGGCGATCGTGTAATCACCGGAACCCCCATTTAACCTGGGATAAAGCTAGCTAGTTGCAGCACAGTTTTTCTCTCGGATTCACTGAGTGCCTGAGTGCTGAGTGTGGTTTTTCCCTCTTTTTTCTTTTTATACCATACTACAGAGTAGTGCAATTTTTTTTTCAAAAGAGAGCTTACGCTTTGAAGCTATTTTTACTGGAACATCGGGCTGGGTACTAAATTGCACCTGCACGAAGCCACGAAGCTACGCTAGCTAATCAACGTCCAGTGTCACATGATGCTCTTTTACTTTTTCTCATTCACGCTAGCAAGTTTAGGCATTGATGCAACCTAAGTTACATATGATAGCTTCAGATATTTACGATTAACTCAGTTCACAACCGAGGTAGCTAGAACTTATCTCAAAGATAAATTCTTGACCATGGCAGCGATTGATGGAGCAACAAATCTGTCGTTCATATTTTATCACTCTGATGAAGACGCACACTCAACTATGGAAGCTAGCGTAGAGGTGCTCGAAGCCCCACATAGTGACTATGGTCTCTACCTTTGGCCGTCAGGCGAAGTGCTTGCGTGGTACTTATGGAAACACCCTGAGGTAACGACAAGCAATCCTGATTGATATAAAAAGCAGCTGTAACAGTTTTTCTAACTTCAGATTACTTGTACTTTAATGCACAGGTAGTACGAGGGCGGCGCGTTCTTGAGTTGGGATGTGGAGTAGCTTTGCCGGGCTTACTAGCGGCCAAGCACCTCGGTGCACAATACGTAGCCCTCACCGACCGCCAGAACGGTAAATCATGATTATCGATCCCTTAGAATTCTAACGATAAAAAATTGCATGGCGTTTGATGCTTGAATGTAATTGATTTATTGCTTCGCAGGTGCCGCTGTCCTCGCTAACGCCGAAATTGCTGTTAAAGCCAATGGCATGCAAGCAGGCACTTGTGTGGTAATCATCCTTCAGAGCCCAAATCGTCATCATTACTCTTTTACTGTTGTCTACAAGGAGAGAATTAGTTCCTTACTAAACTAGGCATTTTCAGCACGTAGTCACACTGGTGTGTGATGGTGCACTGCAGGTGCGTGGCCTCTCATGGGGCTGTTTTGACGGCGACACCTTAGCCTTTCTCGACCGTGGCGAAAGTGCACCATCTCCACAGGCCACTGGCTCGAGTAGCCAGGCGCCATCGAGTTCATCTACAGATTCTGGAGGTGCAGCAAGCGATGCTGAGAGTGGCAATTTCAGCTGTCCAGGACCAGGCTTCGACGTGGTGCTAGGCGCAGACTGTTTCTATTCGTCTGAAGCATTTGACAGTGTTCTGGCCACAGCACATTGGGTTTTGCACCGGCCGTTGTCCGAGGTGAAGGATGGCAGGTCGGAATTGTTACAAGGCGACAGGACAACACAGTTACCCACCGCAATGCAGCCTCGGCAACCGCGACAGTTTCTAGTAACCTACCAGGAAAGGTCAGCAGGGCGCAACGTGCGCTCTCTGCTCAAAAAGTGGCGCTTACGAGGCGAAGCAATCGCACTGCACAGTTTCATGCCGTCATCAGTGGTGGATGACCCACGGTTTGCGTCCATTCATATGCTCATTTTGACGCCGATACTTGAAGAAAAGAAGACGACGGTGACATAAACCGTACTACGAAGGTGGTCGACGTTTCACACAGCTGGCCTGAAGTTATCGCAACTCGCGAGAAGAGGCCGTCGTCGACATGACTGAACGAGAAGGTCGATAAAAAGGGCTTCTCGAATGTAATAATTATAAATATCTTAGGTTGAAACGCACGCGAAGTCCTTGCTCGCACCGCCCCGGAATTGCGTGTTGCGTATGAATTGAAATGTCGAAGGGCACCGTCTGGAGATCGCTCATTGCTCATTGCAGACTCCGAGCTACACAAGTGACAGGCATTTGTTTTGGAATGTTCATTTATAGCACTTCACGAAGGATCCAAAAGCATCGGCCTGCCTCCACGGTGATGCATATTTCATAATCGACTGGAGAAAGGGGGAAATACGAACACAATTCAAGCTGACAACTGCGTTAATTAATTCATCGCAGCCCTTTCCTGTTTGATTAATTCACTATAGCTTGGTGATTTCAGACACACGGGCTTAATGCTTAATGAGCAATGTGTTATTAAGCAAGAAATTATTCGGCCACCTTTTAAGAGGGCAACAGACCACGAGCTGACGCCGAGGCCACGCCAACAGCGACAGAATCCTGAGAAGAAAAACGGAGTCGGAGTGCAGATTAGAATATAGGTCATATGTACAGGAGGTTTCGGGTATTAAGAGGTTGTCACGTTAGGAGACTGAGGCTCAAAATTTGGTTGTCTAGCTAAGAGCGAAGAGCGCGAGGGGTCTAAAAGTCGCCTCCTTGTCTGTGGTGCTTCATCGGTCCGCCAGCGCCAGCGTAAGTGCAGGTAGGTACATACCGCGCCTCGCTAATAAGAGCCCGAGGGTTCCACGCAAAAGAACAAGGGTAAAGTTAAGAGCGTGAGGGTTGAGAGCAAACGTTGCCCATCTTATTACCCGAAATTACGTGCAGTACCTGTATCATTGCTGTTGACTTGTTGACGTGTACTGTACTCGTACAGCCAGTTGCGGGTAAAAAGAAACACTCACGTTAAGAAATTGAGTGGTAAAATTTAGTGATTCTTAAAAGAAACTGAGGGGTCTTGGGTCCGGTTTCTAGAAACGGGGGCCTTTCTGCCCTGCCTGTCTGCAAGTCACCTAAGAAATGAGGGGGGCTCACGCGGAAATCTAAGAATTTTTTTGAGAAACGAGGGGTTGTTGGCCGTTTTCCTGCTTTCTTATCACCCGCAAAAGGCTGTATTCTGAGATTCTGATGATGATGAGCTTCTTTGTGGAGATTCTCTTCGTTCTTTGAAATTGTCGAAATAGTCGGGCCGGGCGTGGGGAACTCGGAACTGAGCACACTCTAGCCTTCAAGCTTCCAAGCAGAGAAACTCGCATCATTTCTATTGTGCTTGAAAGTGGATTGCTCCTAAAGCACACGTCACTGTTTTCTTGGGCATCGTTCTAGAATACATAATTCATGCAATGGCGACTGCGAACCAAAATAAATCAGCTACGTCTACACCTTCAAAAGTGATCGACACGAAGAATAGAGCCCCTTCCTCTTCAGGTTCTTTCGATCTTGCAGACGGCATCGCTAGGTGATCACTTGCATTCATCACCAGTAAATTTCTCTCTAGGACCCTTTCCTTTCACTGCTCTTATATTTCCAAATTATGCGGGAGTGGGGAATTAGGTAAGCTTACGGTCTGGATATTATGTCCCTGTTCCATGATCATCCACCATGCTAGTCAAGCCTCCTAGAAGAAAATAATGCTAATATATTTCTATGCCCACTAACTTGTGCGTTGTATCAATCTCATGCTGGTCTTTCATTCGCGCCTGCTTGGGCTTTACTTCATACAATGCGTGGGCCTAACGGCATTATCGATTGTCGCTGCAAATTGGACTACATCTCTCGGCAGCCCGAAGATGACTGGAGTGCAAGCACCAGATCCTACTGACGGTCTCTCAGCAGGTAGTGGCATAACAGGAAACTTAGACGCGCCTCGGCAGCATGCAGATGACCTGATATCTGCTGGCACGCTGAGAAAAGGAGGCATTAAAAGCACAACTGACAAGTAAAAACAGCGGCAAACAGAAGAATTCGCCAACAGGACACCACAAAAGCGGGTCCATCTAATATAAGGGGCGTTTTCTCCTAGGGGTCAATGGACACCGACATGGCTGGGCAATAATCACTGAGATCTAGATCAAAACGAAACGGCATAGCCAAACAAACGGAAATGGCCACTAGTCACGGCCACGTCTTGTCCGTTTTGAAATGAAATAATATGAGCAAGCAAGGGTAGGAGCTGGGTGGGAGTAGGAGTAAGGGCTCTAAAATAATAATTGAATGGTGCGCGAAGTATCCAAGGAGAAAGGCACTGCTAGGGTTTTCCACTTGGAAATCGATATAACAGGGCGTGCACATCATGAGCAGCTGTTGAGTACGATTTCGGTTCCTTTCAACGAAAATTCTCAGGCTCGCCATCGTCGTCGTAACCGTCGTCGTATCCACCAAAGGCCGGGTCGTACGAGCCATAGCCCCCATCGTTCTCCTCATAATCGAACCCAGGCAACGGTGCAGCTTTGGAATGGCCCCTGTCGATTCCAGCCTGCCAGTCGAGCCCGAAGTCAGCGCCGCCCTCGTTCTCATAGAGGCCCTCTTTGAAGTCCCCGCTTTCTTCGAGCAAATCACTGTGGTCGAGATGGTGGTCAAGATGGCGATCGTCAACATCGTCATCGTCGTCAAGGAGAGCGCCTGCCACTGCACGCCCAACGCTTTCGTTGGTGCGGGGGCGGAATGTGCAGCTTTCGGAAAACTTGGCCTCTGCCTCCCGTGCTAACTTTTCCTTCGCGGCTGGGTCTCGAGGCCCGCTCAGCTGGAACGGCTTCGGCTGCGTGGTCCCAGTGTGGGGGCGGCCTTTGCCACTCACCCAGCCGCGCGCAGCCTTGGCTTCCGCGGCAGCCTTCTCTTCGCGCTGCTTCTTGGCCAAGTCCCGAACTTCCAGGTAACGCCCTAATCCGCGCACCACCACTGGGTTACCACTGCTGCGGCCTTTGCTTTGGCTGCTTTGCTTATAGCTACCGTTGTTGGCTGCTGCACCACGATTGCGGCTGCTGTTCCTGTCTGTTGTAGCTTTCTGGGGTGAAAACGTGCAACCTTCCAGCTCTTTCATTTCTCGTTCTGCCAATTGAGCATTCCGCCAAGCATCAGCTGCGGCGCGCCTCTGGTGAATCTCGGCCAATCGCGCAGCCGGATCTTTCAGACTGGTGCGCGGGGGATGATGCGCTTCTTCATGCACTCGGTGCTGGTGTGAAGGAGTCGTAGAAGAAGAAGCACCGTTGGCGTTGTTGCCTCCGGCATTTTCCTTGCGTGGCCTCAGCGGAGCCTTGGAAGTAGCACCACTAGAAGCACCTGTCGAAGTAGTTTTAGGCGAAGAGCTGCGTTTTCCCCGATCAGCAGCTGTCGACTTCGTATGCAACAGGGTTGGTTTAAACGTCTCGGCTGCTTTGCGACGCGCTTCTTCCGCCGCCGCGGCTCGCTTTCTCGCTTCCGCCCCCCGGGGGTTGCACGAGAGTTCGGCCACGCTCTGCGACCCGCGGCCAAGCGCTTTTGAGACTGGGTTGATGCTCGGCTTGTAGTTGAACTGTTTGTAGTAGGTCTCTTCGGCCAGCTTTTTCCGTGCTTGAATCCGCTCGCGATCCACCACGCTCAACCGCAGCGCGCGGGCTTCTGCGCTCTCAACACCATTGCCATCGCGTGGATGAGCGCCACTACCGCTGCCGCGGCTGTCTCTCATCCCTTGAGGTGGCGAGGCTCCGAAGCCTGCCGCAGCACTACTGGTGCGTGGGCCGACTACGCTTTGAGACTTGGCAATGTTGGGCTTGAACAGCGCCGCCCTTTCCTCTTCGGCTGCTTTGGCCCGAGCGGCCGCTGCTGCTTCCTCTTGCTTGGCAAAGAACAGCTGCCTTCCTAAGAAGGACAATGCACCCAGCTTTGGGTCTTCAGCCAAAGCTTGCCTCGATTTCGCCGACATTCCGGGGGGTGCGAAGGGGTGAGCAGCGGCTAAAGCCTTGGCGCGCGCTTCCACCGCAGCTAAGCGCTTCTCTGCCAGGAGCTTCGCTTCCATGCTCAAGCGGCTGCCTGCGTCGTGGGGGTCGAAATAGTGATCGTTGTTGTCGCCGCTGCTGTCACGGTCACCGCCGCTCGTCTCGTGAGGACTGCTTTGGCGCCTCTTTTCGGCGAGAGCGCGGGACTTTTCGTTGAGCCTGGGCTCAAAGGTTAAGTTGGGGTCCCCGAGCACGTGCACTGACCGCAGAGCTGCGACGTGATGAAGCTTTTCGCGCATCTGATGAGAGGATCGAGAAAGAGGAAGGATACGAGATAGAGGAAGATGAATCACATATGATTGAATGAGAGGCATGCCGGAGGGTTCGTCATGTCCTGAAACAAAAAAAGCATCCTTCAATTTTTAAAAACTAAAAAGCCCATGCATTTTGCAATCAAATTCGAGCACATTCGTCCGTATCATCTCACCAGTGCTGACGCACGCTCGTGTAATGGCATGTAGCCTCTGAAGCCGTCGCTGCTGCCGCCGCTGCCCAACTTGGCTTCCAAGATCGCGTCACTCTTGGCGTTGATGGCGGGTGTGAAGTTGCACTCCGCGCGCTCAGCTTCCTCCACCGCCACCGCTACTGCCACCCGCAACGCCTCCCTTTCGGAAGCATCTCCAAACAGCCTCGCCCCTGCCGCAGCGGCGGCATCTCCGCGCTCCCCACCGCTCGACGTGGAGCTGCTGCTTCCGAGCATTCCATCGTCCATGCTCTTGCTGCCGTCCCACGATCGCCGCGTCGCCGCTGCCATCGCAGCAGAAGCCCCCCACTTGTGGCTTCTTTGGTCACTGCTGCCGCCGTCGCTGCTGCGGGCGCGACCTTCGGCGCTGTTGGCGCGGCTGCGGCTGCGCGGTCGCGCGATGAGCTTTGGGGTAAAGGTGCACTCGCGCGCATGCTTGGCGGCTGCTTCTTCTTCTTGACGGCGCGCCAACTCCACGCGCCTTGCGGTCGCACTGCGGCTCAACTCTTCGAGCCGCCGCTGAATGGGGGGTTTGCCAGGCGGCTGCGGCTTACTAGTCCCTGCAGGTTTGGTAGTTGTCGGCGGCTTTGCTGAGGGCTTGTCATTTGGACCCCTTGACGACGACGACGGCATCTCGCGGCGCTTATCGATAGCTCTTTCACCTGTGGTCGACGAAGGAAGCGGTGGGGGCGGCGGTGGTGGAGGCGGCGCTCCGCGGCGACGGCGCGGAACTTGGAGCGCAGCATTCTTAGCTGGGCTACTTGCGGGCTTTGAAGAGAAGCGCATGGGTGGTTGGTGCGACGCTAGGGTGTTAGCGGTGGCTGGCTGCAGCAGCGGCGCGTCAGGTGATGGCGACCGGCGAGGAGCTTGAAGTTGGTCATCGCTAGGCTGGTTGTCGAAAGGCTGGTCGAAAGGTTCATCGAGGGGTCGGTCATAGGACTGCAGAAGAGGCTGAGTTTGGGAAGAAAGCTGCTTTGCCGAGGCACCATTGATGTTCCATGGGTCTGAATCCGCGCCCCAATCAGACTGTGGGATTGACCTCCACTGCTCAGGTTCCTGTTGCTTCTCTTGTTGCTGCTGCGGTGGCGGCGGCGGAGGTTGCACATAGGACAGTGGCCTTGACCACGAGACTTCAGGGCCTATGTTTTCCGAAATTGCACCCTCGGGTGGCGAGGCTGAACCAAGAAGGTCGGACGCGAAAAACACGTCACCGCCGCCGAGCTCGGAAAGTACTACTGGGTCACCGTTATCAGCTCCTTCGTCACGAGGCATACCACCATCTAAACCAACTTGAATGCTACCTAGATCAAACTCATCGCCGCCGCCGCTGCCAAAGTGGAAATCTTCGGCGCCCCCGTATGCATTCCCATCCTGCTGGTCACTCCAGGGCGGATACACGGCATTGTCTGTCTCCGACGCAAACTCGCCACTGGTGCCTGCGGCTAGACCAGACAACTCCGCACCTCGCCGGCCATCCGGCTGCATTAAAAGTATTCAAGTCAACAGAAGTAAAGCAAGAGGAAACGAGATTACGAAAGCGAATAAAAGCGACTCGTTATAGTGAGTTGACAGCCTAGAGAGCTCGCTTGTCTTAACCACTAGCTTAACAGAAGATATTCACACGACAACGTACCCGCCCGGGAGCCTCGTTATTCCCAGGGCCAAATCGGAGTGTATCAGCGTGCAAGGCTTCTTCAGCACGCTTGATTTCAGCCTCCACCTCCAGAAGTGAACTGTCGGGCTTAGCCATTGATCTCTGTCTTTTTTGACGGTTTGCTTTTGAGAACCGGAACTTTGTGCTACGAGTCGATGTTAGATGTATGGAAGAAGGCTTGAACAACGCGCTAGGGAGGCAATTTAGGATAGTTTTAGCGCCTTGCTGTCCTATTCTCCCACGTGAGTCTCTGCCCACCGCTACCACAAGAGCACGCACGGCCCCCGCCCGCTGCCAGTTATAAAATAGACGGAAATTTTGCACACAAGCTGAAAAGATCAGAAACACTACTTCCTCCCTGTATTTCACTAATATGATATACACTTGGGAAGCGCAGAGCGATAGAGCGAGCTCCACATCTCCAACTCCACCTCCCCCAGCTCCGACACAAGCAGTGCTAGCGCAATAGCCGCATCGCGATAACCGAGCACTTGGAATTGAAGTGCCAGTTAAGTTAGAGTCAAATAATTAATAACCGCGATGATCGCCGCGATGCAGCTACTATTGAATGGTTGGATAATTGAATGCCCGCGCGTATGAGTTACTTGGTCTTTAGAAAAGAGACGCCAGGCAAAAAGAAAATCATGGAAGACGTTCGCAATTTGGAAACATCGGCTTCTTCCAGCGCAACAGTTGGCTTATTCAGGCGTTTCTGCTGTTTCCGAAAGAGCACGAACTGCGTTCATTCCGGATCCACTGGGGCTATTCGGTGCAACAGCGCCTTCCTCCGTGCTAGCAGCGCCTGGCTCCTCGGGTGATGCTTGCTGCTCTGTCCAAATGGCAACTGCTTTGGCAGTGCAGTCCGGTACATTCATGTCCTCTAGTGCGTCGAACAGGGAGCCTTGCACGCCTTCGACTGATACCGTAGGGTCACCTGCCCACTCCAGTAGAGTGGCGGAGGGCAGGCCAGCTGCGAGTAATTCAGCACCGTAAACATCCGTAGCCGGGTCGACTCCCAGCCTAAAAATTCATGGTAGAATCGTCAAGGGTATGAAATCAATGGTGCAGACACACTAAGATCTAGTGGCATGCCGATCTAGAAAGAAAGCTTAGCAATCCTGAATGGACACCACGCCAAGCAAACTCACCAGTTCATGCGCTCAAACAGTGCTTCAATGGGCGATGCCGACGCATGGACGCCGTTTTCAGAGGTGTACGGCTCCTTAGCGAGCCCGAGGCTCTGCCATTGGTCCAAAATGGCACGCCGCACGCTACCCTCGGCGGCTTGAGCCGGGTTGGTGGCTCCCAGCACTTTACCGCGGAAGTCCGCCCAACTCAACTGCTCCACAGGCCACATCACTGTGTACCACTTGAGCTTCGCGGGGGCCACGGTGAATAGCGCCCGCTGTGAGATGATTTTGAACAACAGGAAAGGTTCGAGTCTCTATTCACTACACGTGTAAAGGTAGCAAACAGTTATCTAGGACACAAATTCCTAAAGAGTCACGTATTCTTTTTTGGTAGTGAAAATTGAGTGCACTGTGAATAAGATCGCACCATGTTGATGTAAAAGACATTCACGGCATAAAATTTGCCCCCTTCAGGATCAACCATTTCCCCGAGGTAAAAGCCTCCGCCAAACTTGACGAGTTTGTCTGCTGGAATGGCCGCCCACGCCGCTTGCAGGGCTGCCACATCCTCGGTCACAGTGGGATTGAGGCCCAGCTTAGTAGCTGCGCCGAGGGCGTTAACAACAGCCCCTTCTTGCGCTAGAGCAGCAGCCCACGGTAGCCCGAAAGCAGCTTCAAATTTGGCAGCTGCAGCATCAGTAACTACGAGCTCATTAGGTTGGAGAAGCACAGCTCGCTTCGCAATGGCACCGTAGTGCACATCTAAATTGAAGGAGCAGAGGAAAGCGAAGGAAAATTGTCGTACAAATTAAGCGGAAAGGCCTTGGTTGACATGACTTCCAGCAGACACAAAAAGGCTAGATTAGATACATCCAGTTTTTCATAAAAATGAAAGGAACCACATGATCATCAAGTAAATATAGTCTTCCATGATCTTTAAAGAATGCATACCAATGGTGATGCGAAACACATATCTTGAGCACAAAGAACACTATACCTATCAACTTCTTTTCATCAATGACAGAAGCTTCAAGGACCCCTGAGCTAGTAACCGTGATTCCGGCGGCATTCAGCATTGACTCCACCAGCGCGACCGCTGCTTCGGAGTCAGCTGCATGGGGCTTCACAAACAGAAATGCGTTGTGCGTTGACATGATTCAAAAAGTCTAGATTTCCTGGCTAACTCTATGTGAAGATCAGCCTCGAAGCGAGTGCGAAGTATTGCAGCAGACAAATGGCGATGCGCAACTATGGAAGTAACGTACTTCTATCTCGGATCGATCGTCGACGACGTAGACTAGCTAGCAAGCTCGAGACGGCTACTAAAAGTAAAGAGAACGAATGTTTGAATGAACACGTGGACTATACTTGGTACTTCTTGTACATAGTCTATATATCATATATATCTCTGCATCCACCATCGCATCCGATCCACATCATCAACGAAGTCTGTCGAAGTTCAAAGAAGAAGGATCGACGATACCATTATATTTCACTCTCTCACTACGAGTACATCAGATCATTAGCTACGGTAGTAGCTTCCATCGATCGTAGTCTGTAGTAGGTCTACAATCAGGAAGAGACCAAGCTACAAACCAACAAACCAATAAAGTAGCTCAACAAGCTACAAAATGTTAGGAGCAGGCTGCAATGGAGGGCTAAGGTGCTCATCGTTGTTTAGCAGAGGCGCCTGCTCTACTAGTGTACAAACAAGCACTACGGTGCTTTGCTCCATCGCTGCTGCCTGAAACGTAGATTGATCATACCTCTACGTTTATAAAGCTTGAACGATGCTACAACATTTGAAAGGACCTGGAAAAAATTATGGATCTGGATATCCTGGTAGCGTCGAGGAAGAAGCTGAGGCCTTTTTGAATATGCCAGCTGCTGCAACCTTAGTGCTATGCCGAAGGGCCCTGGTAAGAAGTCCGGCTGCGTCTCACGCTGCCCTTGCAAATCATCAAGCATCAATCAACCCAGAACTAGCAAAAGCTCTTGAAACTGTGGGAAGCTATAAAATTCAGCCGCGTGGGAGCACCTCGCTCCACGTGGCCGTGACAAATGGGGATGCGGCAACGGTGGAAGCACTTGTCGCGGCTGGCGCACGAATGAGCATCAAAGATTCGAATGGCGCTACGCCCCTCGACCTGGCCACTGATGATGCTTGCCGTGACATTCTTATGCACTATGCTGGTACTTATGCTACTCTAGTTGAAAATCCAAGCTTCCTTGTCTCCTCTGCTCTTGCCCACTGTGCTAATCTATCAGCGTCGGTGCCGACGACAGAGCCGTCCCTGCGTGCGCATCAGCTTGACCCATCTTTCCGCTGGGCCCCGCCTACTGCTCGCTCAGCAGTGATTGCTTGGGCGCGAGCCGCTTTCATGATCCAGCTCGCAGCCACGACTCAACCTTTCGAGAAATTGCCCGAAGATTGCGCTGGTGACGTTCTGGAATTCTTGGAGACGGCTGTGACCTGCACAGAAGCGTCGCACATCGTAAGGCATTGCTCGTCGCCAGAGGCAAGCGCTTGGGTGCGCGCAGTGCTCGCAGCAGCAGTGGCGCCGGTAATCGCAGCAGGAGCTACGACTGAGCTGATACTTGCGGCTGAACAGGGCAACGAGACGAGGGTGCAGGATTGCCTGGCGAAAGGTGCCGACATCGACGCTCATGATACGCTGAACGGCTCCACAGCACTCATTAAAGCTGCGGAAAATAGTCACACCGCCATCTTAAAGCTCTTGCTAGAAGCAGGGGCAGAGAAGGATGCCAGGAGCAGGTATGGGTTCACAGCACTCATGGAGGCCTCTGTCAAAGGTCATACCGCCATTGTGCAGCTTCTCCTGGAAGCAGAGGCTGACAAGGATGCCAGCGCGACTTTCGGTGAAACAGCGCTCATTATGGCCTCGTCCAATGGTCGCGTCGCAGTTGTGAAGCTTCTTCTCGAATCTGGGGCGGACAAAGAGGCAAGGAGCGGGCGTGGATTCACAGCGCTCATGATTGCTGCGCTCTGCAATCATGGAGCTATTGTGAAGCTCCTCCTGGAAGCAGGGGCTAACAAGAACGCCACACACGAGGATGGTAGAACAGCCTTGGACTGCGCGAAGATACGAGGAAATACTGAAGTGGTACCTATCTTCGAGAAATGATGCCATAGTTTCGCTGCGCGGTATTTATTTTTACAGCTCTCTTTATGTCTCCTTCGTTCGAATCAAGACGCCAAGATCTTCCTCCGATGTGGCACTTCCTGGGCAATGGTTCTCAGCTGTTTCCCCCGTTAAGACATGCATGTAGAGGCCATGACAATGAAACGGTTCGTACAAATACCGAATTGAAGTGAATTGCCTTAGTGATTCAATGGCCAATGGGTTGTTATGTAATGGTAATATGGTCATGGGGAGGTCTATTTGGGTATAAAGGTAGAATAAAAACAAAACAAGCACAAGGGAGATGTGTCTAGCATCGAAGCGCCTACAGAACGAAGTTTATTAGCTGCCTGTAGCGCAGTTCTTAGCATTCAGCACTCAGAAGGAGTTCTTGCCTCCTACTCCTACCGGAGTGTCGAGTGTGCGAAATTTGTGTCGAGAGTCGAGAGAGTCTTCCTCACTTCCTCACGGGGCACCTCGCTGAGTACTGCTTCTGGAGCGGAGAAGCTGCTCCTGGTGTTCGTAGGCCTGTGTTCATTCGTGTTCGCACAGGCTACAGCATTGCAGCCACGTGATCCATACTTCGTTAGCAAGAAAGAGGACAGGCGATGCTGAGATCGGCGGGCGCCTGACGCCTGAGAAAAACATTGAGACGATGCCCCGCTGGGGAAAAAAAAATAGCCCAGAGAATTGCCTTGTGGACCTGAAACGTGACACACGAACGAGCACTCAGTCCCGCCGACTTGTTCGGAGGAAAGGCGCCAGTTGGAGCCTTCGTTGGCCTTCTGGACCGAATTTGCTAGCGCATGTGCAGCTCAAGTGTATTCTGTACGTGCCTCTGTGACTGCTGTGTACTTGCCTTTCCTTGTTTTTGAGACAGGCCCCGAAGGGCCGGAATTAGAAGACTAACAGGTAGAGAAGAAAAGCAAAGCAGCGCAAACTAGACCTAAGAAGCTAAGCAGGCGCACATGCCCGAGTGGCCTTTTGGGAGAGTATTAACTAGACTAGACCGGGGAATCACAAATTACTCATTCGCTATTCGACACATCCTGGGCTGGTGCGTTTCAATTAGTGTATTGAAGCATTAATTTATTGCTCATAGCTTATTCGACTTATTGGTTTAGTACGGTAGAGGTAAGTATTTATGGCTAAATGGCGAGTTCGAACTCACGGTTAATAGTTTAAGTCTTAGGTATTCGATAAATGATTTAGGTAAAACAGGAGCTTTATCGCGAGATCGACAGGTCAGCTTTAAACATATCGGCCATGAAAGCTCCACAAGTTCAGGTGCCCGCGCGATGCGCGGATTCGGAGCAATGTGTTTGCTGCGGAGACGTAGGTGCGTGTTCTTAGCACCTCAGTGTACGGCCTTGAGATGCCCGTGGGTGAGTGCCCTTGTATTGCCCGTGGTGCGTGTCCCTTCTTGTGCCTGTGGTCCGCCTGGGGTTCTTGTTTACTGCACATGTACAACAGAACTGTACTGTAGTACTGTAGGTACATAAAAAACGACGACCACCACCACGAACCACGAACGAAATTCCATTTAATATAAGGGATTGACCATTGACTCGCCTTTACCGCTTCGCCCTGATTGCATGCTTAAGTTTTTTGGCGTCAGCGGCCTTGTCCTTTGGCTTGAAGCTCAAACCAATGAGGCTCAATGCAAACACGGCCAAGAAGCAGTACACGAAAATGTTGTCCTTGAAAAAGAGGCGCAAAAACTTGAGGTACTTCACTTGCACCCCAAGCAGCGTCGCGATGGACGTGTACCGCGCGTAGCTGTCGAAGGCTTCGGTGCAAAACTGCACCACGGGAATCGCGCACAGCAGAATCCACATGGTGTTGAACATGAAGGAGTTCATCATGGTTTTCCCGAATCGCATGGGGTGGAGGGTCACGCAAAAGCAGCGCAGGCCCACTTTAAAAATGCCCGACATGACGCAGGCCAGCAAGTAGCCCGCGAAGAGGCACACTGAGGCCACCCCAAAGAGGGGAAACCACGCGTCGAACTGAATGAAGTACGCGTTGAGGAAGAGGTCCACGGGGGGGTCCACCAGGACGTACAGCACAATGTGCAAGATCCAAAGCAATGACAAGAGGCTGGCGAGCATGCCCAGCAAGAGCGAAAAGTACGGCGTTAAAGGGTTGTACTCCTTGGAGTTGCCCTTGCAGATGCGCCACGTGTCGTATTCCTCTTCCAGCACGAACACCATTTGCTTGAACTTGTTCACGTGGTTCCGGTCCGAGGTCTTCCGCGCAGACCTCGCTCGCCACCCGGCGCTGTTTTTGGCGCTTTGGTTCCAATCGTCGCGCGACTTCTTCAACTCCAGCCCGAGCTTCAACAGCTCATTGGTGCGGGCCTGCAGCCGCGTGTGCGCCGCTGCCAGCTGGTCGGAGGACATGATCACGGGGCGGTTGGTGTAGCCGCGCAGGAGCGAGGCCGGCAAGGACGCCAGGCCAATGCCGCCGAACACCACGAAGAAAAACCACCCTATCCAGCCGGTGAGCGCGATGATGTACACCGCAAAAGTGGTGCGAATTTCGAGGAGCGCACTGTCGTCCTTGGCGTAGCAGTCGCTCCCCACGCAGCTGGTGCTCGACTGCGCAATGGCGCCGCCGCTGGTGAACGCAGCCAGGCCAGCAGTCGTAGACAAGTCAGCCGAAAACACTTCCTGCGAGTTGTCCCACACGCTCGCATAGGCTGCAATGGCTTTGTCGTCCGTGACATCGTCGCTTACTGCAGGCGCTAGGTCCATTTGATACGCCATCACCGGCACTTCGGCGGTCCCCAGAAAGGCGTACATGAGCCCGAGGGTGAGGAAGGTTGCAATGAGCAGTAAAACCTCCCAGTAGCACGCCGAGAGGCAGGCTTGGTTGCTGGTCGTGCGCTTCCCACGCACTTCCACTTCATCATAGGACTCGTACTGGAAGATAGCCATGGGCAGCAGCACCACGACAAAGACGAAAACGCACACCATCAAAATCTCCCAAAACAACGTCATGTCAAGGTTCCCACAGTCAAGGCCAGAGCTCGTGGTAGCGCTCCCATCACCGCACTCTAGGCTGTTGGAATTGTTGGCCACATCCAGGGGGAGCCCCAAAATGGCACCACCCGCTAGCGAAAGCGCGGTCACAATCAGTACCTTTTCAGCACACGCATCAGAGGAGATAAGCAGCAAGGACAAAGAAAAACACGATATAAAAGTAAAATAAACCGCGGAGAAAGACAGAACATTGCTTTGCGATACAACGTCACGCGTAAGTGTCGTGAAGTCCCCTTTTTCAAATGAATCAAATTTCAATCTCGCTCCATTTGCACCTACCAGTTGCCAGAGACTAGCCGACTGGTCGCTTGGGTCAACCCACAGCACCACGATGTAGGTGTTCACGGCAAACAGCAGGCATATCGCGACCGCCATCACCGTCGCGAGAAACCAATCCACACCTGCGAACGAAAATAAAACAATCAAGTTGATAAGTAAAGGTATACATAAATGAATGGTATTGTCCGTGTGACCAAGTTCAGAGACGATCTGTAAAAGCACTTGAGAGGTTGGATCGCGATCGGGGGGGGGAAGAGTTTATCGTTCCCCGTCCTCTCTTTACTTTCCAGCTAAGGCAACAACAATGATGCACGTACCAATGCCAATACTGAGGCCTAGGACAAATCCAACAATACAAAGCAGCAACGCAATGCCCGCGATTAGCTTGCCGCGCCGCTCACAGAAGCCTTGCTTCGTGAGGAGCGACTTAGGCGGCGGGCGGGTGTCCTTGACTTCCACGCCGTCTACCATTTCTAGCTTTGGCATGGTAGCTACCGATCCTTCGCCGAGCCTGTGGCGGCTCTAATATTATGATGCCACAACCTACGTCGGAGTACAGTATGCTTTCCCCACGATGATAAAACGCCCACGCGCCCTCTGGATGCAGGAAGCGGCAGAGTAATTACTCGATCCTGAAGAAAGAAGACAGACAGAGGGCCGATCAGGGAAAACCATTATTTTTCTACACCTGGGAATACTGAAATTTTCGAACCGTCTCTAGAGAAAGCTATTTTTCATTTTCTAGCTAAGGCACTACCAACGGAATCGGGAAAATATATCGGTACTTTTCAAATCAGAATGGAAAATGGCCATCGGCACGCCAAGCAATTCTAAAGATACCTACCAATGCGCAATGAAAAGGCGGAACTTTC
>Ga0307931_1001251_pt1 | contig 16716 bp, 3 predicted proteins | sample OrgLakmetageno47_FD_201816 | JGI IMG/M metagenome (GOLD analysis project Ga0307931, IMG submission 201816) | Saline water microbial communities from Organic Lake, Antarctica - #47 | ecosystem: Environmental > Aquatic > Non-marine Saline and Alkaline > Saline | place: Antarctica: Organic Lake... | reverse complement strand
TTCGCCATTGAGAAACCTTCTATACGGGACTCATGGACCCGTATAGATGGAAAAGTGACCTACGGTATATACAGTATATACTCGTATATACGGGGACCCCATATATATGGGTTGAGCCATCCCTAGTCATGGGTCATGGGTCACGGGTCAGAAGGTCAAAATGACAAAATAATTATTTCGAAATCGTTCTCAAGATTCAAAGGTACCTGTGTGTGCAGCTTCCATGCGATCAAATTATTTTAGCCTTGATTGATTAGGCTTCGCTCGCCCTATTTCGGAGTGTTTCCTCTCTTGAGTAGGTGCGCAGAGACTATTCGCTTCGAAGATAGAGTTGCGGCTGTGTCTGCGCACGCGTAGGTCACAGCGAAAGCCGTAAGTGCTCTTCAAGCATATCGATATCTCGATATATTTTGGAACATGATGGACGCGGAGAAGAGCACAGAGTCTTCGAACTCGAATAGCCCTACGCCACCGGTAGCTATGCTCACCGTGGCGGACTCCAATAAAGCACGGCTATTGTGCGAGCGAATCATTGAGGCATCGCTTTCAGATCCACGACGCTTGGCCGCCGGGCTGCTTGATGAGCTTCCTGGAACGCCCACTTCACCAGGGGAATTGGCAGCTGCAGGGGCTTCACAAACTTCTGCCTCTCCGGCGGTGCCCAACCCGCACGCGCTGTTGCAGCGTCTTGGCTTACCTGAGAACCCTTTCGCAATTTTGGGCGCAGGCAACGGCGAAGCTGTGCCCTCGGCATGCTTGGTTGCAAAACTGGCCTGCGTTGCTCTCTTCGAAGGACCAGAAGAAGCAGAAGCTAGCCCTGAGTTTTGGGTAGGGAGCCGCAAGCCGGAGTCTGAAGACGAAGCAGAAATCGGCTCCCGGCCCGACACACAAGACACCAGGCGGGAGCAACGGCGCGAGTACTTGCTGCGCTTTTTGTGGGAAGCGCTCGCTCAAGAGGCGCCTGTGGTTTCGGGCACCACGGGAAGCAGCAGCAGCAGCACCCGAGCCAGTGCTGAGGTTCGCGCTTCGAGCACTGGGCGGCGGTCGTCGCGAAGGAGCGGAATTGGCCGCGGTTTGTTGGAAAGTGCTTCAAGCCCGGCTGTTGCCTCAAGCATGGATGAAGATGGGCCGGCCACAGCAACGAGTGATGTGGATGGAGGCGCCACCTCCGAAGCTCTGCACGAAAGCAGCAGCGGCAATGCCGACTCTATGGTCTTGCCCTCAGATGCATATCCGCCTGCGCTTCAGCGCCAGTTCACAGACGGCCTCACGGGCGGTGCTGTATCAGTGCTCTCGCCGGGCGGCAGCAGCGGCGCCTTGTGGGCATCTGGCAGCAGCAGCAGCAGCAGCGGCAATGAGGTCGGTGGCCGTCCGTCGCCGCGTGCTCCGTCGCTCCGCTTTTTGCAATTCGTGCTGCAGGACCTGAAAGCTGTCGGCCTGGACCTCAGCGACGACGACTCTTTGATGCGGTGCTCCTCCGCGCTGGCCCCGGGTGCTCGAGTAGTGGCGAGCCCCACCTGCCCTCCGGAGCGTTTGCCACCAACTCCAGTGTCTTCGGTACCAGCTGCTTCTGCTGAAGCCGAAACCAGTGGCAGCGACCCTGCACCTTCTACGTCGTCGTCGACGACACGGCAGCGGTTCTACCGAAGGCGGCGCGGAGGCGCTGCCGCGGAGGCTGAAGAAGAACAGTCAGCGGTGGCGGCGGCGAAGGAAGCAGTGAGCAGTGCCTGTCAAGCCGCCGGCATTGCCGTTGGGACCGTGCTAGAAGTGTCGCCGATGCCGGCATCCTCCGATGAGCGAACGGATGGCCCAACACTCAACGTCATGGTCGCTTGGGACAACAACGGCGGCGCTGGTGGGTTCCGAGCGGCCACTACGATGCACCACACGCCTCAAGACCTGTGGCCTTTTCTGCCACACCGCGCACTGGCCAACCACCCGCCGCAATTGCCAAGCTACGCAGGCGAGGAGGTGCCAACCCCCACGAGTGCGGAGGCAGCAGCAGGAGCAGAGGGAGCCAGCATGCAAGACGATGATACTGAAGTATCCGCTGGAGCAGGTGCATCAAATTCGGCAGCATCGGCAGCAGCAGAGGACGAGGAAAGTGCTACGACGACCTCGACTTTGGTTGATGCGGCTGGAGACCGCGCACCGCTAGAAAGGCGAACAACGCGCCAGGGGAAGCGCGAAGCCACTCTAGCACTGGAAGTCGCCGACTCAAGCAACAGCAGTGGCGGCGGTGGCGGCAGCAGTGACAAGCGGAGGCGCGGTCGTCGGCCAGGCCGTGGCAGTTCACCTTCGGGCCCAAGCAGTGGCGACGGCTCGCCACCGCCGCCGTCTCCTCTCCCGATGCTTGCAACTTCCTCACCGTCTACACGAGGTGCCACTAGCGCTGCTACTTCTTCGTCTGATTCTTCAACTGCTGCCGAGGCAGCCCGTGCACGAGCTGAGGCTGCGCTTGCTGCGATGATGGTTGCACCATACAGCGCAGGGGCAACCACTAGTGGTAGTGTTGGCAATGGTTTGGTTGTGAGCGAGAGCAGCAGCAGTAGCGCTAACACCTCCAGCAGCAGCAGCAGCAGCAGCAGTGGGCAAGCCCTTCTTCAGCCGTGGCTCAACGGAGTGACGCCCCTGCAGTTTGCTGTGCTCGCTGCAGCCTTGAGGCGTTCATCTTCGCCACCAAGTAGCAGTCGTGCCGTCCCCAATGGTGCTCGCCGAGTCGCGTGCGTGGCGTTGCTGGTGAAATTGGGTGCTGACGCTGACGTACCTGGGCCGCTAGGATCGGCACGGGACCTGGCAGTGGAATTCGGAGACCAAGAGGTAGGGGCTGCGTTGCCGCCGCTGGTGCCCGCTGAGAGCCGCGCTGAAGGTATGGACAGCGACGAAGCAGGTGGGGCACCAGGTGCCAATGCTACAGCAGCGGCAGCAGCACCGCTGACGTTGGAGGACTTGATTCCTCGAGCGCAGCGGGAATTGCTTGCGCGCCGCACCGCCGAAACGTTGCTGGTGGCGTTGCCCAAGGTGCTGCTTGCGCTCACGGGCTTTGGCGATGGCAGCGATGTCGTTGTGCACATTGGCAGCGGCCATGGAAAGCCACCGTTGCTGCCGCGTATGGAAGTGCCTGTTGGAGGTGGCGGTGCTGGGAATGTCCTTGGCAACCTGGGAACTGCAGCAAGTAACAAAGCGGGTGGTGCAGGGACCTTGAGCAGCGCAGCAAGGCGTATCTCAGACGATGCCTTTCGGGCGATAGCTGAATTGCTGCAGTACGTGGTGAAGACGGGGCCCAGGGACGCGTTGCTGGCTTGTTGTGCTGCGCCGTCTGTCAACAGCTCTGCCATGGGGGAATTTCAAGACGACGGAGCAGCGGCGCACAGTGGCCTCGCGTCAGTCCTGCCTCTGATCGGGCAGCTTACGGAAGCGTGCTGCGCGCCGTCTGCCACGCTCCTGTCTCATGCCGCTGCTCAGCAAGCCAACGCTGCCACGGCAACGGGGCAGTCCAGCAGCAGCGGGAGCAGCAGCAGCAGCAGCAGCAGCACTTCAGGTTCGTCGTTGACGCTGGCAGCTGCTGCAGCCCAAGCTCGCGAGCGGGCTGCCTTCGCGCTCGACCTGGCGGCTGCCTTTGGCCGGCGCACCAATGGTGACGCTTGGCGTGTGCTTGCCCAGTCCTTTGGGGTCCACCGGCTGGCGTGGCTCCGGCTCAAGCCGCTGGCCCGCGCGGCCATTGACGCGGCGCTCTTGCGAGGCGCTGCTGGCGACTTCCACCGCCTGGTTGGCGGCAGCTACGAGGGCCAAATGGATGGCGAAGAAAACGACTCTGCTGTGGTGCCAGCTTTGGAGGCTGCTGCTGAAGGTGCCAAAGGGATTGGGTCTCTGCAGCGCGCAGCCGAGCAGTGTGCGCAGCAAGGGTTTGGGCCGGGCAGCGCTGCAATACCTCGCCGCGGCGCTCCTAGCGCCTACGCCGTTCCTCCTCCCTCACCCGAACAGTCGGCTCTTGATCACGCGGCGGCCGGAGTGATTTCGAGCCATTTAGCTTGGGTGCTTGGCAAGGCTCAGCCATGGGAAGAAGATGACGATGAAGAAGACAGCAGCAATATGGGCAAGAGTAGTTCCGCGCACATGGACGAAGACGAGCAAGAAGCCAAGCAAGAAAATGCACCAACTGGCACCTCTGTTGGCAGCAGCGAAGTGGCGAATCGAGCTGAGGTACTTACGTTGGCGCTCGAGGCGGCGGAGAAAGTTCCGAGCGGTGGCGTCAACAGTGCTCTCCATGATGCGGTGTGCTTGCTGGGCGACTCCTTGTCAATGCCTGAAGGCATGGGTGGGCTCACGGCGCACGAATTGCGGGCGCATCCTCGGTTAGCTGCGCGGCTCGCAGCTTTTTTCGCTGGGGACCCATCTCGCTTGGAAGCGCTGCTTGCATGGGCGCCAGAGACCTCGACTCAGCCATCATTGGATCTTGCTGCTTCCAAAGACAATAACACCGCCGATGTGGGCGCAGCAACACCTGGAACCCCCATGTCGGTAGCAGCCGTGAAAGCGTTGGCCGACGCGGCCGCGGCTACGGAGGAACAAGGCATCACTGCTCAGGCGTCGGCAGCGCTGGCGGGGGCGCGTTGCGTGGTCAAGCTGGTGGGCCTCTGCCAGCGCGCCATGGCCACGCACTCAGCCGGGCCGCCCCGCTACACCCACGCCAAACGAAGGCTGCGCGACCTGACTGCGCCGCTGTGCCTAACGCTCGTGCCGGCGCCCTCACCATCGTCGTCATCCTCGTCGTCTTCGCCGTCGCCTGACGCCGCGGCCGCAACCAGCGTTCGCACTGCTACAAATGCTGCCGAGGCTTCTGAAGAAGCCGCTCGCGCGCTGTTGGGCTCCGGAGGTGGCGGCGAAGAAGCGCTCTGCAATGGCCATACTCTACGGGCTACCCCTTCAGCCCCCGTGAGCGACTTGGCCAACCATTTGCTGTTGGCTGCGCCCATCGCCGACAAGCGGTGGCGCCGTTGGTGCACTCGCCTTGTGGGCTGCGTGATTGAAGTAAGGCATCTGCTCGGTGCTGTTCCTCCTACAGCCGCCGTTAGCAGCAGCAGCAGCAGTAGCAGTGATGGACCTCCGCCATCGTCGTCGTGGCGTGTAGCCCGGGTTTTGAGCTACGATAAAGCGCTTGATTGCCACGAGCTCGAGTGGATTCCTACCGGCAGCGGAGCTGCAAGTGCTCCGTCTAGTGCTGCTGCCGCAAGTGCTTCGTCTTCAGCACCAGGCCCGCGCCGCGAAGCCATGCTGCCTTCCTTCGGCAGTGACGACGATGAGGAGCATTGTCGTGCTGACGACGAGGCGCGCTTTCTCGGCGGCGACCTTGGCGGTCTTGGTGGCCTCAGCAGTAGTAGTAGTAGTAGTAGTAGTAGCAGTCCCTTGAGGGCCTCGACTGCCGCTGCTGCGACTGCTGCCGCTTCGTCTTCTGCCCCGAGCTCCACCAAAGAATCGCTCCGCCTGGCTTTCCGCGAACACCGCATCGTGGAGCCGGCGCCGCGCGGGCTAGCTGCTGCTGCTCGCGCTCAACGCAAGGATGAAAAGCGGCGCGCCAAGGAAGTTGCCGCTGCTGCTGCCTCCGCCTCGGCTGCTACTGGTGGGTTGGTGCCGCAGTTACCAGGGCCGCAAGCAGCGGGTAGTGGTGGCAACAGAGGCCTCGCAGGAGGCAACGACCGCGACGAAGACGATGACGGCAGCGATCTGTCGGCAAGGCGCACGTGGCGTGTGTCGCTGCCACTGGCGCCCCTGTTCGCTTCGAACGTTGGCTCTTCGGTTGCTACGAGTGCCACGGGTTTAACCCTTCAGGACCAGCTTGTGCCGGTGCTTCGCAAGAGCATGCTCCGCGCGTTGGCCACCACGACCATAGTCTTGCACGACGCGATGCGGCACACGACTCGGGGAGGCTCTGCGAACGCGGCCATTTGTGCTGCCAACGTGGCAGTTCGAGCGCACTTGGAACAGGCTGCTGCCCGAGAAGAAGACGAGGCGCCGCGCCTCTCCAGTGGTGGTGCGGCGAGCAGTAGTGGCAGGTCCTCGACTAGCAGCGGAAAAGCGTTGGCGCAAGTACTGTTTGGCTCGTCGGGCGGCCGCCCTGCGGGATCAGGTGGCCGCACTGCCTCTGGGCCGAGCGGAGTAGGAAGCAGCGGTGGCGGCGACGGCGTTGAGCGTTACTTGTTTGCGCTCGGCGGTTGGCCCAACGGTGGCTGGGACCAGCACGCGGCCTCTGCGCTTGCGGCTGCTCGAGGTGCCCTCGCGGCAAATTCAGTGGACAATGCTAGTGCTGCTAGCGCTACTGCTGGTGCAGCTGCCGACGAGTCGTCGACTCTGGTGTTGGTGCGAGGTGTAACCAAAAGAGAAGCGGAAGTGATTGAAGTCGCAGTCGCAGCTGCGCTGGCTGAATTGCAGCGAGGTGCTAGCAGCAGCGCAAGCCCTTCTGTAGTTCAGCCTTTGCGGCAGCAGGACGACGCTTCGGTGGCACCACCGACGAATGCACCTCAAAACGAGGCAATGGGTGATGACGGTGACGGCAACAGCAACAGCAGCAGCAGCGCCAGCGTTGAGGGAACACCAGAAGGCGATGGCTCTGCTGGTACGCTTCGTTCAAATACTTGGCCGCGTGCCCCTGGGTCGAGGGTGTGGGTCGCGGCTTCTCCTCGAGGCGCCGTCGGCGACTTGGCCGGCACCTTAGCGCGCGGCTGGGTCGATGCTACAACCAACACCAGCACCGCCACCACATCGATGCGCAGCAGCGGCAGCAGTGGCAGCAGTAGCAGCAGCAGCGCGCCTCGAAGCACCGACCCAGCGCCTCGGCCACGAGCGCCTACGCTGCTGTGGAGCCAGGCCGTCGTGGTGGAACCGCGTGTCCCTGACCTCACAGTGCATGCCCGCGTGCGCGAAGCAAGTATTAGCAGCATCAGTACCTCGGAGGCTGCCCGCGCTGCTCGATCTGGTGCAGGCTCGAACAGCACGAGCGCTGCAGGTGGAATCAATGCTAACGACGACGACGACGAAGCTGGCTCGCTCGGTGCGGCTGCGTTAGCACAAACTCTCTCACCTGCAGAAACCGAAGCCGCCGCCGCTGCTAGCGCTGCCGCAGCTGCTGTAACCGGCGCGAGCGGTGGTCGCGTGGGCACCATCGAGCGCCTGGAAGGTGGTCAAGCGTGGGTGGTCTGGGACCCGCCGCGCACTTCGTCGCGGAGCACTTCGTCGTCGCGTAGTCGGCGCAATGCGCACTCTACTCAGCGACCGTCGGTTTCAGGTCCTGCTGGAGCAGCGTCGTCGTCGCCGTCGTCCTCGAGTACTGCTGTTGGGCCGTACCCACTTGCGGCGCTTGACCCAGTCGTAGCTACGCACATGCGGGTGAAGCGCGGGCCGAATTGGAAGTACGACAACGGGCAGGATGGCACCGTGAGCGCCCCTGGGACAACAACAACAAGCAGACCTTCGGCAGGGTTAAGTAGGCCCCTTGGTGGCAGCAGCGGCAGTAGCCGCAGCGGCCGTAGCGGCAGCAGCGGCGGGAGTGCTGAGAGCAGCAGCAGCAACGGCAACAACGACAGCAACAGTGTTCTTGCTCTGGGCACGGTGCTGGGCTTTAGCCGCAGAGGGGTAGTTCGAGTGCGGTGGGACCGTGGGAAGCCCGCCGAAAACACCTACCGCGCAGACGCCAAGTTTTCCGAGGTGGAACCAGCGAGCGCTCACGATAACGCTCAGTTCGTGTGCGTGGTCAGTGAGCTCGGCGGCGCGGGCGAGCACTTCTACCCTCTTCCACCGCTCACTCCACAAGAAGACTCCAACGAGAGCAGCAGCAGCAGCAGCAATGGGAGCAGCGTCTACAACAGCTACATGGCGAGCGGCAGCAGCGGTGGCAGCAATTCGAACTTGCCCCTGGCCGTGGCAGCGCACCCTGTGCCTTCTGATGCGCCTACTCTGGATGCTCTCGCCGTCGCAGTGGAAGACGAAGCGCCCGGCACGGATGGTGGCATGGGCACCCTGCTCAGCAGTGGAGCGGGGTCATCATTGTCGTCAGAGCCCTCTGTGCTGCCACCAATTCCGAGCCTCGCCATCGGCGCACGCGTAGCCCTTGCTCTGACGGCAGAAGAGCGTGCTGCAGCGGCAGCGGCGGCGACTGTTGCGGGAACGACGGCCAGTGGAGCTGCGGGGTCTCCACCCCGGCGTAGCAGCGGCGCTGGCGCATCTTCTGACAACGGTACAGTAGCGCTTGGAGTGGTGGTTGGTGTGACGCCTCCAGATGAGATGGGTGGTGACTCTAGCGGTGCAGCAAGGAAACCTCGGTCGTTGACAGCCAAAATGTCGGCCGCAGCGCAAAGAGATGATCAAAACACTTATGCTGTTGCGTTGGCTGATGGAAGTGTCCGGAAGGGAATTCCCCGTAAACGCCTTCAAGGTGGGCAACTGCTATAGGAGATACTCTTCATTCTTGTTTGTTACGTATTTGCTTTATTTTTGATTTTATGTGCATGTTTTAAATCACATTGTCTCCTTCTAGATTTCATCAATTAATTTTCACCTCTGGATTCTATCATCTCTATCGCTCCTGTGCTTAGGTGAATTCGACGACTCCACCGCCCCTGTAGGGGCTGCCGCTGGCGGTGGCGCCGCAAACAGCAGCAGCAGCGGTGGTGCCTCTAGCTCGGGCCTCCCGAGTGGCCTCCTCAGCGGCATTTTTAGTGCCAGCGGGGAAGGCAGTGCGGGTGCTGCCTCTGCCGCGCTGGCGCACTTGCGTGCCGCCACGGGCCGCGACTTCAGCGGCGGCGAAAGCGGCCTCCTCGCGGAGTGGGCGTCGGCCGGCTTGGACCTGGAGGACTTGATTCGGGAGCGCGCGCTTGGGGGTGCCAGTGGCGGCTCGGGGGTGTCTAGCCGCCTTGCGGATGCTTTGCTCGGCCGGTCGATGGCCATGGGCGGAAGCGGCAGCGGTAGTGGAGCTGGAGGGTCGCGGCTCTCGGCCGGCAAGCCGGGGCTGGTGCCTGCGTTGAAGCGCTCGTTCAGCGGCGTGAGCTTGGCGATGCGTAGCGACGGGTCGGACTTCCTCACGGGGCAAGGCGATACGTTCGAAGTCTCGGAGGTGGGCACCATCACGCAGCGGGAAACGGGGGAAGGCCTGAGCCTGCGGCGCGTCCGATCCATGGGCCGCCCCTTGGATGATCGGCCTCCGCGCTTGCGCGTGCTCTTGCGCCTCGCGCACCCGAGTCCGGCGTCCGTCCCTGTCGCCTTTGAGCTCGCTTCCGATTCGCCCTTTGAGGAAGACGCTGCAGTCGCTTCAGCAGCAAGTGCGGCAGAGGGCACTTCTAGAGAGGGCTCAACTGGCATGGACCTTCACAACGAGACTTTCAACAGAACCGAACTTGAAGGCGAAAGCGAAGGCAGCGGTGGTGCCAGCGGCGCGTCACTTGGTTTGGGTGGCGCACAAATGAAGCAGCAGCGGCAGCTCCTGCACCCCCACCCTGTGGCCCGCGTCGACGAGCAATTTGCGACCAATTGGCCTCGCGCCAAGTTCGGTGGGCTCGCGGGCGGCTGGCGCTGCGACGGCTTCTTGCCACGCCCTGGCCAAGAAGATGCAGGCAAGGACGCATCAGCGACCGGTCGTGGTGCCATAGGAGGTGAAGTGCGTGCGTGCCCTGGTGGTGGCTCTGGGGCTGACCCAGCGTCCGCGCTGTACGGCCGTTACCGGTGCACCATGGGCGACGATTTCGACTTGTGCCACTTGTGCTGGGCCGCTCGCTGGTGTCGCGCAGTCGCTTGGCATAAAACCAAGGAAGACGACAGCTGCACCAGTGTAGACAGTGTTTTGAATGTGCACAGGAGCGAGCGCAACAGAGACGGAAAATGGGTACCTCATCCGGACTACCCAGAGCCTCGACGCAGGGTGGCGCGCAGCCGAGCCGAAGATAAGTCGAGCAGCAAACCAATGAACTTCAATAGTGCTGGTCTTGGTGCTAACTCCCTGGGCGAAGCAGGCATGGAAATTGGAGGGAGTGACTCTTCAGACAGCGACAAGAGTGATAGCAGCAGTGATGAAGACGACGACGATGCTGTTGAGACTAGCACCGGCAAAGGAGCAGGAGAAGAGGAGGCCCTGAGTCCGGAGTGGGTGGAGTTGGACGGTAGCATGACCCTGTGGCAAGGCCTGCAAGAGCTGCTGGAGCGGCGCCTGGCCGCTGAAGAGCACCCTCACCGGCAGGCGATTCATGAAGCCCAAGCTTCGCTTCTAGAAACCTTCACTACCCATGACTCGCGCTCGCAGGCTCAAGCGTCTCCTCCTCTTCTTGGCTCTCAAACCGAAAGCGGCTCTAGCGAACCGAAGTCTGTAACCTCGTCAACAAGGGCCTCGTCTGCGCTCCGCGACTGGGCGCCTGTAAAGTCAGCGCTCCCGTGGCGGGCGCGCTACACCCTCGAGTTCAAAGTTGTTGCCGTGCCCCACGACGAGGAGCCTTCCTCCCTCGGCCAGCCTGCCTCCTCTGTGCACGCAGTAAATGCCTCGGCGTCGCCGTCGCCTGCGGTAGCATTGGGTGCGGCCACGGCTGTGGCACCATCTGCGATGCCGTCAGCCCTGCGCCAGACCACAAACAGCAGCACTAGGAGCCAAACCCGCGCTGGATCGCGCAGTGCTGCGGCGGTGCCCTTGGCAGTGACCTTTGGCAGCGGCGAAGGCGACTTGTGGAGTGCAGCGGCCAACGGCCTCGGCGGCCTTCCTTCGACTCGCCAACGGCAGTCAACTTCAATGAGCGGCAGTGCTCGCCACGCCGCCCTTCCCTCGGGTTTCAGCTTACCTGCGGGCTCGTTCAGCAGTGGCAGCGCCTTCAGCAACGGGTCTACCTTCAGTAACGACGGCGCCGAGCAAGACATGCACGCAAGCAGCACGCTCGCGCCGCCGCCATCTCCAGGCTTCGGTCTAGGCAATAGAGCAGGCAACAGCAGCACCAGCAGTACCGGTGGCTCCATAACCGCTCTGCCGAGCGCCAACAAGTGTGCATACGACGCTGAGGCAGCCGCCGACGCCCATGCAGCGGCCGGTTTTGGGCTCTGGCCGGAAGCAGAAGCACGGGTGCGAGGCGCCCTGACGCAGTGGGTGTCCGCCGCGGACGCAGACGTGCTCCAGCTGTTGCGGGCGCTGCGGCAAGGGGCGGTGCCTGCGGTGAGCCAGCGGTTAAGCAGGCTGGCCAATCGCCAAGTGCCCTCGGAAGCCTTTCTGGAGCCCATTGTGGTGGCAGCTGCCACAAAGCACAGCGGTGACGTGGGCCTTTCCGGAATGAGCGTGTCATCATCTTCTGTTGTGACATCATCGTCACTGTCAGCCGTGACCGAGCCCTCCACGACCACTGCAGTGGCAGTAGCCACTGCAGGAACCACCACCACAAATATCAGTAGTGCTGAATCTATAGCGCCCGCGTGGGTTGAGGCATTGCTGCCCGAGGAGCGGTCAGAGCTCCTAAATCGCTTGGCAAAGGAAGCTCGGAAGCGCAGCCGCAGCGACACTAGCAACAGCAGCGGTGACGTGGCCTCGTCGCGTGGGAAAAGGCCTCGCGCCGGCAGCAGCCACAGTGCCAACAGCAGCGACAGCGGGTTTGCCCAGCAGCCTGCCGCAGTTTTGACGGCGCAAGGAGTGCGGCGGGCCGTGCGCAAGTGCGCTTTCTCTGGCAGCAGCAGCGGTGGCCGCACTCTTCAGTTGCCCGCCGAAGATGACGTGGTGGCGCTCGAACAAACCATTGCGTGGTTTTACGAGCAGCGCGCTGCGCAGCGGAAGCGCAGCCACGGGGGCAGCAGCAGTGGTGAGAGCCCCGAAGCTCTGGCAGCAAGCGTGCGTGCTGCCCGTGCAGGCGGTGGCGTCTCGCTTGCGCCACCAAGTTCGAATACGAGCGTGTTGTCGTCGTCGTCTTCTTCGCGCCTTCTTGTAGCTGTAGCGAGGAGTCCAGATGCGAGTGCTGGTGGCGCTGCTGGCTTGTTGGTAGGCAACGCTGGTCGCGACGCGTGGGCGAGGGCAGAAGCCGCGGCGGGGCGCGCTGCCAGTGCAGCGCGGGCGTTGTTGCGGGTGTGGTCCACTGCGCCAGCTGCCCTCGCCGACAACGCCTCGTCTTCTTCTTCCTCCAGCAGTGGCAGCGCGTGGATCAACCCTGTGTGGGACCAGGCGCTGTCCGGGCAGCTCGCCAACGTGTTTGCGCTGACGTCACAAGCGCTGCCGGGGTGGGCGCTGCTGGTGCCCGCAGCCGTGCCGTTTCTTTTCAATGGGGCCTCTCGCCGCAATTTGCTCCAGGGCAGCGGGTTTGGCGTGAGCCGAGCCGTGGAGCACGTGCAACAGGCCGACCCGGCCTCCACGACTAGATCCCTAGAGCAAAGCTTGAACGCCCTGAACGAGCGGGTGGTGTCGGCGTACATGACGGGGAAAGACCCGCAGCGGCTGCAAGTACAGGCCGACGGGATCGAAGACCGGATTCGGGACCGGCGGCTCCGGTACCACTTGGGCGTGCCGAGGCACGACTACGTCCGAGGCGTGCGCCGAGCTCAGGTATAGTAAAAGTTTCTTACCGTCAACTCAGTTTAACTCATACTGATGTTTTTTGTTCCAGAGTTTCATGTCGTGTTCCTATTTTGTGGAGCTCCCTGGACTTTCCAGGTTGCACCTTCGCGTCTTTGTTCAACACTCTTCTTTCTCTTTTCTTTGTTTTTACACCGCTTGTTTACACCCTTCTTAGGTACTCGAGGACGCCAAATACTTGGCCAAAGTGCTGGCTCGGTCCAGGGCAGCACTGCAAGTGACTTTTGCACAAGAATCGGGCCACGGCGATGGCGTCACGCGCGGTTTCTATGTTGCTGTTGCGGAAGCGTCGCAGTCGCGGCGGCTCAACGTGGGCATGCTGAAGCTACCCCCGCATGCCTTGCAACTGGTGCGGGGCAGCGCCACGGCCACAGCCACTATCTCTAGCAGTGGCAGCGCTGGTGGCGCTGGCGCTGGTGCTGGTGCGACTGCTACTCCTGGCGCCCGGTGCCGCAGCACTGAAACGCTGCCGCCCGGTGCAGCCGACGCGCTTCGCTCGCTGCGGCAAGGCGACTCCCTGTTTGTGGTTCTGCCGCCAGGCACGCCAGCGGCTACAGCAGATGCACTAGACGACGACGCTGCAAACCTTCCAGACGCTAACGCCACTGCCATGGGCCGCGCCGACAGCGACGAGCGCAAGATGGACGACGACAAAGAAGCTCCACGCACGAGCTTGCTGGACCTCGACAACAACCTGAACCTCTTTGGGTCGACGGCCGCGGGCGAAGATAATCCTCGTGGTGACGACAACAGTGACAATGTCGGAGACGACGACGATGTTCCACCGGGCAGCAAAGGTGTGGAAACCGTGCTCCGGTACGAGATTGTGGCGCTGCAGCGCAACGGTGGAGCCCTGAAACTGACCCTCTCAAGGCCGTTTGAAGGGCCTTCGACAATGACGGCGGTGGGGGATGCTCCAGCAGCAGAAGTGTGGGCAGCGAGGCTCGGGTCGCCTTTGGCCCCTGGCGCAGCGGCGCGCGTCGTGGCGGGCCCTCGCTTAGCTCTGCCTGACAGCAGCAGCACGAACACGAAAAGCAGAACCACGACCATGAGCAGCAGTCACGAAAGGAGCGGTGCTGCAGTCGTGGACAAACCGAAGTTGCGCGCCGGTGACGTCATTGTGGTGCGCGCCCTCGCCTCGACAACGCACGGGCAGCAAGACATGATTAGTGTTGGTGGAGAGGTGGCGCCATCAAGCAGCAACCGTGCCACTCGGAGCACGCGAAGCTCAAGTGGCGGTGTTGATGCTATGCGCACAGGTGAAAACGGCTTCAGCAGTGAAGAAGACGACGAAGGCGAAGAAGGCGGCAGCGGAATTGCTCTCGGCAGCCTCGAATACGCAGGCGGCAAAGCGTCTTCGTCGCCAACTGTCTCACCTACAACGCGCACTGCAGGCCCATCCGTGGCACAGGACCCCAACGCTCCTGCACTTCCTCCTGTTTCTCGCAGTGGGGGGCCTGCGCCGCCCCCACCATCCGACGAGGAGTTGCCCCTGTCCACGCAGCTGCGCCAATTGGAAGCCCGCCTGCGGCAGACCCGCGACCGGAAGGAAATCCCGACGCTGATGCGGCGCCGCGGCGAACTGCAGCGCAAAGTGATGGCGGAGCAGGCCCTGTTGCTGGCGGCGGCGGCGCTCAATTCGAATGCAGCTCGGCCTTGCCGCGACCTCGACCCGGGCAGCGGTGGGAGCCCTCGGGCTGGACCTGGCGGCGATTTGGCCGTGGAAGGCAAAGTGGCTGCCACCGCTGCAGTCGAGGAGGACCCCGAGGCGCAGCCATCAGTAGACGAGCGAGGTCATTGGTACCGGGTAGTACATGTGGGCCGCGGCGGGCACGTGACGTTAGACCGCCCGTGCCACGTCAAGGCACCCGGGGTCAAGGTAGCCCTCGAATGGCCTACAGGGGGACCCTGTCTCTTTGTTCCGGACGGTGGGGCTACGGAAGCCTACAGCAGTGGGGGCTGCCTGGCCAATGCCCAGGGGCTATTTCCCGCTCCGCTCCCACCTTGCGCGCCGGCGCTGCCGGTGCTGGAGCATTTCTACTTCTTGGGCTTGTTGACGGCGAAAGCGCTTCAAGATGGGGCTCTCGTGCCTCTGCCGCTTCACCCGCTCTTTTTCACGCTCGTGACACACGATCGCCCAGCAACCACTGCCGCCGCCGCCGCTGGTGGTGGTCCTTCCTCGGGCTACTATGCTGGGAGCGTGGCCGCTCGCTTAGGCTTAGCAGTGGACCCCACGCCAGCGCTGAGTGGGTCCACGAGCCACATGGTGGGGTGCGCGGGGGAAACCGTCGCGAAGATGATGGCGCTTCTCCCTGCGCTGCGGCGGGCGGAAGCTGCTAATCATGAAGCCGCTCGGCTGGCAGCGCTCGTGAAGGAAGTCTCTACCAAGCAGCAGGAAGAGCAGCAGCAGGACGGAGATGCTGGTAATATCGATGCGAACGCCATGAAGGCAGAACTTGAAGCGCTGGAGGCCGCAGCAGCCACAGCGGCAAAAGCGGCAACCGTTGCGGACAAGCTGGTGTTCGACGCGCCGCATCCGTTTACGGCGCAGGGTCAAACCTTACGGGAAATGCTGCGCATTACTCCCCTCGAGTTCGCGGACCCCATCACTGGCCTTGCCCTCGCGCCTCTGCCGGAGCCCACGCACCCAAGTGCCACTTCGGCACAAGGACCTTCTGACGCTGCTAATGCCGGAACTCCTTCAGGCACACCACCACCGCCGTTGCCTCTTTCCACTGCGCCCATCGCGCATCCGAGCGTGGTGACTCCGGGCACGCTGAGGCAGTACCTGGAGAGCGTAGCCGAGTTTTGGCTGGGCCATGGGGTGGCTCGGCAGGTGGCCGCGTTCCGGCGAGGCGTCAGCGCGGTGTTCGGGTGGCGCAGGCTCTTGGCGTTCAGCCCGCAGGAGCTCGCCGACATGGTGTGCGGCGCGGGGAGCGTGGAATGGACCGAGAAGTCCCTGAAAGCCCTGCTTCGCCCCGCGGGGGGATTCGATGAGCGGTCTCCCACCATGGCCTGGCTTCGACAAGAGCTGCTCCGGTTCACCCCGCCCGAGCGCCGCAGTTTCCTCAAGTTTTCCACGGCGGTGCCGCGCCTGGTGCCGGGCCTGAGCTTGACCGTGGCCTGCAAGGGCACCGGAGGCGGGTGGCTCCCCACCGCGCAAACGTGCACGCCCCAGCTCAACTTGGCGGTGTACTCGTCTAGGCAAGACTTGGCGTCAGCGCTGCGAGAAGCCATGGCCAACGCGGACGCGGACGGGGGGTTCCACGAGCGGGCCGCAGGCAGCGACGGGAACACGGACGACACGAACAGCAGCAGCGGCGGCGGTGGCGGTGGCTTCGGCAGCGGCCTGGGAGATGTTTACGGTGGCTTCGGCATGCCGCGAGAAGTAGGGAGCAGCGCGCACTTGCCGCCGTCCATGCGGAGCGGCAGCAGCCGGTTCATGGGCGACGAAGACGACGAAAGCGAGATCGAAGAAGACGACGCTGAAGGCAAAGGCGAGGAAGACGACGACAGCGAGTTCGACGGCCCTCCGTTTGGTGGTGGGGACGAGGACGACGAGGATGAGGACGATGCGGAAGGTGAACACGACGACGAAGACAGCGACGACGATGGCGACGACGGTGGCCACGGCATGATGATGCCGCCTTATGCCGCAGAAGGCATGATGGACAGTGACGAGGACGAAGACGCTGACAGGTATTTCGAAGAAGGCGAAGACGACGGTGAGATCCACGCCGGTGCTGAAGGCGAGGCGTCCTTCTACACGTCAAGTACGCACAGCGGCTGGCGGCATGCAGAAGAAGATTATGGAGACGAAGATGATGAGGATGATGAAGAAATGAACGATTTCTCGCTTTAAAATTGAGTAAGAGCCGCGGTTGCCAGTGCACCTCTTGTATCCAGCGACAATTCCACCAGCGCCAGGGCACAGCCCCCTCTATTTTGAGTATTGCGCAGCTGCTGTATAGATCTTACGTATGATCATGACTTGCTTCCTTTGAAAGTCGAAGTACAGGGCCTTGCGAGGGTTTCGAAAAACGCTGGAGGACGACCACGACTAGCGTCCGTGGCGTTTGATGGAAGATATATGGGTTTAGCTCTTTGATAGGGAGGGACCGCTAGGCCACAAGCGGCCCGCT
>Ga0307931_1001250_pt1 | contig 16726 bp, 17 predicted proteins | sample OrgLakmetageno47_FD_201816 | JGI IMG/M metagenome (GOLD analysis project Ga0307931, IMG submission 201816) | Saline water microbial communities from Organic Lake, Antarctica - #47 | ecosystem: Environmental > Aquatic > Non-marine Saline and Alkaline > Saline | place: Antarctica: Organic Lake... | reverse complement strand
GCCAATGCCCCTCTCCCTCCTGAATCATTCCGCACTTGCTTTGTTTGCGCAACGCACGCGCATTCCCACTTCTGCCCGCAGCATTGGCTTCTGTGCCATTTGGGTTTGTATTAGTTCGAGTTCGCACCATTAACAACATGCTTGCAAAAAGAAATCAATGCCCACGCCGCGCACCCACGCCTGTTCCGTAAGCACGTGCGATATTTTGTCTATCATCCAGTACGACAGAACAGACAGAAAGACGGACAAATAAAGCGGGTAGTGTCCTACTACCGTACTACGTACCGTAGAGGAGATAAATCTTGTATACTCCTCCTACGGAGCTGAAGCTCCTAGAGGATATAAAGGATTTTTGGTGGATTTCTGCATTTGCTCGGCCCCACTTGTATCTGTACTCTCTGTAGCTCGTACTAAAAAAGGTTAAAAGTTAAAAGTAATACTTAGCTTTCTTCTGACTAGGACCTGTAATCCTTTTGTTGTTTGGAGCTCCTTCGGATAGTAGAGTGCTTGCCAGGAACGCAGGTAGAATGGACGATTATCGCGAGCAGCAGAGAGAGCGCTGGCGTGCCCAGAAAGCTAGCCCTGCGGCAGCCAACACTGTGAATACACCCGCCTCAGCCCCATTGCCAGCTTCACAGCAGCAAGCTTACCAGCCTCTTCCGAATCCATGGGCGCAAGCACCGCCATCTTCCTCCTCAGCAGCGGTAGGTGGGCCAACTTCGTTCGTGCGTCAAAGCGCGCCAGGATCTGCTCACGTGGTTGACCTAGGTTACACCACCATCGCAGTCACGCCCGAGGAAATGCAAGCACGTCCCGCTCGGACCTCGGCGCTTCTGTGCTGCTGCCCTTGCCTGCTCGGAGACCCGTGCTCTCAACAGCACATAAACGACCTGAAGAAGGCCGCGCGCACTTTCATAGTTATGGTGACTGTAGCTGACATTCTGGTCTTTTTGGGTGAGCTTGCCTTAGGCGCGGCGTCCCCGCAAGGAGACACATTTTTGGCACCTCCAGGCTGCGTCCTGGCTACGCTTGGCGCCGTGTATGCGCCCGCTATCGTCAATCGAGGCCAAGTGTGGCGGCTCGTGGCGCCTATCTTTTTGCAGTGAGTCATACTCGGTAGCCTTGTATTCTTCCCTGAATGCTATGGAGCGGGCATGTTTTTGTTTCTATTTCTTTGCTAACCAGATATCTTAGTCTTTTTACCCTCCCACCACGTACTACAAACCTTACCTTCCTCTTCTTTTTCTGTGCGTTGTATCCAAATTTGAATAGTGGCGGCCTTCTGCACATCGCCTGTAACGTGTACGTCCAGCTTCTCGTAGGATTACGGTGCGAAGCGGAATGGGGTTTCGCTACCACGGCTGTGGTGTACGCGGTGTGTGGAGTGGGCGGAAACCTAGCCTCCGCGGCAATGTCACCGTTCACCATGGCCGTTGGCGCGTCGGGTGCCATTGTGGGGCTCGTCGGCACGAGAGCAGCGCAACTGGTGGCCGAGTGGGACAGTTACCCCCCTGCGGAGCGCTCTGCACAGGCCTGGCAGGTGTGTGTATACAGAGCATTGAATATCTGAGGGAAAATAGACAGACTTGATATTCTTCTACCAGAAATGCGTTCATGAGCATAGCCTTTTGAAGCACTGTACTCATTGATTTACGCTGCTGCGCCTAACGAATGGTGAACCAGGTTGCCACAACATTGTTCCTGCTCACGGCGTTTGGTGGTGCGTCAGCTGTGGGTGAAGGGGTCCCTGGTTTGCCGAGAGTCGACAATTACGCTCACGGTGGGGGTCTCGCGTTTGGCCTCTTGTGCGGTTTCGCGCTCTTTGGGGCTCAACCCGGCTTGTGCTGCTGCGCGCCGCAACTCCCCGCGCAACTGCTTGAGCCTGCGAACAGCAGTGGTCAAGACGGGAGTGGAGAAGCCGCTGCAGGAGGAGGAGGAGCCGGTGCGTTTGGTGGCACTTACTCCTCTGCTGCAGCAAGCGCCTCCGTTAATGGAAGCGAACGACACTGGGCTGGTGGCTTCGTGGACGCGTCTTCTGGCCTTCAAAGGTCGCCTCTAAGCAAGCTCTTTGCGGGGCTGCAGCATGCGTCGAATTTACAGAAGATTGCCCTAGGTTTGCTGGTTGTGAGTTCTGTTTTACTGGTGCTTCTTTTGATGGCCACCCCGCCTACCAGCGGCTACCTCGCGAGGTGCTAGAGTAGGTGGATGCGTATGAAGCAGCTAGCCATGAATCTTTTACATGCGATAAGTGAAATATATGCGATAATTCTTCAAGGACCGGAGCCATTTGTTTTTGGTTGAGCTGTGAGCTGAAGGCCTGTAAGTTAGAAGGGGGGCGCGTTCGAAGAAAACCGTGCTCAAGGAACTCAGGAGCTGGCTGCTATGGGCTATGGGTATGGGCTCTTTCGATTAAGGCCTAAAGCCCTACGGTATTTTTACATTGTATAGCCTTGGACTGGCGTAAATTACGAATTACACTGTGTACTGAGCCCGCACGTGATCCATCCTTCGTTAGCAAGAAAGAGGACAGGCGATGCTGAGATCGGCTGGCGCCCGACGCCTGAGAAAAACATTGAGACGATGCCCTGCTGGGGCGAAAATAGCCCAGAGAATTGCCTCGTGGACCTGGGACGTGACACACGAACGAGCACTCAGTCCCGCCGACTTGTTCGGAGGAAAGGCGCCAGTTGGAGCCTTAATTGGCCTTCTGGAGCGAATTCGCTAGCGCATTTGCAGCTCAAGTGCATTCTGTATGTGCCTCTGTGACTGCTGTGTACTTGTCTTTCTTTGTTTTTGGGAGAGTATTAACTAGACTAGACTAGACGTCAACGCCAAGATAAAAGATTTCTAATCTTTAATAGAGAGCACAATCGGGATTCATAAAATTTTGCGCTATTGGCTATTGGCTATCGGACTGCCAGCTGTATGTCAAATACGTGGTTCTGTTAATTGGTTCTTATTTTCAGAGATCACAATCATAATAAGGCTACTGTACTGAAGTCCGCGTGCGCTCACCTCAAGGCTCTTCACGCCCCTCACTCCTTCGAGTCTGCCAATAAGTATCTTAAAACGCGTGGTGGCCTACCGCGAGCGCGGTGGTCAAAATGCCAAACACCAGGAAAGGTTGTGCTTTGCCCTGGTACGCCACGTCGTTCTTGATGGGGTCCTTCAAGAAGTCGATCTGAAAAAACATTTGCGGCAGGACCAGGCCCAGCAGAATGGCCGCGTAGCGCAGCTCGTCAATCGAGTACAAGTACGCCGCCACCCCGAGCTGCGTGACGTCGATGGTGCTGACGCAGAGCCACCTTTTGATGACGTGTAGTTAGGAGAGAGAAAATTGATGTGAGAGGAGATGAGGCGAGGAAATATGGGACTCGTTGGAAGGGTACGGAAGATGAGAGGTGGTAAAGGAAGACACGACAAAGAGATAACCAAAACCATATCCACATTAGCGCGCGCAGAAAAAGAACACCTCTATCTAACTTACTTGGCTTTGTCCACGCCAAACGCCACCGGTAAAGAGTTCATGCCGAGCGCGGCGTCGCCTTCGATGGACTTGAAGTCGTTGACGATGGCAATGCCCAGGCCCGCCAGGGAGTAAAGCACCTGGAAAGCAAAGATGGAGATGGAGGTGGAAAAGCGTGTGAAGAAAATGAAATGGTGTTGCACGTAAAAGACTGTGCTAATTGCATCTTTAAGTGTAGTGTAAGCATAGTACGGGGGAGAAGCATAGCAATGCAAGCACTCTCCACTTTTGTTGCATCCCTCTTACCGTCAGCACCACTTCTTGGCCGGAAAGCGAGGAGGCGTCAAACATCGCGTGGCCGCACCACCACGGCAAGGCAATGTACGAGGCCCCCAGCGCGTAGGTGCCCGTCCAACCGTTGGCCTTCAGCTTGAGCGGGGGCGCCGAGTAAATGTACGCAATGAAGGAACCAAATACCTGTAATACGAATTAAGTCGAAAAGAGAATGACGAGAAATGTGGAGGATGAGTTTTGGTTGAACGTGTGAACGGAGTACATGCAGGGATGGGTGGGGGGGGTCGAAATACAAATGCAACGTTTTGAAGAAACCAGTCGACGAAAAGATACTCATTAATTACCGAAGTCGCGAAAATGACCGGCCAGTCGTTGCCTGCCCATTGGTCGAGCTCGTAGGACAGCACCATGGCTGAGAGGAACAGGAACCAGGCCTGGAAGGTGACTTCGCCTTCGCTGATGGCCCCGCTGGGAATGGGGCGGTAGGGCTCGTTGACAGCGTCAAGCTCGCGGTCGAACCAATCGTTGATGGTCTTCACGCAGACAAACAGCAAAAAGCGGTATATATATCGAAGCAAGTAAAGGAAGATAGTTAGGGTTTGATTAGCCAAAAAATCAGTGCACAATTTGAAAAAAATGGTAAACATGTCAGCTCAAAAACAAACCAAAGGGAATGCAACAACGCTGGCAAAGCTTATACTTCTTCGCTTTCTGCTCTGCTACTTTGGAATGAACAACCGATGTATTATAAAGAAGAGAGACCAATCTCGTTTCCCCTAAGGAGATCGAAAGTTCTCCACCTTGCAGGCTTCATATCGCCCGAGTTACAAAAGACGAATAAACAGGGAGTTTTCACAGCTACTTCCTTTCATGCGTGCCAAATTACCTGAGTGTAGCCCGTGAGGAGGGGTCCCGACAGGAACATGGCGGCGATTGCTTTGAAAGTGTCTTCGGTTACCACTCCCCAGGAGTCGGTGGTCGGTGCATCGCCAAACAAATTCCACACCTGTTTCGAAACAGAAAGCAAAACAAAAAATGTCATTTCAGAGCAAAGTAAACTTTAATTTTCTTTAGAGCAATATGTAACCGTGCCTAGAAGGGCTCATATTGCCTATCAGGGAACGGTCAAAGGAAGCGCACATCGTTTGTGCCGTCTGAACGAACCCTACCACTGAAAAACACTTTTCGTAAGAACAACCATCGAGCAACAACCATTGTTGCAGAAAAACCCAAAATTTTTTAGTGGTATCTCTATTGGAAATATATGGAGATTTGTTGGTAGTGTGCGGGTAGTGATTTCGGGGTTTTTCTGCTACAACCATTGCTCTCATTAGAAAACCCGGCATTGACATTTTATGTTGTACAATTTAATGGTTGAAATTACCGCGTGGTAATTGCCGGAGGCCGCCGCGCCGCAAGCTACTCCCCACAAGAGAGGAATCCAGGTGCCTGGCTTGGTGAGCTGCAGGCGGATCTGCGGTAGCAGAAAATGGGAGGGCAGAAAGTAGGGCGGATTAGAAGGAGAGATATACTTATACCTTGATTGCAAGGTAGAAGCATAAAATTGCTGCTTTAAAGAAAAATCATAGCCCTTCTGGTAGTCACGAGAAGGGAACTCGAGAACAACACCTGTGGCACCTAAGATTAGTGGATTGCACATGTATTCACCTTCCAGTTGAGAAAGGCCTTCGTGTCAGTCGTGGCACCTTTGAAACCTAAGAGTTGGCGCAGCACAGAGGTATCGTTTTCCTCACTTTCGCCGTCGCTCTCGTCCTGTTGAGCCCTCAATCCAAGCGGCCTCCGGGCCGACGCCACGGGTCGTCCAGACGAAGACAGCAAAAAGGAGCTACCCACAGAGTAGACAAACCATAGAAATGGCAAGATAGCGTTACATACTGATTTTCAATAAACTTTACAGCATCTTGACGCCTAAGTACAAGCTACAAGCTATAGTCCCGCACCTCCGTCGCAGCTGCGCCGATGCCGGAGCGTGGGCTGGCGCAAACGCGCTCACCAAACTCGGCGTCTATAAAAAGTGAGTTGCAAGGATATAAGCAAATTAGGAAATTGTGGCATCTCGAAACTAGGCACAGAAAACATTCTGAGAGGCGTTTGCCGCACGCACCAGGAGGAGAGAAGTGAGGATCCTGCGAGTTGGAGCCATGGATGATTTTTGGTTCAATGTGTACAGTCATGCATTGTTCCACCAAATGTACACTAATATAATATGTGTCTCCACAACAACTCGTGGTTGAACCCATTCTTATCTTCACACTTCTTACTTGTCCTTGAACCAAAGGAAGGCAAGACACACCTGTCTCCACCTCTCTCGATATTCCTTCGTGTCCCAGGCGTCGCCATCGAAAAGGAACACAACAATGAAAGCTTTTTTCGCTCTCTTTGGTTTATTTTCAACCACCGCTGCCGGCCCATCAAGCGCCTTGCAGGGTGCCAGTCGTTGGTTCGGCAAAGTAGAGACTGCAGCGTACTCGAAAACAGTGGCTGGTCGGACGCTTGAACTACGCGGAGGCGCCGACCCCATCGCAGTGGTCGCCGTGCTAAAGGGCAAGGATTACGATGTGAGTGCAGCGACGGTCGCGGATGTATGGGCCGCGGTAGAAGAAGCAGCAGGGCTCGAGGCATCTCGAGTGGGGGTGATGTTCAAAGGTGTCAAGCTCGCTGATGGCGAACAGCTCCTCAGCGCCGCAGGCGTCAGTGAAGGCGACAAGCTCAACATTGTGCCTGGCCGTGCTTCTCGGAGCGCTGCTAGCGACGACAAGGCCTCTGCAGCGGCAAAGTTCGCGGCTGGCGACAGCGACGACGAGGACGAAGCTGCTGTGACGCCACCGCCTTCCATGGGAGGCGGCAGCGGCGCTGCAAGCGCAATGTCCTCGGCGCTGTCAGGCATGAGTGATAGTGATAAGGTACAAGTAAATAGAAGCATAGTGCTTACTTAGCTTCGCGGTTTTCTTTTGTTCGCCTCTTTGGTGGCGTTCTGCGCAGCTAAGAAGCGCCTAGGTTCTTACGTTGATGCATTCGCCGATGGTCATTCACATGCTTTTCCATCTTTGCCTCTCCTGGTTCCCGTATGATTTGCGCAGGCGGAAATGGACAAAATGCTCGAGCAGATGGGCGGCAAAGAAGGCATGCAGTCGATGCTGAAGCAAATGGGCCTGGACGGACCCATGACCCCCGACAAGATCGAAGGCCTCATGAGCCAAGTGAAGTCGATGCTCTCCAACCCAGCCATCACGGCCATGTTTGAAAACCCTGAAATCCTGGAGCAGTCCCGCCAGCAAATTTTGAGCAACCCGATGCTGATGAAAGCTTACGATGGCATGGGAATGGGCGCGCTGATTCGGGACCCTGCCGCGTTTCGGTCGCAAATGGAAGGCATGAAGCAAATGCTCGAGAACCCTGAGATGCTTCAGAAGGCCATGTCGGGCTTGTCCGAGGCCTCGAAAGTAGACAAATTTGATCAAGGGGATCTTTAAGTGCAAAGAATTTACACTCATATCTACCCCCGGTGGCTTACACATGAATCTTTGGTCTAGTTCTCAAACGCAAACACGAAACCCCCGTAACCGCAACAGAGACGGGTTAATACTAAATTCAAATGCCCCTAAAATCTTGCTGTGGAGCACCCATTCTCCATTCTTCTAGTGAACTCTGCTTCTAGTACGCGCTAGTGAACTCTGCTTCTAGTACACGCGAATTCAATTCTAATTCTTTCTTCTGACTTTTCTAACCCGGCACTTCCCCTTCGGACTTCGGAGCCCGTATTGGGAGTTAATCGTTAATCGCGATGTTCACTTAAACGTTGATAATTAATTTCATAATTTATCCATATCCCATACATCATACTTCAATGCAAAAGCGCAATGCGCCATGTCAAATACCGGATGTCGGATATTGATTAAGATGTTAGGACACTAGTGCATGGTGTCTTTGTCTAAAATCTAAAATTTTAAGAAGACAGAAGAGGTGGGCTTAATGTCGGCACACGGCGATGTATGTGGGAAGTGGAAGACTTAAGTTATTGAGAAATTTTCCCTTTCCCTACGTGGGGGCGCTTCGACTTGCCGTATGAATTAGATTAGATTAGATTAGATTATACTCCCCCAGTAGAAGAAAGACATGGGCAGAAATGGCAATTTTTCTCTGAGGTGATTTGTATTTGCGCATGTGGCATGTGTCTGCGTTAATGAAATTTAGAGAGCAGGCGTTCTTTCCGGACAATCGGCAGGGCTGTCCCTAGTGAATGCGACTTCGCGTCGCAGTCTGAGATTATTCTTTAGAGAACAGGGCCCTGCTGTATGTGGCGAATGCCTTCGTGTAATTTCTTTCGTGGCTGAAATTTCGTGCTCGCGATCATGTGATGCAGGATGAATAATTCAGTGGCCGCATGGCTGCCTAGGGGCTGCGTGGAAGACTAACCCTTCCTGTTGACTTCAAGAAATCGCGTGCCATTCCAGTGGACAGGTCGGAGTGGAGATCGCGGACGTACTCGAGGCTTATGCGTCCAGAGTTCATGGGAGTAAACGACAAGCATTTCATTGCACTAAAACACACGCAGCCCATTCAGTACTACCATAGTAAGTAGATTCGATTTCTTGGCACCACATGGCACATGGCACATGACACATGACCATGGCACATGGCACGCCATCATATTTCGAATCTCCAATCAACCAATCAAAGCTCAAAATTTTCTTTCAGTAGCCGGCAAGCGGCAAGATTCTCTTCTGTACGTATTTCTTCGCATTCGCTTGGAAATTTCTTTCAAAGCACGTGCCTCGAACATCACATGACCGCTCAACTGCTCAACTGCTGCCTAGCTAGAACAACTTCGATCTTTGTTAGAAAGAAAAGAACGGTAGGGAAATTTTCAAGATGGGCGCCGGTGCATCCTCATTGCCTGACAGCAAATACAACATGTTCAAACTATCAACTCTGCTAACGTATCATTTCGAAGAGCTCAAGGTGGAAGGTGGGTCTATCACCAAAGCCCAACTGATTTCAGGTCTGCAAGATTTCTTGCGAGAAAATGATTGCAAAGAGAGTGACAATTCAGCTTTATCTCCAGCATACTGTGAGAAAAAGTCTCCGAAGTATTTTCGTCGTCGATCCGGGTGCTTAGATAGGAGTGAGTTCAACGATCCTCCTAAACGTATTGGCACACCATCAGCACGGGCTTCCCGCGAAAAGCCTATTGTCGAGGATCCTCGCCGACTAACGCAAGTACCCCATTTATCCAACAAGCTTCGACTCACTGAAACTGAAGCACAAGAAAAGGCGACTAAAGATCTTGACACTGTGGATCTGATTCTTTGGCGGCTTGCGGAGTACGTTGCCCAACAAATCGACTCTAAGACAAGCACCGGAGGTGCCACGAATCCGGCAACTATTTCTTGGGCTATGCTCTTCCGCTTATTGGACCTTGACTGCAACAAGATCATCACGCGGGACGAGTGGGCAATAGTCCTTCGCCGTCAAGTTGGGGTCGGTTCAAAGGTATCTGACGCGGACCTTGATATCATTTTCAATGATATTAACAGGAGCAACGATGGAGGCTTTACATTGAACGAATTCGCTGAATTTGCCCGACACAAGTCAAGCAGATCAACCGCCCAAAGTTTTAAAGAGGTAAAAAAGATCGCGCAAATGGCATCAGTTACTAAAAAGTTCAATTCTCATCCTATGAAGAAGAAATCCAACGTTGGTGTACTTCCCTCGACAGACGCTTCGAGCTAAACGTCAATAGAGTTTAGAATTTTGCAACGATTTTTGAAAAGATGCAGCGCTGATAAAGTATACAGAGCATGAACAATATAAGGGATGTCATGGATTCGGCAGTAGTACAACATTTGAATGGGCAAGAATCAGGAACGTGGAAAAGGAATGAGTTCATGGTGAAGCGCACAAGATGGAGTTGCTAATACGAATGAGCCAAGCTGCTGCGCGCAGAAAGCACGGAAGTAGTCGTACTTCCTCCACCTCAATGGCGTATTAAATTTCATGGAGAGGTATGTAGTAAGTAGCAAAAGGGGCTGAAAGGGTAAACTTCATTTGTTCAACAACGGAGTTCATGGCTACAGGGCAGGTCCCAGGTCCCGGGCTGGGTATAAAACCAGGTATAAAAAGAGGCAATCGAATTGTAATCTAAATCCGTAGCGATATCACTAAAATGATTATGAAGTAGGCCGCAGGCCACGAAAAGGCGAAAGGCAAGGATCGGGAATTAGAGAGCTAACCAGCAGAAGTACAAAGCAAAACAGCTTCTAAGAACTACTTCTAATATAGAAGTGTTGCCTGGAGCTAAATCGGCACACCCCCCCGAGTGGCCACACGGAAGTGGTGGCAGTGGTCAAAACTGGCTCGAGTGTTGCTCAAGTGAAAAGTTCCCGCCCGCAGAGGAGGGGCAGGCGAGCAAGACGAAGAGTCACTTACCCCAGATATTTTTATATTATTTATAAGGCAGAGTAATTCGTGGTAGTGGTAGAACGAGCCCCAAAAAACATTATCCAAGGACTATTAAAGGAGCACAGCAGCAAAATACATCTCCATCAATCAATGGCCCAGCTCGCCTGAAAGCCTAACCCGGCGGCCAGGCCAGGTCTCGGCCGCCAATCACGTGAAGGTGCAAGTGGTAAACGCTCTGACCAGCTTTTTGGCCATCGTTGATGACCACACGGTAATCTTCACCGAGATGCTCGAGGGACGCCACGTGTCCCGCCGCCCTAAACAAGGTAAGTGCGTATCATGAGAGAGAAAGGAGGCGAGGTTATACACGGCGCATGGAATCTCTTCAATGAAAAAGGGCACGTTCAAACGGACTATACAAGGAAGCGTAAAGTCTCACCAGAGGAGATGGCCAAGGATAGCTTCGTGATCAGGTGTAGCAAAGCGCAGCTGCGTGAGGCCTTCTCGGTGCTTCGGCACGACTAACACGTGGGTAGGCGCAACAGGGTTGACGTCTTTAAACGCCACGCAAAGGTCGTCTTCGTAGACCTAATTAACGGTGGTGATGAGTGTTGGCAGAGAGACCTCACGAGACAATTTGCTCACATCACAAGTTGCCCTCAAAATGCGCATGTATCCACTCATTGCCTTGAAGAATTTTATCAATAATATTCAACACCTCTCCTACGTCCACATGCATCTCGAGTAGCAAACTTAGCACTGCAGTAATAGAATGGCAAAAGCAGCAGCATCCTCTGTAGGCACAGTTGCATCTATTTCAAGTGCTACAACCTTGTTCGAGGGAAGGTCGCCACCAATGATTTGATCGAAGACAGTAGGCGGCGCTTTGTCACGAAGGCCAGCCAGCATGATGGTATCCCACCGACCGCTGCTTGCCCACTTCTCAAGTGCACCCTGTATTTCAGTGTACACGCGCTGGAACGCAAAATTTATTGGAGTTAAGAGAGGGGTAAAGAATCCTTCAAAGACAAGCAAGGAAGATTAGCTAGTAAGAACAAGCAAATAAGTACGGTAGGTCCTGTAGAGAGGTAGCAGGCTTCATACTTCAATAATACATACATATACCTTGAACCCTTCTAAGGAGCCCTACTACGGCAAACAGACAACATCAAAAGAAGTTCAAAGTAAATATTCTTTTTACCTGGCTATACTTTTTACCTGGCCCACTGAGTCTCGTTCAGTCATGTGCTGCCAGTAGGACTTCAGGATGGGGGTGTCATGCCACGGGTCCAGGTCAAAGCGCGGCAGCATGAAGGCGGTAAAAACCAAGGTGGGGTATACGGTGCAATCGGCCAGCGTGGGGAGGAGCGCGCCTGCGAGATATGGCCCTCCTCCTCCAGCAGCAACCTTGCCATTGCTGTTGCTGTCAGCTTCTACCCCCTGGAGGGATTTATTCGTCCGTTGAGCTCGAGCGGCGAGCCCTTCGAGCACCACCAGCTGCTTTTGCATTTCTTGCAAGGCTGCGCGGCGGCTCCCAAAGGCACCGAACGGCGGCGTGGCTTTGTACATGGCTCCCTGTATCGGCTGCAAGTACGCGTCGTGGTGCCGCGAGATCTATTTTGTAAAAGTTTGGCGATATTTTCAAAAGACCAAAAAAAGTGAAGATGTAAAGTGGAGGAGAGGAAAGGCAGGGAAAAGTATAGCACAAGGAACGAAAAAATGAAGCCTTCTCAAAGTTGTTACCGCGTTGCACAGTGTACGCTGAGCCAAGGTTTCGCCTGTTAAGCTTGGTGCCTGAGCAGCATAACGGTCAATGAGGTGCCTCGCAATGGGGTCTGCTTCTGCCCACGCGATTGGGGCCAAACCTCCAGGTTGAGACTCGTCCCCGGCCGGCACCACGAGCATAGGCATCTTGCCCTGAGGGTTGAGGGCAAGATACTCTGGCGTTTTCAGGCCACCGTACGCATCGACTGGTGACACAACGTCTACCAAGGCCTCAAGTTGCTTGTAATACATCACCATGCGCACGCGGGCACCGTTGTTGGACACGGGAACATCGATGAGCTGAGGTTTGGCCTAAAAATACGAGGCGAAGCGTGTGAAATAGGTATCGTGAACCCTTAGTTAGTCATAGGATGTTGCTCCTGCCTAAGATGAAATCAGCTTCAATAAAGACCGATTTTGACCAGCTGGCTTAATCGATGCTATTGCACAACCTAGCCTTATTTTGTCTTATTGAATGAAGACATACTTGCTCGGTGGCCTCGGTGCCAGAAGCACTCATTGTAACACTAGTAGCGCGAGTTGCGGTCGCGCGAGGGATCGTAAATGCTTGCGAGTGAAGTATGCCAACACAAAACAATGCTGCCAAGATTTCGCCTAGTTTCGCCTGCTGCACCATCTAGAAAGGGTATCCTATGCTTTTGCGATAAACCTCCAAATAGTTCAGTACTAAACTCTTAGCTCTACTCCTTTCAGCTTCTCTGGCAGATAAGCTAGACTGATTGTGTCTTCAGTCGGTCTTCAGTAGTCGTCTTCAATCTTCAAAATTCAATACTGTAGACGACGCGAAATTGGAAGACTGACTCGAAACTCAAAAAATAACTGAGAATTTTCTAACCCCGTAGACCCGTAGAATAGAGCCTATAACACTAACACCATGGTCATCAGATGATCCACGATGACGTGACGTGACGACGGTTAGAAATTGGAAGAAAAAAGATAGAAGATACCACCTTCACCACTTCCACTTTGCTTCTTTGCTTTCATATTCAATTTCTGCCTGTTTCTCTTCTACTTAATTTCAAATTGGCAAAGAGGAAAAGGCCAAAGTCAAGTAAGGCAACAAGCCATTGCCATTTAAATGATAGCATTCGCCTGCGCGCGCAGCTCGATTGGAATATCCGTAAGTACTTTCTGATGCAGTCTATTCGTCTTCATTTGGGGCGTGTGAAAATAGGGCCGAGTTGTAAGCTTCCAGAGAGTCCATGATGCCTTTTGCGCACATGCAGATCGACGGAGTTTTTTTTTTTTTTACGCGCCGAGGTCCGCAAAAGAAGACATTCCCAAGTCCCGCGCAGCCTCGAGCTGAGCCGACGCAATGCAGCTGAAGGTGCACAGCTCCACCAGCTCCGACGGGTCGCGGCATTGGCCAATGGCCGTCTCGAGCTGCGCCACGATGGCTTCGGTTTCCGCGAACTGCGACGCGAACCGCAGCTTCATTTCCGCCAACAGCTTGTGGGCCTGCGAGCACAGCGGGTCCACGGCAATGGCCTGGGTGTACAGCTCCATGATGGCCGCGCCCTGCGCCACGGCGTCTTCTTGGGACGACGGCTGGGAGACCTGCGCGAGGAGCATGCCTGTGGGTTGCAGCGGCAAGAGACACCCAAGACACAACAAGGGAAAGGGTGAGGGACGAATGAGAATCGCCAGACAAATACGCGCGAGAATGTCTCTGCGCGTATGGTTGTGCATGCACCTGTACTTGCACAATGACAGCAATATCTTGGAGGATACACGAAATTGCGGTTCAACTCCAACCACCACCACTTTCTTACCTTTGTTGATGTACGGGGTAGGGTTTTTCGGGTCCAGGGCAATGGCCTTGTCGTGGGCCGCCATGGCGCCCTCCACGTCGCCCTTCACCTCCTTGATGCTCCCCAGCACCTGGAACACTTCCGACATGTCGCTGCGTTGCTTTTGCGCCACGTCCAGCGCGTCTTCCGCGTCCTTCAGCTTGGCTTCCGCCGCGGTGGTGTCCCCGCCCTGGGCCAAGGTTTGGGCCTGGGAAATGAGCATCATCGCGAGCCGCAGCTGCGCCACCACGTGGTTGGGCCGCGCCGCCAGGCACGCGCGGATGTCCACTTCCGACTGGTCCAAGTCGGGTTTGAGGAGCCACAGCTGGGAGCGGTGCATGAGCACGTCGACGCTCTTGGGGGCCAGCTTCGCCGCGCGCCCCAGGGCCGCTTCGGCGTCCGGCAAGCTTCCCAGGTCGACGTGCACCCCACTGCGCATCACTTCCACCGTAGCCAGGGCCTCCGGGTGGGCGGCTGCGAGGTCGGCCGCGCGCGCGTAAATGGCGAGGGCGCCGTTCAAGTCGTACTTGACGTGGTGGAAGAGCGCTACCCACCTCAAGAGGGTGGCCGCCTCCACCGCCGCCTCTCCACTCAACTGAGGAGCGCTGCTCGCCGCTGCGCCCTGAGCCTGGGCCGCCTCGAACGCTGCAAATGCCGCCATCAGGTCGTCCGAGGCCTTGGCGTAGTCCCGCTTGGCCATGAAGTGCAGCGCGCGGGCCTGCAGAGCCGCCAGTTTCGGGCGCACTGCCTCCATCGCGGAGCTGCCTCCCGTGTCCGCGGAACTGTTGGCCGCCACCACATCGCGCGTCAGGGCCGCCAGGTCGGCGCTCTTGGAGCTGGCCTCTTGGTCCAGGTACTCGGTGTACGACAGCAGGAGCTGAAACACCGACGACTCCGAGGTGATGTTGCCGGTTTGCGGCAGGCCCCCCGCTTTTTCCCGGTCCGCCAGCACTTTGTCGGCTTTGGCCTTGCCGCACAGCTGCATGGTTTCCTGGAGCTTCTCCTGGGTGGCCTGCGCTTCGGCACCTTTTTCTTCCATGAGCTTCTGCTGCTGCTGCGCCAAGATTTGCGGGTGCTCCTGGAACGGTGCTAGCTTGGTGCGCATCTCGACCGTGTCTGCAACGAGCACCGCGCAGTATTCGACGAGTGCATCCTAACGAGCACGACAGAAATTGAATTGAAGAAAAAAGTCAAGAGATAGACTTCACTGTTCACACGACGCGCGCGCTGTGCCTGTCTAATTTACTAACAAACGAGATGGAATTTGAGGAGCACTTGATAATACTTCTAAAGACGAAGCGAAGAACGATGACCGGACAAAAAAAATCCTAGCATGGTAGCTACCTGCATGCGACCCTGAGCAGCGTAGATGCGTGCCCGACGCTTCCGCACTTTCGTGTGCGACGCATTCATGGCGAGCACCACCGTGCAGTCGTCCAGCGAGGCGGCCATGTCGCCATTTTTCTCGTGCATGGCAGCACGGTTGTTGTAAAGCGTTTCGACCGAGGCCTGTGGCATGTCCAAAGCTTCGGCGAGCACGATGGCACGGCCAAATTCTTTGGCAGCTCGGTCATAGGCCTGCGCTTTCATGAATTTGGTACCAAGCCGCGTTACGTTTGCGAACTCTTCTTTCTGTGCGGCCTTCTCGGCAGCAGCGGCGGCTTCTGCATCAGGCGTATCTACGGTCTCAGAGGCTGGAGCTGCTGCTGGAGCTGTCTCGGCAGGAGCAGCAGCCGGAACTTCCGTAGGAGTAGCGGGTACCTTAGCTTTAGCCTCTACTACGGCTTCATCTACAGAAGGAGTGGCAGCCGGCGGGCCAGAGCTCTTCTTATCAGTCACATCTACGTCCTCGACTTCTTCGACGTCGGGAGCTTCGTCATCCTGCATTTCGCTGCCCTTCAATAACATGTAGCCAACAAGCCCAGCAACCGCGAGGGTAGCCACTCCATAGAGAATATTACGCTTGCTTGACGACATGTTGCCGCCAATTTCTGGAGCGCGTAGTCCCCCGACCTTGTTCGCGAGTCCTCGCTGATGATGACTCGATTCTGATGGAGGTGGTGTCGAAAATGGCAACATTCGCTTTCTCGTACGTTTTCTTCTTTTTTACGATCACGTGCTTTCTTTCGAACACGACAATGGTGGGACAAAAGTATCTGACTTCGTTCGGATCTTAGGGTTATCTGATGCTCAAGTCTGATATGAAGATGATGATGGTATTTTAATCGAGACTTTTGCTCGATTCGGAGAGTTTCTGATAGGGTGTATGGCTCAAAATAGGTGTTGACTGCACTCGTGCCGAATGTACACTGCGCAATTCGTCCAAAACTGCTCACTCCAGCACTTCTACAAACCGCGCATAATGGTGTAACATTTTGGAGCCATTATTGAAACTTCGATTAAGCAGTGCGATTTATAGTTGGACGCAACTTTCTCGCGGTGTGTTCTAAGTGCCTTTGGCGAAGCGACTGAAACCTACGTACACTCGTGAGCCTACGATCTATCACGCCTACCACTCGATAGTTTGCGACCTGAGAGACCCTCGATCGACACATGTCCCACTATTGCCAACCAAATTTTTTGACGCACATCCCTGGTTGTCGTTTGAAAAAAAAACCTGTGTTGCAGCGCGAGAATCGTGAGGTGTCCAAGGTCTGGAACATCATTATTTGACAACACGTGAAAGGTTGGCATTCTTCACGCCTTGATGACAAAGCAGCCATAATTCTTGCCACACATTGATATATGCTGCGTAAGGGGGGAGGGGGGGTATTGGTTTGCACTCCAAGGTCTACTCAAGTCAAAGCTAACGGCTGATTTTCAGGTTTTGCTTTATGAGGTTCACATCCTTTAGATTGTTCGGCCCTCAGCACCCAGCAGCTTGAGCAACTAGGCCGCGTTTGTTCAAGAAATGTGTGAATATCCGTAGCCCTATGTGACGTATAATTTGAAATCGCGAATCTGGGTC
>Ga0307931_1001244_pt1 | contig 16760 bp, 14 predicted proteins | sample OrgLakmetageno47_FD_201816 | JGI IMG/M metagenome (GOLD analysis project Ga0307931, IMG submission 201816) | Saline water microbial communities from Organic Lake, Antarctica - #47 | ecosystem: Environmental > Aquatic > Non-marine Saline and Alkaline > Saline | place: Antarctica: Organic Lake... | reverse complement strand
CAGCGTTTTTCGAAACCCTCGCAAGGCCCTCCACCTTGAGAGCAAGTCGACTGCGTATACCCCGAAGAGTGCAGGTTCCGCGCTAGTGATCGGCAAGATCGTGCTGACAATGCTTGTAGCTGCTGCAAAAATAAATCAATCCTCCATTGTGCCTGCCTTTGATCAAACGAGAGTCCCACGGATAATTCAAGTACCAAGCGGTGCTGCAAATTCATAACGGAAGAGTTCATCATCTGTCGGTGGCCCGAAGTTCCTAGGAATCCGTTCCCTCCCCTGATGCCCACCGTGCATGACTGTGTCTCACAGACGGACCGTGGGATATTGTCACCACTATTGAAGTCCTACAAAGCGATTCTGGATACAAAGCCATGAGCTCCGGTGTCAGAGTTCCGTCGGAGTTTGCAGTCCATACTGTCCTCGAAATCGTCCTGGACAACCACTAACAGACAAAGACTAATGTACGGAGTTAATTTAAACGTGTTAGCGGATAGGTATGCCGCGTTACACTTCAAGGCGACGCAACTACAAGCCTGCGCGGTGGATGCTGCGCCAAGAATCGGCGACTCGAACGCTCGAACGTGATGAAGAGGTGAAAATTGCACGACGGGTCGTAAACGTCCGGCGATACTCTAAATACCTTACCTCACTAAGTTTGAGATCCCGGTTGCGCTCGAAGCGTTTATAGCTTCGAAGGAGGTGCTGGTCCGCGCCGAAGTTCCGGGTGCCGAAGTACTTATTTCCGGATCCGGGTATCCGGGTCGAAAGTGGTAATTTCTGGGAAAATCCGGGCATCGAAATTGGCTTCTTATTGGCTGAAAATCACCGATATGAAGGCCATTTCAACACAGAAGCAACATGAAGACGAAAACTCGTAATGAATTATCGAAATCCGCGCCTCAGGGCGCGTTCGAGAACCACATGAATGGATAGAAATATGGGTACGAATTTTGTAAATTTGACACTTGTAATAATGGGCCAAGATCCGCGTTTTGAGGCCTTCGTGGCACTACGAGGAGGGTTCAGGCGTCAGGAATTCAGTCATTTCCGGAAACCGGATTCGAAGAAACCGGATCCGGTTTGAGGGGTTATTTCCGGAATTTCGGCTGTCCTTGGCTGCAATACCTGAATATAGCTACTGTCATAAGTATGGTGACATGGTGATAGGTGACCCACTTTTGAAGATTTTGAAGCTAACAGTACAGACAGACAGTACTGTATCACTGTACATACATGCGTACGTACATCTGCACATAACACATCAGGTTTAAGGTGTCCCTAAGGGTATCAAGATACCCTTGGTGTCCCCGTGTCCCCTGCTTATTACGACATCTAATCATAAAGTAGTAGCGAGGCATACACGTGACGCCATCTTTGGTGGACACATCAGCACCCCAACCGCACGAACAGCACCTGCAGTGCCACGGATAACCACATCAACCACCTCCCATAGCCCGAGCATGTAGCTAAAAGAGTCTGCGATGGCTTCGATACCTTTTAATACCAAGGACGCTGCCGAGGACACGCGCCTTAAGCTTCGAGAGTACCAGGAAACTCGACAAACAAACGAGCAATTATGGTACAGCAAGGTTATCCGTGTGAGCTCGACTTTGATGGTGGCTGGCGTTATTGGGAGACTTGTATCGGTTGCCCTATTTCTCGTCCCCAGTTTATTCTATGTCGCGACGGCCGTGGAAATTGTTGGGTCTCTCCTCCTTTTCTCCGGTACACTCATCATGAGCACATGCCCCACCGAAGCAGGAGTAGATGGCAACGTGGTTGCTGTAAGCTTCGATAAGTCTATGCACACTAATACAACCACGTGGAATTTAATGATTTTGGCTGGAGCATTGCTACCTTTCATCCAAGCCTTGTCCAGCCCCTTATACCGCAGGGTGTGGGCGGGTGCCCTGTATACTGCAGCATTTGCGGGTCTACCTTGCATGTACGCCTTGGTTCGCCAAGGAGCGGTGTACAACGATCATGAAGTCCGACCAAGCACTGTTGTCGTGTTCTTCCTATTCCTCACGTTGGGCAGCTGGGGGATAACGCAGTTTCGCTACGCATTTGAACCCGACTTGTCCAGTCGCGCAAAACCATTTATGGTGGCAGCTGGGGTAATTCGCTCCTGTGCTTCCGTCGCATCTATTTGCGTGTGGTTTGTGCACCGCCGCATAACAATACGCCAGCGACAAGCGTTGGTCGACCAAGGTCGCCAATCTCGTGATCCCGATGCCACCTTAGCTCTTTTTGCAGCGATTTACACGTTTATGGTCGCTACAGGAGCGTGCGACTTGCTTATGGGCTTTGGACATTATTACAACGCAGAGAACAGGGGCTCTTATCGTAGTGCTGTTTACTTTTTCATTTCAGCACCGTTGTGGTTTCAGCCAATCGTGATTATTTTATTTGGCCGAAGGGAATTGCGCCTTCAGCTGAAATTAATGTTTGAGGATTCTCGTGCTCAGTACGATGGAGCCTTCATCGCGGAACTTCTAGACACGGTCCCTGTTACGGAAAAAGGTGTTTGGTATGTCATGCGAGAGCAGCCCAACAACATGTTCGAGGATGATCATCGAAGGTTCTGGCGGCGTGGGATTGTTGAGAAGAGCACCACTTCAGCAATAAGCGTGAAAGTAAGCCGCGATTCCCTCGTCGACCGCTTCTCTTTTGTTCCAAACGCACTAGACAGCTTGCGCGAGTCTCAAATTCAAACTCACGAAGTGCACGTGCAAGGTACCTCGGGCAAGTCATCGGATCAGCTTCTCACGCAGGCCAAAGATGAGCTGAGGTGCATTGACTGGGAAAACATCGATCTTGAGCTTATGACAGGGTCGATCCAAGGAACAAGTGCAGTTGATATCAGCGACTTATTACAAAGGAGCCGGCTGGTGAGAGCAGGGGAAAGTATCGACTATTTTATGTCGCATTCCTGGAAGGATGATGCAGTGATCAAATATGAAATGCTTGAGGATACTGCAAAGAAATTCAAGAAGAGAAATGGACGCTTCCCTACATTCTGGCTCGACAAAACCTGCATTGATCAAAAAAATATCACTGACGGTCTCAAAGTGCTGCCTATCAATGTCATGGCCTGTGATAAAATGCTTGTGCTCTGTGGGAAAACATATCCAACTCGGCTTTGGTGTGTTTGGGAGCTCTTTACACTGCTGGCGTTTACAAGTCGTGAACAAGCTGGGCGCAAGATCGAGTTCATTCCGATGCTTGATACCAACCAAACAATAGCAGACGTCCTGCAGCCCCTGCGTCTGTTTAAACTGCCCGATGCTCACTGCTTTGACCCAAACGAAGAGATCCGGCTCAGAACCATCATTCACGCGAGAGGCGAGGGCCTCTTTGAAGAACGCATTCGCACACTCGCGGAAGTGTGCGGAGACACGCTGCGCCAACGGAGGCGCACAAGCAGCTCCAGCACGTACATTGCTTTCAACAGGTTCCGGTCGTCATCAAACGCTGCCGTTGAGCTTGGGCTGACCGCACATGAGACATCGTCGGTGATTACTGAGACTACCGATGTGTAAAAATAAAGTCCTTGTATCCAGTATTATAGCCCCCCCCCCCCATCCCTCGACCCTCGATCTGATGAATCAATGAGGAACGCTTTGCGAGCGCCTCCATTTGCGGGCTTTGTGCAGTGCCCATCGATTTCTTCGCCCCCCGCGCGCCGGGGGGTCGCTTTTAGCCAGCCAAGAAATAGCGCCTCCCTACTGGTCGCTTATCGCGCGCGAAATCTAAGCTACCATTTTATGTTTGGCAAGAACAGATAGGCCTGAGCTAATTAGCTTTCTGCGTCCTTCTGATGATCCGAACTCGAACTCGAACTAATACAACTTATTCAGATGGCGTAGAAGCGAGTGCTGCGGGGTCAAGTGGACGCGCGTCGCGTGCGGTCAGTGTCGAGAGAGGAGGTATGGGCAATCGGCGAGCGCGGGTGTGCAGCACGTTTAGGAAGATACTGCATGTCACGGAGCTTATTATGCCTCTCATTGTTGTAGCAGAAAGTATTGTTGTCTTTTGGTGGCCCCGTAGGGCCCCTGGTGTTAGAGCTGAATGCAAGTCAAGGGCTGGTAAGTAACTCCCTTCTTTCCCGGATAGACTTCAAGGATGAATGTGTTGACAATTGTGTTGTGGTGGCTGCCGTGGCTCACCTAGGCCACTGACTCAGCCACGTCTACTGTGTGCGCGTCACATTTGCCGCGCCAGACAACCAAATGGCTAGCATATGGTTGTCATACTTCTATCCTTCTCTTTGATTGGTGCATTCTCTTTCTCGTTCTATTCCAGCTCTGTGATGTTCCTCAAACACTGAACATCCAACAGCACGTGTGGAAGCTGCTTGAGTGGGTGTGGATCCTGAGATGTTTCTTGTAGTTCTTTGTCTGTTCTAAGTTCATGTTTGCGTTAGGATGTGTTATTCTTTGTTTAATCTATACTGCTACTATGCGTATGATTACGTAAGAGATCACATCCACATTCTCCTCAGGAAACTCGGAAAACTGGTCTAGAAAAAGCTCAGAAGGTCCTAGTCGTTCCCATTGCAATAATTCTTCGTGCCAGTTCGTCCACGGGCTCTCCCAAGAAGCCGCCTGATAACCGTCGCCAGCGCCGCCCCTTCACCGGGTACTGGGCCAGGTCCAATTCAGCAGCGTGGCCTCGAAGCGTTTTTGTCGGCATTATTGCCCAGCACCCAAGGCAGCCGTGCTGTATCCGTGTTGGTTGCATGGTCGTGCCGGTTGGTCACGCTTCCCACGCTGCCGCATCCCGATCCAGGTGAGCGACCGGTAGTTGGGTGTCCCAAACCGGCTGATTTGTTCCCTTCTAGTCAGCTTCGCAAACTTAATGCAGAAACTCATACGAACTCTCAAACAATCGATGGTATATATCTAAACTCTCTGAGACTCGAGTATACATGTGCTGATTTCACCACACTGAAGGCCCTCCTACGGAGCTAAAGTCCCTACTTAGCTAGCTATTAGCTAAGTAGCTACCTACGAGAGGAGGTATAAGTTAGTTGTTGCTTCTTTGGCTAAACTGCTAAACTGGCTACAAAAAACGCTCACCCCTGTACCTTCTGTCGTGGTTGTTGGTTGGGTGGTCGTTGTTTCTGCACTCAAAACTCGTTGCCTCGTTGTAATAATGTTTTAATCGTTGGCTCCCTTCTTGGGCTCCTTCGGAATCAGAGCTAGGCGTAGTCTTGACCTACAGTAACAATAGGCAGACAACTTCGGGGTATACGAGCTATACTAAAGGATATGATTTTCATAAATCTAGGATGAAGTATGGTACTGATCAACCTTCGGGTACCCTATTGCGAGCGAATCTTTGACAGACTGCTGCTAGACTAGAGTACAATATACGAAGTACTAACTAACCGCCCATAAGCAAAATGGGTCAAGCTGCAATGAGTTTAGTCGGTGCTAGTGGCAAAGTAATAGAACTATGCCCCATCCGTATATTTGCCAGTTATGTTTGAGACCACTGTCTTCCTTCTCTTCATCGTTTGTATTTGGGGGCTTGTAGGCGTGGGTTTGTCGTGGCGTGGGTTTGGGCGGATGAGGAGAGATATACGAAGGGTTAACAATGCAGAATGATGCGCAAGTCTAAGCATGTTAGCAATGAGCTACCAAATCACCGAATACTCATCGTGTTGACTCGTTGCGTTTCATTTCAGGTCGCACCGATTCAGTTTGCGCCTAAAGCCAAGGACGAGTCCAACAAACTGAGGCGCAAGAACTCCCTCTACGAAGAAATCATTCAATACTTGGACTCGTTGGACAACGCACCCGATGGAATTGCCGAATTGGTGGAATCGGCTGCGTTATCGGCCGCGTCAGCAAAAGAGAAGCCAGAGCCGGCGGAGGATCCTCGGTTAGCGGCCTTGAACAAAACTGCCGATCAAATCCGAGCAGGCGACCTGCGCACTCTGCGAGGCGTGATTACGAACCATTTTAAGACGATCAACCGCCGGTATGTACAATGAGCTTTGAAGTGATTGGCGACGCAAAATGAATGCAATAAATCGAGTATGGGACCTTCAGAAAGAGTGATTAGTTATAGCATCAATAAGCGATAGGTACGAAAGTATTGTTACCATATAGATTAGGTCAAACTCTTTACATTAAGAACACACCAAAATCATTCGAGAATACACTCATTCAATTCCGTTTAGCGCTGACTTTTGGCGGTTGAAACAGGTTCCAGGGGAAGCATGCTCTGAACACGCTGTTGCACATTTCTGCGCGGGAGGGCTACTGGAGAATGGTAACGACCATTTTCGACGACCGGACGCGCATTCCAGCTGACCGCGACGTGCCCATCTTAGTTGACGCCCGCAACCAGCGTGGCCGAACTCCTCTGCACGTGAGAAATTGAGACACAGCACGAAATAGATCACGATTTCGTGGATGCCAGGGAGATAGACGGAAAGGACTGTTACACCATAATGATTGCCTTCCGCGAATGCTTTTTCTCACCTTGGGTATTAGAGGGTCTTGAGCACAGCTCTCACTTAGCAAACCCTTTGAGACATGCCTTGTTCATGCAAACATTTAAATCGGGTTTGCTTCTTTCTCTTTTTCCTGTCAACACGTCTGACCATCGTTACGTTGCCAACGTGCTACATCTCTCATGCTATAGGTGGCGTTTCAACCTCCGACCGCGTCGCACAACGGAATCATGCACGGCTTGGACCCGTCGGCTCTGAAAGCGAACGCGCCCCGCCCGGAGGGGGTGACCATGGACACGGATTGGGTGAGGCCAGGCGACAACAAGTTCAGGAGGAAAATCGTCAAGACCTTGATTGCCGAAGGCGCCGACTACGAAGCCCGCGACATCATGGACTTCGTGCCGTTGCATTACGCGGCCCTTTGGGGGTGCGTTTATGTTTGTGAGTTTGTTTCGCCGTTCGAGAGCAAAACGGCTTCTCAGAAATTAAGCCCACAAATTTTACTGTCTTAGTCTCCCATTGAAGTTATCAAAAAATATTTGTGTCAAGGACGTTGCAAGTAAAAATCACTTCTGAACCTCTTTGTGCTTGTGGTGTATCGCTTTTGAACTTCACGTAGGTGGGACGACTGCGTCACCGATTTGATTGGCATGGATGCTGACTTGGCGCCCATCACCTCTACGGGCACTACTCCTCTAATGATGGCGTGCAGCCGAGGTCATTTGAAAGTGGTGGCCTTGCTTCTTGCGGACCAGGGCGGCGCCTCGGCAGAAATCGAAGCGCGGGACGCCCAAGGTGACCTAATGTAATGCGATGAAGAGTTCTGAGAAGTAGATTTATATACGTAACATCTCATGACATTGTGCTGGGTGGTAGGCCAATCATGTGTGTATGGGGTGAGACCACTGATACGGTCGAAGGAACCATTTGAGTGTTTTCGCAAATTATTCGCATGTGAAGGAACCATTTTAGTGTTTTCGCAAATCATTCGTGCGTAGTTTGAGGTAGGGCTGTGCATGATTTGCATGCATTCGCATGCGCTCGTAACAAATAGGCCATTTTGTGTGCCCCTTTTTCGTGTTTTTTTATATTTTCTTCGTTGCACCCAGGTGATTCGGCTCTCTTGTTTGCGACTCGACGCGGCAACTTCGACGTTGTGCGAATGTTAGTGGAGGACTACAAAGCAGACGTAAACGTTGAGAACTACATGAAGGGCAAACCCCTCATCGAGGTATAAATTACGAGGCATATGAAATTTAGTGTTGTGTTGTGTTTAATCCTGCAAAATAGGGCAAATTTTTGGTTCGCCATTTTCGAATGAGCCGTTTACACTTAATATGACTTAGCGCTGACTCTGCCCTGTGCACGCATGTACCTTCTTTTTCTGTTTTTGGCCAGGCCTGCACACACAATTCGTTGGACATGGTCAACTTGCTGCTGGACCGCAACGTCGAGAAAGACAACGGCGCGTTCGAGCTGTTGCGAGGCCAAACCGCAGTCATGATCCGGGCGCGGCTCAAGCTGGAAGAAGGTGGCGAAGGAAGCGACAGCGACGACGAAGGCAGGCACAAAAAAGACCGAGGGGGCGGCATCGGCGCCTGGGTCATTTACAAAGAGGTTCCACTGTAGTAATTTAGTCAGTAGTTCGAATCAAACGATGATTGTAAAGCAATGGAAATATTAAGGAGTTTCATTTTTTTTGGTGTATTTATATGCGGCGCACAGACAGTACTGGAACTGACATTTTTCTTGTCCGTCTTCCGCCTACCATCTTTTCGCAGATTAAGCCGGGGAAGAAAACGAAGAGGGGCCAGCGCGAGCCCGTCTTTTACTACAACAGCGTCACGCGCGAATCGGTGCGCTATCGACCGTCTGACTACGAGCATGACCCTCTGCACATCCCCAAAAAAGCCATGTTTGGCATGCACTTTTACCACTGAAAAGCGAGAAGATTAGATTAGATTAGATTGCACTCCCCAATTGCAAAGAAACAACAATAAATAGCATAAAGCTAGGTTTTGATGAATCCTTCAGAACAAGTCTGACTGGGCTGAGTGTCCTTTTGCGTAATGCAATGTTCATCGTTACTCTCATGAACCCTGTAGGATCAATTCTCTGAAGGCATAGGTTTCGAGTACGTCCGCGATCTCCACTCCGACCTATCCTCTGCTATGGCACAGTATTCCTTGAAGTTGACCGGTAGTCCTTTGCACTTTAGAGCCTTCTTTAAAGCTCGACCCCATGTCATCTCAGGGCATCCATTCGGCCTTGAGTGTGCTACCCAACCAGTAAGCAACTGCCGCGGCGCCCGAGTCACAGGCATCCGAGCGAAGTGGCCAGCCCAACGAAGAATCCGATTGTGATAGTAGCTATCAAGATCCATGGCATTGAGCCTTTGAGTAAGAGTGGCTGAATTTATGTGATGATGAAAGGCATGACGAAGGCTGACACGACACATGCTACGAACACAACTCTTATGGAAGCTACGGAGTCGGTTGAATAAGTCTTCTCGTAAGAACCAAACCTCACACCCATAAAGCAAAGTAGACAGAACGAGAGCTTTGTAAACTTCTCCTTTGAGGTGATTAGAAACGTGTTTATTTCGAAGCACCATACGCGAGAAACCCTGCTTTTTTTCACCCAGAAACTATTGCTGCATGGGTGATGATCGTAAATAGTAAATACGTCCATGAATTTGTACATAATCGAGCTTTGAGGTGATCGCAGTCATTCCTGTTATTATGCTGAAAAACATGTCAACTTATCGAAATTTATATCCTAGCTTTGAGCCATTCGTATATTCTCTATGTTTATGTCTAGTAGATAAAGCGCCTGAAATTTCGATTGGACTTTCTGTACTAGGTGAATATAAAGATTCCAAATTCCATACCGATTTCAGAGAAAGCTCGTTGGTAAAAAATATATGCTGGGGCGGTCTCCAAAATTTCCTTTTATGAATAGAGACGTAGGATAAAAGCCAGTAGATGTCAAAGACCCCATGTAAATCAAGGAGCACAGGTTTCCATTATACAGCAAGGGAACCCTGAGCTCTATTCGACCAAACCTTTCACCAAAACGCCGAGGCGACCGGAATCGTGGAGTTCATCCCACTGCTGAAGCAGCTCCCAGCCCGGTGCTGCGCTCAGCGCTACATATGCAGCTCGACTTTCAAGCTCTGCCTTCTTGGCACTTATCCTCTCTTCTGTTGTGGTTCCATTTCCCTGTGAGTCCACTGACTCCATTGCAGAAGCGTGAATCTCAGCCAAGGTCGCTGCTGATGTGAGCACGGACTGACAGAGCCGCGCCGCTACACACACGGGTAGTGCCAACGCTTCTGCTTGACTCAGCTTGCCACCACCACGAGTGCTCAACGAGTCTTCATGTGCGCCATTGCTTGTGCTACTACCATTACTATTACAAGGTGTTGGGTAGAGCGCTCGCTGTGCCGTGGCGTAGCCTTGAATTACGTCAAGGGCAGCGCTCAAAGCATCGATTGCTGTGGCACGTCGCTGCGAAGCATAGGCTACTGCTATGGCAAGGTCATAGATCCGTTTAGACCAGACCATATCGCCAAAGTCTAGCACTGATACACCAGAGCACAAGCGCCGCGCAACTGCGCAAACGTCAGGAGAAGTAGCCCTTTCGGTGGTGTCAGTAGTTGGAATGTCGTCCACAATGTCGCTCGACAGGGCAGCCTCGTCGGTCAGGAGGACATTATAATCGTTCAGATCGCCATGAATGACTTGTTCTGGCAGCCCAACGAGCAGACCTGTGAAGGTATCGTCAGCTTTATTCTCAGCACTACTGCCTGCTACACCGACCGTTGCCCCGGTTTCATCCGGTTGCAAAGCGCGCGAAAAGCGTCGGAGCCATTTTTGAACCAGCTCGCGCTGCGCAAGATTCTCTACCAATTTCAGGTCACTTTCGCACCCCAACGCATTCCCCAAATCCCACGCCAAGTGCCGTTTCGCTGCTGCTGGATTCCAAGGTGCGTGCACCAGTGCAAATGAGCTGGCGCCTTCGCTTCCATTGCTGCAGACGCTGTCACCATTACTACTGCTACAGTGGCTGCTGTCTCTGTGAAGAGCGGCACCTGCACAAGCGACTGCAGCGCCAACGCGGCGAAGGGCGCCTAAGCCAGGAACTGCAGGTGGCTCGCCAGCGCATTCTGCGAGCACAGTTCCAGGTAAGAACGTCACCACGCGCACAAAGTTGACCCCATCACCATCGTTGGCCTTGTCTACTCGGAGAACCGTGTCACTGGCCTCCGTCGCATCTGAACCGTAAGGAGCTCCCAGATAAGAAGTCCACGAAAGTGGCTGCACGCGGAAAGGAACAGGACAATTTATTCCCGCCTTCGCTATGCGATCCATGGCTTCATGTTCGAGCTCCAGCTGAGCGAGAGTGTCATTAGGACCCGCGAGCCTATAGTAGCAATGAGAAGTGAAACAAAAAGGAATTGAGCTAAATGAAAGAAATGTACAAGATATTCCATTGACAAGGCATAATTCTCGAGACGAAGAATTGTTGAGGTATAAAGGGGCTTGTTATCTGTAGCCTTCTTGGTTTTCTGTCTGGCTGTCTATTCAACTGTCAGCGTATGCGTCTTCCAGTCTGTCCAGCATACCCCTTCAAAGACTCGAACAAAAACAGAGTCAGTAAATAGACGGAGCAATATTTATTCACCCTCGGCAGTCTGCGCCCGAGGAAGCGAGCTTAACAACTACTTTAGACCCTTCTGCCAGCTTGACAAGTGCATTTAGGTCATCGTAACTCGGTAAAGGCTCGACCACCGTGGGACTAAATCCAAACCCAAACTTCGCTATGTCTAAAATTTCTTTCGAGGTAAAGCTAGGCTTCGACATTTGCCTGAATACAGTAGTGAATGATTAACTATAACTCTAGGATATCAGATGAAGGCTAGACAAGACCGCTTGCGCTACGGTAGCTAGCATTCGATGTATCCAGCCATCGTCTTAAAGAAAATTAATTACGTCAACGAAGCCCGATGTGAAGAAATAACTGATCGAAGGTACGTACGAAGAGGGTCCTCGTGTAAAATTGTGGCTCGACTCATCACCAGCGCAGCCTCTCAGAATATTCCAAGAAACATGCGAGTTTGAGAAGATAACAGTTAACAGTTTTAGAGTAGTACAGTACAGCAGAATGAATACATTATCCGCTATGGCTAAAGGTGCACCAAACAAGATTACGATAATGGCGCAGTCTTCCAAGCAAGCGGCAGCATCCTCTTAGGTGCTACGAGAGAAAATGATGAAATCTATTATCACGATGCGATTCTTTCGCCAAGCGAGAAGGAAGTTAATAATTCAAAGCAGCAAGATAATAAAGATAACAACAAAAACAATCAATATAGTCAAGGTTAGCGCATCGCGAATCTTTTCAGATAATGAAAGCATCCAGTGGCCATCAACGCGCTTCCCTGGCGGAAGGCTCGAGTAACGGTAGGGCTCTCATTCTACGTATTATAGACGTCAAATGGACGCCATCATTGAAAAATCGCTTCGAGACGATGATGCAAGCAACACGGTACAACCTCAATTCAGGTCCTGGGAACGCATGCGCTGAGGCACTTGCCCTTAGTGTTATTTATCGAAGAGGAAATGTGCTCGCGGAGCGTGATCTTGTTACGTATTCTGGATTAGACATGCAAGCAGGTACTCCAGACGGCGCAATCACTTTGAGTTCTGGTGGACTTTGTGCGTGTCAAGTGGTGCGAGCTCGTGCCCCAAGTGGCTATGGTGGCGTTAGAACCCTTCTTCGAACCCTTCTAGTAAAAATTTATAAGTCGTTGCGTTGGCTCGTAAATTGCGGTATGGGTGAGAAAGTTTGCAGCTTCATAATAGCCGCTTGGATTCCCAATCGGCTTTCCACGAAGGCTCTTGCTTCTCTCCGCAGTCTTCTTGGGCGGATTGTCGGTATCGACCATCGCTTTGAAATTGTCCTCCTCGTTTCACCAAAAAATGTTCGCAATCTTATTTTCCCAGACCGATTTGGTTCTAATGAGGACCTTACTGATTCTGGCAGCAATGTTGACAACCAAGCTCTTGAAAAGCTTCTTCAAGGCATAGAAGCGCACAACAATTACTGGAAGCAACAGAACAGTGCAAAGATACTTGACGATGAATGCAAGTTTGGTATTCTCGAATCGCTGTTGTGGCTAGAATAACGTTTCATGCTTATATATTTCAGCGAATACGCCACTTAGGATATGTGCAGATAATCGATACCTATTTCCCAGATCAACTTCGAGTTATATGGCTATATCCAATTGATTCCACTGTACGAGTATGCAAAAGAGGAACTAGCCACCACGGATATAATTTCCTCCCTTCAGGAGCCAATAAGCACTTGAATATATTCGATACTGCAGATCTGTAGTAATAAGACGACCAACTGGAAGCTAAAGGGGGGTCACTTCCGAAATATCGCCCTTTTTGGCCATAGTACACGCGAATCGTAATGTAACGGGATTCCCATTAACCGTGATTATGGAGCCAGAGCCTCAGGCCCCGAAATTTTGACCGCATCGAGGGAGAATTCCGCTACGAAGAACAGCAATATTCTATTGAAATTAGAGCCTAGAGTTGGCCAAAATTGCTTGAAATTCTAGTCCAGCGGAGGTGTATTTGCTGTGCAAAAGGGGCATCAAAATTAAAAATTGCATATCCAACGGATCATCGTGGATTAGATTAGAGTTTACTCCTCAATTGCAAAGAATTATCAACAAATTGCAAAAAGCTACGGGGTTTGTGAATATATTTTAGGATGGTTTTGACGTGTTTTGTCTGCGTAAGAGCCGAAAAAGCTCAAATGTGCCGTTTTTGCGAAGAGTGACCCCCCTTTAGCTGCCGGTTAGTCAGAAGCTTGTGCTTCTGTAACCCCCAAGGTATCCTGGGGAGTAATTTTATCCAATCAAGTCTGCGAGTCATCTACCTATTACCTATATGCGGTGATAGGCGCAAAACTGTCTGTTTTGAGACAGGCCCCGAGGTGCCAGAATTAGAAGGCCAACAGGAAGAGATAATAAGCAAAGCAGCGAAAATTGTAGTTAGGAAGCTAATCAAGCGCAAATTTCCGTAATAAATATTTTTTTATAAACGGCTTATAATAAAGATTCGTACAGTAAAGGCGACATCTTGCTCTATAGCTCTAGACTCAGACAGACCACAGTTTTAAACACTAGTGCAAAAAAAAAATAGAGATGGTAATGAATATAAATTAGAAATAAAATAAAATATGAATGAAGGTGAAGGATGGGAGTGAGGTTCGGTGTGCATTGAGAAGCACCGAAACCATGATCAGCTCATGAAGGATTCCATTTATACGCCCAAAAGAAATTTCAAATGGTGTTTCACAGCCTGACTTGTTGAAGGTTCGCTCAATATTTCTGGTGCAGACGAAGCAGGTTTAGCTTCTTCATTGAATGCGCTGAAAATCCAGCGTTGAGCTTTGGTCGCTCCGCCAATTTTTCCTACTTTAGGAAGCCGGTAATTGCACCAAACTTCGGTGAAGTTTTCTCGACTTCCATTTCTTATGGTTAATAGATACTCACTAGCTTCGTTTACCAGTTCACCTTTTGAAGTATAAGTCCATTTGCATGATGCTTTGAGAGACCCATTTCTGTCACATTTCCGTTGCCCACAGATAGCAGTGCTCTCACCGTCATCAGTAACTTGTAAGACGAGACCATCAACTTTACTTTCAAGAGAGCCGTCAGGTTTTAAGTTCCAAAGCATACTTTCGTACGGTACTCCATCATCCTCTAGATGCATCGATACCAATGTAAATTGTTTGGACTTATCTGCTTTCAGATTAATGCCAAGATAGGTGCCACCGAGCTTTGATTCGAGTAAAGAATAACCACGGAACTGCTCAAAATTATTGCGGGAAACATCATCATCATCATCAAGATCAGCAAACGAACCGCATTTCCCGCTACTACTACCATCACCATCACCATCATAATGGTTATCACTTCCAGCATCACCATCAACAGAAGCATGAGAAAGATCTCTTCCTTCGCCACTGGTCACATTTTTGTTCGGAAAACATTTCGGCGATTCCAAGAGAGCGGGTTCATCATCATTGTCAATGTCTGCCATGGTTTCCTTGTTGTCAACTGAAGCAGTCCGTGATTTAGATGCCATTGGAGTAGATGAGATAATCCCAGCGCCGTCAACTTCATCAGCATTGCCAGTTGCATTAACACCACTTGAGTCTCCATTGTTATCCAAAGTCAGTACATTTTGAGAGCCATTGCTGATGAGTTTCGTTTCGAGTGACCCAAGTGATCTGCTTGACGATCTATGCTTCGAAACATTGTTTTCACTAGGAGGACTAGCATCAAGATTATCGAGCTTCACAAACCGATAATCTTTCCTTCTACCACTAATATTCGATTCTGGGCTTGATTCCTCGTCTGCACTGTTCGTATGTTTCTCTCCGGCGCCAACGGAGACAAAACCTCTGGCTCCAAGCAAATCTGGGTCATCTTCAACTTGGTAATTATTTTGGGCACTACTTTTATTTTCAGCATCGCTAGGGTAGGAAGTACCTGCTGGACTATTGATTGCGGAGCCGACTGCGCCACCGTCAGTTTGATCAACGGCTGCAATGTCTCCCAAACCGCTTTGAGCTGCACCATCAGCTCTGTTTCGAACCCCACTCTCGCTTCCTTCATCGGCATGTATTGCTATACCTTGATGAGCTCGTCGGATTTCCTCTTGGCGCTTTTTGAGCTCGTGCTTTTCTTTTATGATTCGTTGAGCTTTAGCATGCTCCTCCTGTCGCATTTGTTCGTCAAACTTCAAGAATCTTTGAGCAGAGCGTGCAACTAGGCGAATTCCGGGGCGCTTATCGCGAAGATAACGCTTTACATCAGCGCATATATTTTCTCTAAGAGAGCTGCCCGCTTCCTCGCCCAATGCATACTTGAGGGGGCGTGCAGCCTCATTGAGTTCGTCAGCTGCTTCGATCAAATTTTCCGCAGTGGTTCGACCGTCCGTATCAACCATATACTCAGCGCTCAGCTCTTTTTCAATGCGGCCTTTTATCACAGGCGTTTTCTCATCTAGATATTCGTCCTCCAATATAAATTCTGCAAGAGCAACGGGTGCTTCGAGGGTAATTCCGCGACGGCTCATGTACTTGAGAAGGGCCTCTCGCTCGCTCGCCGCAGATGAAGTAGGCTGTGGAGGAACACCATCGGGAGTTGCTGCAAGGCTTGCCCCTCTTGATTCTCCGGCAGTCTCGCCATCGCTATCGATCCCAGCATCAGCTACTCGGCCTTTTCCTTGCAAATAGCGCAGTAAGGGGTTCGAATTAGTATCTTCGGGTGCCTCACTGGCTTCATTGCTGAGAATTCCCGCCTCGCTTGACGTATAATGGGTTTGCTCTTCGGCAGCCATTCAGCTCTAGCTAGGCGTTGACAGTAACCTGGATCAGTTGTCGGCGACGTTACATCTACAAATGTTTTTCTTAATGCTGTGGAGCTGTCGAGCCTCAAGTATAGATTAGTTCGCTACTAGCTAGCTAGCAGCTCTACAGAACTCGGAGCTTTTGGAGCGTGAGCGTGATGAGAAATGAGTACTGTAGTACTGTAGTTGACTGTAGTAGGAAAAAAGTGTGAAAATTGAACCCCGAGCCCCGAGCCCCGAGCCCCGAGCCCCGAGCCCCGAGCCCCGAGCTGGAAACAGGAAGACGATGAACTCTACCGCTCCACGCTCTAATTTCGGGGATATCTGCGAAATTTCAGATACGCTACCCACGCTATCCTCCTTGTCTTTCGAGGCTCATGTCATGAATTGAACCCCGGGCCTCCCATTCATCCGGCCCGGGACCCGGGAGCCCCTACACCAGTACACCAGAGTCGGCTGAGTCGACGCCGACTCGATGGTCGATGATATTGCCCACTACAACGCACCATGCTAATTAGTAAACCAAGTTACTGTTGCGGGTGACTCCGATGTCTAGTCTAGTCTAGTTAATACTCTAGTCTAGTCTAGTCTACCCTGTAGTTTTGGCGAAGGATCCCCACCATGGCCCTCCGACCGGAGGGTCATGGTGACTCGCAGGGTGGCCTCCCTGATGAATGGAGCATATAATTTTATCATATTTATGTATCATTTGGCCTGCGGCCGCCAATTTGCACACTCGAACTCGAACTAATACAAACCCAAATGGCACAGAAGCCAATGCTGCGGGCAGAAGTGGGAATGCGCGTGCGTTGCGCAAACAAAGCAAGTGCGGAATGATTCAGGAGGGAGAGGGGCAT